>Ga0070761_10001498_pt1 | contig 14598 bp, 7 predicted proteins | sample HubBroMetageREF1_FD_66724 | JGI IMG/M metagenome (GOLD analysis project Ga0070761, IMG submission 66724) | Reference soil microbial communities from the Hubbard Brook experimental Forest, New Hampshire, USA - Hubbard Brook CCASE Soil... | ecosystem: Environmental > Terrestrial > Soil > Temperate... | reverse complement strand
GACGAATCTCAACTTCTACAAAGATAACCGGATTACGGAAAGAGTTAATTTTCAATTCCGGTTTGAGATCTTCAATTTCTTCAACCGGCCGAACTATGCCAACGCTGATACCAATTTGCCCGATGGCACTTTCGGCCAGGCGACGGGATCGCACGAGCCTCGATTCTGGCAACTGGGAGGCAAACTTTCGTTCTAAGTTGTCAGGAAAACACACAACAAGCCGGCCCGCTTCGTTGGGAGCGGACCGGCTTTCTTTTTCGTTAAGGCGGGTCGAATTTCTCCGGTTGCGTTGAATCACGAAGTACAGGAGCATAGGAGGAAGAGGCGCCGCCCGGCCAATGATAATAGCCCCACACCCGATCCGATGGAGCTGCATTCTTCCTGGGTTGACTCTGCTGCTCTGCTGTGTGTTTGCCCAGACGGGAGCGGATTCTGGTCCGATCGCAGAGGCCCTACGCAATAAAGAATTTGAGAAGGCTCTCGAACTGCTTCGCCCGGCGTTGCAGCGGTCCTCTGGGAACGCCGAATTGTGGGCGATGCAAGGTGCGGCTTATGCCGGGGAAGGGCGTAAGCAAGGTGCCCTGGCTTCATTCCGCGCTGCGTTGAAGATTTCGCCCGATTATCTCCCCGCGCTGAAAGGAGCAATCCAGATTGAGTATGAGAGCGGCAGCAAGGACGCAATTCCACTCATCGAGCGTGTGCTTCGCTTGCGCCCCGATGACCAAACCAGCCACGGCATGTTGGCGGTGCTCGAGTATCAGCAGGGAAACTGCGGGGGCGCGGTGATTCATTTTGAGAAGGCCGGCACGCTGTTTGACTCTCGCCCAGACGGGTTGCATGCGTATGCCGCGTGCCTGGTGAAGCTCAGGGAACTCGATAAGGCGTCCCAGGTCTTGCATCAGACGGTTGCGCTCAGCCCGCAGGACGTGCGAGAGCGCCACTTGCTTGCGGCCGTCCAGTTGATGGCGCACCAGCCGCAGGACGCGATTTCTACCCTGCAGCCGTTTCTGCAGGGAACCGATGCCGATGTCGAGACTCTGGAATTGGCTTCGCGTGCATATGAGGATTCCAAGGACACACCCCAGGCGGTGAGTGCTCTGCGGCAGGCGATTCTGCTCGACCCGCAGAACGTCAATCTTTACATGGATTTTGCCAACCTGAGTTCCGCGCATGAGTCGTTTCAGGTGGGCATTGACGTGGTGAGCGACGGTATCGCCCAGCTGCCGAAGGCGGCGCCGCTTTACCTGGCACGTGGTGTTCTGTACGTTCAACTGGCCCAGTACGACAGGGCGGAGGCCGACTTTGAAGCGGCCCACGAACTCGATCCCCACCAGTCGCTCAGTGCCGCCGCGCAGGGACTCCTGGCAGAACAGGAGAATAATTTGGACGGTGCGTTGGCAACAGTGCAAACAAAACTGGCTGAAAGACCGAACGATCCGGTTCTGCTCTACCTGCGGGCGGACTTCCTGTCGCAAAAAGGTGTCGAGCCCGGCACACCGGAATTTCAATTGGCGATGCGCTCCGCCTCGCGAGCTGTCTCCTTGCGGCCGGGACTGAGCGGAGCGCGGACTGTGCTGGCGAAACTCGACCTGCAGGCGGGCCGCTACCAAGACGCTGTCGAGCAGTGCCGCAAGGCTTTGGAGCAGGATCCGAAGGACCAGACCGCTTTGTACCACCTGATCCAGGGCTTGCGGAAAACAGGGGACAAAACTGAGATCCCAGATCTGCTGCGACGACTGGCGCAACTGCGCAAGCAAACTGCACACGAAGAAAGCCAGCGCTATCAGTACAAATTAGTGGAAGACGACGCCCAACCCAAGTAGCTGGCAGCCGTGCACGGGTTCAACCTTGCCAGGTGTCAGCCCTTCAGCAATACATACGTGCTGTAACTTTCCTTCTCGATGTTCATGAACGGACGCATGGTTACGCTGCTTCCGTCGGCGGCGGTGGCAATCCAATCCCCCGTTGCATTGTTTGTGGGCTTGGCTTGCAGCAATGCGTTGCGAGCGAAGCTGGGCTGCGCATCGGCGATGGCGAGTAACACCAGGGGGCCTTGCACCAAGGCCACAAGATTGGGATGATTTGCATCCACCGTTTCCAGCCGAACTGGCATGGGGAGTTCCAGTTCGACGCGATCGCCGTCTTTCCAACTGCGCCGGATGCTGGCAAAGGTGCCCGGCTGCACAGGATCGGAAACTCGGTTGCCGTTGACAGAAAGCACTGGGTCAGGCGTTGCCCAACTCGGAATGCGGACGCGGAGCGTAAAGTCCTTGGGCGCTGAGGCGGACACCTGAATCTGGATTTTGTTATCGAAGGGATACTTGGTTTCCTGCTTCAGCCCGTACCGCCCGGCGGCGTCAGCCCATTGCACGCGCGAAGGAGTAAAGAGATTTACATACACGCCGTCGGGCGACCGCAGATACGTGCTGATGTGGTAATCGGCCGCCAGTTGCGGGAAGGTTCCTGAACAGCACGGCCATTTTTGGCCGTACCAGACCTTCTTGCCGATCGTGGCGTAGTCGGAATAGTAGAACGAAGTGCCGTCGGCCTGAATCGGCCAGGCTCCGAGGATCGTGTTGTACAGGACGCGCTCCATGCTGTCGCCGTATCGCGAATCTTTGCTGGTACGAAGCAGGTAGCGCGTGATCTTGAAATGGCCGTACGCGCCGCATGGCGTTTCGAAGCTGGCATGAGTCGTCGCAAGACTGTCGCCTAATTGTCCGGTGCCAGGTTCTCCAAACGACTCATTAGGTCCCCAGCCGCCGGTCGCGAAGCTCTGAGTCTTCACCAGCATCTCAAATCCGTTCTGGGCAGCTTTCAGATGCTGTTCGCTTCCCAGCGTGATGTAGGCCTGCATGGCCGAACTGAAGGCGTTCACATGGCTGTAGGCATGTTCGAAGGGCAGTACGTTGTTGCCTTCGGAAAGGGGATTGAAATAGGTGTCATCTTCGAGATACTGCTTCGCCATGTCGCGGTAGAAAGTGTTGCCACTGCGTTGATAGGCGAGAAACAGATTTTCGGGCAGAGTGTAAGTCTCGTCCCAAGTGAAGGAAGTATCCTTGTGCGGGCGGGAGCGCTGTTCCTGTCGGGATAAGGCTTTTTCAGGCAGATACGCAGCCATGGCGTGGGTCAGCTTTTCGTGAATATCCATGGCCAATGGATCATGGGTGAACTCGTGGGCGTCGATCAGGCCGCAGGAAACCTTGTCGTAGGTGTAGGCCGGAAGGCGATAACCCGCAAAAAACTTGGCTTTGGGATCGAGCGCTTCCCCATAGCCTTTCACCAGGCGATTGACTTTCGCCTTCGTAGATTCATCTCCCGTCACTGCATAGGCCCGCGCAAGTCCGGAGAGATATTGTCCGAAGGTATGGCCGGCGATGAAGCCATGAAAGTCATTACGTTCCAGGCTGAAACCGGTAAGGTCGTACCAGCCTCCCATGTCTTCGCCAGGCGCAGGCAAGCCGGCAACCTGCCGGAAGACCTTGAGCAGCCGGTCGTCGTCGAGATTCAGGAAACGGGCATGGTTTTCTTCGAACTGGCGTTTCATGGGGCCGTCGAGGAGTTCCACGTCGGAGTAGGCGAAAGTTGTGAGGGGGGTGTGAACCGCGACTGCCCCTGTGTCCGCCACCGCCCAGGAGGGAATGATCCGGGTGGTACAAGCCGCTGCGGTAGTAGCTGTAGCTGCTTTCACAAAGGTTCTGCGGCTGACGTGGGTAGACATGGATCCACCTCCTGAGCAATAGGTTGCAAGCTGTCGCAGCAAACGTTTACCAATTCAGCTTCCGCCTCCTGCGTTTATTTGTCAACTCCATCGCTGCGCGCCGAGCCCTGTCGAGGCTTCCTAGCAAAACCTGTCCGAAATGTACTCAGGCGGCAAACTCCTGTTTCAGCGCATCATCGATTTCTGACATCTCGGTAGAGAGCAGCCGGAACTCTGCTGCTCCGACGATTCCCGAGACTTGTTTTGCGCTGCGGAACCCGACGATCGCGCCGGTTACCGCCGGATTGTTCAGGGTCCAGGCAATCGCCACTTCTCCGGGAGTGCGCCCATGCCGATTTCCGATTTCACGCAGGCGCTCCACTAGTTGTAGATTCCGAGAAAGCAACGGTTCCTGAAAGTTAGGGAGATTTCTGCGCCAGTCCTCAGCCGTGAAGTTGGCTACTCGCTCGCGCGTCATCGCCCCGGTTAGCAGACCGGCGGACATGGGCGAATACCCAATGACACCGATGTTGTTCTGCGAAGTGAAAGGCAGGACGTCTTTCTCGACCTTACGGGTGACGATGGAATAAGGCGGCTGGAGCGAGGTGATGGGGGCAATCGCCAGCGCCCGTTGCATCTGAGAGACGCTGAAGTTGGAGACGCCGATGTATCGGATTTTGCCTTCCGTCCGCAGGCGCGCTAACTCGGTCCATGCTTCCTCGATGTCCTCATCCGGTTCGGGCCAATGGATCTGATAGAGATCGATTACATCCGTTCGTAGCCGGCGCAAACTGTCTTCGCATTCCCGCCGAATCGACTGAGCCTTAAGGCACGCCCCAACGGTTCCGTTGGCATCCCAGACCCGCTCGCACTTGGTAAACACGTAGGGCCTTGGGGTGCGTCCTTCGAGCGCCAGCGCCACTACTTCTTCTGAATGGCCAAGACCATAGAGTGCAGCTGTGTCAATCCAGTTGAGACCGTGATCTAAGGCAGCGTGAATTGCAGGGATGGAGTCGTTTTCGTTTTGGGGCCCCATGCTCCCGTTCCAACCAGATCCTCCCATAGCCCAAGCGCCAATTCCAATGGGCGTAATGTACAAGTCGCTGCTCCCGAGTCGCCGTTTTTCCATAGAGCTTCTCACTGAGATAACGTTGGGGTGAAGAATACACCAATTGTGTAATCGCTTGCTCAATGACTCAAGAAGCGAAGCTTTAGCCTGCCCGGCAAGAATTGGAAACCGGTAAAAACAAAAGGGGAACCCAGAGTGCAACTGGGAGTGCCCACTCGTCCGCCATTCATGATGGGTGTCGCTCAAGGAATCCTTTGACCGGTCGAATTGACGCGCTCGCACGCGCGACTGAAGTGGTTCAACTTGGCGCGGTGCTGGGCGCCTGTGTGCGGTAAGTTTGGGGGTAAGAATATCCGGTAGACAACTGTAAGTTGCTGACATTTATTAGTTTATTCAGATGGTCTTTCTGCGGATTTTGTTGTTCGAAGGCGGCGCTGGCGCAGTCCACCGTTCTCGACCCCGCCTGCGTCTTTCCCTCGGTCAGAATCGCAGCGGGCTCGTCCGCGCGAGGGCCTTAGCAGGCTCGGAGTGCGGCCAAAAACTTCTTGACAGCCCCTCCGCGGGAACGCTATAACCTGTTTTAATTAGGCGAGAAATCGTTTACTTTGCTGACCTAAACCACCACGTTGTGGAGGGGAACACTGTGGCAAACTCGAGGCCTTCGTCTGTTCTGCGGATGCTGTCCTTTCTGACTCTAGTGTTTTGCTGTCTTCCCGGTTTTGCTCAATACAGCAGCAACGTGCAGGGTGTAGTTTCGGATCCTGCCGGCGCCGCGATCAACGGAGCTTCCGTTGTATTGCGCAACCTGGATAACGGGGTCACAGCCACGACCACTACGAGTGATTCTGGAAACTACCGCTTCAGTAGCCTCTCCCCGGGCAACTATGCCGTGGACGCCGAGGCCAAGGGTTTCAGAAAGACGGAAGCTAACTTCGTGCTTAACACCTCGGAGACCAAGGGCATTAATCTGGCGTTGCCGGTTGCTAGTGCGCAGCAATCGATCACAGTGGAAGTGCATCCTCCCCTGGTTGACACCGATGACAGCCGACTGCAGGAGACCTTGTCCGCCGACACCGTTCGGGATCTGCCTTCAGCGAATCGCAACCTTTGGGATATCCTGGCCGTCACCCCCGGTGTGGTGGGCGTAGGTACGCGTCTGGCTGGAGAAGCTCCCGGTGGTCTGCCCGACAACTTCGGAACTCAAACTCCGCAAATCAGCGCCAATGGACGCAGCTACACCGGCAACGTCGTCATGGTGGACGGCCTGAATGTTACCAGCCCGGTCCAGAACGGAAATATCATTCTTGCGCCGATCCCGGATGCGGTGCAGGAGGCCTCGCTGCAGACAAACTCATGGTCGGCAGAAGACAATCTGGGCAGCTCGATCCTGATTCAGGTGACCACAAAGTCAGGGACGAACCAATTCCACGGTACGGGCAGTCTGTTTTTCGCGAATCAAGATTTGCAGGCGACGCCGGACTTTGTCTCAGGGCCAGCTTTGCCTTACGCCCGTAAGGATCTGGTAGGTGCGCTCGGTGGGCCGATTCGTAAGGGCAAGACTTTCTTCTTCGCGGATTTCGAAAAGCTCTGGTCAACCGTGCCTGGTGCGACGGGACAACAGCTATTTGAGGACCCAGCGTTTGTCCAATGGGCACAAGCCAACTATCCCAACACAGTCGGAACGCAGGTTTTGACTGGATGGTCGGCCACGAATCTGTTTGGCGGCACGGTTGCCCAAACGGCACAGACCTACCTTCCGGCAGGGCTGTGCGGTACGGCGGGAGCACCTCCGTGTAGCCTTGCCATGGTGGACACCGGCAGTTTTAACGCCAGCGAATACTACAACGCGCTGCAATACAACTTCCGGCTCGATCAGTACTTCACGGATCGAGATCGCCTTTACTTGAGCTACTACAACGATTCCTTCAACCAGCAACAGAAGTCTCCCAGGCCGAAGCTGGGCTCGCTGGATATCATGCGAAACCGGTACGCCCAGATTGACTTTACCCATACGTTTAATCCCAGCCTGCTTTGGGAAACGAGTTTCGCTTTTGCCAGTGTGGGTGGCGCCAATGGTCAGGACGCAAATTTAGCTGTGCCGAACGTTTCCGTCGCCGGCAATCTCACGGGTTGGCCGGTCGGCGGTGGCTGGGGACCGGGTGAGTATAGAGGCCCCATGTACAACTGGCGTTCGGTGTTGAGTTGGGTTCATGGGAAACACACTTTGAAGTTTGGCTACGACGGTGCCAGGGGCATTGAGCACGGTGACTTTACTCCGGACAACGTTCGTCCGGGCTTCACCTTCAACAACCTTCTTGACCTCGTGCAGGACAACGTCTTCCAGGAATCGGTGGGTGCCTACAATCCGCTCACTGGGTTAGCCGGAACAGTGCAGTTCGGCGGCCAGGAGAATCCCTTCGGTTTCTTTGCTCAAGATGACTGGAAGATGAAACCGAATCTTTCCTTGACGCTTTCGATGCGGTATGACGATTTCACCAACCACACTCCTTGGGGAAACAGCAACTTCCAATTTAGCGCTCTGAACCTGGGAACGGCGGGCAACTTCAATGAACAGGTTCAATATGCCACGGTAGGCGTGGTTCCGGCCGTGTTTGCCCATGCCATGGCGGAAATCTTTAGCCCGCGAATTGGCTTCGCCTGGGATCCAACGAAGGATGGTAAGTGGGCCGTGCGCGGCGGAGTCGGCGTTTATCATGACTGGGTCGCGATGGGTCAGACCATCGATCAAACCCGTAACAATCCACCGGGAGTGTTGAGCGAGACGTTCACGGATGTTGCGCCAACCGTGAACGGCGTTCCCGGTCAGCCGCTGGGTAACTACTTTGCGATCGCGCCGTCCGGGAACTATCCGTGGGGATTTGTCCTGCCACCGATTCCGGCAGGGAGTTTGAATGCCGCGGGCGGGATCACAGGGGTGCCGACCAATGTTGACTCCCTGGATCGAAATATGAAGGCGCCTCTGGCGGTGAACTACGTCATTGGTTTCGAGCACCAGTTGCCGGGAAACCTGGTGGCGGGTGCCAATTATTCAGGTTCGCGCAGCTACAACGGCCTCACTGGTGCGGACGTGAACCGTGTGCCCGGCGACGTGAGCTTCTCGGGGGCCGCGGGCAGCGTGGTGGAGGCATTCAACCGCCCGAACCCCAACTTTGGGCAAATCATCTATGTAAACAATGCCAATCAAGCTACCTACAACGCGATGATTCTTTCGATCCGTGGGAGGGCCGGACATCGAGGAAACTTCCAGGCCTCGTACACTCTCTCCCATGCCAAGGACTATCCTGAAGCGAACACTCGCTTCGATCAGGACGGCCAGGACGGCGGGGCGAACATCCCCGATCAGAATGCATACTTTAACTATTACGGGGATGCTAATTACGATGTGCGACAGCGCCTTTCATTCTCGGGTGTTTACAATCTGCCGGGGATGAAGAGCGGAATCGGGAGGATATTCACCAATGGGTGGGAGGTGTCTAGTATCATCGCCGTCCAAACGGGCACTCCATTCTGGGCGATCGACAACCGTCCGCCGGACGTGATGTGCGACCAAGGAGGTACGCCGACTCCATGTTCCAGTGCTGCAGCCGGGAGTCCGGTGATTACGCCGAACGTGCTTGCTCCTGACAGCGGTGACTACACCCTTAGCGGGGTCGATTACAGCGTGCCGGACCTGCCCAGTCAAAACTTCACCGGGTCGCATAGCCGTTCGTCCTACATCAACGGAATATTCACGGCTGCCGATTTTCCACGGCCGGCTCAAGGATCGGAAGGCAACGAGCCCCGGAACATTTACCGCAACCCGGGCATGTTCCAGGCGGATGCGAGCCTCTTGAAGAACAACCATCTGCCCTGGGTCGGGGAACAAGGCAACCTGCAGTTCCGCTTTGACTTTCTCAACCTCTTCAATCACGGCAACTTGGGCGATGTAGATCCCAACATGGCGGACGGCACTTTCGGCAAAGTCACTGGCACCCTTAATCCATACGACGCCAGAAAGATTGAGCTGGGCTTGCGGATATCGTTCTAGTTGGGTTGAGAGGGATATGCATGGCGAGCCGGAGGGACGAACTTCGGCTCGCTAGTTTTTTGCAGACGATAAGGTGCGAACTGCGTGCGGTGGTCACGTACTGCCTCCTGTCCTGAAGTTTTGTCTGAAACGGAAGGCGGCGTTTCCTGGCGAGCGCATCAACAGGAGTAGACTTTTGCAGTTCAGCGATTGAGGGATTCCATGAACCAGTTTTCCGCCTCCAAACGGCGTTTTCTTAAACAGGCTTCCAATGCTGGGTTGGCATGTTCGGCGACGGCGCTAGTCGGGGGCCGCTCGTTTATATCTCGCGGCCTGAGACAGGCTGCTTCCTCCGGCAGCGCCAGCACACCCGCCCGGGTTTTCGTCGACTCGAGGCGAACCATTGCGCCGCTCGATCGCAATCTTTTCGGCTCGTTCCTCGAGCATCTTGGCCGGGCGATCTACGAGGGCATTTACGATCCCGGTTCCAAGCTGTCCGACTCCAACGGATTCCGGAAAGACGTTCTCAACGAAATCCGGCAACTCGGAGTTCCGATCATTCGCTATCCGGGAGGAAATTTTGTTTCCGGCTATAACTGGCTGGATGGAGTCGGTCCGAAGAAAGACCGGCCGCGCGTCCTGGACAAGGCTTGGGACACCATTGAGTCGAATCAATTCGGAACCAACGAGTTTCTCGCCTGGTGCAAAGCTGCGGGCACCGAGCCTCTCATGGGGCTGAATCTGGGTACTGGGACGGCGGAAGAAGCCGCAGCGTTGGTCGAGTACTGCAACGTCGATCGCGGCACAAAATGGAGCGACCTCCGACGTCAGCATGGTATTTCGGATCCCTACAAAGTAAAGAACTGGTGCCTGGGCAATGAAATGGACGGCCCGTGGCAGATTGGGCACATGTCGGCGACAGAGTACGGCCTGAAGGCCGCGGATGCGGCGCGGCAGATGCGTTACGTCGATCCCTCGCTGAAGCTCATCGCGTGCGGCTCCAGTGGTCCCTTCATGCCGACCTACCTCGAATGGGATCGCGAGGTGTTGGAACAGTGCTATCAATATGTCGATGGTCTCTCGCTGCACCGCTACTTTGGCAATAACGAACGCGACACCGGCGGCGACACCTCGAAATATCTGGCCCTCAATCTGAGCATGGAGCGCCAGATCGCCGAGACGATTGCGGTTTGTGACCTGGTTCGCGGGCACAAGAGATCGCCGAAGAAGCTGTGGCTGTCGTTTGATGAATGGAATGTCTGGTATCGCACCAACACGGGAGATGCCGTGGACGGGCACCGGCAGGAAGCTCCGCACTTGCTGGAAGAAGTTTACAACCTGGAAGACGCGCTGCTGGTGGGGGGGCTCATCAATTCATTGCTGCGCAATGCAGATCGGGTAAAGCTCGCCTGTCTTGCTCAGTTGATCAACGTCATTGCTCCGATTATGACCGACGCGAACGGAATACTGCAGCAAACCATCTACTACCCGTATAGCTGGGCGTTGCAATTCGCCAGAGGCACCGTGCTGAATCTGCTGGTGGAGTCGTCCACTTATGAAGTCTCCGGTTTAGACCAGGTGGGGCATGTGGATGTCGCCGGTTCATTGGATCGCAACGATGGCAAGCTTTCGCTCTTTATTCTGAACCGCGATCTGTCGAAGGCTCACGACTTGGAAGTGGTGTGGGAAGATGCGGCTCCTGCCCGTGTGATCTCGGCATCGGTGCTGACCGGCGACGATCTGAAGGCCTCGAACACATTCGCTGCGCCGCGGCGAGTCGTGCCACAAGCTTTTTCAGCCCCGGTCAGTAGCGAGGGACGAACGAGATTCGAGGTCCCGGCGCACTCTTACACAGTCGTTCAATGGGCGTTGTAGAAACAGGGTCGTTATAGAAACGGCGGCGTTGTAAAACAGGGTGAATCGATATGGCAGAGAAAGGAAGCATCTCCCGCAGACAGTTCGTAACCACAGCGATTTCGGCAGCCGCCGTCTCCTCGCTGCCTGCGCATTCTATGCTGGCTGAGGTCGGAGCGGGCGGGAAATCTGCGCCACAAACTCAACTAGCCCTGACGGACTCGCCCGGCTGGAAGGATCAGGGTGTTGAAAATCTCGCGAAGTCGCCTCATGCCAAGCTGAGGGATATCCCTGTGCGCGCGGTTACTATCACCGGCGGTTTCTGGGGACGACGCCGCGAGATCAACGTGACCAAAAGCATCCCCACGATGCATGACCTGCTGGAAGCGAACGGCCGCATGAATAACTTCCGGCGTCTCGTGGGCAAGAGCACTGCCGCGCAAATCGGTCCCGTGTTTTCCGATTCCGATGTTTATAAGTGGACCGAGGCGGTGGGGTTCGTGCTGCAATCGGGGGATCGTCCTCAACTGCGGGCGAGCGCCGAGAAACTCATCGACGAAGTAGTGGCCGTTCAGGAACCTGGCGGCTACCTGAATACTTACTATCAGGACGACCGCAAGTCTTTGCGAATGCTTCCGCAAACACAGTCGACCGGTCATGAGTTGTACAACATCGGACACATGCTGCAGGGCGCCATCGCTTACTATCGGGCGACCGGTGATCGTAAGCTGCTGGATGCCGGTATTCGTTTCGTCAACGATTTTCTGATTCCGAATTACGGCCCCGCGCCGAAAAAGCCCATCGTCTCTGGGCATCCTGAAATCGAAATGGGACTGATCGAGCTTTACCGCATCACCGGCGACAAGCGTCAGCTTGACCTGGCGGGGTACATTCTGCAGGGAGATTCGCGGATCGAGTTACCGGAGCGCCGGACCATTTACATGTTTAGTGGAACTCCGTTTACCGCGCGGACAAAGATGCAGGGGCACGCGGTTCGCGCGATGTACGCGTGTTGCGGCGCCACCGACTATTACCTGGAGACCGGCGACGCAGAGTATTGGAAGACGCTGAATCTTCTCTGGAACGACATGACGACCACCAAGATGTACGTCACCGGTGGGGTTGGTTCGAGATCAGACGGGGAAGCGTTCGGGGATGCCTACGAATTGCCAAACTTCCGGGCTTATGGCGAGAGCTGCGCTGCCATTGGCAACATGATGTGGAACTGGCGCATGCTGGCCGCTACGGGTGACGCAAAGTTTACCGATGTGATCGAGCGAGCTCTGTACAACGGAATCAATTCAGGGATGTCGCTCGATGGTACGCTCTACTGCTATCGCAATCCCTTGGCGTTCGATCCATCTACCGGAGACAAGATTCGCAATACCTGGTATGACGTGACCTGTTGTCCGCCGAACCTCGAACGCACGTTCGGATCGCTCCCGGGATATTTCTACAGCACCAGCGCAGACGGAATTTACGTGCATCTGTACGACAATTCAGAACTCAACTGGGGCTTGGAGAACGGCGTGGGTCTCAAAGTCGCGCAGAAGACGAATTATCCATGGGACGGCAACGTCGAGATTACAGTGACGCCTACCGAACCCTCGGAGTTCACTTTTTATGTGCGCATTCCTGGCTGGGCTGATCACGCACAGGTGGCCGTGAATGCCAAGGACCTGACGGGCGCGGCTCCGGGAGCGTATCTTCCGATCCGCCGCCACTGGTCGCCGGGCGACGTCATCCGGCTGAAAGTCGAAGTCGTACCCCAGGTCATCGAAGCGAATCCTCGCGTGGCCGATGACACGGGGAGAGTCGCGATCCAGCGCGGACCACTCATTTACTGCCTGGAGGAGATCGATCAACCCAGCGGTATATCTCTGAGCGACGTTGCGGTCAATCCGGGACGCCAGCCGGCAGAACAATTCCAAACGGAATTCCGAAATGACTTGCTGGGGGGAATGGTAGTGCTTCATCATTCTGGCGCGGTCTACGAACGCGGAGCTTCCGAGAAGGCGCTCTATTCGCACTATGGCAGGGAAGCGAGAACGCAAAAAGTTCCGCTTACCTTCATTCCGTATTACGCGTGGGCCAATCGGCAAGCCACCTCAATGCAAGTGTGGAATTTGTTGCTGCAGACGTAGCCGGCCCTCGGACTCACCAGGCGGCGCGCACCAGCGAAAGGCCTTGCCGCGGCAGCGTGAATTGCAATCGAATGCTGCCCTGCTTTGTTTCTATCCATGCAGGCGAGTTCAGAAGCTGCAGCTGACCGGCACTTTCCAGGCTGCGGTACTCGCTCTCAGAAGGTGATTGCGGCGAACCTGCTTCTTTCCACGCCGCGAATGCATTGCTGTGGTCGGAGTCGATCCGGAAATGTTCGAGCAGAACGCGTTTCGCATCGCCGGGCAGCCCGGCTATTATCAGGTTGATGGGCGCGGTAGGGAAGGGAACGTCATCGTCGTGATAGTTCCAAACCAGGATTTCGATTTCGCGGTCCTTGCGAGTCGCAATCGCATTGATGTCGGGCATTGCACGCACCCCGTTTCGTACAACTTCTTCAGTTGGCAATGCCCCTGAGCTGGTTGCCTGCACGCGTTCATTACCCAGGAGTCCGAGCATTCGAAAGGCGTTCAAGACGGGCTTGTCCACGCCATTCGTCGCTAGCTCTCGAAACCCTGCGAAATAGGACTGGTCCTCAAACTCAAATGCCCAGGTGACTATTCCGAGAAGGTTGACGCGTTCCTGGTGCGCCAACGCCAGAACATTGTTCAGGACCTCGATCGTATAGGTGCCGTATAGCGGCCCATTGCGGTATAGGTTCTGCGGATTCTTTTCCGCGGAACAGGCTGCACAGCCTTCAGGATCGGACTCTCCCAAAATGATGGGAGTCTGTTTCCACTCTGCAAACGAAGCCACGATCTTGAACCCCCGCTGGATGGCCGCAAGCTGGCGGCTGATTCCCATCTGTACATGATCTGCTTGCCACGTGGGCGATCCCTTAGGATGAAAGCTGATGAAATCCAAGTGTGAGCCCACTTTGCCGTTTGCATAATTCTTCTGATGCGCGCAGTGTTCGAGGAAGGCGTGTAGAAAGTTTGCCGCTTTGTCATTGCCAGGCCCAGTGGTGTCGGGGCCTCCGATTCGCGCGTCGGGAAGAGCTCGCAAGACCGCTTCGACCGAGAAATCATACAGTTTGAAATACTCCGCCGGTGTTCCTTGCCAGTAGCCGATGTCGGGCTCATTCCATACTTCCCACAACCATGTCTTCACTTCGGCATCGCCGTAACGCTCGCGTAGGTGGTGCACGAAGTGGAAAACGAGTTCGGACCACTTCTGGTAGTCGTTCGGAGGATAGGCCCATCCCGTGTAAATGCTGCTGACTTTGCCCTGCGGAAAATCGTGGCGATAGGGTTCGGGGTGTGTGGAGAGCGCTTTCGGCATGAATCCGATTTCGACAAGGGGCTTGACGTCAGCCGCGTGAAAGGTGTCAAAAATCCGATCCAGAATTTCCCAGCTATAAATGGGGTGACCAGACGAATCTTCCGTGTACACATTCGTCGACCCCCATTTCAGCGAGGCAGATCCGTCGCCGGTTGTGAGGAGATTGTGAGTCCGTATGTAAACTGGTACGCCGTTTGCGCCTGCTAATTCACCGAGCAACTTCTTGCCATTCGCGGCATAGGTGTAATTGGGCTCGTCGTACCCGAAGTAATTCCACACCGGCGAGAGCTCTTCGTCTGGTTGGTCGAAGTACACCTCGATGCTTGGATTCGGCGATACTTGCTGTGGCCAGCATAGGTTACTGCTCAAGAAAAAGAGAAGAGCGAACGGAAGAATATATCTCTGTTTTTTTACACAGCAAAAGTTACGCGTTGGAACGGGGGGTCTCTGTGACGAGTTATTTCGGGTACACATGAGCGTCCGCGAAAGTTGCAGCAATTCCTTAGC
>Ga0070761_10001497_pt1 | contig 14600 bp, 12 predicted proteins | sample HubBroMetageREF1_FD_66724 | JGI IMG/M metagenome (GOLD analysis project Ga0070761, IMG submission 66724) | Reference soil microbial communities from the Hubbard Brook experimental Forest, New Hampshire, USA - Hubbard Brook CCASE Soil... | ecosystem: Environmental > Terrestrial > Soil >... | reverse complement strand
ACCGCAGCCCGATATCTGGATTGACATACTTCTGTCGCAGACTGACGCCACCCGTTGGAAGTTGGGTCGGAAAGTGACCCAAACTGTCACCCGCGCCACCGCCCGCACCCCCGGGTGCGACTATTCAATCCCGAGTTTCTTGATCCGATAGCGCAGCGCCCGAAAGCTCATCCCCAGGAGCTTCGCGGCCGCCGTCTTGTTGTAGCGGGTCTTCTCCAGCGCCTTGACGATGGCGTCGCGTTCGATGCTCTCAAGCTGGCTGCCGAGCGCGGCACTGCCCTCGGCAGGGGAGGTCACTGAGACCGCCGGGGCGCCCGAGGGGTCCACGGCTGCCCTGGCGCCGGTGCGCAGGCGGATGTGGTCGGGGGTAATGATTCCGGTCGTGCACAGGGTCAAGGCGCGCTCAAGTACATTTTCAAGCTCGCGGACGTTGCCAGGGAATGCATAGGCCTCGAGCGTGCGCAGTGCGTCCGGGGAAATCTGCGGTGCGGTTGTGCCGGTGCGCCGTGCCAGGCGCTCAAGGATCGCCTCGGCGATCTCGCCAATGTCGCCGCTGCGCTCGCGCAGCGCCGGCACCCGTAGCTCGATGACGTTGATGCGATAAAAGAGGTCTTCGCGGAACAGTCCCTGCGCCACCAGATCCGCGAGGATCTTGTGGGTGGCGGAGAGGATGCGGACATCGACTGTTTCCTCGCGCGCCTCGCCCACCGGACGCACGGTCTTCTCCTGCACCACCCGCAGCAGTTTCACCTGCATGTGCAGCGGCAGGTCCGCCACTTCGTCCAGAAACAGCGTCCCGCCTTCGGCGCTCTGGATGAGGCCTTTCTTGTCGGCCACCGCGCCGGTGAAGCTGCCGCGCTTGTGGCCGAAAAGCTCGCTCTCCATGAGCTCCGTCGGAATGGCGCCGCAGTTCACAGCCACGAACGGACCGTCGCGGCGTGCGCCGCTTTCGTGGATCAGCCGTGCGACCAGTTCCTTGCCCGTGCCCGACTCGCCGCAGATATGCACCGGCGCCTGGCTGCGCGCTACGCGCGCGATCATCTCCCGCAGCTGTTCCATGACCGCGGCGCCACCGAGCAGGCGCGGGCCCCGCAGCGTCGCGGCGGTCTCCTCGCGGGCGTCCGCGCCGAGCCTGACGGCGTTGCCCACGAGCTTGCGCAGCACGCCCAGGTCCAGGGGCTTGGAAACGAAATCGAAGGCACCGAGCTTCAGCGCGCGCACCGCCGCCTCGATGTTGCCGTGTGCCGTGATCACCGCCACCGGCAAGGTGGCCCGGTTCTCCTGGATCCAGCCCACGAGGTCGAGTCCGTCGCCGTCGGGCAGGCGCATGTCGGTGAGGCACAGGTCGAAGCGCTCGGCTTTGAGGAGCTTGCGCGCGCCGGCGAGGTCCGCCGCCGTGCGGGTCTGCATGTTCATGCGACTCAAGGTGAGGCTCACGAGCTCGAGCAGATCCGGTTCATCGTCGACGACCAGCACCACCGGCTGCTCGGACGCGCCGCGGCCGCCCGGGAGTTCCTGATTCATCAAACCTCCCACCGGCGCGGATCTGCGAACACAAGTCGGAACAGGCTGCCGCCGCCCGCGCGTGGCTCGTAGAGCAGAGTGGCGCCGTTGCTCTGCGCGAGCTCGCGCGCCAGGAACAGCCCAAGTCCTGTGCCCTGTCCGGCGCTGAAAAAGGGCTCAAAGATGCGCCCGACGTGCTCCGCGGCTACGCCGGGGCCGCGATCGGCGACCTCCAGGAACGGGCGGGTGCTGCCGCTCATGCGCCCGTATCGTATCTCGAGGTTCTGCTGCGGGTCGTCCCGCACCGCGTGCCTGAGCGCGTTCTCACACAAGTTCCACAGGATCTGCCGCAGCTGATCCGGGTCCACGCGAACCTCCAGGTCCTGCGTGGTACCGCTCACCTTGATGCGCGTGCGCGGCCATTGCATGGTGGCGGAGAACTCCTCATGAAACTCCTCGGTCCACGCCGCCAGCGGCAAGCGTTCAATCCGCGCCGCTTCGCGCCGCGACAGGCGCTGCACGTTGTCGATGATGCCGCTGACGCGGTCGGCATTGGTGCGGATGATCTGCGTCAGGCGCTGCTCATCGCTCGTGAGGTTCGGCGACTCAGCCAGCAGTTGACCAGCGTGGCTCATGGCGCCGACGGGGTTTCTGATCTCGTGGGCGATGCTGGCGCTCAAGCGTCCGAGGGCCGCGAGCTTGGATTGCTGCACCCGCTCCTCGATGAGGCTGGTGTCCTCGAGGAATACCAGCAGGGGTGTCGGCGTCATGGCGGCGAGGGCTGCGAAGTGCGGGCGGATCACGCGCGCGCCGTCGGCCGCGACGAAGGTCTGCTCTGCGGCAGGGGTCGCGTCGCCATTGGCACCCTGGCGCCAGGTTTCCAGAAGATAAAGGAGTCGCGGTGAAGCCTCGCCGATCAGGGCATCCGGATAGGCGCTCTTGTCGCCGAGTATCTGGGCCGCGGATTCGTTGATCAGCCGGATGCGATCCTGGGCGTCAATCACCAGGATGCTCTCGCGCAGGTGCTGCACGATGTACTGCGAGAGCTGCGCCATGTTGGCGAGATCCACTTCCTGGCGGCGCACCAGCGCCTCGCTCTCGCGCAGGCGATTAGCCACCGGCCAGGTCGCGAGCGCGAGCACGAACAACAGCGTGCCAAAGAGCCCCGCGGTGACGTAGTCGTTCGCCGGCGTGAACAGCGTAATCCCGGCGAATACCTGCTGGACCAGGACCGCAAGAGCCGCCACCGCTGCGATCAGCAGCGCATCGCGACGGTCGGCCAGCACCGTGAGCGCGAGCACCGGCAGAAAGAGCAGAATCCCCAGCCCGCTCGCAACCCCGCCGGCGGCGTAGAGGATGAAGCCAATCGCCAGCGCGTCGACGCAGGCGTTCACGAGCGCCACGATCCGCAGGCTCGACCACTGCAGCCTTCTGGCGATGACGAGCAGCACTGCCGCCGTGAAGTAGGCGATGCAGGCGCCTATGAACAGCTGCGGGCTGGCCGCCACCACGCCGCCGGCAGGGCCGCCGAGCGCCACCATCGCCAGCAGCACCAGTGGCACCAGCAGGCGATAAAGATTGAGGAGCCCGATCACGCGCCAGGCGAGATCGCTCGGAGTCACGGTTGGGATCAGGGGGCTGGCCGACGTCTGAGACAAGCGTGTTGCCGGGCCGTTGGAATCTTGAAGCACGACTGTAGCATCTTAAGCGGTTTGGCTGGCCAGATGCGGGCCCATTCGAGCAGAATGCGCGCTCTTTAAGGCGACGGGCAGTGACGATGAATCTGCACGAGTACCAGGCGAAGGAAGTATTCCGCAGCTACGGGATTGCGGTACCGGCGGGCAAGGTGGCGGGGAGCGCTGAGGAAGCCGTCGCGGCCGCCCAGGGGCTCGGTGGTTCCGTGTGGGTGGTCAAGGCGCAGGTGCATGCTGGCGGGCGCGGCAAGGCGGGCGGTGTAAAGCTGGCCCAGGACCTTAACGCGGTGCGTTCAGCGGCCGCTGACATGCTCGGCAAGCGCCTCGTGACCCAACAGACAGACGCTCAGGGCCTGCCGGTCAGCCGCGTGTACGTCGAATCCGGGTCCGACATCGCCCGCGAGATCTACCTGTCTCTTACCCTCAACCGCGAACGCGGGCGCATTGCGCTCATCGCTTCCGCGGCCGGCGGGATGGACATTGAGGAGGTGGCGCACAAGACGCCCGAGAAGATCTTCGCGGTCACCGTGCACCCCGCCGCGGGCTTACAGGCGCACCAGGCCCGCGAGCTGGCGTTTGGGCTGGGACTGAGCGGGACGCAGATCGCGGAGTTCGTCGCCCTCGCCACCGCGCTTTACCGGCTGTACCTGGACAAGGACCTGAGCCTGGTCGAGGTGAACCCGCTGATCGTAACCAAGGCCGGCAAACTCATGGCACTGGATGCCAAGATCAACGTGGATCCCAACGCGCTTTTCAGGCACCCGGAGCTTGCGCAGCTGCGCGACGCGAGCCAGGAAGACCCCATGGAACGACGTGCTGCCGAGCACGATCTGAACTACGTGTCCCTCGACGGCAACATCGCCTGCATGGTGAACGGCGCGGGACTGGCGATGGCGACCATGGATCTGATCAAGCTGCACGGCGGGCAGCCGGCGAATTTCCTCGACGTCGGCGGCGGCGCGACTGCTGAGCGCGTGACGGCGGCGTTCGAACTCATTCTCTCCAATCCGAAGGTGCGCGCGGTGCTGGTGAACATCTTCGGCGGCATCGTGCGCTGCGACCTCATCGCGGACGGCATCATCAACGCCGTGCACAAGGTGGGCGTGAAAGTGCCGGTGGTCGTGCGGCTCGAGGGCACGAATGCGCAAGCAGCGCGGGCGACGCTCGCCAAGAGCGGACTTGCGATCACGCCCGCCACGGATCTGACGGACGCCGCCCGCAAGGTCGTGGCGCTGGCCGCAAAGGGCAAGGCGTGAGCATTCTGATCAACAGAAACACCCGGGTCATCTGCCAGGGGTTTACCGGCAAGCAGGGCACGTTTCACTCGGAAGCCGCGCTCGCCTACGGCACCAAGCTGGTCGGCGGCGTGACACCCGGGCGTGGCGGACAGAAGCACCTGGGATTGCCGGTGTTCGATACCGTGAAGGAGGCGGTGCGCGAGACGGGCGCCACCGCCACCATGATCTACGTGCCGCCGCCGGCCGCCGCGGATTCGATTCTCGAGGCGGTCGATGCCGGCATCGAGCTGGCGGTGTGCATCACCGAAGGGCTGCCGGTGAACGATATGGTGCGCGTGAAGGCAGTGCTGGCGGGTTCCGCGACGCGGCTCGTCGGGCCGAATTGCCCCGGGGTCATCACCCCTGAGGAATGCAAGATCGGCATCATGCCCGGCTTCATTCACAAGAAAGGCACGGTTGGCATCGTGTCGCGCTCGGGCACGCTGACCTACGAGGCGGTGTTCCAGACCACGCGCATTGGCCTCGGGCAGAGTACCTGCGTTGGCATCGGCGGTGACCCGGTGCGCGGCATGAACTTCATCGACGTGCTCGAGCTGTTCGAGCGCGATCCGCGCACCGAGGGCATTGTTCTGGTCGGGGAGATCGGCGGCAGCGACGAGGAAGCCGCCGCGCACTACATCCACCGGTTCGTTAAAAAACCCGTGGTCGCGTATATCGCCGGTGTCACCGCGCCGCCCGGCAAGCGCATGGGGCACGCCGGCGCCATCGTCGCCGGGGGCAAGGGAACCGCCGCCGACAAGTACGCCGCCTTCGAGGCCGCGGGCGTGCGTACCGTAAAATCTCCGGCCGAGCTTGGCACGGCGATCGATGAGTTGTTGCGCCAGCGGCGTCACCGCGCGCACACCGCGGCGGTGCGCGCTTCGCGCCCCGTCGCGGTCCCGCTGCGACACACCGCGACGCGCGGCAAAGTGCGGCACAAGCCCAAGTCTGCCAGGCGTGGGGGTCCTACACCCAAGCCGCGGGCCGTGACGGCAGCGTCGCGCGCGGCGGCCGCGGCACGCCGCGCCAAAGGCCGCAAGCCGCGCCGCACCGTGACGCGTCGGCCGCGCGGCAGGCGCCGCTGAGGGGGCCGCTGGCGCGCACATGAGTGACACGCTGACGATCGCACTGGCGCAGCTGAATCTTCTGGTCGGGGACGTACAGGGGAACGCCGCGCGCGTGATCCACAGCGCCGCTCGTGCGCGGGCGGATCTTGGCGCGGATCTGGTCCTGTACCCGGAGCTCACGCTGTGCGGCTATCCGCCCGAAGATCTGTTGTTTCACCGCGGGTTTCGCCGCCAGATCGAGACGGGCCTGGCGCAGCTGCGCGCCGCAATCCCGGATACGGCCGTGATGGTCGGATTTCCCGAATATACGCAGGCCGGAATTTACAACTCAGCGGCGCTCATCACCGGCGGCGAGATTGCCGCCATCCACCGCAAGGCCGAGCTGCCCAACTACAAGGTGTTCGACGAGAAGCGCTACTTTAATCCGGGCACGCAGCCGACAGTGGTGAGCTGCAAGGGATTCAAGCTGGGGCTGCTGGTGTGCGAGGACATCTGGGAGCCGCAGTCCGCGCAGCTCTCGCGTGCGGCCGGGGCGCAGCTGCTCGTGGTCATCAACGCCTCACCGTACGAAATCCACAAGCAGCGCGAGCGTGAGGACAAGGTGCGCGCCCGCGTCCGCGAGGTCGGCCTGCCGATCGCCTACGTGAATCTCATCGGCGGCCAGGATGAGCTGGTGTTCGACGGCAACTCCTTCGTTATGGATGCGGCCGGTCAGGTCGTCATGCGCGCGCCGCCCTTCGAGGAGGGCAGCTACGCGTGCGAGTTTGTGCGCGACGCGCACGGCACGGTCGTGCCACGGGCAGGATCGGTAGCGGCCGAGCTCGCCGACGAAGCGAGCGTTTACGCAGCGCTGGTGCTGGGCGTGCGCGACTACGTGCACAAGCACGGCTTTGCGGGCGTGGTCATCGGCCTCTCCGGCGGCATCGATTCCGCATTGACGCTGGCGATTGCGGTCGATGCGCTCGGCAAGGACAAGGTCCAGGCCGTGATGATGCCCTCGCGGTACACCTCCTCCATGAGCCTCGAGGATGCGCGCGCCCAGGCGCAGATGCTGGGCGTCAAGTACAGCGTGCTGCCGATCGAAGGTATGTTCGAGGCCACACTGGCGACGCTTAAGGACGAATTCGCCGGCCGGCCGCCCGATGCGACCGAAGAAAACATCCAGTCGCGCTGCCGCATGCTGCTGCTCATGGGACTGTCCAACAAGACCGGGCGCATGCTCCTGACCACCGGCAACAAGAGCGAGATGGCCGTCGGTTACGCGACGCTCTACGGGGACATGGCGGGGGGGTTTGCTCCTATCAAGGACTGCAGCAAGCTCCTGGTGTACCGCCTGGCGAACTACCGCAATTCGCTCGGGCGCGTGATTCCACAGCGCGTCATTGAGCGCGCGCCTTCCGCGGAGCTGCGCCACGAGCAGAAGGATTCTGACTCGCTGCCGCCCTACGAGGTACTCGACCCCATCCTGGAGGCCTTCATCGAGGAGGATCTGTCGGTGGATGAGATCGAGGCGCGCGGCTTCGATCGCACGACCATCGGGCGGGTACTGGACCTGGTGAAGCGCAATGAATACAAGCGCCGACAGGCACCGCCCGGGGTGCGGGTCAGCCGCCGCGCCTTCGGGCGCGACTGGCGCTATCCGATCACCAGCGGCTACCGGCGCTGACGGCTATCTGATGTTCGGCGCCAGGGTGCGCGGCTGGCCCGCGTAGTTGGCGGCGTACACCTGGCGGGCCTGGGCGGCGAGGGTGGGGAGGTTCATCCGGTCGTAGCACTCGATCAGGATGACGAGCGCGTCGTGGACTGCCGGCGCCCCGTCGTACTGATCGACCGCGCCTTTGGCGCGCTGTGCCGCGGCAATGTACGCGCCGCGCTTCAGGTAGTAGCGCGCGACGTGCACTTCGTAGGCGGCGAGGCGGTTGCGCAGGTACACCATGCGCTGCAGGGAGTCGTGTGCGTAGTCGCTCTTCGGGAACTGCTCCACGACGGTCTTGAAGGCGGCGAAGGATTTGCGGGCGTTGCTGGGCGGGCGCTTGCTCAGGTCAGCACGGAACAGCCGTTCAAGGGCATTGGGCTGCTTCTCGAATTCCACCAGGCCCTTCAGGTACCAGGCGTAGTCCACGCGCGGGTGAGTCGGATTCTCGCGGATGAAGGTCTCGGCGGCATCGGTCGCGGATTCCCCTTCGCCGGCGCGGTAATATGCGTAAATGATATCGAGCCGCGCCTGCCGCGCCTCGTCGGTGAACGGGAAGCGCGCGGTCAGCGCCTCGTAGCTCTTGATGGAGGCGCTGAAGTTGTAGTTCTCAAGATCTTTGTGCGCTTTCTTGTAGAGCGACTCGGGAGTCGCTTTCTTGGCCTCTTTCTCCCGGTGCGCAGCGCACCCGGATATGGAAATGGCAAGCAGGACGCCACACAACGCGACCACGCCGCCGCGTTTCGGACCGGTCAGGAACATCTGGAAGGGACCTTTCTTTGGCTTCGCGCCGTCTGAATCCGTCGAGTATAGCGAATCCATCGGGCCTTCCGACCCAGGAACTGCCCGCGGAGTTCCGCTCCCACGCGCTCACCCTGCCGCCCGAGGCGCTTGGACTGCGTTTCGACCAGGCCCTGGCCCGCGCTTTGCCCCAGTACTCCCGCGCGCGCGTCAGGCAGTGGATCGAGTCCGGCGCGGTGCAGGTGGAGGGTCGCGCCCTGCGGCCTAAGGACAAGGTACTGGGCGGTGAGCAGGTCCGGATCGAAGCCCGTCTGCCGGCGCAGGTCGCAGCGCAAGCCGAGGAGTTGCCGCTGGCGGTGATCTACCGGGACCGCGCGCTCCTGGTCATCGACAAGCCGGCCGGCCTGGTGGTGCACCCGGGCGCGGGCAACCCGCGGCACACGCTGCAAAATGCGCTGCTCGCGCTTGATCCGCGGCTGGTGCTGGTACCGCGCGCCGGGCTTGTGCACCGGCTCGACAAGGACACGAGTGGACTGCTGGTGGTGGCGCGCACCCCCGAGGTGCATACGGCGCTCGTCGCCGCGATGGCCGCGCGTGCGATCGGCCGCGAGTACCTGGCGGTATGCACCGGCGTCATGACCGCCGGCGGCACCATCGATCAGCCCATCGCGCGGCACCGCACCCAGCGCACCCGCATGGCGGTGCGAGCCGACGGGCGCGAGGCCGTGACGCACTACCGCGTCGTCAAGCGCTTCCGGGCGCACACCCTGGTGCGCGTCGAGCTTCAGACCGGCCGCACGCACCAGATCCGCGTACACCTCGCGCACGCTGGATTTCCCCTGGTCGGCGACCCGGTATACGGCGGGCGGCGGCGGATTCCCGCGGGCTGCTCGCCGCAGCTGGCCGCGGAACTTGCGGCGTTTGCGCGCCAGGCGCTGCATGCCGCGCGGCTTAAGCTGCATCATCCGGTGACGGGGCGTGAGATGGCCTGGGAAGCGCCGCTGCCCGCCGACATGCAGCACCTGCTCGCCGCGCTCGAGAAAGATCGTTCGTGAATACGGTGCAGGTGGGCGCCGGGGCGGCGCCTGAGATCCTGGTGCCCGACTGGCCGGCGCCGCCGCGTGTGCGCGCCGCGTTTACGCTTCGTTCGGGCGGTATAAGCCTGGCGCCGTTTGACTCTCTGAACGTTGGCATCCATGTTGGCGATGTGCCCCATGCCGTGCGCGAGAATCGCCGCCGCGTACGCGAGCGGCTGCAACTGCCGGCAGAGCCTGCGTGGATCGAACAGGTGCACGGCACCGAGGTCGCGGATCTCGACGCGCCTGTCATGGGTGCGACGGTCGGCGGCACCGCGGCGGACGCGGTCCTCACCCGGCTGCCGCGGCGGGTGTGCGTGGTGCAGGTCGCGGACTGCCTGCCGGTACTGCTTGCAGCCCGGGACGGCTCTTGCGTCGCGGCCGCGCACGCCGGCTGGCGGGGGCTCGCCGCAGGCGTGCTGGAAGCCACGATTGAGCGGTTCGGCACAAGCTCTGCGCCACTCATTGCGTGGCTGGGTCCGGCGATTGGAGCTGCGCACTTTGAAGTGGGCAGCGAGGTGCGCGACGCCTTCGTCAGCCGCGACTTAGGTGCAGCGGCGGCATTCAGCGCCAATCCGCGCGGCCGCTGGCAATGCGATCTTGCCGCGCTGGCGCGGCGGCGGCTCGCCGCGGCGGGCGTTACCGCCGTGTTCGGTGGCGAGTGCTGCACCTACGCCGACCCGTCCCGCTTTTTTTCCTTCCGCCGCGACGGGGTGTGCGGACGGATGGCGGCGCTGATCTGGCTCGCTGGTTAGCCGGATGACGAGTGTGCCGCTGCTCTTATGGATCATCCTGTTCGCTGCCTTCGGTGGCATCGCGAGTGCCGCGTTCGCCGTTGTATTCCTGTGGGTCCCGGAAGAGCGCAGCGCGCGCATCCTGCCGCACTTCATCAGCTTCGCGACCGGCGCGCTCTTAGGCGCCGCGCTTCTCGCCTTGCTGCCGGAAGCGATCGAGAGCGCAGGACCTGGTGGGGCGCATGCGATCGGGCTCGCGCTCGTGATCGGACTGGGTGTTTTCTTCGTCATCGAGAAGCTGGTGCTGTGGTGGCACGCCCATGCCCACGACGAAGATGGCGGCCCAGTGCACCATGATCACCGGGAGCATGCCTCCGGCGTGCTGGTGCTGGTGGGTGACAGCATCCACAACGCACTCGACGGGGTGCTCATCGCGTCCGCCTTTCTCACCAGCATGTCGCTGGGTGTGGTAACCACCTTGGCGGTCGCGGCCCACGAGATCCCGCACCGCGTCGGGGACTTTGCCATTCTGGTGCGCGCGGGCCTCTCGCGCCCCCGGGCCCTGTTCTTGAATCTGGCTACCGGACTTGCTTCGGTGATCGGCGCCATCGCGGCGTACTACGGCCTGCGGGGCGCAATGGGCGCGCTGCCCTATGCGCTGGCCTTCGCGGCCGCCGGCTTCCTTTATATCGCGGTCGCGGGACTCATACCCGGACTGCACCGGCGCGCCGACCCGCGCACCAGCGCTATCCAGGTGATCCTCATCAGCGCAGGGATTGCCGTGATTGCATTCGCCGGACAGTTGACTCACCAGTAGGTCGGCGCGAGGCTAGTGGACGCCGCAGCCCCTTGAATGGACTGCGCTTTGTCCCCACAAACCGATCATCCCAAGTCTGAGGCGGAACGCCCATGCGCATGGACAAACTCACCAGCCGCTTTCAGCAGGCGCTCGCCGATGCCCAGTCCCTGGCGCTTGGGCGCGATCACCAGGTCATCGAGCCGGCGCACGTCATGCTGGCACTGATCGATGCGTCCGGCGGGTCGGCGCGCCCATTGCTGATGAAGGCGGGCGCCGACGTCAACAAGCTGCGCGCGGGACTCCTGGCGCTGCTCGACGGCCTGCCGAAGGTGGAGGGCGCACCCGGCGAGGTCCACGTTTCCAACGACCTGAACCGCATCTTCAACGTCACCGACAAACTCGCGCAGCAGCGCGGCGATCAGTTCATCGCCAGCGAGCTGTTCGTGCCCGCGGCCTTCGAGGACCGCGCGCTGGCGCGTCTCTTCAAGGAGTCGGGGCTGGTACGCGGTGCTCTTGAGAAAGCGATCGACGAGGTGCGCGGCGGCGAGAAAGTCGCGGACGCCAACGCCGAGGAGGGCCGCCAGGCGCTGGAGAAATACACCATCGATCTCACCGCGCGCGCCTCATCCGGCAAGCTCGATCCGGTCATCGGGCGCGATGATGAGATCCGCCGCACCATCCAGGTGCTGCAGCGGCGCACCAAGAACAACCCGGTGCTGATCGGCGAGCCGGGCGTCGGCAAGACCGCGATCGTCGAAGGCCTCGCGCAGCGCATTATCAACGGCGAGGTGCCGGAGGGTCTGAAGAACAAGCGCATCCTGGCGCTCGACATGGGCGCCCTGATCGCCGGGGCCAAGTTCCGCGGCGAGTTCGAGGAGCGCCTGAAGGGCGTGCTCAACGATCTTGCCAAGCAGGAAGGCCAGGTCATCCTCTTTATCGATGAGCTGCACACCATGGTGGGCGCGGGCAAGGCCGAAGGCTCCATGGACGCGGGCAACATGCTCAAACCCGCGCTGGCGCGCGGCGAGTTGCATTGTGTCGGCGCGACCACGCTTGATGAGTACCGCAAGTACCTTGAAAAGGACGCAGCTCTCGAGCGGCGCTTCCAGAAGGTGCTGGTGGATGAGCCCTCGGTGGAGGACACCATCGCGATCCTGCGCGGCCTGCAGGAGCGCTACGAAGTGCACCACAAGGTCGAAATCACCGATCCTGCGATCGTCGCCGCAGCCACTTTATCGCACCGCTACATCGCCGACCGCCAGCTGCCGGACAAGGCCATCGATCTCATCGATGAGGCCGCCGCGCGCATCCGCATGGAGATCGACTCCAAGCCCGAGGCGCTCGACAAGCTCGACCGGCGCATCATCCAGCTGAAGATCGAGCGCGAGGCGCTGAAGAAGGAGAAGGACGAGGCTACGCGCAAACGCCTGGCGACCCTCGAGAGCACCCTGAGCGCCCTCGAGAAGGAATCCGCTGACCTGGAAGAGATCTGGAAGTCCGAGAAGGCCTCGCTGCAGGGCACCGCGCACGTCCGCGAGGAACTCGACCGCGCGCGCCTGGAGCTCGAGGCCGCGCGCCGCGCCGGCAACCTGCAGCGCATGGCCGAGCTGCAGTACGGCAAGATGCCTGAACTCGAGAAGCGCCTCGCGGCGGCGCAGCTGGCCGAGGACAAGGCGCCGACCCTGGTGCGCAACAAGGTCACCGAGGAGGAGATCGCCGAGGTGGTCTCCAAATGGACCGGGATCCCCGTGTCCAAGATGCTGCAGGGCGAGAAGGAAAAGCTCCTGCATATGGAGAGCGCACTCGCCAAACGCGTGGTCGGCCAGGACGAGGCGCTGCGCATCGTGTCCGACGCCGTGCGCCGCTCGCGCGCCGGGCTGGCCGATCCGCGCCGTCCGAACGGCTCGTTCCTGTTCTTAGGTCCCACCGGCGTCGGCAAGACGGAGCTGTCCAAGGCGCTCGCCGAGTTCCTTTTCGACACCGAAGAGGCCCTCATCCGCATCGACATGTCGGAGTTCATGGAGAAGCACTCCGTGGCCCGCCTCATCGGGGCGCCACCGGGGTACGTCGGCTACGAAGAGGGCGGCTATCTCACCGAGGCAGTGCGCCGCCGGCCGTACTCGGTAGTGCTTCTTGATGAGGTCGAGAAGGCCCACCCGGACGTGTTCAACGTGCTGCTGCAGGTGCTGGACGACGGACGACTCACCGACGGACAGGGGCGCACGGTCGATTTCCGCAACACCGTCATCATCATGACCTCCAACTTAGGCTCGCAGGTCATCCAGGAGTACTCCGGCGAGAAGAACTACGCGCGTATGAAGAGCGCGGTGATGGAGATCGTGCAGCAGAACTTCCGCCCCGAATTCATCAACCGCATCGACGACATCGTGGTGTTTCATCCGCTGGGCACCAAGCAGATCCGCACCATCGTCGACATCCAGCTGCTGTATCTGCGCAAGCGCCTGGCCGAGCGCAACATGGACATCAGCCTCGATGACGGCGCGCGCGACCTCCTGGGTGAGGCGGGCTTCGATCCGGTCTACGGGGCGCGGCCGCTGAAACGGGCGATCCAGCAGCAGATCGAGAACCCGCTGGCGCAGCGCATCCTGCAGGGCGAATTCGCACCCGGGGACCGCATCCGTATCGGGGTCCACGATGGCGCGCTGACGTTCTCGAAAACCGACGAACACAAGGCCCAGAGGGGCTGAAGCGGGCGGACGCACATCGCGGCCAGCGCAAGGCGCCTGTTCGTTATACTCAGCGCCGATCCGACACGCCACGGACTGACAAGCAACCCATGCCGTTCTACGAATACGAATGCCAGGCCTGCAAGTACTACTGCGAGGTCATGCAGAAGATCTCCGATGCGCCCCTCACCAAGTGTCCCTCGTGCGGCAAACAGCAGCTCAAGAAGCTGCTGTCGGCGCCCGTGTTCCGCCTCAAGGGCGCCGGCTGGTACGAGACCGATTTCAAGTCCGACAAGGAGAACAAGCGCAACCTGGTCGGTGCCGACAAGGAAGAGGCGGTGAAGAGCGACGCCAAGGCGCCTGAGGCGAAGGAGGCCAAGCCAGAGGCGAAAGAAGCCAAGGAGCCCAAGGAGTCCAGGGAGGCGAAAGACTCGAAAGGCTCGAAAGACTCAAAAGATTCCAGGACGCCGGAGCCAAAGTCTGGCACTGCGGGCAGGGCTGCCTCAGGAACGGCGCGCGCGGTCCGCGTCTCCAGCAAGGCGACGCGCAGGCACAAGGCTCCCGCCCGCAAGCCGTCCCGTAAAGGCCGGCGCTGAAGGTGCAATGGTAGAGAGCACGCGTAAATGGGGCCTGCGGCGTTACCTGGTCGCCGGGGTGCTCGTGTGGCTGCCGATCCTCGCCACCATCTGGGTGGTGAGTTTCATGCTGCGCATCATGGATCGCACCCTGTTGTTACTGCCGCTCTCTTATCGTCCCGAGGCGTTGGTGGGATTCGCGCTGCCGGGAGTTGGCGCGGTGCTGGCCTTCATCGTGCTGCTCCTGACGGGCCTGCTGGTAACGAATCTCATCGGGCGGCGCCTGATCGTGTGGGGTGAGGAGTTTCTTAACCACATCCCGGTGGTGCGCACGGTGTACGGGGGCGTCAAGAGCTTCACCGAAAGCGTCTTTTCGCAGTCCAACGCTTTCCGCAAGGTCGTCATGATCGAGTACCCGCGCCCGGGCGCCTGGAGCATCGGTTTCATGACCGCGGAGGACGTTCCGGAGGTGAGTGACAAGCTCGGCGAGCCGCACGCCGCGGTGTACATCTCCGTGGCTCTGAACGCTACGGCGGGATATCTGGTGATGGTGCCGCGGCGACAGATCATCGACCTCGACATGTCGGTCGATGCGGCCATGAAGATGATCATCACCTGCGGGGTGGTCGTGCCGCCCGCTGCGGCCCCGAAGGCGCAACTGGTAACACCGGCAGCCTGAGGCTTGCGCTGGCAGGGCGCCGCGTGCGGGGATTTCAGCCGGTTGCGGGGGGGCGGGCGCCTACGTAACATCGCG
>Ga0070761_10001496_pt1 | contig 14609 bp, 15 predicted proteins | sample HubBroMetageREF1_FD_66724 | JGI IMG/M metagenome (GOLD analysis project Ga0070761, IMG submission 66724) | Reference soil microbial communities from the Hubbard Brook experimental Forest, New Hampshire, USA - Hubbard Brook CCASE Soil... | ecosystem: Environmental > Terrestrial > Soil >... | reverse complement strand
CAGCATTTCCTCATCACCAGCCTGCTGCGCGATGAACCGCTGCCGGGGCGCTACGTGGCGCTGTCGGTCGGTGCAACGCTGGCCCTCGGTGCGCTGCTCATTCTGGTGGCGGGGCGGCTTTACCGGCGCGAGGCCCTGTTAGGTTGATGCCGTGCGCCGTACGCTGCGGCAGGCCGAGGAGTCGCTGCAGCTCGGCGGCGTGGTGCTCGGCGAAGGCGCGCGCCTCGACCTCGAAGCGGTTGTTCCAGTAACCACGCCGCAGCCACTCGGCGAGGTAGCGCGTGACTGTCAAATGGCCCGGCTGCCACTGGCGGATCACGTGACAGTATTCGTGCAGCAGCAGCCGCGGGTCGGCGAAGAACTGCTGCGCGCTGCCGCGCAGGTAGATGTGCCCCAGGCGGGTGGTGGCCAGCGCGCGGCCGTGCAGGCGCGTGAAGCGCGAGTATTCGATGACCGCCACGTGGCCGACGGCGGCGCCGAACACCTGCTCGAGGGCCGCGCGCACCGGGGCGGGGACGGCGACGCGGGCAGCTCTCATGACGCTGAGAACGCCGCTCAGGCGCGCGTGTGCACCCAGCCCATGCTCGGGCGGAAGCGCAGCGAGCGCGCCGGGCCGCCGGCGACATCTTCCGGCAGCAGCTGCACGCCGGCATCCGCCAGCGAATGCTTCACCAGCGCGACGACGGTCTCGTAGGCCGGGCGCGCGTGCGGCTCTTCGGTCAGGTGCACGACGATGCGCGCCTGCAGGTGCCGCGCGGCCGGGGAGGCGGCGCGCAGCGACTCGAGGCAGCGGTCAAGCAGCAGCAGCTCAGTGGCAAGCGTCGTGTCGGTGACGTCGATGGGGCGCGAGGCGCGCACGATGCAGCGCAGGTGCAACAACGCGCCGGCCTCCTCGGCGGCGTCGTACACGCACACCGCGATAGCCGAGAACAGCTCCGTGACCAGCAGCATGTCCTCTGCGGTCACTTCAAAGCGGTCGGGCGCAACATGGATCTCGCGGGTCTGCATGCGTGCTGGTATACCTTCCCGGGCTGCGCGCATGCGCGTCTCCTTCCGCAAACTATGAACTGCCGCACGCGGCATGGGTAGAATATGCGAATGCGTTCCGCCGCGATCGGACCCAGGCAACATTTCCTCGTCGTGCTGCTGTGCGCAGGCGTCATAAGCGTTCCGGCATGGGCCGCGGAAGCGCCGGTGTCGTCAATCCGCGTCACCGCCAGCGCCAATATCAGCGCCAAACCCGACCGCGTGCAGATTGACATCGGCGTGAGTACGCGTGCGCCGAAATCACAGGACGCGGCCAGTGCCAACGCGCGTCAGGTGGATGCGGTGCTGAGCGCGCTCAAGGCGGCCGCCGGTGCGGCGGCGACCCTGAAGACGGTCAACTACTCGCTCACTCCCGAGTACCAGTATCACCCCAACGGCGGCGAGCCGACGCTCACCGGCTACAACGCCTCGAACATCGTGCAGGTGACGCTCGACGATCTCAGCCGCATCTCCGCGGTGCTCGATGCCGCGACCGCTGCCGGTGCCAACCAGGTGCAGGGCATCCGCTTCACGCTGCGCGATACCGATGCGGTGCGCGACCAGGCTCTGCGCACCGCGGCGCTGCGCGCGCGCGCCGAGGCCGAGGTGCTGGCAAACGCGCTCAACCTCAAGATCGAGCGGGTACTGCAGGTGGAGGAGAGCAGTGCGCACGCCGGTCCGGTCTTCCAGCCCATGGCGCGCGCCATGAGCGCCGGCGTCAACGCCGCCGCGCCCACCCCGGTGGAGGCCGGTACGCTCGAGCTCAGCGCCGACGTCACGCTGACAGTGGCAGTGAGTGCCGCCGCGCGCTAGGCTGTTTGCGCCCCAAGGACCGGGTCTTTAGGGGGGATCCAGGCATATGACCGTTGTGCGTCAGCTGCTCGATCGCAAGGGTCGGGCGATCTACCAGGTGGAGCCCCAGGCTCCAGTGCTCGAGGCCATCCGCGCCATGGCGACGCACCACGTCGGGGCGCTGCTGGTGATGTCTTCCGGCCAGCTGGCCGGCATCGTCTCCGAGCGCGACTATGCCCGTAAGGTGATACTGATGGGACGCTCCTCGGCCGACACCCCGGTCAAGGACATCATGAGTTCGCCGGTCGTGACGGTCGCGCCTGACACCAGCGTGCAGACCTGCATGCAGCTCATGACCGAGAAGCACATCCGCCATCTGCCGGTGCTGGAGGGCGGCCGGGTGGCCGGCATGGTCTCGATCGGCGACCTGCTGAAGGCGGTGCTGGCCGAACAGCAGCAGCAGATCGAGCAGCTGGAGAGCTACATCCACAGCTGAGGGCGCCGCGCGCGCCTACTTGCGCCAGTACACCGGCCGGAACAGCACGATCACGCTGAAGATCTCCACGCGGCCGAGCAGCATGGCGGCGGCGCAGATCCACGCCTGCAGCGCACTCAGCGAATGGAAGTTGTGCACGCCGCCCGGCGGACCGAAGCCGTGCGCGGTGTTGTTGATTGAGGCCACCACCGCGCCGAAGGAAGAATCGAAATCCATGCCGGTGAGCAGCATGGCGAAGGTGAGCAGCGCCACCGTCATGAAATACAGGAAGATGAATGCCAGCACCGAATTGCCGACGCCATCGGGAATCAGCCGGCCGCCGATGCGCAGCGGTGCCACCGCGGCCGGATGGATCAGCAGCTTCATCTCGCGTCCCGCCTGGCGCGCCAGCAGCAGCGTGCGGAACATCTTGATGCCGCCACCGGTCGAGCCGGTGCTGCAGACGATGCACGACAGAAACAGCATCCAGTAGGGCGCGAACACCGGCCACGCCTGGTAGTCCTGGGTGGTGAGTCCGGAGGTGGTGGCCTGCGAGACGACGTTGAAGGCGGCCGCACGCAGGCACGGCAGGAAGCCTGCATAGACCCCGTGCACGTTGAGCAGCACCGCGACGCCGATGACGCTCACCGCCAGGATGACGAAGATCGCCTGCGCCTCCGGGTCCTGGCGATAGCCGGCGAGCGACAGGCGCCGCAGCGCGATCAGGTGGCGCGCGAAGTTGAGCGAGGCGATCACCATCAGCACGATTAGCACCGCCTCGATGGCGGGGGAGTTGAAGAAGGCGATGCTGCGGTCGTGGGTGGAGAAGCCGCCCAGTCCGACCGCGGAGAAGGCGTGACACACCGCATCGAACCACGACATGCCGCTGATCCTCAAGGCGACGATGCCGGCAACGGTGATGAGCGCGTAGACGAACCACAGTTGCTTGGCGGTCTGGGTGATGCGCGGCGCCAGGCGCTCGTCCTTGACCGGGCCGCCGGCCGAGCCCTTGTAGACCTGCATGCCACCGACCCCGAGCAGCGGCAGCACCGCGAGCGCCATGACGATGATGCCCAGTCCGCCGAACCAGTGCAGCGCGTGACGCCAGAAGTTGAGCGACGGCGGCAGCTGGTCGAGACCCGTGAGCATGGTCGAGCCGGTGGTGGTGAGACCTGAGACCGCCTCGAAGAAGCCGGCGGTGAAGGACAGGCCCGGCAGCGCCAGGAACAACGGCAGGCTGGCCGCCGCACACAACAGCAGCCAGCCGAGCGTGACCAAGAGGAAGCCGTCGCGCGGCTTCAGTTCCCGCCGCCGCGTCCAGGTGAGCACGGCGAGCAGCAGTCCGCAGCCGGCGGTGACCAGCGCGGCCAGCAGGAAGCGCGACCACAGGCCATCGCCCATCAGCAGCGAGCAGCCGAGCGGCAGCACATAGGTGAGCGCGAAGGTCGCCAGCAGCAGACCCAGAACGTGCGCGACCGCGAACACCGTGCGGTGCGCCTAGCCCGGCGAGCGCAGGAACAGGCGCTCGACCGCTTCCAGATGGCGGCGGTCGGCGAGAAACAGGATCACGTGATCGCCGGCGAGCACGCGCGTGTCGTGGTGCGCCATGATCACCTCATCGCCGCGTACCACCGCGCCGATGGAGGCGCCCTCCGGCAGCGGGATCTCCGCCACCGTGCGCCCGACGATGCGCGAGCTGCGCTCGTCGCCGTGCACGATGCCCTCGAGCGCCTCGGCCACGCCGCGCTTGAGCGCGTGCACGCGCACCACGTCGCCGCGGCGCACGTGCGCCAGCAGCGAGCCGATGGTGATGGTCTGCGGCGAGATGGCGATGTCGATGCTGGTCGACTCGACGATCTCGGTGTACGAGGGGCGGTTGATGAGCGCGATCACTTTTTTGGCGCCGAGGCGCTTGGCCAGCATCGCCGAGAGGATGTTGGCCTCTTCCGAGTTGGTGAGCGCGGCGAACACGTCACTGCTGTCGATGTTCTCCTCGATCAGCAGCTCCTCGTCGGCGGCATCGCCGTGCAGCACGATGGCGCCCTCGAGCTGCTCGGCCACCTTGCGCGCGCGCACCGCGTCGCGCTCGATCAGCTTCACCTGGTTGTGCTTCTCGAGCGTGCGCGCCAGGCGGAAGCCGATGTTGCCGCCGCCGGCGATGATGATGCGCCGCGCCGGCTCGTCGGCGTGGCGCAGTTCTGCCAGCACGCTGCGGATGTCGTAGCGCGCCGCCAGGAAAAACACCTCATCGCCGGCCTCGATCACCGTGGTGCCATCGGGCGGCACGCCGCGCCCGTCGCGGTAGATGGCCACGACGCGCACCGCGGTCTTCGGCAGGTGCTTGGGCAGCTCGGACAGCGTCTGCCCCACCAGCAGCCCGCCCTGCTGCGCGCGCACTCCCACCAGGCGCACGCGCCCGTCGGCGAAATCCAGTACCTGCAGCGTGCCGGGATGGTGGATCAGCCGCTCGACGTAATCGGTGACCAGTTGCTCCGGGCTGATGAACACGTCCACCGACAGGCCGTCCATGCCGAACAGCTCCGGACGGCTGGTGTACTCGGCGGCGCGGATGCGCGCAATCTTGGTGGGGGTGCGAAACAGCGCGAACGCCACCTCGCAGGCCATCATGTTGACCTCGTCGCTGGAGGTGAGTGCGACGATGATCTCGGCCTCGGCGGCGCCGGCGGCCTCGAGCACCGAGGGGTGGGCGGCGTTGCCGGCCACGGTGCGCACGTCGAGCCGGTCCTGCAGCTCGCGCAGGATCTCCTCGTTCTGATCCACCACCGTGACTTCGTTGGCCTCCTCGCGCGAGAGGTGTTGCGCGGCGGTGCGCCCGACCTGGCCGGCGCCGAGAATCACGATCTTCATAGCGGCACGAGGTTCGCGTACTGCACCATGAGCCACTTGGTGCCCTGACGCTCAAAGCTCACCTGCACGCGCGCGTGCGCACCGTTGCCTTCGACGTTGAGGATCACGCCCTCGCCGAACTTGCCGTGGCGCACGCGCGCGCCCAGGCGCACGCCGGCCACCGCCGGCTCTTCGGGGCGGAAGCGCCCGACCGCCACCGGGCGCGACACCTGCACGCGCGGGCGCACCTCCTCGATCAGCTCCTCGGGGATCTCGCGGATGAAGCGCGAGGCCTGGCCGTAGCTGTCGATGCCGTGCAGGCGACGCTGCTCGGCGTAGCTGAGATAGAGCTGGCGCATGGCGCGGGTCATGCCGACGTAGCACAGGCGCCGCTCCTCCTCGAGCCCGTCGAGGTCGTTGAGTGAGCGCTGGTGCGGAAACAGTCCTTCCTCCATGCCGGTGAGGAACACCACCGGGAACTCCAGTCCCTTGGCGTTGTGCAGCGTCATCATCTGCACGCAGTCCTCCCAGGCATCCGCCTGGCCCTCCCCGGCTTCCAGCGCCGCGTGCGCCAGGAAACTCTCGAGCGGCGGCAGCTCCGCGCCGCCCTCGGGGGCGAAGCCGCGCGCGGCGCTCACCAACTCGTCCAGGTTCTCGACGCGCGCCTCGCCGCGCTCGGCTTTGTCGCGCTTGAAGTGCTCGATCAGCCCACTGGCCCTGAGCACGGTGTCGACCTGCTCGTGCAGCGGCAGCGCGCGCGTCTCGCCGGCGAGCCGCTCGATGAGCGCCATGAAGCCGTGGATGGCGCCGGCTGCCTTGGCGCCGAGGCCACCGCTGCCGATGGCAGCTGCGGCCGCCTGCCACAGCGAGCTGCCGGCACCGCGCGCGTGCTCGCGCAGTACTTCGAGGCTCTTGGCGCCGACGCCGCGCGGCGGCAGATTGACCACGCGCTCGAACGAGGCATCGTCCTGGCGGTTGGCAATCAGCCGCAGGTAGGCGAGTGCATCCTTGATCTCGGCGCGCTCGAAGAAACGCAAGCCGCCATACACGCGGTAGGGCACGCGCGCCGACAGGAACGCTTCTTCGAACACGCGCGACTGCGCGTTGGAGCGGTACAGCACTGCGACCTCGCGCCGCAGGCCGCCGTGCGCCACGTGCTCGCGGATGCGGTGGGTGACGAATTCGGCCTCGTCGCGCTCGTTGAAGGCGGTGTACAGGTGCAGCGGCTCGCCGCGCTCGCCCGCGGTCCACAGCTGTTTGCCGAGGCGCCCGGCGTTGTGGGCGATGAGCCCGTTGGCGGCTTCCAGAATGGTGCCGGTGGAGCGGTAGTTCTGCTCCAGGCGGAACAGCTGCGCCTGCGGATAGTCGCGGCGGAACTGCTGCAGGTTCTCGGCGCGCGCGCCGCGAAAGCGGTAGATCGACTGATCGTCGTCACCGACCGCAAACGGGTAGCCGCCGGCGGCACCGCCCTGCGCCGGTGCGATCAGTTTGAGCCAGGCGTACTGGATCGCATTGGTGTCCTGGAACTCATCCACCAGCACGTGGCCGAAGCGGCGCCGGTAGTGGGCGAGCAGCGCGGCGTTGTCGCGCCACAGCTCGTAGGCGCGCAGCAGCAGCTCGGCGAAGTCGACCACGCCGGCGCGTGCACACGCCTCCTCGTAAGCGGCGTACAGGCGCAGCAGCTGCGCGCGCGTCGGATCGCCGCCGTCCTTCAGATGCTGCGGGCGGTGGCCCTCATCCTTGTTGGAGTTGATGAACCACTGCACCTCGCGCGGCACCCAGCGCGTCTCGTCGAGCTCGAGCGAGCGCAGCAGCTTCTTGATCAGGCGCTGCTGGTCCTCCGAGTCCAGGATCTGGAACCCCTGCAACAGGCCGGCCTCGCGCCAGTGCAGCCGCAGCAGCCGGTGCGCGATGCCATGGAAGGTGCCGATCCACAGCGCACTGCCCGGCACGCCGAGCAACTGTTCGACGCGCTGGCGCATCTGGCCGGCGGCCTTGTTGGTGAAGGTGACCGCCAGAATGCCGTGCGGGGAGGCGCCCTCGGCCTGGATCACCCAGACGATGCGGTGGGTGAGCACGCGCGTCTTGCCGCTGCCGGCGCCGGCGAGCACCAGCACCGGGCCGGCAGGAGCTGTGACCGCGGCGCGCTGCGCGTCGTTCAGCGGATTGAGGATCGGGGACAGATCCATGGGGGGCGCATTCTACTGGAAGCGCCCGCCACGCTTTCAGGCATCTGCCGCGACCGGCTCCTGCGCGAAGCGCACCAGCGCGACCACGAAGCTGAGCAGCACCGGGCCGACGATCAGTCCGAGGATGCCGAAGGCCGCCGCGCCACCGATCGCGCCGACGAAGATCGCCAGCGTCGACACCTCGGCATGGTGCGCGGTGAGCAGCGGCCGCAGGACGTTCTCCACGATCCACAGCACCGCGGTCCAGCAGGTGAGGAAGATCGCCGCGCCCCAGCGTCCGGTCACTGCCAGGTAGAGGATCGCCGGGACCAGCACGATGGCAGCCCCGGCCGGCAGGAAGGCGGCGACGGTCGCGATGACGCCGAACACCACCGGCGAGGGGAGTCCGACGATGTCGAAGCCGATGCCGACGATGATTCCCTGCACCAGCGCGGTGATCGCCGAGCCGAACACCACCGCGCGCGTGACGTCCGCCAGATACTTCATCAGCTGGGTGCGCCGCGCCGGCTCCACCGGGATGAGACGCGTGACCGCGACCCACATGGTGCGGCCGTCCTGCAGGAAGAAGAACAGCATGAACAGCATCATGAAGAAGCCGATCAGCGTGCCGAAGACGCCGAGTGCGACGTTACCGCCGACCGAGGCGGCGGACTTCAGCAGCGACTGCGCGCTGTCACTGATCCAACTCTGCACCTGCGCCAGGTCCACCTCGGTGTAGTCGCGCAGCCAGCTGACCGCGTGCGCGATGAAGGGGTACTGGTCGAGACGGTTCATGAGGTCGGTGTAGGTAAGCGAGGGGCCGCTGCGCAGGTAGCTGATCAGACGCGCCACCTGGCCGGCGAACATCACCCCCAGCACCGACAGCGGTGCCAGCACCAGAAACGGTGTCAGCACGGTGATGAGGCCGGCGGAGAGCGCGCTGCGGCCCTTCAGGCGCCGCGTCAGCCGCAAGTGCAGCGGGTAGAGGATGAACGCCAGTACCATGGCCCAGCCGATGACGCTCTTCAGCGGCAGCAGCACCGCCCACAGCGCATACGCCAGCACCAAAGCGGTGGCGACTTGGAAACAACGTCGATAGAACATCGATTGCATGGCGCCAAGCCTAACGGGATCGTACGCCGGTGGCGATGGCTGGCGTCGCATTTCCCGTCGGCACATGTTGGCGCGCCGGCCGGTGCCGGCCGTCACCACCTGAAGAAATGCCATGTGCGGGTTGCGCGCAGTAAACACGCGCGCTTGCGTCACGGCGCAGGGGGCCTGGACGACCAGTGCACGTCGCGCAATTGCCAGCCGGCGCCGCGCCGCTCTGCCAGCGCGCTGAACAGGCCGTGATCGGTGTGGCTGAGGCCCTGCGGGCTCACGATGACTTCGGTGTAGGAACTGACCAGCACCGCCAGGTCCGGCGTGAGCGGGTCGACGCGCAGGTCATCGCCCCAGGTGAGCGTGATCTTGCGGATGAAGTGCGGCAGTGCGGCGATGCCGCGCGCCGCGGCCGCGCCATCGGCGAACTGCAGCTCGCCGTTCACGCCCATGAAGAACTCCGGTCCGCTCACGAAGTAACGCTGCCAGGCGAGCGGCCCGTCGCGGCTCACCGCGCGCGCGATTTCGGCGGCAAAGCTGCGCACCTGCGCGGACACGCTGCCGCGCTCACTCGGGCTGAGCGCTGCCGCGGTCTGCGCGCCCGCCAGCAGCAGCAGGCTCAGGCCGAGGCGCAGGGCTCGCACGGCGCGCGGCGGCATCACCAGCGGTTGCGCAGCTCGCGCAGCCGGACGAATACCGTGCGCGCGTCGGGTTTCTCCGGCAGGTCGGGGCAGGACTCGCGCAGGCGGGCGATCAGCGCCGGGTTCTGCAGGCGGAAGAAGGCGTTGATGCGCTTTTCCTCGCCGAGCGTGGTCACGGTGGCGTCCACCGGTGCCTGGCGGCGCACCTGTGCGAGCAGTGTTTGCGCTGCGGCGTTGTCGGGCTCGCGGTCGAGGGTGAACTCGAGATTGCGCGCCAGATACTCGTGCCCGGGGTAGACGTGCGTCGTTTCCGGCAGGCGCGCCAGCTGGCTGACGAAGGTGTCGTAGAGCGCCTCGGGCGAGCCGCCGTTGTAGCAGTTGCCGGCACCGGCATTGAAGAGCGTGTCACCGCAGTAGAGGCCGGCCTGCGCGCCGTGCGCCAGCAGGCAGACGTGCGTCATGGTGTGTCCCGGGGTATCGAGGCACTCGAGCTCGACACTGCGGCCGACGCGAATCACATCGCCCTTCTTCAGGCCCTGGTCCACCCCGCCGATGCGCGCGGCCGCGCCCGCGTGCGCCAGCACCCGCGCGCCGGTGGCCGCCTTCAGCGGTTCGTTGCCACCGGTGTGGTCGTGGTGCTCGTGCGTGTTGACGATTTGCGTGATCTCCCAGCCACGCTCACGTGCGCGCTCGAGCACCAGACGCCACTCGAGCGGGTCGACCGCGAGTGCTTGGCCGGTTTCGGCGCAGGCGATGAGATAGTGGAAGTTGCGGAGTGAGTTCCCTGACCAGATGCGTTCGGTCAACATGGATGCGTCCTGCGCCCGTGCGAATGCCCGCAACCAACGTACCCCCAAACCGGCGCGCACGCCATAATGGCGCCATGAGCCACACGTTTCTGTTCGAGCCGGGAGTCTGGACCGGGTCGGGAACGCTCTGGCGCTCCGACGGGGAGCCGCTCAAGACCGACTCGCGCACCGAGATTGCGCATCGCAGCGACTGCTGGGTGCTGTCCGGGACGCTCAAGGTGCTCGGCTCGCCGCCGACCGAGTTCGTGCACGCCTACCTCATCCGTCCGCCGGCGCCGGGCGATGCCAGCATCAAGTGGACGTTCGAGAACGCCATGTTCGGCACCCTGCAGGGCTGCTTCAGCGTCATCGGCGATTCGATCCTGTCGGTCTACGGCTCCGAGGTCTCGGGCTATCACGGCTCCGAGCACCTGGGCCGGATCGACGCGGACCACTATCGCTCTGCGGGGATGCTGCTGCTCAAGGGGCGCATGCTCTACTCCTGGGAGCAGATGCTGACGCGCGCCGCGACGGGCAAAGGCGTCTGAGCGCAAACCAGCGCGGCTGTTAGTGGGACACGCTCGGCAGCACGTCGGCGAAGACCACGTGCGCCGAGGAGCATTCCAGAGTCAAATGGCTGCGCTTCACGTGGGCGACGGCGATCGACTTACTGACGCCTGCCGCGGTGACGATGAGTTCGTTCTCGGTGAGCTTCATCTGGAAGGGAATCGGCAGGGTCGTCGCCGATAACGCCGCGAAGCGCTCGTCGTAATCGCCATCGGCGGTGTAGAACAGGATGGTATGCGGTGAATTCATCTGGATGCCTGCCATGAATCCAGCCGCGCGAGTATTCGCACCCGCGGGAGCCGCGAGCCGCACCTGGGCGATGGCCGGCCGGCCATGTGCGATGCGCGGGTCGAGCAGGGTCAGGGTGCCGGTGACCAGAACCTGATCATGGTGCAGGCCTACATGGATCGTCTTGTGCACGCCTTCGGGCGCGTCGCAGTCGAACTGGTAGGGTGCCGGACCCGGCAGCGTTGCGGTGTACTCGGGTTCCGGCGCGTCGTGGGGCCGCGGAGGCGGCGTCGAGCAGGCGCAGAGCGTGAGGCAAACCAACACCTGGGCGCGCAACCCGAGACGCATCGCCATCCATCAACCCCCGTATTCGAGTTCTTATCCGAGGGCACGTTAGCACACCGCCCCAGCGCGCGCTGAGAGCGCGCCGCCGCCCACGCCCGCAGAGGGCGTTGCAGCGGAAGATTCCGCGCAGCAGCCTAGCTGCGTCGCCGGCGCGCGAGCGCGCCGCCCACCAGGCCGAGCGCCAGCAGAGTCAGCGTGCCGGGCTCGGGTGCCGGCTTCGTTCCGGAGGGCGCGATGCCGTTGAAAGTGAAGATCGAGCCGTTGTCGGACACCGTCACGTGCGGGTCGACGAATCCCGGCGCATTGGTGAATACGCCGTAGACGTTGCTGAGATACAGCGTTACGGGACCGCTGACCGGGGTGCTGCCGATCGCGCTGAACGTCACCACGTCCCCGGGCGCGCCGGTGCGGGCGGCCGTCCCGGTGGCCTCGCCGCACACCGTGACCGGCGTGCTCATGACCGCAAACGGATCGCAGGACTCGACCGAGGTGCTCACCGGCAGGCCGCCGACCAGCGCGCTGAAGCCTGGCAGCGCCGCCGAGAGCGACGTCGGATTGTTGGAGGTCAGCAGTGCGAACGCGAAGCTGACTCCGCCGGGATTCAGGCTGGTATCGAGCGCCACTTCCTCGAACTCGACGGTGATGCCGCCCTGCATCTGGGTCTGCAGACCCGTATCGGCCAGTACGGTCGCGGTCGGTTTGCCGGTGCCGGTGTACGTCGGCACCGGGCTCACCATGCCACCGACCGGCAGGCTCACAGGTGTTGACCAGGCGGGCGCTGCGAGGAGTGAAAACGCTGCAAGTGTGCCGATCCGGCTGAGGCTCATGGCGATCTCCCTGTGCATGGCGCGTGCTGACACCTCGAGGCACTAATGATCGGCTGGTGCCGATCCGCACTCAACCCTTGCCTCGGGCGCGGCCATGGCGGCGCGCCGTGCGCAATGAAACTTAAGGGTTCCCGCGGAAGGCGGGCAGGTAGTGATCGACCAGAAGTGCGGCGAACAGCCACATGAGGTAGGTCACCGAGAAGCGGAAGACGCGCATCGGCAACTCCGCGCGTGCGGTGATCTTCAGGGCGAGTGCGTAGTAGAGAAAGCCCGCGTTCAGCACCAGCGCCGCGGCAAGATAGATGAGACCGCTCATGCGCGTCAGGTACGGCATCAGCGTGACCAGGGTCAGCAGAACCGTGTACAGCAGCACCTGCAGACGCGTGTAGGCGAGCCCGTGCGTGACCGGCAGCATGGGGATGCCCGCGGCCGCGTACTCCTCGCGCCGCGCGATGGCGAGCGCCCAGAAGTGCGGCGGAGTCCATACGAAGATGATGAGAAACAGCAGCAGGGCGTTCGGGTCGATCGTATTGGTGACCGCGGCCCAGCCGAGCACCGGCGGGGCGGCGCCGGCGGCGCCGCCGATGACGATGTTCTGCGACGTGGCGCGCTTCAGCCACACGGTATAGATGACCGCATAACCGATGAGCGACAGGAAGGTGAGCGTCGCGGTCAGCAGATTCACCAGGAAGGCGAGCAGCGCCATCGCGAGCGTGCCGAGCACCGCCGCGAACAGCAGCGCCTCGCGCTCGTTCAGCTGTCCGCTCGGCAGCGGGCGCGCGCGGGTGCGCGCCATCTGCTCATCGATGCGGCGATCGAGCACGTGGTTGATGGTCGCGGCGCAGGCGGCGGCGAGTGCGATGCCGAGGTTGCCCCACAAGAGCGCGTTGAGCGGCGGCACTCCGGGGCTGGCGAGCAGCGTCCCGACGATGGCGGTGAAGCTGATGAGCGCCACCACCTTGGGTTTCGTCAGCGCCAGGTAGCGCCGCCAGACGGGCGCTACCACCGGGACATAATCCGTTGAAGTCGCCACGGCTTTTTCTGCGGGGATCGGGAGGCGGAGCCTAGCAGATCAGCGCCGCGCGGCAGAGCCGCCGGGGCGGGTACGCCGCCGTCAGGGCCTTAACGGGGACTCAGCGCGCGCAGCAGCGCCAGCGTGGCGAGCAGCAGTAGCGCGGCACCGGCGGTGTGCGCTGTGGCGAGCCACAACGGGAAGGCCTTGAGCACCATGGAGACACCGATGCTGAGTTGCAGGAGCAGCGCGCCGAGCAGCAGGTAGGCCCGTGGCCGTGCCGCGCTCAGCCCGCGCCGCCGCAGCACGAACAGCGCCGCCAGCGTGAGCAGCGCCGTGGTGACCAGCGCCCCCAGCCGGTGGCTGAGGTGAATGGCGATGCGCGCCGGAGTGGCCAGTACGCCGCCCTCGTAATCGATGTTGAGTCCGTGCCACAGCACGAACGCGTGGCGGAAGTCCGGCTGCGGCCACCACAGGTTCTGACAGGTGGGGAAGTCGGGGCAGGCGATTGCCGCGTAGTTGCTGCTGGTCCAGCCGCCGAGCGCGAGCTGCAGCACCAGCGCCGCGAGCCCGAACAGCGTGAGCAGGCGCGCGCTCGCCTGCGGCGCACCGCCGCCGCCGCGAATGCTGCGCGCCGGGCCCTGCAGGGCTGCGGTGTTCCACGAACCCGCCGGCAGCGACAGTGTCAGCCACCACAGCAGTCCGAGCGTCGTCAGTCCGAACAGCAGGTGCAGCGTCACGATCAGGGGCTTCAGCTGCCAGGTGACCGTCAGCATGCCGAGCACGGCCTGCAGCAGCACCGTGGCGACCAGCGCGAGTGCCAGCGGCAGGCTCACCAGGGGCCGGCGGCGGGTCGCCACTGCGATCGCGGCGAGCGCGACGATCACCAGGACTAGGCTGCCGGCGGCGTAACGGTGGATCATCTCGTGCCAGGCCTTGGCCGGCTCGAGCGGCCGGCCCGGATAGGCGGCCTGGGCAGTGACGCTCGCCGCGGCGCCGTTCGGTGTCAGCTGACCGTAACAGCCGGGCCAGTCGGGGCAGCCGAGGCCGGCGGCAGTCAGGCGCACGTAGGCGCCCAGCACCACCACGACGAAACACAGCAGCACGCCTGCAATGCACAGGCGCTGTGTCCAGCGTGCGAGCCTCATGGTCAGCCGATCTGCGACAGCCTCAGAAGTTTCTTCAGGTCCTCGAGCAACCCGCGAGGATTCTTGGCCGCATCGTAGCTCATCATCAGGTTGCCGAGCGGGTCGACCACGAACAGTGTGTGGTGCCGTGCGGGCGGAAACTCGGCGAGCAGCGCCGCGGCCGCCGCACCCTGTGCGTTCACCAGTACCAGGCCCGCATGCTCGCGTTCGAGGAACTCGTATGCGCAGCAGTGCGCGGTGACCAGGAACACGCGCGTCACGCGCCCCATGTCGGTGTTGAGCGCGAGCCGTGTCTGGCGCATCAGCAGCAGCGTCGCGCGGCAATCGTCATCGCAGGCGCCCTCGCCCACGTACACCAGTGCCCATTTGCCGGCAAAGGGTGTCCCCTGGGATGGCGCGCCGGGGCCCAGCAGTTCGAGCGGGGTGTGCGGCAGCGGCCGCGCCGGGACGATCAGCTCGCCGTGATTGACGTGCGCCAGCGGGCGCCAGCTGGTGCCGTAGTAGGTGAGGAACGCCAACAGCAGCGGCACCAGGAACAGGCCAGCGAGCAATGCCAGCGTGCGCAGGTTGCGCCGCCGCAGGGTGTGCACGGCGGCGCTCATGCCGGCAGCCGTGGCGGGCGGCGGCTGAGCAGCGCCCAAATG
>Ga0070761_10001495_pt1 | contig 14611 bp, 9 predicted proteins | sample HubBroMetageREF1_FD_66724 | JGI IMG/M metagenome (GOLD analysis project Ga0070761, IMG submission 66724) | Reference soil microbial communities from the Hubbard Brook experimental Forest, New Hampshire, USA - Hubbard Brook CCASE Soil... | ecosystem: Environmental > Terrestrial > Soil > Temperate... | reverse complement strand
CACTCGCCGTCACAATCGCATACTTTATTGTGGCGTTTGTCTTCCCCCCCTTAATGCGCCTACTTCCCGGCACGCCGATGCCCACCGAACAGGTCAGGGGTTCGGAGCATGACTAGAGGTAAAGGACGAAGCGTGAACGGGGGGGCAACTTCTTAGGTTTGCACCCGACCCAAGCCGCTGCCTGTGGCGACTGTCCTTTGGGCGCGGATGATGAAAACCAATCCGCACGCCAGGGGGAGGGAGGAAGCGCCATCGACTTCCAGCAAGATGGGCAACGCTACGGTGAGCCAGACTGGGGACTGCGTCCGCCGTTCCAAGTCATCAGTGCTCGCATCGTCCGACGTGAGGGTTGCGTCGGCACTTCTCCGTTCCAATGGCCTCTCGCATTCGGGGATTCCTCCGGCGCTGTATTTTCCTTTTCGATTCGTTGTATACTGGCCACCTGAACTCTGCCCTTCGAGGTGCCCTATGAGAATTCGTTTTGCCGCACTGGCGGCACTTGTGTCGTTGGCGGCTTTCCCCGCCGTCTCCCAGGAAACCCACTCGGCCACGCGCCTCACCAACGATCACTACTTCGATTTCGAGCGCGTGAGCAATGCTCAGATCTCGCCTGACGGCGCGCGCATCGTCTACACCCGCCAACAGGCCAACAAGATCGAGGACCGCTGGGATTCCTCGCTCTGGATCATGAACGTCGACGGCGGCCAACACCGGTTTCTAAGCAAAGGCTCGAATCCCCGCTGGTCGTCCGACGGAAAACGCATTCTCTACATCGCCGACGGAGAGCCGCGCGGTCCGCAGATCTTTGTCCGCTGGATCGATACCGACGGGCCGGCTACGCAGGTTACTCGCGCGACCGACAAGGTCGCCGACGCGCGCTGGTCTCCAGATGGCAAGTCCATCGCGTTCTCCATGTTCGTGCCGGAAAAGGACACCTGGAAGATCAGCATGCCAGCCGCGCCGGAAGGCGCCCACTGGACGGGAACGCCGCGCGTAGTGGAATCGCTGCACTACCGCCAGGATCAGGTGGGTTTCCTCGAAGACGGGCATACGCATCTGTTCGTGGTCCCGGCCGATGGCGGCGCGCCTCGGCAGATTACCAACGCCAAGTGGAGCGCGGGCGCTGGAGAACTCCGCAATGCCGTGCTCATAGATTGGACTCCCGATAGCAAGGCCATCGTGTTCGAAGGCGACCGCACCGCGGAAGCCGATCTGCACTATCACACCTCGCAACTGCTGGTGGCCGACATGGCGTCGGGCGCCATCCGGGAACTGGTTGCCACAGCCGGCTCCTGGAGCCGTCCGGCGGTGTCGCCCGACGGCAAGACCGTAGCCTTCACCGGTTACCCGGAATCGAAGCATACGCACTCGGTAGCGGATCTTTATGTGATCCCGTTCGTCGGCGGTGAAATGCGGAAGATCGGCGGCGACTACGACCGCGATCCCGTCAATCTGCACTGGTCGCCGGATTCAGCGGGCGTTTACTTCGACGCCGAAGATCGCGGCTCCCGCAACGCACAGTACGCGGCCATCGCGGGCGGCGGTGTGAAGCCAGTCACCAGCGGAACTCATGTGCTGACCATGGATTCGGCCTCCAGCGACCTGATGGCGGTAGGCACGCTAACCGATCCCGACAATCCACCCGATGTCGTGCGCTACAACCTGCGGCGGCCCGGAGAAATCACGAAGCTCACCAGCGTCAACGCGGGCCTGTTGGCCGGCATGCACCTGGCGAGAACAGATGAAATCGACTTCACTTCCAGCGGCGGGGCGAAGGTGCAGGGCTGGGTGGTGAAGCCGCCCGATTTCGACGCGACGAAAAAGTACCCGCTCATCCTCGAAATCCACGGCGGGCCGTTTGCCATGTACAGCGTGGCGTTCAATTACATGTTCCAGAACTTCGCCGCCAACGACTTCGTGGTTCTGTACCTCAACCCGCGCGGCAGCACCGGATATGGCACCGCCTTCTCCGGCGGTATCGACCACAACTATCCGGGACCCGACTACGACGACCTGATGGCGGGAGTGGATGCTACCATTGCCAAAGGCTTCATCGACACCACGCGCATGGCCGTCTCGGGCTGTAGCGGCGGCGGCGTACTTTCGAGCTGGGTGATCGGCCACACTGACCGCTTCGCGGCGGCGGCGGTGCGCTGCCCGGTGATCGACTGGCTCAGCATGACCGGCAATACCGACATTCCGCTCTTCACGTACAGCTTCTTCGAGAAGCCTTTCTGGGAAGACCCGAGCGACTGGCTCGCGCATTCCTCGGTGATGACGGTGGGCAAGGTGACGACGCCGACGCTGCTGATGACCGGAGTCCTGGATCGCCGTACACCCATGCCGCAGACCGAAGAATACTACGCCGCCCTAAAAGTTCGCGGCGTGCCGGTGAAGCTGTTGCAGTTCGAGGGAGAATACCACGGGACCGGCTCTAAGCCGTCGAATTTCATTCGCACGCAGCTCTACATGATGAGCTGGTTCAAGAAGTGGACGCGCAATCCCGAGGGCAAGTCGGTCGCCGTATCGACCGCCGCCGTCAGCCAGGGTGAATGACGCACGGTCCGGTGTCGCCACGCCGACCTGAGGAGATTCGCCGGCACAGATCGCTTGCGGACCTAAGAACGCATTTTACGGCCGACGAATCCCAACATCGTCTCCCATTTGACGGACACGGGATTGCCGGTCGGCAGGCGCAGTCCGTGGCTTAGGTCGCTCACAACGCTCTCGCAGATCTTTACAGCCAAGACGAGCGGCACGCCCGATTGTTTCAGGCCGGTGCGCGGGGTAGGATACGATAGTCACGATGAAGATGCCCACTGCCCGCTTTACCCGCCGCAACATATTACAACTGCTGCCGCCCGCGTTCGTCGCGCCGGCCCTCCCGGCCCGGGCGCAAAACGGGTCGTCCCGCAGCATGCCGGCCGAGCCCCTGGACCTGGATCCTCAGCGTATCGCCGCCGCGCTATCCGCCATGGTGGACGACGGCCGCACCGCCGGCGCGTCCGTGCTGATCTGGAAAGATGGCCGCGAGGCCTATTTCGGCTCCGCAGGCTTTGCCGACCGCGAGGGCGGGCACAAGATGTCGCGCGACACCATCGCCCAAATCTATTCCATGACCAAACCGGTCACCGGCGTCGCGGTCATGCAATTGTGGGAACAGGGCAAGTTCGGCCTCGATGACGCGCTCTACCGCTATTTGCCCGAGTTCGAGGCCATCCAGGTTTACGCCGGCAAGGATTCCGCCGGAGCGCCCGTCTATCGCGCGCCCACGCGCCCCATCACGGTGCGCGACATCATGCGCCACACCGCCGGTTTCGCCTATGGGCCGGGCGACACGCCCGCGCACGATGCCTACGTGAAAGCCGATCCCATGTCGCTGAATATCGACTTGGTCGAGATGGGGCATCGCCTGGCCAAGGTGCCGCTCCTCTTCGATCCCGGCGCGCGCTGGAGCTACAGCATCGCCGTTGACGTCCAGGCGCTGCTGGTCGAGACCCTATCCGGCCGGAAGTTCGCCGACTATGTCCGCCAGCACGTACTTGAGCCGCTCGGCATGCGCGAGACCGCATGGCGCCAGCCTGACGAGCGCCTGCCGCGCCTGGCCGCCATGTACCGCAGGTCGGAAGGCAAGCTGGTGCGCGACGCCGACGCCAACACGCGCCGCCTCAACTTCCACGACAACCGCCTCACTGGCGGCGGCTTCGGCCTGGCTTCCACCGTCGATGACTATATGCACCTGGCGCGCATGCTGCTCAACTCCGGCGAGTTCGATGGAGCCCGCATTCTTAAGCCATCCACCGTGAAATTGATGTCCACCGACCAGTTGGACCCGCGCATCACCGAGCGCCTCTTCCTGCCTACTAAAGGCTCCGTAGGCTTTGGTCTCGATTTCGCCGTGCGCGTGTCCCAGCCGCAGAAGCCCGAAGAAAACCGCGGAGCCGTAGGCGAATTCTTCTGGGACGGCGCCGCCTCCACACTCTTCTGGGTAGATCCGGCGAATCACCTGGCCGCCGTCTTCTTCACCCAGAAAATGCCCTTCGACGGAACGATACATCACGACATCCGCGCCGCCATCTACGGTCCAGCCTACCTAGGCCCCCGGGGGCGACTAACTGGGCGGATTCGTTTCTGAGGCGTTTGCATCTCTTTGCTGTTCAGACACCCAAGGGTCCCGTCTCGTTCACCACTTGGCATCTATTTGACCTGGCTACGGATTGCGCGGGAAATGCGCCAAGGGCCGCTGTCCGCCTCCGACCTCCGGTGTCGGCGTACTCGCAATATCCGGCAGGTCTTTCGGCACTGGATCGTGGTCGTCGTTTCCAACCCGAAAGGACACGCAGTGAGCGAGGTCCCGCAGCCGTGTCGCAATCTCGTCCGCATTTTCCTTCAGACCCCGATCGACTCCCGTCGCAAGGTTTTCCACCTCTTCCGAGACCCACGCCATCGTATTTTGTAGGCGGCTCAGATGCCGAGACGGAACTCGCGATTCCACGCAGCCCAGGCCCGCAGTTCTTGCACAACCTTAATTATCGCTAACGGCCTCCGAACTGGGAGGGGCACGCACGTTTCACGCGAGAACGCTCTGAATCGGCTATTCTTTACTCATGCCATCCAATCTGGAATACCGCTCTCGCGCTGTTCGCGCCATGGTGCTCTTGCACGAGGAGCATCTTCGCCGATTCGTACACACCTGGAGGCTGGCCCTGGCGAGTTCAGTGAGCTTGCCACCGACCGATGACCCCGCCTATCTATCGCTCGGAACATTGGGACGGCACGTGCTGTCCGCGGCCGGCGGCTACATGATCTGGATGTGTGAGGTGTTGGTGTTACCGGACCCTGGAATCCGCTCTGCCCCGGACGCGGTTGCGATAGTCCGCGATGCGGACGAGTACATGGAGCACGTATTGGAGCGGTGGCGGGCACCGCTAAGGGAAGTGTCCGACGGAAAATTGGAGACCCCCGAGTACCCATCGCGATGGCGGACCCGCTACTGCATCGACTCGATGCTGGAGCACGCTGTCATGCACCCCATCCGCCACGCCTTTCAGTTGGATGAGTTGGTCAAAGATCTCTAAAGGCTCGGCCCAAGCTGGCGGCTTGGTGAGAACGTACGGAACGAGTCGGCCATTCCTTGAAGGCGCAGTCGAACGTGGGACCACAATCGGCATCCTTTCCACCGACTACTGATCTCAAAATGGCTGACAATCGCGCGATCCGCGGATGGGAAAGGGCGCCGCGGGCCGGTTAAAGTCGGGTTGTGAGAGGCTTGGCTGCATTGCCCAAATCGCCGGCTTGGCATATCGGCCTGGCGCGGACGAGGTCGCACCGCCGCGAAGGTAGAGACCGATGTCACGTCATATCGGGGCGGCTGAGATCTCGCTGAGAAGCCAGCGATCCTAGCGCCGCTGGATGTCACCATACTTAAGCGCGACCACCTCGGACCGCCGAAGGCCCCAGCCAAGCACAAGCGAGACGATCGCCACGTCAAGTTTACCGCGGAGTGTCTGTGCGTTGAACCCTGATAGGAGTTGGCCAGTTTCTTGGCGGGCCCACAGGAATAGCGCACTACCTCCGCCATGGAGTACCTTAAATAGTGGAACCAAAATGAACCCCCCGGGCGCCACGCGCCAACTCCACCGCCGCGCCTTCCTCGCTCAATCCGCCACCACCGCAGCGTCGCTGCTACTCGCCCACGAACTGTTCGGCACGCCGGATGCGGACTCCACCAAGCCGAATCCGGCCCTCGAAAAACTCGCCGGGATCGCCCTCGCTGAAGCCAAGAAGCAAGGTGCAACCTACTGTGACATTCGCATCAACCGGTACCGTAACCAGTTCACCGGTTATCGCCTGTCGCCGGAACGAGGTGGCTCCAAGACCGACGAAGTGCCTTACGTCAACGATGGCACCAGTTTCGGCTTCGGTGTCCGCGTGATCGCCAAGGGCCAGTGGGGATTCGCCGCGTCACCCAACGTCACCGCCCCCGAAATCGCGCGCATCACCCGCGAGGCTGTGACGGTCGCCAAAGCGAATTCCATCCTGCAGGCAGAGCCGGTCCAACTCGCCCCTACCAAGGGCTACATCGACCGCTGGACTTCGCCGTTTGAAAAAGACCCCTTCACGGTGGCCGTGGATGAAAAGCTGGAACTGCTGCATAGCGCGGCGCGCACGGTCAAGAGCAATCCAAAGGTATTCAGCTCCTTCGGCGGGCTTTTCTTTCATTCCGAAGACAAGTATTTCGCTTCGACAGAGGGTTCTTCGATCCAGCAGTACATCGTTCAGTCCAACCCGTTTCTGAACGCCAATGCCGTGGATTCGAAGAACGGCATCTCCCGTGACCGTTCCTACCAAGTGGCCCCGTTGTCGCGCGGTTGGGAGCACATAGTGATGAGTAACCTCGGCGAAAACGCGCGCCGCATCGGCAATGAGGTGGTGGAGCATCTCGCCGCTCCGCCAGTCACGGCCGGCAGAAAGGACCTCGTTCTGCTTCCCAGCCACCTCTGCCTGACCATCCATGAATCCATCGGGCACTCTACCGAGCTGGACCGCGCACTAGGTTACGAGGCCAATTACGCGGGCACCAGTTTTCTGACCAAAGAGAAGATGGGCAATTTCCGCGTGGGCAGCGACATCGTCACCATCTTCGGCGACCGCATCACCGACTTTGGCCTGTCCACCGTCAAGTACGACGACGATGGCGTGAAGACCGTCCGGTTCCCGATCGTCGAAAAAGGAATTTTCAAGCACTACCAGACCATCCGCGATCAGGCCCACCTGATTGGCGAAACCGAATCGCGCGGGTGCTGCTATGCCGATTCCTGGGGTAGCGTCCCCTTCCAGCGCATGCCAAACGTCTGGCTCAACCATTCCGATGGCGATGCTACGGTCGACGATCTGATCTCGGGCGTGGATGATGGCGTCCTGATCGAAGGCACTGGCAGCTACTCCATCGATCAGCAGCGCTACAACTTCCAGTTTGGCGGCGACGCATTTTGGGAAATCAAAGGCGGCAAAAAGCGCGGCATGATCTCGCGCGTCGCCTACCAGTCGCGCACACCGGATTTCTGGCAGGCCTGCGACGCTATCGCTGGCCGTGCCTATTGGCAACAGTACGGCCTGTTCAACGACGGCAAAGGCGAACCCACCCAGATCAACGCCATGAGCCACGGATGCGCCCCGGCGCGCTTTCGCCAGATCAACGTGCTGGTTACCGACTGAGGAGCGGCGATCATGCTGACCAAACAGGATGCCAAGAATCTCGCCGATAAGGCTCTGGGCTACGCCAAGCTGCCCGGCTGCAGCCTGTACATCTCGGCGTCGGAAAACGTCTTCATACGGTTTGCCAATAACGGCATCACCACCTCCGGCTACACCCTGGATCAATCGGTGGGGATCGAGTCCACCACCGAAGACCATCGCTCCGGCAGCGCCAATGTCAGTGAATGGAGCGACGAAGCATTGCGTAACGGGGTGGAACTGGCGGAGCGGCTGGCGCGCGTCTCACAACCCGATCCTGAATACATGCCGCCGCTCGGTCCCCAGATATATCCGGAGCTTGCTAATTTCGATAAGGCCACGGACGAAGCCCGCGGCGATGCGCTCATCGGCCACGTCAAGGCTATCATCGATGCCGCGCGTAGCAGCCAGCTCACCACCGCGGGATTCGTGCAGCGTTCGGCTAACTGGGTCGCGGTCGCGAACAAAGCGGGCCTGTTCGGATTTCATAGTTACACGGATTCTAACCTCACCAACACCATGCGTAACGCCGGTGGGACGAGCTCCGGATGGGCCACGCAAGTCTCCACATCCATCAAGGATCTGAACGGCGTGGACGCCGCGCGCATTGCTGTCGAGAAATGCGTAAGGGGCGATGGCAAGCGGCGGTTGGAGCCGGGCAAGTACACCGTGATCTTGGAACCGTCGGCGGTCAGCGACCTGATCGGCTATCTCGCATACGGGTTTGGCGCGCGCGACGCCGAGCAGGGGCAGTCGTTCCTCAGCAAGAAAGCCGAGAAGCCCGGCCAGACGCTCCTCGGGGAAAAGCTGTTTCCGGAGTACATCACGCTGCGTAACGATCCGTTCAATCCCAAGCTGTCTTCCTCGCCCTGGAGCGGAGCGCTGCTCCCCAACGAGAAGATTACCTGGATCGAAAACGGAGTGGTGAAGAATCTCTTCTACGACCGCTTCTGGGCGCAAAAAGCCGGCAAGAAGCCGACACCATACCCAAACAACCTGATTCTGGACGGCCAGGATCACTCGCTCGACGACCTGATCAAGGCAGCCGGCAAGGCGTTGCTCGTGACACGCTTCTGGTACATGCGCGTGCTGCAACCGCAAACGCTACAGGTCACCGGGCTGACGCGCGATGGCGTGTTCCTGGTGGAGAACGGCAAGGTGACTGCGCCCGTGATGAATTTCCGCTGGAATGAAAGTCCGGTACGCGCGATGCAGAATGCGAAGATGCTGTCCTTGCCGATGCGCACGCAGGGCGCGGAAGCCGGGTCGTCGATGGCGCCGGCCATTCTCGCCACGGATTTCAACTTCGCGAGCATATCCGATGCCGTGTAAGGCGGGCCTCCGGCTCGCTTGGTCCGGCTTGGCCCGCGACCAGCTAATGTGACGACTCCCCGCAAAGGAGCGGCGCCCAGCGCGGCGTGAAGTCCATACAGCGGTCGGCGAGGATTACAGTCAGCCCAACCGGCGTACCGAGGGGAAATCTGGTTCGTCATTCGCATCGGTGTAGTGCTATCGAGAATAGCGCTTGCAGCACACCGCGAAGTTGCCAGTTTGTCTTCCGATAACGCCGCACAACCTTGCTAGCTTCGTTTTCCGCGATGGGCTGGCCGATGTCTATTTCGGCTGCGCCTCGCCGCGCTCCAGTTCCGCCATCCGCTGACGGATGGCGGGCACATCGCCGGCCTTCGGGGCGAGCTGCAAATATTTTGTGAAGTGGTCCATCGCGCCGCGGGTATCGCCCTTGTCGTCCAGCACCTTGCCCAGCAGCGCCTCGGCGGCCGGATACTCGTGGTCCTTGTCGATCTCGATGGCCCTGCGGACGGCCTTCTCTGCCACATCCGTATGCTTCAACTCGTAGTTGGCCATGGCCCCGTAGTAGTAGATTCCGGGGAATTCCACGGGGTCCAGTTGCATGGCCCGCTCGGCGAGAGCCACCGCGTCCTCCATCCTTTTCCCGGCAACCGCCAGGCGGATCAACTGCAGGGACGGGCGGATGTATTTGGGATCGGCCTTCAGCGCGTGCTCGCAGGCTTCGGCCGCCTCTTTTGGCTCCGACTGCTGCTCCAGCACCTCGCCAAGCTGACTCCAGGCCTGGGCATAATCCGGATACAACGCGACCGCTCGCTCGAACTGCTTCTGCGCTCCGGAAAGCTTGCCATCGCTCATGGCCCCGAGACCCTTGTCGTAGGCTTTCGCGGCCTCCTTAGGGACATGGAGAGCGGTCACGGAAACGGTGGAGCCTTCGGGATCGCCGATCTGCTTCAGCACGATCACCGCACCGTCGTGCAACGTTACGCTGGCCTTCCGGTAACCCTTCAGCCAGATTGTAACTGCACACTTGTCTTCCCAATGGCGCGTCATTGCGTCGGACCCAGGATCGGCGACTACCACAACCGTGTAGATGACCATCCCGTCGGCGAAAGCGTTCACAACATGGCAGGGAGGCAAATCCAGGCCGGCGGGCGCGGGGGTGAACAGCGGCGCCGAAGGGAGGTTGGCGCCGCCTTCGACGGCGAGTGTTGCGCGATACTGTTGGTTCTGCGCGAAACAGGCGCCAATCATCGCCAGCGCGCAACCAATCTCTGCCGTTCGGGTCATGCATGTTCATCGTAACTCACGGGGGCGGGCTCGGAACTGGTGGGCTGTTATCTGCCGGCAACGCGCGCCATGTGGGTGGACCTGGTGGCCCGCGTTGCGCATGGAGTAGGCAAGGCGACTCCGCGCACCAGCAGCGGCCGATAATGCGACGCAACGCCTTAGTCGCACTGCTCCACTACAAACGGCTTGTCCCCGGAAACTCGCCTCGAAGGACGTTCTAAAGCACGTTGCAGTGCCCGGAGGCGCTCGGCGGCGAAGACGGCTAAGGTCGAGCCAGGTCGAGCCAGTGCCGCTTTACAAGGCCTTCCCCATTTGATAAATTCTTGAACTATGCGATTTAACATCTCCGCGGTTGCATTGCCGTCTATAATTCCCCAGCGCTCCGACTCTGCTCTGCCCTTGCTCCTGTTTGGGTTGCTCGCGTCGTGTGCGCTTCCCGCGGCAGCCGCACCGCCGACGGCGACTGAGCGGCTCCAGGCCCTTGCGCAATCGATCACTTTCGGCTGGGCAAAATCGCACCCGCTCACTGCGACATTCCTTGGCCTTAGCGACGAAGACGGCCAGCTCGACACCCCATCTGAGGCCGAGAATGCCCGCGATATCGCGACGATCCGCGGCTGGCAAAGCGAACTCGCGTCAATACCGCTCGATGGCGCGTCGCTCGTGGACGTGGACGACGCCAAACTGGTCCGTGCCCAGCTCGTCGGCTATGAGCGACAGTACCTTGTTTACAAGACCTATGAAAAGGATCCTTCCGCGCCATCAATGGCAATCATCGGCGCGATCTACACACAGTTTCTCCATCTGCCGATCGCCGGCACTGCGGGCGCAACCAAGGCCGACGTCGACGCTGCGTGGCAGAAGATCATTGACCGGCTCGCCGGGGCGCCGGCGTACATCGCGGCGGGCAACGCGCTCGTCACCCACCCGGGCCGCCTCTACGGCGTTACCGGCGCCGAACAGCTTGCCGGGGCGCCGAGTTTCCTCGGTGGGCCGTTGACGGACGCTGCCAAGGAACAATTGCCCGCCGATCGCTTCGCGGCCTTCGGCGTGGCGCGTGACGCGACGCTCGCTGCGATAGAGCAGACGAAGAAGTACATCGACGCGCATGCGGCATCGTGGCCCGAGAACTACGCGATTGGGCGCGCCGCTTACGACGCGATGCTGCGCGACGAGGAGTTGCTGCCGTTCAACTCCGTTGACATTGAGCGCATGGCGCGCGACGAACTCGCGCACGGATGGGCCGTACAGTGCTGGGTGGAAGAACTCGCCGTCGAGCGTGGCACGCCGATCGGGCCGGAGAGTGGCGGCGGCCTCGCGCCAGGGGGCGCCGCGCTCATCGATTACTATCGCGCGCGTATCGCTCAACTGCGGGAGTTCGTCTCGCAGCATCGCGTCGTCGATGTGCCGGCCTGGCTCGGCGAGATGGTCATCGTCGAGACGCCGAAGTTTCTGCAGCCGGTGTCGCCGGGCGCTTCGATGTTTTCGCCGCTGTTGTTCAGCAAAGGCACCACCGGCTTCTATTTCATAACGCCTCCGACATCGCTTGCGGAGGCGGCGAAGAATCTGGATGCCAATCAGGACTTCGACCGCGATCGCATCCTTTCGACGGCCGCGCACGAAGCCCTGCCGGGCCACTTTCTGCAACTGTCGATCGCCCGCCGCCACCCGGACTTCGTCCGCAAAGTCCAAGGCAGTAGTGAATTTAGTGAAGGCTGGGCGTTCTACGGCGAAGAACTCTTCGTGCAACTCGGTCTCTACGGCGACGATCTCGATGCGCGCTACTACACTGCGCAGTGGGAACGCGTGCGCGGCGCCCGGGCCATCGTCGATCCGGAACTGGCCAGCGGCGCTTGGAGCGTCGATCAAGCGGTTCAGTTCTTCGCGCACGAGACGGGCTTCTCGCCGGCGCAGGCGAAAGCGGCCGTCGCCGGGATCGCCCTTGGACCAGGTTACGTTATTGCGTATACCGCAGGGCGCGCGGAACTCGAAGCGCTGCTGTCGGAGTACCGGGCTAAGGCGGGCGCGGGAGCGTCGCTGCGCGACTTCCATGACCGGCTCTTGTGCTACGGGTCAACACCTCTCTCTGTTGTCGGCCCCGAACTGCTCGCGGACCTTTCGAAGCCGCTCGCTGAGGTTCGCGCCAGTGCCGGCTACTAGAGGTGAGGGTCATACGAATCACTGGCACAGAGACATCTCTTCCGATATGGCCGGACATCGTGGCGCAGCCTGTTCGCCGTTCGTGTCAGCCACCTGGTGTCAGTCGTCCATTGCCGCTAGGCCGCAGAGACCTTCACTGGCGGCCCTCCGCCGCGGCTGGTCAGAACCGTAGCGTGGCCTTCAATCGCAACGGGTCGAGCAGCAGATCGATGGCGTTTGCCGCCCCCGCCACGAACAGATCCGCGTTTCGCATCGCATCCAGGGCGCACCCTTCCCCGTTGTCGACCGCGATCGACAGCCCGCCGCCTTCCTTCACCGCCTTCAGCATCAGCCGGTCGTTATTGCCGTTGCCAAAGGCGGCGACGTGTTGTAGGTCGAACTGACTCACGTATCCGGCTTTCTCCACATCGTGCCTGCCGGTCTGCAGCCTGTACGGTATCGCGATCCCCGCCAACTCACTCACAGCCGTGCCAAATGAGTCTGCGGTTACGATGTGCAGGTCTACCAGAGTCACTAGCTCCCTTAACCTCCGCTTGACATCCGGCAGGATCGCCCCGCCGCACGAATGCGTTCCAGTATAATCGCTGACGGCTATCCGGATGTAGCGTACTCCAAAACCGGGGATGTCGATAACGATTCCGGGCTTATCCATTAGGTTAGAATGACACTTATCATGAAACTTGCTTTCATCGGCGCCGGAAACATGGGTTCCGCCATGGCCCGCAACCTGCTGCGCTCCGGCCATAACGTAACTGTGTACAATCGTACGCGCGCGCACGCCGAACCGCTGCGGCACGATGGCGCGGCACTGGCGGAGTCGGCGGCCCATGCCGCGCGCGACGCGGACGCCATCATCACCATGCTTGCCGACGATGGAGCCGTCGAACAAACCGCGCAACGTTTCCTGGAGGCCCTGGCTCCTGGCGCGATCCACATCGGCATGAGCACCATCGGCGTGGCGTGCTCGAAGCGGCTCGCCGAACAGCATGCCGCGCGCGGGCAGATCTATGTCGCGGCGCCGGTGTTCGGTAGGCCTGAGGCGGCAGCCGCCGCCAAGCTCTGGATTGTGGCCGCCGGCCCGCAGGAATCGATCGCGCGCTGCAAGCCAGTGTTCGACGCGCTGGGGCGTGGCGCCTCTGTGGTAGGCGCGGATCCGTGGCTCGCCAATGCGGTCAAGCTGGCGGGTAATTTCCTGATCGCGGCCGCACTCGAGTCAATGGGCGAAGCCTTCGCGCTGGTCCGCAAGTCCGGTGTGGATGCCGGGCAATTCCTGGAGATTATCAACACCGCCCTGTTCAATTCGCCACTATACGCCGGTTACGGCGCCGCAGTGGCCAAAGAACGATTCGAACCGGCAGGCTTCAAGCTGCGGCTGGGCTTCAAGGATCTGCGCCTGGCGCAGGAGGCCGCCGAAGCCGCCGCGGTGCCCATGCCGCTCGCCGGCGTGCTGCGCGACCGCTACTTGGCGGCTATGGCGCGCGGCGAAGGCGATTTGGATTGGGCCGCCCTGGCTCGAATCGCGGCCGTGCACGCCGGACTGTGAGGCTACTTTTTCGGGAATAGCGATGGCAAATTATCGTAGGTCGCCGGCGTTTCGCCGGGGCAGCCTTCCTGGCGGTCGAAACTGATTTCAGACATCTTGTAGCGGTAGTCGCCTTGATCCTCGACGAGGAAGTAGACGCTCAACGGTTTGGGTATTTCAAGTTCGCCAATGCTGTCGAAGGCCACGCCGGTCTGCGTGACGCCCGGACGCTCCGCACAGGGTTGCGCAAGCTCGTATTCGCCATAGACAGGATCGGCGTGCAGGAAGCGGTGCCACTTTTCGAGTGCCGCCGAGGAGCGTGACTGCATTTCGCTCCATGGGCGGAGCATCCATTCATGGACAAAATCCTGCGGCTGCAAAGCGACGGGGTCAACGCGCTGCACGCTGTCTGCGCCGATACTGTAGTGCATGACGTAGGTTCGCCGGAAGCCGCCTTCTATCGCCCGATCCGACAATTCAACCAGCAATTCTTCTGGCGCCCGTCTCACGTCCGATTCATATCCGAAATAGCTGTGACGTTCCGAGAGGGTCGGCCTGGCGTGATCACCTTCGGCGTCGATGCGAAAGAGCCGGTAATCGAGCACGTTCCAAAAAGAGGCGCATTGGACGCCGAACCATGACGCGTAAAGGAGCCTGCTCCCGGATTTGTCTGGGGCGGAGAACCGAATATCGGAGAGCTCATCGCCGTTCTCTCGGGCACCATCGGCTTCCAGTAAGCGGCTCCGGGAGTTTGCCTTAAAGCGATAGAGGTATAGCGAAACGTCGAAGCCGCACGAGACGGTAATGCCCGCCTCCACCAGGAGTGTCTCCGGGTATTCCGCAGGGCGTGAGAGCTTCACCGATGAGACGTAGCCGGCCCGTGCGCTGGCCCTGTCCGGCTCCAGCACAACGGCTTTCCAGAGTTCGGCGGTCAGTTGCGATTCGAGGCCTTGGTACTCCCGGTCGAGCGATGGGAGGTTGGCTGGAAGGCGCGATTCAATCCAGTCGCAGAGCAAGTGCTTAAGTTTTGCCCAATCGGGGCGCGTGACTTTGCCGGGATCCTGGCGGAACTGCTCGCGCAGCCGCATGGACTCG
>Ga0070761_10001493_pt1 | contig 14628 bp, 11 predicted proteins | sample HubBroMetageREF1_FD_66724 | JGI IMG/M metagenome (GOLD analysis project Ga0070761, IMG submission 66724) | Reference soil microbial communities from the Hubbard Brook experimental Forest, New Hampshire, USA - Hubbard Brook CCASE Soil... | ecosystem: Environmental > Terrestrial > Soil >... | reverse complement strand
CTTGTAAGCGGCCACGCTCCCCGTCACGCAGAGCGCGACGGTACGACCGCCTGCTTCGTTATTTGACTCCACGACTTCAAGCGTCACACGCATCCGGCCGAAGCGGCAAGCGCGGGCGCTTTGCTTGCGAGCGGACTGGGCGCGTGATAGCCCGCGCCCTCCTCAGACATGGGACTCTCCGTAGGGATCGTGGGGCTGCCGAACGTCGGGAAATCGACGCTCTTCAATGCTCTCTCGTCCGCCAAAGCGGAAGCCGCCAACTATCCATTTTGCACGATCGAGCCGAACGTCGGCGTGGTGTCGGTGGCCGACGCCCGCCTTGGCGCGCTCGATTCGGTGGTGCATGCGGACCGGATCGTTCCGGCCACGATCGACTTCGTCGACATTGCTGGCCTCGTGCGAGGGGCGCACCAAGGAGAGGGCCTCGGCAACCAGTTTCTCGCCCATATTCGCGAGGTCGATGCCGTGGCGCAGGTGGCTCGTTGCTTCGAAGACGCCAACGTCGTGCACGTGGAAAACCGTGTCGATCCCGTCGGCGACATTGCAACCGTCACGACGGAGCTTTGCCTGAAAGACCTCGAAACCGTGTCCAAGCGCGGGGAACGCGGGCGCAAGCTCCTGAAGACCGGCAGCGCGCTCGAGAAGCTCGCCGTCGAGATCTGCGATGCGCTTGCCCAGCATCTCGACGGGGGCAAGCCAGCGCGAACCTTTCGATTGCCCGATCACGCGGACGCGCGTGGAATCGTCCGCGAGATGCAACTCTTGACGGACAAGCCGACCTTCTACATCGCGAACGTCGACGAGGGCTCACTCGCTCGATTGAGCGAGAACCCACACGTTCGAGCGCTTCTCCAACAGGCCACCGCGGAGGGAGCGACCGTCGTCCCCATCTGTGCGGCGCTGGAAGCGCAGATCGCCGAGCTCGATCCGGCGGATCGGCCCGAGTTTCTCGCAAGCGCCGGACTGAAGGAGCCGGGGCTCAACGCCGTAGCGCGCACCGCCTACGAGCTTCTCGGCCTGATCACGTTCTTTACCGCGGGCAAACCAGAGGTGCGCGCATGGACCGTGAGAAAAGGCGCGAAGGCTCCGCAAGCCGCGGGCGTCATCCACACCGATTTCGAGAAGGGCTTCATTAAGGCCGAGGTCATCTGGTGGGAGGACTTCGTGAAGCTCGGGGGCGAAGCCAAGGCCCGCGAGACGGGCAAGCTCGGCATCGAAGGCAAGGAGTACGTCGTCCGCGACGGCGACGTGATGCACTTCCGGTTCAACGTCTGAGTCGGCTTACGGTGCGCTTCGGCTCTTGAGGATTTTCCACAGAGTCCAAATACCCCCGCCCAAAGCGAGGAGCGCAACGACGAGCCCTAGAATGGGCCTACCCAGCCACGACAAAATCACGCTGACGATCACCCCGCCCACGATGACGGACACGGGCAGTAGCCACGGCGACATGGCGCCCACGCGCAGCGGGCCTCCGACGCCCGGGGGCCGCGAGACCATCGCTTCTGGTTGACCGTAAGGCACCAGGGCGCCGGGCAGTTGGCCTTGTGGGGGGGCACCATATGCGCCGTAACCGTACGGATTGGGCTGCGCTCCGTAGGAATTCGCCGGCGGCGCACCATACCTGGATGGGTCGTAGGGCATCGGAACCGGTTGCTGACCGGGAGGCGGCGTTCCCGGGGGAGGAGCCCCGTAGGGGGAATACGGCTGCGGCGCTCCTCCCTGCGGACCGAAAGCGCCCGCACCAGGGAAGCCCTGCTGCGTGGGATAGCCCGGCGCGGCGCCAGGTTGTTGCTGCGGGCCAGCGGTGAACGGTCGAGCGAAGCCGCCCGCATCCGCAGCCACCGTACCGCCCAACGGGTTTACGCCTTGCTGCGCGACCGGCGGCGAGAAGCCCGCGCCGCTGTCGAGATGGCCTCCAGGCGCGGGCGGATAGGGCGTCGCCGATACGTTCGTGCCGCGTGGCGCCCCGGCCGACGGCACCGAGACCGGCGCCTGACCGGATTGGCCTGGGAGGGCCATCGGCGCGACCCCCACCATGGTTCCTTTGAGCTTGCTGGACATCATTCCTGGCGCGCCGGGGGGCGCGCCGGGCGTGTACGGCCGCTGACCCAACGACGCCGGTACGGGAGGCGCGGGGACTGGGGGCGCGGCGGCCATAGGGGCTGGCGGCGCGGGCACCCCCGGCGTGACGCCCGGGATCTGCGGCTGATTCATCATCAGCATCGTCCCCTTGAACTTTGGCGCCACGACGCCCTTCAGGACGAAGTTGCACTTGGAGCAGGTCGCCGCCGCCTCAGGGTTCTGCGTGCCGCAATTCGGACAGAACACTCGACCACCTCCAGGCGGCAGCATAGCGGCTCGCGATCCCGCCAGCCAAGCTCCAACTGCTCGGCGTACCAGAACCTGCCGCACCTTGACACCTCAGCGCGCTCCCCACTAGCTTTCGCGCCGGTTTCTCACTGTTTTCACGCGGTTTCGCCTTCGCGTCTCGTGAAGGCCCTCGACCGCGCGCAACGACTTCGCTAAGGACCGCCACGCGATGCCCTTCGCTCTAAGCCCGGAACGCGAGCGCAAGCTCAACGAGATCTTGGAGCGCTACCCCACCCGCATGGCGGCGACCTTGCCGCTTCTGCACCTCTGCCAAGAGCAAGAGGGCTACGTGAGCGCGCAAGCCATCGACTACGTCTCGACACGCCTCGACCTTCCGGCGGCCCACGTCCAAGGGGTCGTCACGTTCTACACGCTCTACAACCAGCATCCCGTGGGCAAGCACCAGGTCTGGGTCTGCCGGACGCTACCCTGCGCGCTTCGCGGAGCCGGCGCTCTCTTGGAGCACTGCGAAAAGCGACTCGGGATCTCGTGCGGGTCGACCACTCCCGACGGCAAAGTGACCCTGCGCACAGCCGAGTGCCTTGCGAGCTGCGGCACCGCGCCGATGATGCAAGTCGATCAGGAGTATTTCGAGAACCTGACGCCCGCGAGCGTGGATCAGATTCTGTCGAAGCTCGTCGGAAACTAGGACGATGATCAAAAGAACCGACTACCTGACGCGCACCTACGACAAGCCCGAGGGGCACTCGCTCGGCGCGTACGAGCGCGACCTTGACGGCTACCAGGTGGCGCGGCGCGTGCTCACGACGATGACGCGCGAGCACGTGGTCGACGAGGCCAAGAAGGCCAATCTTCGTGGACGCGGCGGCGCTGGGTTCCCCATGGGCGTGAAGTGGAGCTTCATGCCCAAGGTCGTCGGGGCCAAGCCCCACTATCTCGTCGTCAATGCCGATGAGGGCGAGCCCGGCACGCACAAGGACCGGACGCTGATGGAGCAAAACCCGCACGCGTGCGTCGAGGGGTGCATCATCGGCTGCTACGGAATCGGCGCGCACGTCGCGTACATCTACGTGCGCGACGAGCTTCACCTCTCGAAGGCTCGTCTCGAGCAAGCGATCGCCGAAGCGCGCTCGAAGGGCTACGTGGGCACGACCCCGTTCGGCAAGGACTACGCGGTCGAGGTTTACGTCCATTCCGGCGCCGGCGCGTACATCTGCGGCGAAGAGACCTCGATGCTCAACTCACTCGAAGGGCGCCGCGGCGAGCCTCGAATGAAGCCGCCTTTCCCGGCCAACGCGGGCGCGTTCGGATGCCCGACGACCGTCAACAATCTCGAGACGATTGCCGCCGTGCCCACCGCCTTCGGGATGGGCTGCGACGCCTTCAGCAAGCTCTCGGCGCTGCACGCGAGCGGCGACGGCGGCGTGCGTCTCTACGGTCTGAACGGCCACGTGAAGAAGCCGTGCGTCGTCGAGCTCGCCGTGGGGCCGACCCTGAATGAGCTCATTTTTGAGATCGGCGGCGGTGTGCTCGGCGATCGCAAGGTACTCTGCGTGATTCCGGGCGGCTCTTCGACGCCGCTTCTGCGCCCGGAGGAGGCCGTGACTGCGATGGATCCCAAGTCGCCGCTTCACGCGTGGCACGGCAAGAGCGTCTTCGACGTGCCTCTCGGCGTCGACACGATGCGCGGCGTCGGAACCATGCTCGGCACCTGCTGCGTGACGGTGATCGCCGAGGGGACCGACCCGGTGGCATGCATGCACAACTTGATGCAGTTCTATCGTCACGAGTCGTGCGGCCAGTGCACACCGTGCCGGGAAGGCAGCGCCTGGCTCGAGCGCCTTTGCGAAAAGCTCCTCGCCGGAAAGTCTTCGATGCAGGAGCTCGACAGCCTTCACGACGTGGCCAATGGAATCATGGGCAATACGATCTGCGCATTCGGTGAGGGTACGGCCATGCCCGCGCTCGCTTTTTTGCAGAAGTTTCGCAAGGACTTCGAAGCGTATGCTCGGGGCGAACGCTCGGCGACCGACGCGACGTTGACGGTCGAGCCCTGGAGTTGAGATGACCGGCCTCGGCATTGCCTATTTCTACGCCTGTGCCCTCTTGGCCGTGCTGGGAGCCCTGGGCGTGGTCTTTTCGAAGAATCCAATCCGTAGCGCGATGGGGCTGCTTCTCCTCATTCTGAGCGTGGCCGGTCTCTTTCTGTCCCTCCATGCCCAATTTTTGGCTGCCGTTCAGCTCATCGTCTACGCCGGTGCCGTCGTCATTCTTTTTCTCTTCGTCATCATGCTTCTCGGACCTACGGCGGTGACTTCGGACGACCACACCGGTTTGTGGGCGCGCGCGTTCGGCGGCAGCCTCTTCGCCCTCGCAGGCTTGGCCGCCATCGGGGCCGTCTGCCGCGCAGGCGCAGGCGGGCGCCCACCCGCCGCGCTCGGGGTGCCTGACAGTGCATTCGGCGGGATCGGCGCTTTCGGGGACCTTCTATTTTCCGATGCCCTCGTACCTTTCGAACTCTCGAGCGCATTGCTCATGGTCGCCGTGGTGGGCGCCATCGCCGTGGCGCGGGGACGGCAAGGAGAGCGGACCCTCTCGAAGAGCGAGCTCGAAACGGCAACGACGGCGCTTGCTCCGTCGGCCGGGATCCCGCACTCGGGTCTGTTCCGTCACGAGAGTGCGGGAGCCCAATCGCGCTCCGCTCCGAGCGCGGCCGCTGCCCCCGGCGAGGAGCCCGTCCGATGATCCCGGTGGATCACTACATCATCCTCAGCTCGGTCCTTTTCCTCCTCGGGGGCCTCGGCTTTCTGATTCGCCGCAACGTTCTCGTGGCGTTGATGTGCATCGACGTGATGCTCAACGCCGTGAATCTAGCGCTCGTGGCCTTCAACCGAGGTCACCTGCACTCGGGACCCTTGCAAACGTACCCGGGCCAGAGCCACACCGGTCAGATCTTCGCCTTCTTCGTCATCGCCGTCGAGGCCGCCGAAGTGGCCGTCGGCCTCGCCATCGTCCTCTCGCTCTTCCGTCTGACGCGAACCGTTCGGTCCGACGAAGCGCATCTGCTGAGAAACTGACCTCGGGTCCAACTCATGATGCTCTTTCCAACCGACGACTATTCGCTCATCGCCGTCATCTTGGGGATGCCGCTGCTCGGCGCGTTCATCAACGGAGTGTGGGGCAAGCGCCTGGGCGACACGGCCGTCCGGGTCATGGCGCTGGCGTCGGTCGGGGTGAGCTTTGCGGCCTCGCTGGTGGCGTTCGCCTCTCTCGCGCAATTTGCGGGCGAGGAGCACGCGGCTCACGTTCGGCTCACGTGGAACGCGTGGGAATGGATGCACACGACGGGAGGGGTCGGCAACGTCGTTCCGGTCGCGGTTCGCTTCAGCATCGACGCTCTCAGCGGCGTGATGATGCTCGTCGTGACCGGCGTGGGGTTTCTCATTCACCTCTACGCCACTTCGTACATGGCCGGCGACAAGGGCTTCGCCCGCTTCTTCGCGTATCTCAACCTGTTCATCTTTTCGATGCTCGTGCTCATCCTCGCCGACAACTTGGCGCTGCTCTTCGTGGGCTGGGAGGGCGTGGGGCTCTGCTCGTACCTGCTCATCGGGTTTTGGTACGAAGATCGCGCAAACACGACCGCGGGCAAGAAAGCGTTCATCGCCAACCGAATCGGGGACTTCGGCCTGCTCGTCGCGATGTTTTTGCTCGTCCACTACACCGGCTCGCTCGACTGGACCGGTATCGAGAACGGCGCCTCCAGCCTCGTGGTCACGAGCGCCGCGGGGCGCGTCAGCGTGTGGCCCCCAGGCGGTGGCGAATACACGGGATTCCTGCATTTCTTGCAGCCGCACGCGGCCTTGACGGTGCTGCCCGCGACCGCGGTCGGTCTTGCGCTACTGCTCGGCTGCACGGGCAAAAGCGCGCAGATTCCGCTTTACGTATGGTTGCCGGACGCGATGGCTGGCCCCACGCCGGTCTCGGCCCTCATTCACGCCGCCACGATGGTCACAGCGGGCATCTATCTCGTGTGTCGCCTCGCCTTCGTGTTCGTCTTGTCGCCCTTCACGATGACGGCGATCGCCGTCGTCGGGGCGTCCACCGCACTTTTCGCCGCCACCATCGCGCTCGTCCAGACCGACATCAAAAAGGTCCTCGCGTACTCCACGGTGAGCCAGCTCGGCTTCATGTTCCTCGGCGTCGGAGTGGGGGCCTTCGAAGCGGGTTTCTTTCACGTGTTCACGCATGCGTTCTTCAAGGCGTGCCTCTTCTTGGGGGCGGGGTCCATCATCCACGCGATGCACGCGCGCATTCACGACGGCGACAAGTCGCAAGACCTTCGCAACATGGGAGGGCTTCGAAAGTGGCTTCCCCACACCCATTGGACCTTTTTGGCCGCGACGCTGGCCATCATCGGTTTCCCGTTTACGAGCGGGTTCTTCTCGAAGGAGGAGATCCTGTATCGCGCGCTCGTCAACCATTCGGTCCATCCGTCGGCAAGTCGCTTTCCGAAGTACCACTTCTTCGAGCCCCCGCAGGCGCTCGGTGTGGTGCTTTTCTGGGTCGCCGTCTTCGCGGCCACGCTCACGGCTTTCTACATGTGTCGCCTCTACTTCTTGACCTTCTGGGGTGACTTCAAAGGTTGGACCGTGGGCCGGCCGTCGCTTCTCGCAAAGCAGGAGCTCGAGGCAGAAGACCCCGAGCCGCATGCCACCGACGACGACCACGAGGCTGGGCACAAGGCCGGAGATCTGTCGATGCCTGGCTATGCACCTCATGAGTCGCCGTGGCAAATGACGATTCCGCTGATGATCCTGGCGGTCTTCGCGGTGGGAGCCGGGCTTCTCAATCACCTGGGCGGCGACCAGCGTCCGATGGACCACTGGCTAGAGCCCGTCTTCAAGGCGGCGCGCGAAGGGGCGGTGGTGATCGCCCGGGGCCACACGGAAGCGTGGGCCCAAGCTCAGGAACCGTTCGTCACGACCTTCGGGGTGTTGGCGTTTGCCTGCGGCACGGGGCTGGCGTGGTGGATGTACATCGCGAAGAAAGGTGCACCGGCCGCACGACTGGCGACCGCGATGCCCGGCCTGCACGGGCTGGTCCTCCACAAATGGAAGATCGACGAGCTGTACGACGCCACGATTCTCGCGGGCGTCGATTCGGTCGCAGAAACAAGCGCCGCCGTGGACAAGTACGTCGTCGACGGCCTGCTAGCGCGCTTCACGTCGCTGCTCGTCGCCGCGGCTGGATCGATCTTGCGCGCCTTGCAGACGGGCGTCGTTCACGTCTACGGCGCCACGATGGTCGTCGGTCTGGTGGCCATAGGATGGTTTTTCGCTACGCCACACCCCAACGCCACCGTGGCCGAGACAGGCAACGACGACTACGTGGTCACGGCCGCGCCGGGCCTGGGGTACGGATACCGCTGGGACGCCGATGGCGACGGCACTCCCGACAAGCCTGACTTCAGCCCCGATGCCACCCTGAAGCTACACGTCGAGGCAGGCAAGACGACGACCGTCACCTTGGAGGTCAGAAACGCGTTTGGGCTCGTCAAGAGCCGCGTCATCCAAGTCGCGCACGCACGCGCTCCCATCGCAGCTCTCTGAGGCAAATGCATGGTCCCCGCTGAATCCTCCCCGCTCCAGAACACCGAGCCCGCTCCGATTCGGCCGGCTTTGTTCGTCGGACTGCTGGTGGCCGCGCTCGTCGCCGGCGTTTTGGCGCGCTTCCTCGGGGGCTGGCTCCCCGTCTTGCTGTCGGCGGGGGCCGCGACCCTCGCCGCTCGCGGCAGGAGCTGGTCGGTGCGCGCTCCGCTCGCCGTCATCGCCGCGCTCATCACGCTAATGGTCGTGCGACTCTGGCCGGAAGCTCAAGTCGACTCCACGAGCGCGGCGCCCGTCGAACCAGCTCATCTTTTGACCTTCATCATCGGCGCTCCGATCGCGGGAGCGCTGATCCTGCTCGTTTTGCCGCGTCAGGCCGAGCGCTGGCTCGAGGCCGGAACCCTCCTCGTCATGGGCGTCACGCTGGCGCTCGCCCTGCCGGTCCTTCGAGTCCCGATGGGCCGCACGTACCACTTCAACGAAAATCTGGAGTGGCTCCCGGGCTTCGGGATCCGCTACCACGTCGCGATCGACGGGATCACGCTCTGGCTTGTCCTGCTCACGGTCTTCATCACGCCCCTTGCGACGTACGCCTCGTTCGGCTCGATCCACGCCCGACTCAAAGATTGGTGCTTTGCCCTCCTGCTCCTCGAAGGCGCCATGCTGGGTGCGCTGCTTTCCCTCGATCTGTTCGTCTTCTACGTGTTCTGGGAGCTCATGCTCGTTCCCATGTACGTGATGATCGGCGTGTGGGGTGGAAACGGAAGAATCCGAAGCGCCGTCAAATTCTTTCTCTACACGATGTTCGGGTCGGTCTTGATGCTCGGCGCCATTCTCTACCTGGCGTATGCGTACGCCCGAGCCAACGGCGGCACACCGAGCTTCGACTACTTCGAGCTGCAAAGGCTGATGATCCCGCGCCACGTCCAGCAGTGGCTCTGGGCGGCGTTCACCTTGGCGTTCATCATCAAAGTTCCGATGTTCCCCTTTCACACGTGGCTGCCCGATGCTCATACCGAGGCGCCCACCGCAGGCTCGGTCATCCTGGCCGCCGTGATGCTCAAGATGGGAACCTACGGTTACATGCGCTTTTCGATGGGCCTCTTTCCCGAGGCGAGCGCAGAGCTCGCCGCCAATCTTGCCGGCGTCGCCGTCGTGCTCGGCATCGTCTATGGCGCATTCTGTGCGTGGAAACAGGAGGACGTGAAGCGCCTCATCGCATACTCGTCGGTCGCGCACTTGGGATACGTGATGCTCGGCCTTTTCGCGGCCTCCCAGGCGTCGCTCGAAGGCAGCGTCCTCCAGATGGTCAATCACGGCGTTTCGACGGGCATGCTGTTTCTTCTCTTCGGCGTCATCTACGACCGCCGACACACTCGCCACATCGAAGAGTTCGGCGGGCTCGCCAAACCGATGCCGGTCTATGCGGCCCTGTTCATCGTGGCCACGCTCGCGAGCATCGGGTTGCCGTCGACCAATGGTTTCGTCGGCGAGTTCATGGTCATCACCGGGACCTTCGCGTCGACCCATCTTGGACACTTCGGCGGAATCCAAGCCGCGGGAGCGGCATTCGGCGTGATTCTGGGCGCGGTCTACATGCTCATGGTCGTCGAAAAAATGTTCTTCGGCCGTGTGACGAAGAAAGAAAATGCCACCCTCGCGGACGTGAACGGGCGTGAGCTTCTCTCGCTCGCGCCTCTGGCGATGATGATCTTCGTCATCGGCCTCTTCCCCAACATTTTCTTGTCGCAGATCCGCGGCGCCGCCTCGCGCGTCCAAGACGATTTCGAAGCGCGGGCGCAAACGGTGGGTGGGGGCCGATATTACGAAGGCCCCCTCAAGCTCCTGCCGCTGCGCCCGGAGGCCCCCAATTCACCGGCCTCTGCGTCCCAGGCGAATTGAGAAGGCCATGCTGATCGCTCTCGCTCTCTCTCCCCTCCTCGTCGTCGCGATCGGCGCGCTACTGCTCATGCTCGCCGAGGCCCTGACGCCTCCTCGCGGAGGGCTTGCGCTCGGTGCGGCCGCGATCCTCCTGGCGGGCGCTGCCTTCGCGGCCACCGTATGGATGTTCGGGGTCGAGCGACTCGAGGGCGCCGCCGCCCTCTCGCCGTGGCTCATCACAGATCGCTTCACGCTCTTTTTCGACATGCTCCTCTGCTTCGGCGGAGCCGTTGCGGCGCTGCTCGCCGGCGGATACATGCCCGAGCACCACATCGAGCGCGGCGAATTCTATTCCCTGCTGCTCTTTTCGACGGTGGGCGCGATGATCTTGGCCGCCGCGGGGGACGCGCTGACCCTCTTTCTGGGTCTCGAGACGATGAGCATCGGTGCGTACGCCATGACGGCATTCCGACGCGCCAGCCCCCGATCCTCCGAAGGTGCGCTCAAGTACTTCCTGCTCGGATCCTTCGCGGCGGCGATCCTCATCTACGGCTTCGCGCTTCTCTACGGGGCAACGGGACACACGGATCTCGCCGGCATCGGCACCGGAGCACGGACCGCGGGCGCGCAGACGCCGCTTCTCGTGATGGGCGCGCTTCTGGTTCTCGTGGGTCTAGCGTTCAAGGTCAGCGCAGTACCCTTTCACTCCTGGGCTCCCGATGCGTACGAAGGAGCCCCCACGCCCGCGACGGCGTTCATGGCCGTCGCGGTCAAAGCAGCCGCATTTGCCACGTTGCTTCGCGTCCTCGTTCTGTCGCTCGGAGATGCAGGCTGGACGTCGTGGGCCAGCGGTTGGCCTCCCGTCCTCGCGACCGTTGCCGTTCTGACGATGACCGTAGCCAACCTCATTGCCGGTCGGCAGGAGTCGGTCAAGAGAATGCTCGCTTATTCGAGCATCGCGCACGCGGGTTATGCGCTCGTCGGCGTAACCGCCGTCATGCACGCGCCGCGCGAGGCGGCGGGGGCCGTGCTCTTTTACCTCGCCGCCTATTCCGTTTCGACGGCGGGAGCGTTCGGCGCCCTCATTCTGTGCGGAAGCCGAGGCCGGGAGGCGGTGAGCTACGAGGATCTCGCGGGGATTGGGCGGCGACATCCGGCCATTGCGTTGGCCTTCTCGGTTTGCTTGCTCTCTTTGGCGGGGATCCCACCGACGGCGGGTTTCTTTGGGAAGTGGGTGGTGTTCCGCGTTGCCATTGACTCCGGGCTCTATTGGCTGGCCATCGTGGCGTTCATCAACAGCGTGGTCGGCGCCTATTACTACCTGCGCGTCCTCGTATACATGTACATGCGCGAGCCGACAGCCGGCGGAGCGGTCGCCGTGCCGATGCGGTCGGCTTATGTGACCACCGCGCTGATCGTCACGGCGATTCTTGTCTTGGCGCTCGGTCTCGCGCCGATGCGCTCTCTCACCGCCGCGGTCAATGCCGCGAGCTTCGGCGCCGGAGGATGAGCGCGCACGCCCTTTGCAACGAGCGCTTCCGATGCGGACCCGTCTAACCCGTCTTGCTGCGTCAGCTCAGGCTCTTGTCGCCGCGACGATCAGCTGCCATCCGGCAAGCAAGTCGACGGTCGTGCAGAATGATTCCGGCACGGCCGCTCCCAGAACGTCGCGGCCAGCGTCGGCGCCACCCGCGTTGACGACGACGCCGCCGAATGCTTTGCCCATACCGAGCGCCAGCGTCGACGCGCTCGTGAATCCCAGTCACCTCCCCGCGTACGACGGTTCCACCGGAAGCGTTGAGGGGACGGTGCTCGTCAGCGGCCCCGAGGCGCCCGACTTGCCCGAGCTCGACGTCAAGAGCTGTCCGGCGGCACTCGACACGTACGGAAAACTCTTTCGCGCGGGCGCCCCCCGGGCAGATGGGCTCCGGCCCGTGGCCGATGCGGTGGTCGTCGTTACGGGCTACTCGGATTTCTTCATTCCAGCCAAGGCCGATGCCGAGCGTGTGGTCATCGGTGCCAACTGCGGTTACGCGGAGCGCACGATCGCGATGACGTTCGGGCAGCGGCTCGAGATTGCCAACGATTCCAAGATCGCGTTTGCGCCCGTCCTCTCCGGCGCCCCGCGTGCCGCCATCATGATCGCGCCGCCCTCCCGGAACGGCGACCCTGTAAAGCTCTACCCGCCACGGCCGGGGCACTACATGCTGGGCGATCAGATCCAACCGTTCGTGCGCGAGGTCGTTCTCGTCCTGCGGCAGCCCCTTCACGCGATCACCGACCGCGCGGGGCACTATCGGATCGATGGCGTGCCCACGCGAAAGCTCAAGGTCGGCACGCAGCTCGAAGCGATTGGCGGTCAAGCGCAAAAGGACATCGACGTCCGCGCCAATGTCGTCGAACAGGTCGACTTTGTGCTGACGTACGCGCCGGGCACTCCTACCGGCCCGGACGCGGGTCCGGGGCGCGCCAAGGTGATTCCCTGACGCGCGGAATTTCGCGGTTCCACTTCACCGTACCCCCTGTCCGCGAAAGTCCGGAGGCCACGTCCCCGGTGGAGGACAAATAGCCATTTTACGTGGGGGTCAACTCGTGCGATACGCCGTAGCGCATGAGCTCATCTCTCGCGCATCACGGGCGCCGTCCTGCGATGGCTGCGGTCGCAGGTCTGATCCTGACGACCCCTGGCTTCGTCTTCGCGGGCGATCCGCCGGTGGAGGCCCCTCCGGCGAGCACGCCGCCCCCGGCCGGTACGCCTGCAAGCCCGCCCGAGAGCGACGAAGCGGTCGCGGAGAGTGGACCGACTCTCGAGAGCGCTCCCCCGCCCGCGCCGCTGCTTTCCGGCGAAAAGGGCTGGCAGCTTGGCTTCTTCGGGTGGGCCGAGCTCGACGGAATGTACGACTCGACGCAGAGCCTCACCGATTCGGCGACCAACACCACGCTTTCCCGGCCCCACACGATTGCCGGCGACAACCCGCGCTTTCAGGGGACGGTGCGCGACTCGCGGGTCGGGCTGAAGGCTGTCGCGCCGACCTTCGAGGGGATGAAAGCGTCGGCCTACATGGAGATGGATTTCTTCGGGCAGGAGCCCCCGACCGCGACGCAGGACCAGTTCTTCAGCACGCCGGTCCCCCGGCTGCGCCACTTTTACGCCAAGCTCGAGACGCCCGTCGTCAACCTTCTCGCCGGCCAGACGTACGACCTCTACGGATGGGGAGGCTCGGGCTTCTTCGTGAGCACGCCCGCGTTTCTTCCCGTCATGGGCGAGCTCTTTCACCGAAACGCGCAGTTTCGCATCTCGAAGGTTCTTGGCCCCAAGCCCATCGGGCTGGAGCTCGCCGTGGCCGGCGTCCGCCCGGCCGACCGCGACTCCGCGGTCCCTGATTTGCAGGCCGGTGCGAAGTTCACGGTCGCCGGCTGGCAAGGCGCGTCGGCGCAAGGGCCTCGGCAGCCCGCCGCGGCACCGATGGCCATCGCGGTTTCCGCCGTGGGCCGGCGCTTGGCCGTGGCCGATTTCTCGGCCGTGCCGGGGGACCTGCACGTAGTCTACGCGGGGGGCCTCTCGGCTGAGATCTTCTTGCCCGTGATCCCCGCACACGGCAAAGACCTCAGTAACGCCCTTTCGCTCGTCGGCGAATACTCGATCGGCACCGGCGTCTCCGACCTCTATCTGAACCTTACCGGGGGCGTGCTTTTCCCCGCTCTGCCGAATCCGCACAACGCCCTGCCGGCTCCCACGTACACCCCGAACATCGACAACGGCATCGCGACCTTCGACGCCAACGGCGCTCTGCGCACGATCGACTGGCAAGGTTTCGTCGTCGGGGCCAACTACAGCTTGCCCTTTCGACAGGGCAAGATGCTCTGGATCTCGGGGTGCTATTCGCAGATTTACTCGGACAACGCAGTCACGCTCACGCCGACGCTGGGCCAGAACTTCGTCTGGAACAAGGGGCGGTACTGGGATGCGTCGGCCTGGTGGGACATCACTCCGGCGTTTCAGATGGCGCTCTCGTTTCAATCGATGACCCAAACGTTCGGCGACGGCGTCGACGCAACCAACTACCGAGGCGAAGCGTCATGGTGGGTGTTCTTTTGAGCCGGCCCGTGCTGCGAGCGTTTTCGTCGGTCGCAGCGACCGCGACGCTCGGCGTCGTCTTCGGCGGCGGGTGCGGGGGCGTCGGAGCCGAGGGGACTTGCCCGGCGCTCGACGCGTGCGGGGGCGATCCCACCGGCACTTGGAAGATCATTCAGGCGTGCGAGTACGAGGCCGTCCGGCCGGCCCAGCCGACGGACGTCACCGACTACATGGGCTCGCCGCCCATCCCACCGACCCTGACCCCGCCGCAGCCCCAGCCCACGCAGCTTGTGCCGGCCAACAGCGGCGACTGGTGCTCCTCGCTCGACTACAACGATGGCACGGTCAACAACGTCACGCTGTGGCACGACGTGCCGGTGTTGCAGCCCGGCAGCGAAGTCGCCTTCAACCCCGACCAGAGTTACACGGCCCTCTATCTATTCTCCACCCAGGGTTACCCCCAAGCTCGCAATACGACGCATTTTGCGCCCATCTGCCTGACGGCGAACGGGGGAGACCCGACGTGCACCGAGCTGGCCGCCGGGTTGACGAAGTTCTACGCCCCGGGCGGCGGGACCCCGACGCCCCCCCCCACCTTCAACAACATCCAGTGCACGCTTTCCCCGTCGGACCAAGGGTGCGATTGCACGTACTACTTCGCATTGCAGGTCGTCGATCAGGGCACCTGGTCGAGAAGCGGCGATACGATCTCCCAGCAGAATTCCAACT
>Ga0070761_10001492_pt1 | contig 14641 bp, 14 predicted proteins | sample HubBroMetageREF1_FD_66724 | JGI IMG/M metagenome (GOLD analysis project Ga0070761, IMG submission 66724) | Reference soil microbial communities from the Hubbard Brook experimental Forest, New Hampshire, USA - Hubbard Brook CCASE Soil... | ecosystem: Environmental > Terrestrial > Soil >... | reverse complement strand
GACGACGATGTCGACGCGCGCCGCGCGCTCGATCGCGTCCTCCCCCCGGAACAGCACGCCCGATTCGGCGGCTCGACCGGTACCGACGACGATCGCGGCGGGCGTGGCGATACCGAACGCGCAGGGGCAGGCGGTGATGCTGACGGTCACGAACACGAGGACGGCGGTCGTAACGCCGGCTCCTCCCAGAAAGAACCAGAAGAGGCCCGCTATGATCGCGAGGCCGAGCACCAGGGGCACGAACACTCCCGCGATCCGGTCCGCCGTTCGCTGCAGGGGAACTCGCGACATCTCGGAGTCGGTGAGCAAACGGCCGACTTCGGCGAGGAAAGTGTCCTCTCCGACCTTGGTGGCCTCGATTTCGACGGCCCCCTCACCGTTGATCGAAGCCGCGAGCACTTTGTCGCCGGTCGCCTTGCTCACGGGCGTAGATTCTCCCGTCAGGAGGGACTCGTCGACGCTCGTGGCGCCCGACCGGACCGCGCCGTCGACGGGAAACCTCGCTCCGGGGGCGACCCGAACACGGTCGCCGACCTGGAGCTCTCCGACCGGGACCGTCCGATCGATCCCCGAGCGAACGACCACCGCGGTGTCCGGGAGCAGCTCGTGCAGCCGGTGGAGCGCCGAGCTGGCGCGGTCGCGTACGAGATGCTCGAGATAGTTGCCGGTGAGGATGAGAGCAATGATCAGCGAGGACGCGTCGAAGAAGTAGGCGTGGGGCAGTCGCGTCGGCAGCGCGAGCGCCGCTACGCTGTAGACGTACGCGGTCGTCGTCGCGACGGCGATGAGCACGTCCATGTTCCAGCCTCGGTCCCGGACAGCATCCCGCGTACCGCGGTAGAACGGTGCTCCCGCGTACACCTGGACGACGGTAGCGAGCGCGGCCGCCACGAACGGCGCGCCCGAGAACGGGAGAGCGTACGTGAGCACAACCACGGCGATCGACAGCGGCCACGCCACCGCGAGGCGCGCGCGGAGGTGCCGCAGTGACTGCGCCGGATCGGCGAACTGGTGGAGGCAGCTCTCGGAGCAGAAGTAGTAGGTCCGATTGTTGCGGGTGAGACGGAGCGACTCCGGTCGTTCCTCTACCCACATCCCGCAGATAGGGTCGGTGGCCATGGCCGCGCCGAACCGGAATCTGAGGGGGATCCGCCGAGGCTACGCCTTCGGTGCGCCGTGCTGTCGGTCGTACGTCGCTTTGCACGCGGTCGAGCAGAAGTAGACCGTCTCGCTCCCGTACGTGCCGCGGGCGGCCGCCTTCGAATCCTCGATGGTCATCCCGCACACGGGGTCCTGGACCTTCATGGCGCGTGGTACTCCGGCCGGGTTAAAGGCTCCGCGTCAGTCGGACGGGCCGCCCAAAGACGTAAGTCCCTCGGCCCATCTGTTCGGTCGATGGTCGCCGAGCTTCGACCCGAAGAGGTCGCCGAGAAGTTGAAGAAGGGCTCGAACGGGGTCGTCCTGCTGGATGTGCGCGAGCCCGACGAGCGCGAGCTCGCTGCGATCGAGCCGTCGATCCACATCCCGATGCGGGAGGTGCCCCAGCGGTTGAGCGAGATCCCGAAGGACAAGGAGGTCGTCGTCTACTGCCACGGGGGGACGCGATCGGCGATGATCGCGGGATTCCTCGAAGGTCACGGGTACTCCAAGGTCGCGAACCTCGCCGGCGGGATCGACGCCTGGTCGCGGAAAGTCGACCCGAACGTCCCGCGGTACAGCTGAGCGACGCGGCCTACGAACGTCGCCGCGAGACCCGGTCGTCCGGGTTCGCCTCGAGCGATTCGATGAACCCGCGCATCTTCCAGTACGTGGTCAGGAACTCCTGCCCGCGCGGGGTGATGTCGTACGCCGGCCGCCCGTCGATCTCCTCGACGCGGAGCAAGCCGAGCCGCACCAGCCGGTCCACCAGATTCCGCAGCCGGTCGACCGGCATGCCGGCACCGTACGAGACGCGCGTGATCCGGGCCGCCCCGTGGTACCGCTTCACGACCTCGAGCACGGTAGCGAAGAGGTCGGTGGCCTCGCGCCGCTTCGCCCCCGCGCGGCCCTCGTCGCGTTCGTTCAGCATCGACTCGCCTCCCGTTCAGAGGGGGAACGCCGGGAGCGACGCGACCTTTTGCGGAGGCCGGGAGACCGTGGCTCCGGCGGCCAGTTCGAGCGTGCCCGTGTACGTGACCTCTTCGGCGTGAGCGCCCTCTCGCATCCGGACGTTCGCCCCGAAGACCCGTCGCGCCTCCACTTTCTCCTCCAGGCTGATCCGCTCGCCGTAGACATCCTCGACGCGGGATCCTCGGTTCAGGTCGACCGTACCGCCCACGAGGGGGCCGTACGCCCGGGACTTCCGCTCGAGGCGGATCCGGTCGGCCTTCAATCCCTCGCGCGTGTTCACCTGGCCTCCGATCTCGGCGGCCGAGGCGATCACCGCCCGGCGGGCCTCCAGCTTCCCTCCGATCTCCAGCGATTCAGCCTGGAGCGCTTCGCCGATGACCACCGCGCCACCGACCTCGAGCCGCCCCGTCAGCGTGAGCGAGCCTTGAACGTCGAATTTCCCACCGATCTCCACGTTCCGCCCGGTGCCGTTCCCCTGGATCCGGCCGAGCCCGCCGATCTCGAGGTCGTCGAACGCGAGATCCTTGTTCGCCGATAGGATCCCGCCGATATCCACGGAACCTCCGCGACCGTCCTCGCGGAACTCGGCAAGTCCCCCGACGTCGAGCGAACCGAACTGGAGGGGGCGTTCGGTGAGGAAGCGACCGCCGACCTCGATCGAGCCGCGAACTTGGCCGCCGCCCATTCGGATCGCCCCGCCCACGGAGAGGGACTCGATCGCGACGTCCCCTAGCTCGGCCGACCCACCGGCCTCCACCGAGTCGGCGGTGAGTTGGCCGGCGAGCCGGAACTTGCCTCCGACGGAGACCGACCGCGCCGTGAGCGTCTGGCTCCCCTCCAGGACTCCGCCCACCTCGAACTTCTCGGCTTCCGCGGGTCCCTTGACACTGAGCGACCGGTCGACGTCGACGCGCCGGGCCTTCAGCGCACCGGCGACCTCGAGCGTGCAGTCGCGCCCTTCCAGGTCCTCCTCGACAATCAGATCTCCGGCGATCTCGACCGTGCCGTCGTCGGCCCGGAATCGGCGGCACTCCAGGCCCCCGGTCACGACGGCCGAACCGTCGAATCGCACGTCGCCCTTGACCGTGACCTTCGGGTCGCCCTGGATCCGCACGTGCTGATCGGCGCGCAGGTCACCGTCCACCACCCCGAGGCGCACTTGACTCCCCCGCGGGATGCGTGTCTCTGCCATGGTGGCCTCACCGTCACCCCCCTCTATACCCCTAGGTCACTTCGGGTGAGCACACCCAGAGAGTCTGCGAGCGTGAGGGGATTTACCCCGGTCCGGTTAGGGTCCGTGTGAGCGACTCGCTCCAGCAGGTGCGGGCGGAGGTCCTCGCGTGCCGGCGATGCCCACGGCTCGTCGAGCATCGGGAGCGCGTCGCGCGCGAAAAAAAGCGAGAGTTCCGGAGCGAGGAGTACTGGGGAAAGCCAGTCCCTGGATTTGGCGACCCGAACGCTCGACTCGTCGTCGTGGGACTGGCCCCGGGCGCGCACGGCTCGAATCGCACCGGCCGCATGTTCACGGGGGATCGATCCGCCGCCTTTCTGGTCCGGGCGTTCCACGCCACCGGATTCGCCAACCAACCGACCTCGGTCCGCCGTGGGGACGGTCTCGAGTACCACGACCTGTACCTGACGGCGGGCGTTCGGTGCGTACCGCCGGACAATCGACCCAATCCCGCCGAGCGGTCGAACTGTGCGCCGTTCCTCGAACGCGAACTGAGGCTCCTCCCCGAGGCACGTGCGATCCTCGCCCTCGGAGGATTCGCGTGGGAGGCGACCCGGGAGGTCGTACCCGTCGTCTACGGCGGGACACGCACGTCGGTCCCGTTCTCGCACGGGGCCTGCGCCGTGATCGGTCCGGGCGCCCCGTTGCTCTGGGGGTCGTACCACCCGAGCCCTCAGAACACGAACACCGGGAAGCTCTCGTTCCCGATGCTCGTCACGCTGCTCGAACGGATTCGCGCGTCGTTCTCCGACGCGCCGTCCGCGCGCCGGCACCCTTAACACCCCTGCACCGTGGCGACCGCGATGGTCGACCTCGAGGTGCTTGACCGGGACGGCCTCGCGCGCCGGGCCCGGTTCTCGACGCCCCACGGTCCGGTCGAGACCCCGGCGCTCCTGCCGGTGGTACACCCGGACCCGACGCGACAGCCGGTCGCTCCCGCGGTGATGCGGACGCGTCTCGGCGTTCGGGCGGTGATCACCTCCTCGTACATCACCTGGAGAACTCCTCCGTTGCGCTCCGTCGCCGAGGCACGGGGGATCCACGGACTCCTCGGCTTCGACGGACCGATCATGACCGATTCGGGTGCCTTCCAGCAGCACGCGTACGGTTCGGTCGAGGTCGGCCCCGAGGAAATCCTCGACTTCCAAGGGACGATTGGCACCGACATCGCGACGGTCCTCGACCTGTTTACGGAGCCCGAAACGGATCTTGCGACCGCGGGGTCCGCGCTCGCGACGACGATGGAACGGGCTCGGGCGGCGCGCAGTCGCCGGACGGGACTGCTCGCGGTACCGGTCCAAGGCGGGACGCATCCGGCGCTGCGCGCTCGGGCGGCCGAAGAAGCGTCCGCCCTGGCGGACGTCCTCGCGGTCGGCGGCGTCGTTCCGCTGCTCGAGCAGTATCGTTTCGTCGAGCTGGCCGACGCGCTGGCCGCGGCCCGACCGCACCTCTCGCCGGGCGCTGCGGTGCACCTTTTCGGCACCGGTCATCCGATGACGTTCGCCTTCGCGGCCCTCTGGGGCGTCGATCTGTTCGACTCGTCCGCGTACCACAAGTTCGCCCGGCGCGGAAGCCTGCTGTTCCCGGAGGGGACGGTTGCGATCGATGGGCTGCGCGAGGACGTCTGCCGATGCTTTCTGTGCGCGGAGCTCCCGCTCACGGAGGTCGCCCAGCGACCGGCCGAGGAACGCGAGCGACGGATCGCCTTCCACAACCTCGCAATGTCGGTCGAGGAGATCGGGCGGGTGCGCCAGGCGATCCGGGAGGGGACCCTCTGGGAACTCGCCGAACGACGGGCGGTCGCCCACCCCGCGCTCCGCGCGGGTCTGGCACGGGCCCGCCATCACGTCGAGACATTTCTACCGACCGAGCCCGCGAGCCGTCGCGCGTTCCGCGAGATCACGGCCGATAGCCGGGAGCGACCCGCCGTCCATCGCTTTCGCCGGCGGGTCGACGAGTACGCGCGCGAAGTGGCGCTTCCGCAACGGATCCACCGAGTTCCGCTCCGACCGGAGTATCTCGGCCGGATCCCCACCACGGACCGCGCGGGGACCGAGCTCGTCTGGCGATGCGACACGCCCCTCGGCTTCCTCCCGCTCGAGCTCACCGAACTCTACCCGGTCGGTCCCTACCTCGGCATCGCCGAGTTCGAAGAGCGGGCGGCCCATCGACCGCCAACGGCGGTGTCGAACGAGCTCGCGTCGGTCCCCGGCCTCGACGTCGACCTCGACCGAGATTGGACCGATGCGTGGACCCGCCGTCAGGTCGAGAGTCTGCTGCGGTGGGAGTACGGACCGGTCGTAGGGCCCGCCCTCGCCGCGACAGCGGTCGGCGAACGTTCCCGCCGCACCGGCCGGTTGCGCACCGTGCTCGCGGACGGCCGGCCCGCCTTCGTCATCGGTGTGGACGGGATCCCTCGACCCACGTTCTTCGGAGCCGAGCGATTGCTTCCCCTGCTGACCGAAGGACGCGGCTGCGTGATCGTCGCGGACGACGCGACCCCCTTCGTTCGGGAGGGGCGGAGCCTGTTCTCCCGATTCGTCGACAAGGTCGACCCCTTGCTCGTACCGGACCAGACGGCGCTCCTCGTCGATCGGAGCGACTCGCTGCTCGCGGTCGGCCGCTTGCTGCTCGCACCGCACGAGATGCCGCGACTGAAGCGAGGCGTCGCCGTTCGAGTGACGGCCCACGCGCGCTCTCCACTTCCGGCCGAGGACGACGAAGTGCCGGTGGGGGACGCCGCTAACCAGAACGATCCGTCCGCGGGTGACCGTTAAGAGGCGACCGCGAGTGGCTCGGCCCACTCCGAACTCCCGGTGATCCCGTGACACGCACGTACCTGTTGATCCAACTCGATAGTGAGGGCGCTCCGTACTCGGAGGTCGCCGAGCTCCTCGAGGACCTCGGATTCCGGCCCGAGACGGAGGGGTACGATTTCCTGTACGAGTGGGGGCGACCGGCGACCGTCCGAGAGACGCTCGAGTTCGCCGACCGGATCCAGGAAGCGCTCCGCGGAAAGCGCGTCGGGTTCCGCATTGAGTCGACGGAGGAGTGAACTCCGGCCGTCCGCGAGGACGACCGAGCCGGTTCCGCGTCCGTCCCGCGAGCGAACGATGATCGTTCTGGGGATCGAGTCGACCGCTCACACGGCCTCCGTCGGCATCGTCGGCGAAGGGGCCGAAGTTCTCGGGCTCGCCTCCGACATGTACCGGCCGCCGTCGGGCGGGATCCACCCCCGCGAAGCCGCGAACCACCACGTGGAGCTTCTTCCCGAATTGGTGCGGAAGGCCCTCGAGGCAGCGAAGATCCGCCCGCACGAGATCGACGCGGTCGCCTTCGCGCAGGGACCCGGGCTCGGGCCGTGCTTGCGGGCCGGAGCGACCGTCGCGCGGATGCTCGCGCAGGCGTGGGAGAAGCCGCTCGTCCCGGTGAACCACTGCGTCGCCCACGTCGAGATCGCCCGCGTGTTGAGCGGGCTCGACGACCCGCTCCTGCTCTACGCGAGCGGCGGGAACACGCAGGTGATCGCGTACGGTCGCGGTCGCTACCGGGTCCTCGGTGAGACGCTCGACATCGGGATCGGGAATTTTCTCGACAAGCTTTGGATCGAACTCGGGGGAACGTTCCCCGGCGGTCCGGCGCTCGAGCTCGAGGCGAAGCAAGGGAACGAAATGCACGAGCTCCCGTACTCGGTCCACGGGATGGATGTGGCCTTCTCGGGGATGCTCACCGCCGCCATTGCGCTGCATCGCAAGGGAGTGTCGAGACCGGACATCGCCTACTCTGTCGAGTCGACCGCCTATTCGATGTTGACCGAGATCACCGAGCGCGCCCTGGCGCACCGGCGGCGGGATGGGGTCGTCCTCGGCGGCGGTGTCGCGTGCAACGAACGCCTGCGCGGCATGGTCCGCTCGATGGTGGAGGAGCGCGGGGGCACGATGTTCGCCCCGCCCCGGGCGATGTGCGTTGACAATGGGGCGATGATCGCCTGGACGGGGACGCTCGCCTGGCGGGCGAACCGATCGGTCCCGATCGATCGTTCCGCTGTAGAGCCGCGACAACGGACCGACCTCGTACTCACGCCGTGGCGGACGGACTGAGCTCGGGGCGACTTATACGGACGGGACCCCTTTCGGAGGCGTGGAAGAGGTCGACGTCCTCATCGTCGGCGCCGGACCGGCCGGTTCGACCGCCGCGTTCCGGCTCGCCGGACGCGGTCACGACGTGCTCGTCGTCGAGGAGCACGCCCGCATCGGACTCCCGGTCCAGTGCGCCGGTCTCGTCTCGCAACGGGTTCTCGACCTCGCGGGGTCCCAGCGATTCGTTCGCACGTCGGTGCGCGGCGCGACGGTCTTCGGCCCGGGGCTCGGGTCCGTAGCCTTCCGAGCTCCCGATGCCCGTGCCTACGTCATCGACCGCAGCGGACTCGACATCTACCTCGCCGACCGCGCGGCTCGCGCCGGCGCGCGCTACCGGAGCGCGACGCGCTTCGACGAGGTGGTTCGGCGAGAGCCGGGGCGAACGGTCGTCCGTCTGACCGGGGTCGACGGGAGCACGACCGAAGTCGCCGCGCGACTCGTTATCGGAGCGGATGGCGTGTCGAGCGCGGTCGCCCGAGCGTTTCGCCTTCGACGACCGGTGGAGGTCCTCCCCGCGTTCGAGGCCGAGTTCCCGGTCAGTCCGGGGGATTCGGATCAGGTCGAGGTGTACTTGGGGCGAACGTTCGCGCCGGGGCTCTTCGGCTGGTGGATCCCCGATGGGGCCGGGGGGTCCCGAGTCGGCATCGCCGCCGACGCCGACGGCACGAGCGCGCGCGTCTACTTCGACCGTCTCCTCGACTACCTTTCGAAGCGCTTCGGCCAGCGGCTCGCGAACCCGACCGCGTACCTGGTTTCTGGGATCCCGATCGGCACGGTTCCGCGAACGTACGGCGCCGGCGTGGCGCTCGTCGGCGACGCGGCCGCCCAGGTGAAACCGCTCTCCGGTGGCGGCATCTTCACGGGGATGCGCTGCGCGGAGATCCTCGCGGAGGTGGCGGACGCCGCGCTCCGCCGCAACGACGTGTCCGAAGCGGCACTCGCCGAGTACGACCGGCGCTGGCGGGCCGAGCTCGGCGACGAGTTCCGACGCGCGCTCTACTTGCGACGGGTGTTCACGCGTCTCTCCGACCATGACCTCGACGCCGTCGTGGCGGCGCTCCAAGGGGCGGAGCTCACGGCCACGATCGTCGCGTTCGGCGACATCGACTTCCCGACGCACGTCGTGCGCCAGTTGCTCCGTCAGTCGCCGTCCTTGGTCCGCTTGTTGCCGAAGGCGGTCGGGGCCTGGTGGTCCTCTTCGGCCCTGCGTGTGCCCGAACTCGACGCCGCTCCCCTCCGGAAGTAGATCCACCCACCGATCCCGACGAGGATCACCGCCCCGACCAGCAGCAGCGGAAGGACGATCGGAAAGTCGGACGCGTCCACGAGAACGGCCGTTTCCGTGAGGACCCCGGAGACGCCGAGCCGGCTCAGGTTCAGGGTCGCGCTTCCGTTCGGAAGCTGGGTGGCGTTCGCCCACTGCGCGGCCGTGAACCACCCCCGCGACTCGAGGAGGTACCCGGTCGAGTTCTCGGTGAAGGAGAGCGAGGTCCGGACGGCGAACGTGCCGCTCGGGGTGTTCGAGGAGGAGGCCACCCCGACCGAACCCCGATAGACCGCGTCCGCCGCGAGGTAGCCGACGGCCACGACGACCGAGGCACCGGAGGCGGTCGCATTCGAGAGGACGGGCGCCCCGGCGACGCTGACCGTGCTGGACGCATTTCCCGGGAACGCGTTGAACGCGTACACTTGCAGGGTGAGCGCCGCTCCGGAGATCGCGCCCGACAGTGGGTTCGCGACGGAGAAAGAGATCGATCCGGAGCTCCCGGGCGTCAGCGACGGCGCAGAAAGATTTCCCAGGAAGGCGCGGTCGTACGCCAGGGGCAACGCGGGATAGCCGGCCGCCGAGGCTAGCGGGAGGCCCGCGACGGCGAACAGGAGCGCCACGACGGCGATCGACAGAACCCCGCGGACGGCCGCCGAGCGTCCCCGGCTACGCACCGGGTTCCTCCGGGAACCGCCCGCTCTCCGCGAGCGCGACGAGTCGCCGGATCCGCTCGAGCGCTTGCCGCTGGCCCCGTCGGCCGCCCGGCCCGAGCAGGCCCGGCGCGACTCGACCGACTCCCGGGTGGCTCGCCTTGTACAGCGCCCGCGCGAGGGCCCGGGGTCGTCGCGTGAGCTCGACCGCGTCGAGGTCCGCCCGGTACTCTTCCCGCTCCGTGAGCCGGTCGGCGAGGTACGCGAGGATCGGGTCCCACCGCATCATCCGCGACAGCGTCCGGAAGAAGGTGAGGTACCGGCCGTCGAGCTCGCGGATGTGTCCCAGCTCATGCGCGACGACGGCCGCGCACTCGTCTTCGGACAGCACCCGAAGGAGACCGTCCGAGAGGAGTATCACATCCCGCCGCCGGGGCCGACCTCCGGGCCCGGACTCGAGGAGCGTGAAGGTGAACGCTTCGACCCGCTCGGCGGGGAAGGCAAGGAGCTCGGTCGGAGCTTCCGGTCGCGCAACGCCGCCGGGCCACGCGAGCTCTCGGGGCTTCAAGATCGCGAGGAAGCCGCGCCCGACCGCCTGGCTCAGGAGGAACGCGACGAGGAAGATGCCGAACGCACCGATCGCTCCGACGACCCAGACCAGGACGAACCGAGGCTCGACGAGCAGTCCGGGGTTGGTGGCGAGGCGGACGACGGCGCTCCACCCGCCATCGGAGAGGACCCAGACGAGGCCGGTCGTGGCGAACACGGCCCAGCAGGCGAGGAACGCGACGGCGAGGCGAAAGACCACGGTCGAAGTGGACTGACGATACGCGAGCAGCAAGCCGACGCCGACCGCCACCCACGCGAGTACGGGGAGGTAGAGGAGCCCGACGATCGGAGCGGTCACGAGGACCTCCGCGTCACTCCAGCCCGAGCCGCCGCTTGAACTCGCGCTCTTCGGACGGGTTCAGCTTGGCGATCTCCTCGTTCAAGTGTACGACTCCCGCCGGGCCGAACATGGCGACGACCCCCTTGAGCAAGTTTCGGAGATATTTCTGCTCCACGTCGGCGGTCCGATAGACGTACCGCTCGCCCCCGCGACAGGTCTCGCGTCGCCGCCGGACCAGTCCCTTGTCGAACAGGCGGGAGAGGATCGTCGCCACGGTGGTATACGCGACGCGAGTTCCCCGCTGTTCGAGGGACTTTCGCACGTCGCGCGCGGGCGCCTCCTCGAGCTCGCGCAGGGCCGCAAGGACTTCCGTCTCGAGGGCACCGATCATCTCCACGGCTGCGCGCGAACGAGCCGAGGTAGCGCCTTAATACATAGGGCGGAGGGGAACGAACGAGTACGAACCAACCCTATTCCCGGGGCGGCGAGCGGTCGGGCCCCGGGGCGAACTGTTTAGGGAGGGACCCTCTTCGAGGCCGCCGTGCCCGACCCTCCCGCCGGTCCGCAGTCGGTGTTGGACCTCGTGGGGAACACCCCGGTCATCCCGCTGCGCCGGGTCGTGTACGGGCTCCCCTATCGAATTCTCGCGAAGCTCGAGTTCCTCAATCCGGGCGGCTCGGTCAAGGACCGGATCGGGCAGGTGATGATCGCCGACGCGGAGAAGAGCGGTCTCCTGAAACCGGGAGGGACGATCGTCGAGGCGACGAGCGGGAACACGGGGGTCGGGCTCGCCTTGATCGCCGCCGTACGCGGGTACCGCGTTGTCTTTGTGCTGCCCGACAAGATGAGCTCGGAGAAGATCCGGCTCCTCCGTTCCTACGGGGCCCGCGTCGTGGTCACCCCGAGCGGGGTTCCGCCGGACCACCCGATGAGCCACTACTCGGTCGCGAAGCGGTTGGCTCGGGAGATACCGGGAGCGTACTATCCGAACCAGTACGAGAACCCGGGGAATCCCGAGGCCCATTATCGGACGACGGCGCCCGAGATCGACCGGGTCGTGGGCGAGAACCTCGCGGCGGTGATCGGCACGGTGGGCACCGGCGGGACGATGAGCGGGATCGGCCGCTACTTCAAGGAACGTCGCCCCGGGGTACGCATCGTCGCGGTCGACCCGAAGGGTTCGATCCTCGGGCATTACTTCGAATCTCACGAGCTGGCCAAGGCGGTCCCGTATCTCGTCGAGGGGATCGGGGAGGACATGATCCCGAAGACGATCCATTTCCAGTACCTCGATGAGTTCGTCGAAGTGAACGACGGCGAGTCGTTCCTGATGGCGCGTCGCCTCGCCCGCGAGGAGGGACTCTTTGTCGGCGGCTCTTCGGGGGCCGCGGTCGCGGGCACCGTGAAATGGCTCGCGAAGCGCCCCCTGCCCGAGGGCGCGACCGTCGTGGTCATCCTTCCCGATTCCGGCGACCGGTATCTCTCGAAGTTCTACTCCGACGACTGGATGCGCGAGAAGGGGTTCCTTGACATCGGGTCGACCGCGCGCGATCTTCTGTCCCGCAAATCCGGGACCCCGGCGCTCGTCAGCGTCGACCCGACGACGGTCGTGCGCGATGCGCTCGGGATCCTCCGCCATCACGGGATATCGCAAGTACCGGTCCTCTCGGGTCCCCTGAACGTCGGGAGTCTGCAGGAGGACGAGATCCTCCGACGGGGGCTCGCGGACGAGACCGTCCTCGAGAGGTCCGTGGCCGCCGTCCTGCAACCGCCGTTCCCCGAGATCACCGCGGACACGCCGGTCGCGGATGTCCTCCACCGGCTGAAGGAGGAGAAGGTCCTCCTGGTCCGCGATGTGGCGACCGGAACGCCCGTCGGGCTGTTGACGCGGCACGACATTGTCGGCTTCCTGTCGGAACAGGGAGGGTCGAATGCGGTTTGACACGCGCGCCATCCACGGAGCGCAGCCGGCGGACCCGCTGACCGGGGCGGTGAACGTCCCGATCTATCTCTCGAGCACCTTCCGGCAGGAGGCACCGAATCGGAACCGCGGGTACGTCTACAGCCGCTCCGCAAATCCGACGCGTCATATCCTCGAGGATGCGCTGGCGTCCGTGGAAGGGGGACATGCCGGGCTGGCCTTCTCCTCCGGTCTCGGGGCGCTGACGACGCTGCTCGAGGCGTTTCCGTCGGGCAGCCGCATCGTGTCCGTCGACGATCTGTACGGGGGGACGTGGCGGCTGTTCGAACACCACCGCCGCCAGTTCGGCGTCCAGGTCGAGTACGTCGACATGACCGAGACTGGCAACGTCGCGGCCGCCCTCGCGAAGGAAAAGACCGACCTCGTGTACCTGGAGACTCCGACGAACCCGCTCCTGCGGATCGTCGATATCCGGGCGGTGTCCCGGTTGGCGCACCGCGTGGGCGCGATCGTCGTGGTCGACAACACGTTCGCCTCGCCGGCGAACCAGCGCCCGATCGAGCTCGGCGCGGACCTGGTGCTGCATTCGACGACGAAGTACCTGGGCGGCCACTCGGACATCATCGGCGGGGCCCTCGTGCTCAAGAACGCGAAGGAGGCGGAGCGATACTCCTGGCTCCAGAACGCCGTCGGAGCCGTCCCAAGCCCGTTCGATTGCTTCCTCGTCCTTCGCGGACTTCACACCCTCGGGGTGCGGATGCGCGCTCACGAGGCGAGTGGGCGCGCCGTTGCTGAGGTACTAGAATCCCAACGCAAGGTCCGGGCGGTGTACTACCCGGGTCGGCCCAGCCACGCCCAGTACGCCCTCGCGCGCCGCCAGATGGACGGCTTCGGGGGGATCGTTACGTTTGACATCGCCGGCGGCCGATCCGCCGCGCTCCGGTTCCTGCGGCAGCTCCGGGTGTTCACGCTGGCCGAAAGTCTGGGGGGCGTGGAATCGCTGGTCGACCACCCCGCGTCCATGACCCATGCCAGCGTTCCGAAGAAGGAGCGCGAGGCCCACGGCGTGACAGACGGACTCATCCGGCTCTCTTGCGGGATCGAGGACCCCGCGGACCTCGCCGATGACGTTCGCGCGGCCCTTCGGAAGGTGTGAATCGTGCGGCGGGTCCAGATCTACGACACTCGGACTCGGTCCGTCCGCGGCTTTGCGCCGATCGTACCGCCTCGGGTCGGCCTCTATGTCTGCGGTCTCACGCCGTACGCACCGGCCCACATCGGGCACGGCCGCACCTTCGTTGTCTTCGACATGGCCGTACGGGCGCTGCGCCGTTGGGGGTACCGCGTGTTCTACGTCCAGAACGTCACGAACCTCGACGACAAGCTGATCACGCGCGCGGGCGAGGAAGGCGACGACCCGCTCGCTCTCGCCGAGCGTCACTTTCTCGACTACCGTCGGTCGATGGACCGTCTGGGCGTGCGTTCGGTCGATTACTATCCGTTCGCGACGGATTACGTCCCCGAGATCCTCGACCAGATCCGCGTTCTCGTCGAGAAGGGGTTCGCGTACGTGGCCGCCGACGGCTCGGTCTACTTTGACGTGGGGAAGTTCCCGCACTACGGGGCGCTGTCCGGTCAGAAGGTCGCGGCACTCCAACCCGGGGCCCGCGTGGAGCTGGACGCGCGCAAGCGATCGCCCGAGGATTTCGTGATCTGGAAGGCGACGACGCCGGGCGAGCCGAGCTGGGAGAGCCCGTACGGCCCGGGGCGACCCGGATGGCACGTCGAGGACACCGCGATGACCGGCATGCTCCTCGGCGCAAAGTATGACCTCCACGGCGCCGGGCTCGACCTGATCTTCCCCCACCACGAGGCCGAGATCGCGCTGTCCGAATCCGCGACCGGCGTCGCTCCGATGGTCAACTACTGGATGCACACCGGCTTCGTCACGATGACCGGCGAGAAGATGTCGAAATCGATCGGCAACGTGTACTCCCTCGAGAAGGCGATCGACGAATTCGGCCCGGGCGTCCTGCGATTCTACTACCTGAACGCCCACTACCGCAGTCCGGTCGACTTCGAGCCCGGGGTGAGTCTCGAAGAGGCCCGCGAGGCGTACCACCGGCTCGCTCAGCCCGCGGACCGGATCGCCGAGCTCCTCGAGCGCGACGGCCCGGACCGGACCGGCGATGCTCTCCCCCCGGAACTCGAGAGCGCGAGCGAGGGCCTGGTTGACCAGCTCGACGACACCCTCGCTGACGACTTTCATTCCCGGGAGGCGATCGCCCTCCTCTTCGGCTGGACTCGGCGGGTCGGAGAGCTCGGTGCGAGCGTTACGCACCTTTCGGGGGAAGCGCTCGCCGACCTGTTTGCGCCGTACCTCTGGGCCCAGGAGGTCCTCGGCTTTTTCGAACGTGCCCCCTCGTCTCGCGCGG
>Ga0070761_10001489_pt1 | contig 14650 bp, 8 predicted proteins | sample HubBroMetageREF1_FD_66724 | JGI IMG/M metagenome (GOLD analysis project Ga0070761, IMG submission 66724) | Reference soil microbial communities from the Hubbard Brook experimental Forest, New Hampshire, USA - Hubbard Brook CCASE Soil... | ecosystem: Environmental > Terrestrial > Soil > Temperate... | reverse complement strand
TCGCGCGTCTACTCCGGCGAATCAGTGGGCACCTCAAAGTTGTTCGAGATCGTGGGGGTGGTGAAAGATGTCCGCGGTGACAATCTCTGGCAACCAAACCCCGATATTTACGTTCCCTTCGCGCAGCATCCGGCACCCTGGGTTGTGCTGACCGTGCGCACGGCCATCCCGCCCCTCGACGCGATGCCCGCTATCCAAAACGCGGTCTCGGCACTGGATTCCGAGCAGCCGATGAATCGCATCCTCACGCTCGATCAAGTCGTGTCGGACACGTACGGGGCCATCCGCTTCCCGATGATCCTCGTCTGGGTTTTCGCCGCGCTAGCCCTGCTGCTTTCGGCCGTGGGAATTTTCGGAGTCATGTCCTACACGGTCAGCCGGCGCACCCAGGAGTTGGCCATTCGCATGGCTCTTGGCGCCAACGGACGTCAAGTGTTGCTACTGGTACTGCGTGAGGGTCTCGGCCTGGCGCTGGTCGGCGTCACCGTAGGGTTGATTGCAGCGCTTGCGTTGAGCCAACTCATGACTGACTATGTCTACGGCGTCAAGGCAACCGACCCGCTCACTTTCGCGGGTGCAGCCGTCGTGCTCGTCACCGTCGCGCTTGTCGCCAGCTACGTTCCAGCCAGGCGCGCCACTCGCGTCGATCCCATAGTGGCGCTGAGACACGAATAGTCTTCCCGACTCGCTCGCGTTGTATACCGTTGAACAACCAATCGGACGTGTAGTCGGATGATCTCTCGGCTAAACGAGTCAATGCAACGCAGGGTGACCATGAGTCTGTGGTTTTGACGGCAGGCAGCGAGGGAATGGGGCGGATGAAGAAAGCTACTCGACCGTGAAATCGGCTGTGCGCCAGATTGTGATTCCTCCAGCCGAATCCTGGGCACGCACCTCCAGCCGATATGCGCCCTTGGGTAGTTCACGGATGGGAATCGTCCGCGCAACGCGAAACACTCCACTTTCGGGATCTTTGTAAGGGGCTGCGTCGAGAGGAGCGAAATCTGCTTTGACCGTGTGCGTTCCGGAGTCGAGAATTCTCATTTGCACCTTTACGCTTGTGGCCGGCTCTTGCGCCAACAATGGCTCATACACTTCGAAGTAGGCAAAAAACTGGGTGTCCTTAGCAAAGCTCGCATCGCCGGCAGGGCTGAACTCGATGCCTTTGCTCACGAGCGGAAGGTATTGTGGCGCGAAATTTGCCGCCGTCGCTTCCTTGGCCGCAACTGCGGCGTCCCGCAATCGCTTGCACAGGACCACGGAGCTCAGCGCCAGTTCTTTCTGATCGTTGGGCCGACCGTAGGGGGCAATTGTCAGCGGCATTTCTGCCAGGCCGAGATCCCACCCATCGCTGAGGACCACCTGGAGCCTGTATTCCCCTGGCGGAAGGTCCATCTGCGTCTGGTAGCGCGTCGGGATCCAGAACGGGTCGGAGCTGTCCAGAGCCACTTCTATGGAGGCGACGTCGGGCTTAATCACCCCTGCCGCATTGCGAAATGTGAGGGCCAGCGTGTCATTTCCGTAGCTGCTGTCGCTCGAACCCAGATTCATGCTGGATCCTGCGCCGTTCACCTGATGCGGAATTCCGCCCGATAGTTCTGAAGTGCCTTTCTCCCAGGCAATGAACTTCGTTCCACCCTGGTCAAAAGTGGGCCAGTACGACGGATAGAGAAGGTCGCTGAAACGCGCCGCAATACTTCCGTCTGTCTTCCGGACGATGCCCATCACCGCAATCCTGGCGTAGAGCGTCCAGTTCGACGCGTCCCATTTGCGATAGAGATCCTTCCATGGGAATTGCACGGTTATGTCCACACGGGATTGGTTTCCACTGGTATAGAAAGTCCCTGCCCGAAGCGACAACGGTATTTTCCCGCGCTTCTCCGAAGCCAATTTGCGTTCCAGTTCTTTCCCCAGGTCGGTTCCGACTAAAGGGTCAGACGGAGTTTGCCCAGTACAATATTGGTTGCGGGCGAATACGAGCAAATTCGCGCGATCGACCTCGACCTTGATTCGATGGCACCCCTCCGTCGGAGTCTTTGGCACGTACGCAAGCCTTTGAAATTCCCGGTTGATGACGGGCACCTTCTTAGTTGCGCTAAGTTCGCTCAAGCCCCAGATCCCGCGCGGCGTGTCGGAGGATTGGATGTGCCATCCCAGATTGTCTCGCACCAGGGTCCACCAGGCTCCAGGGTCCATTCTCAGGATCTGCTGCTCAGCGCCGTCCTGAAACAAACGGAAGTCCTTGACTGTGAGGCCGTGCACTTCCGTGACGTCGCAGTCGGTGGGCAAGTAGGGTTGCGTGGGTGGGATCTTAAAAAAAGCGGCTACGTCCGCGCGAGCACATGGCATCTCCTCTTTGGGAGCGTCCGCCATTCGTGCCGGGTCGTAAACGAATACGGGGACGACAACGAGGTTCGTTTCGACCGTCACTTTTGGCGCGGTAGCGTCCGCTTGGCCGGAATCGGAAGGCGAACGCGTCGCTTGGGCGAAAACGGCAGAAGCGGCAAGACAAAACAGGCCCGCCCCGGCCAATAACCGACGAAGCGACAAATTCCACCCGGCCATCTGCCGCCCACGCAGCCTTCCGGCGGGCCGACTCTTCAGCCGCGCGGCCGTGTTCATGATTGCGATGATATCATCGCGGCATTGTGCGCTTAAGGTGTTTTGCCGGACGCGATGGTGATTCTGCTCAGAAACCTGGAGGGGGTCGGCGGTTTCATCGCTGCTCGACAAGCAAGTTGCTGAAGGTGGCTTGGGCCGGTGCCGCTACCGTGAATCCCACATACCTTTCAGTAAACCTATTATCGTGCGCCACTCCTGTTTGCTGCCCGTCCACAAGAATCGTGATCTGATCGCCGATGCCTTGCACAGCAAGTTGCGCTTCCGTCGGTGACGCCCGACCGACGACGGTTCACGGCACGATCACCGATTCCGCGAACGAATCGCCCTGAAACGTCATTGCCACAACTTCGAATGCAAGCTTCTTCTTGTATTCGGCGGACGGGTTGACCAAGAGTGCGTAGTACCCATTCTCGTTCATGCGAAAGACGCCTGCGGCCGCATGAACTGAATGTGAAAATTGCTGACGACTGCCGGAACGGCGCGGTCGTTCGAACACTGCTTTCATGCTCGAAGAAACCGGAAAATCGTGCCACGACGGCCCATACGCCGCGACGACGTTGTCTCGATAAATGGCTAGAATCGTTGTTGAGCTTGAGCTGCTCGACAACGTCGCTGTTGTCTCGATGTTGTCGATTGGCGCCGGCGCAGCAGAAAGTGATGGCCTTCATCGAGTAGCTTGGCGTGCGCAATTTGATTGTGGAGGCCAAGCAAGTCACCACCGATGCGGCCTTGCAGAAGATCCGGCGCATTTCGCCGGGCCTAACCTTCGAGGACTATCGCGTCATCCGCAAGGACGTCGGCGGCAGATACCTGTGAGCTCTCTCGAAAGCTCGATTCAGCGCAGCTACGTGAGTCTAGTCGGGCTTACTGCGGAGATCGACGCAGGGTCGATGGCAACCAGCCGTGCTGTTCAGCAACTCTGTACGACAGGGCCTGCTTGCGCGATGCTAGAATCTGCCACCGGTATGCGTTTGCGAGTTTCATTGATAATCCTAGGCGTCTCGGTGGTTGTTTTTCCCACTCAGAAGTCGGCGGTTGCGCCGTCGACTGTGGAGCAGACTCCTGGCAAGTTCACCGATGTGACGTCCGCGCTCGGCGTGCATTTCCAAAATGTGTCTACTCACACGTCAAAAAAATACCTCCCGGAAACGATGGGCCCTGGCGTAGCGCTGTTCGACTACGACAACGACGGTCGGCTGGACATTTATCTTGTCAACGGCGCTCCGCTGAGCGACCCCACGCCGAAGGGAACGATCCCCCAGAAAACTGGGCCGCAGTATTGGAACCGCCTCTACCATCAAAAACCGGACGGCACTTTCGAGGATGTCACCGAAAAGGCGGGTTTGCAGGGCGCTGGTTATGGAATGGGAGTGGCCGTCGGCGACTATGACAATGACGGCTACGAAGACCTGTTCGTCACCGCATACGGTGGCAACAAGCTCTACCACAACAATGGCGACGGCACCTTCACCGACGTGACCGAAAAAGCTGGTGTTGGCGGCAGCGGCTGGTCGACGAGCGCCGCTTGGGTGGATCTGGATGGAGACGGTTTGCTGGACCTTGTGGTGCTGCGCTATGTGAAGTGGGATTTCGACGACATTTATTGTGGCGTTCACAAAGAGGGCGGGCGCGACTACTGCCATCCCGACACGTTTCAGCCGATCGCGCCGCTGGTTTATCATAACGACGGTAACGGCCACTTCACTGAAGTATCCGAGAAGATTGGACTGTCGAAGCCGGGCAAGAGCTTGGGCATCGCTTTCGCGGACTACGAGCGCGATGGTCACACCGATATTTTCGTAGCGAACGATTCGATGGTTGAGTTCCTCTATCACAATAAAGGCGACGGCACTTTCGAAGAGACGGGATTGATGTCCGGTGTGGCTGTCGATGGCAATGGGAAAACGTACGCGGGAATGGGCGTTGATTTCGCCGATTACAACAACGACGGCTTGCCGGACCTGATCGTCACCAACCTTGCCAATCAGCAGTACGCGCTGTACCAGAACAATGGAGACGGCAGCTTCAATTACACGAGTTTCGCTTCCGGCATTGCCGCGATGACGCTCAAGCACTCGGGCTGGGGTGTCCGATTTTTCGACTACGACAACGACGGCTGGAAGGATCTTCTGATCGCACAGGGACATGACCTCGAATCCATCCAGACGAACTTTCCCGATCTGCGCTATCGCGAACCAATGCTGCTTGCTCGAAACACCGGCAAAGGATTTGTGGATGTGTCGAAGGAATCGGGCGAAGTGTTTCAGCACTCGTGGGTGGGGCGGGGCTTGGCGATCGGCGATATTGATAATGATGGCCGTGTGGATGCGGTCGTGACCACGAATGACGGCCCGGCCTATATTCTTCGCAATGAAACTCCCACGCAGAATCACTGGCTGACTTTGAAGCTTGTGGGGCACAAGAGCAATCGCGACGGAATCGGCGCTGAGGTGAAGGTCACGACGAGCAAAGGCACGCAACTTGAAACGGTCACGACGGCGGGCAGCTATCTTTCGTCGAGCGACAAGCGCGTCCATTTTGGTCTCGGCAGCGACACGGCGGCGCAGACGATCGAAATTCGCTGGCCGAGCGGGATTGTTCAAACGTTAAAGAACGTGCACGGCGATCATATTCTACAAGTGGATGAAGGTGTCGCTAGTCCAGCAGCGGAAAAATGAGTGAATTGATTCCGCTCGAGCGATCTCGACGGAGACCAAGTTGATTCGGAGTGTTGAGATGCATCGAGACCGTATCCGATTATGGGCGTTTTTTCTTGTGGTGCTCGGTTGCGCTGGCTCGGGTTTCAGCCAGCAAACGGTCGCCCCGGCGCCCAAGGTGACCTCAGTGCGGCAACTCGATGCCCCATGCGCGAAATGCCACGATCAGATTTATCAGCGGTATCTGGCCACTCCCATGGCCAACGCCAGCGGGCTTGCGATGGACGGCATGAGCCCTGGCACGTACTCGGACGCCGCGTCCGGGATCACTTACCGAGTCCTCGAGAAAGACGGCGCGGCATGGCTTCGTTATGACCGTCCGGGGGACAAGAATTTGCACGGCGAGCAGAAGCTTGATTACTTCATGGGCTCCGGCAACCATGCCCGGACCTATCTCTATTCGATCAACGGATATTGGTTTGAGACCCCCATCGCCTATTATCGGGAAAAGGCCAGCTACGACATGAGGCCGTCTTTTCAAGGCGAGAAGGAAATGCCTTTCAATCTGCCCCAGAACGCGGCATGTATTCGATGCCATATGAACGGAGCGCAAGTGGAAGATCCGGGCACTCGCAATCACTATAAGGGACTTCCTTTTCTACATGGCGGCATTGCTTGCGAGGATTGTCACGGCGACACTTCAGCGCACTTGGCCCACGGCGGCAACGGATCAATTCTGAATCCTGCGAAGCTCGACGCGGAACGTCAGGTTGCCGTGTGCCTTTTGTGTCATTTGGAAGGCGACGTCAGCGTGGAGCACCGCGGACGGTCGATTATGAATTACAAGCCCGGGGACCGAATAGCCGACTACATTTCCTATTTTGTTCGTTCGGGAGCAGGAGGGACTAACCGTGGGGTGAGTCAGGTGGAAGGGCTTTACCTAAGCATGTGCAAGCGGATGAGCGGAGCCAAGATGTCCTGCACGACTTGCCACGACCCTCACTACAGCCCGACGGCGGAGGAACGAACGTCGTTCTACCGGACCAAGTGTTTGGGGTGTCACACGGATGCAAAATATGCGACGACCCACTTCAACTCGACTCCGGACTGCACAAGTTGTCACATGCCGAAGAGAGAGGCTCCTGACCTCGCGCATTCGGCGTGGACCGATCACCGTCTTCTGGCGCGGTCGGATGAGGTTGCGCCCCCACAGACACAGGGCGGCGCGGTGGAGTTAATTTCCGTCCCCGGCGTAGCATCCGGAGCGACGCCTCGTGACGTCGCGCTGGCATATTACCAACTGGTAGCAGCCGGGGACATGTCTGTAGCCGAACGGGCAAGAGGCCTGCTGGAGGACGTGGCGAGATCGGATCCGGGGGACTCGGATGTGGTGGCCGATCTGGGTTTTCTCGCCTACCTCCGGGGCGATCGGCAAAAGGCAGCCGTTTTCTATGAGTCTGCGCTGTCATTCGATCCCAACAATTTCAATGTGGCGATTGATCTTGGCGTCTTGCTAGCGAGATCGGGGCAACTCCAGCGCGCTGTCGATGTGTGGTCAAGCACATTCGAATCCAACGAAGACATTACGGAATTGGGCATGAATCTCGCGACGGCTCAGTGCAGTCTCGGCGACCCGACAGCAGCGAAGGACGCATTGCGGTGTGTGCTGATTTATAGTCCGGACCATCGCGCGGCCAGGCAAGAGCTGAACGCGATCGAGTCGGGACAACAAACATGTCCGCCACGCTCCGGCGGAAAATGATGGAGGGCCAGGGGCGTCATAGAATCGTCTCTGTCGGGGCCGCGATATCTCTCCTTTTGTTGAGCGTTTCGTCTGGGATCGCGACGAGGCGACAGCAACAGTCCCCCGACAAACCGCAGCAACCTGCGCTCGCCAAGCGCTCTGGCGTTATGACTGGCGGAGTCTACGCGCCGATAAAGGATGCGTTGAATCGCCCGATCACAGCGGGCGGCTTCGTCGACGGCGCACCCGTAGTCTTCGTCGATGTGACGAAGGAAGCCGGGCTCGACAAATTCCATCATCGCTCCGGAACGCCGGAAAAGAAGACGATTATCGAGGCGCCCGGTTCTGGCGTCGCGCTGCTCGACTACGACAATGATGGATGGCTCGATATTTACTTGCTGAATGGCTCGACGTTTCGCGCGTTGAAAGGCGAAGAGCCGGCGCCGCGCGCGATGCTGCTGCACAACAACCACGACGGCACTTTCACGGACGTGACGGACAAAGCGGGCGTCGCTAACGAGCGCTGGGGTTTCGGTGTCGCTGTTGCGGACTACGACAACGATGGCTGGCCTGATATCTACGTCTCGAACTTCGGCAAGAATCGCCTCTACCACAACAATCACGACGGCACATTCACCGATGTTGCCGAGAAAGCGGGCGTGACGCTGGGCGGATGGTCGACGGGGCCGACATGGGGCGACTATGACCACGACGGTCTGCTCGACCTCTTCGTGCCCGGGTACGTGAAGTTCGATGCCGACAATCCGCCCATGGCTGGCAAACGGCCGATTCCGCCGGACGCGTGCCAGTTTCGCGGCGTGAACGTTTTCTGTGGGCCGCTTGGCCTCGTGGGCGAGAGCGATCATTTATTTCACAACAATGGTGACGGCACGTTCACCGATGTGAGCGTGAAGGCGGGAGTTTCCGATCCGCTTGGCGCGTACGGGTTTCAAGGAGTTTTTGTGGACGTGGACGACGACGGCTGGGTTGATTTGGTGGTGGCTAACGATTCGGTTCCGAATTTCCTGTATCGGAATAAGCACGACGGGACCTTTGAAGACGTCAGCCTGATTTCGGGTTTCGCCCTGACTGAAGAGGGTCGCGCGCAAGCGTCCATGGGAATTGCCGTCGGCGACTACAATCGCGACGGGAAAGTCGATCTCTACACGACTTCGTTTTCCGACGACTACAACTGCCTGTACCGCAACGAAGGCGGCGGGAATTTCACCGATGTGACGTTTCGAGCGGACCTGGGAAAGCCGACGATTCCGTTCTTGAGCTGGGGGACAGGGTTCCTCGATTTCGACAACGATGGGCTGCTCGACATCTTTGTAGCAAACGGGCACGTCTATCCGATTGTCGACCAAATGGATTGGGGCACCACCTATGCGCAGAGGCCGCAGCTTTTTCGGAATCTCGACGGAAAGAAGTTTCAAGAGGTTCCGCCTGCGACGGGCAGCGGTTTGGCGGACTTGCTTACGGCGCGCGGCGCGGCTTTCGGCGACCTCTTCAACGACGGCCACATCGACGTCGTGCTCAACAATATGGATTCGATGCCGACGCTACTGCGAAACGTGGTAAAGAACGGCAACCACTGGATCACGTTGAAGTTGGTCGGCGGGCCAAAGAGCCCGCGGGATGCGGTGGGCGCAAAGGTGTTTCTCACTGCTGGCGGGTTCCGCCAGCGCGCAGACGTGACCAGCGGCGGCAGCTATGGATCGAGTTCGGATCCACGCGTTCACTTTGGCCTCGGTTCCGCCACGAAGATCGACAAGATCGAGATCGATTGGCCGAGCGGCGCGAAGGAGTTTGTCTCCGCTCCGGCCGTCGACCGCATTTTCACTGTTACCGAGGGCAAGGGCGTGGCTGAACCTTGACGGGGCGTGGTCGTGACCCTGCGCGTTGCCCTCTGAGGCGAAAGCCAGGAGAAGCCAAAGCGGTGCTTTTGTTCCTGTTAGAAAATATCTTCTCCTTTATTTTCAGAGAGTTGCGTCGACTTTCGAATATTGGGTTGTTTCGATTAGATTTTTCTTCGTCTCGGCGCAGCTTGCTCCTGGGTTCAGCAACTGTTCCTAGTACGTCCACGCTGGAGCCCACTTCCAAGAATAATGCCATGTTAATCGTACCATGAATTGACTCGAACGGCCGTGCGCAGATGAAACTGCTCACAAAAGGAAGCAGGTGGGATATCGGCCCGCCTGGGTCCCTGGTCTGGAAATCAGAGGGAACAAAAGCGCCTATGCGTTGTGTTTTCAGCGCACTAGATGGGAACTCAGAGATAACAAACAGGTGCATTGACTGCACCGGGCCAACTGACAGAAAGTGCGCGCCATGGGGTAGCCGTGCTATAGCGAGTTTGGGTGTCGGAATTGGAGCTAACTTTGGGGGTGCCACCGATGAGAAATTCGACGTCGTTGTGTGTCCGTAGCCGCTTCGGAACCGCGCGGGTGCTCGCTGCCGTTTCGGCCGTCGTGCTGGTGCTCCTGTGCTCGCCGACGCGATTAAACGCTCAGGCGCTTAGCGGTATCAATGGCACAGTCACTGACCAGAGCGGCGCGGCCATAGAGGGGGCGAGCGTAAAAATTACAAACGTCGATACGAACGTCACGCGGACGATCACCACGACTTCCGCCGGGACGTATTACGTCACCGACCTGATCCCGGGTACGTACACTGTCAGAGTCGAAAAATCGGGTTTCGAAGCCAACCTCCAGAAAGGCGTCACCGTTGTCGGCGGGGCAACGTCCACCGCAAATGCCACGCTAGTGCCCGGAGCGGTTTCGACTGAAATCGTAGTCAACGCGTCGTCGGTTGCGCTGCAAACGGAGCAACCGGAGATTGGCACCACCGTCAACGAGACACTTACGGAGAGCCTCCCCCAGTTGATTAGCGGCGAAAACCGTCAGATTGACCAATTTATCTTCTTGACTCCGGGCGTTACCGGGGGCGGGTTCGGCCACCGAATTAACGGCGGCGTTGATCAGCAGACCGAGATCATGTTCAACGGCGTTCCGGAGGGTTTCTCGGAAACGCAAGGGTTGTTGTTTTGGAACCAGCCGCCCTACGACGCGATCAAAGACGTGGATGTGCTGAGCGGCACGTTTTCCGCGCAGTACGGCTTGGGGCAAGGCGTCGAGCAGTATCACAGCAAATCCGGGACCAACGCAATCCATGGAGACGTCTTTGGTTTCTATCGCGATGACGTGCTTTTTGGCGCGCCGGGTGCGTTTCTCGATCAGACAACAAACGACCGTGGCGTAGTGGATCAGCCTAGCAGCGACATAGAGAGCGACTGGGGCGGTTCGGTTGGCGGCCCCGTGTACATCCCCAAGCTTTACGATGGAAGAAATAAGGCGTTTTGGTTCTTCAGCTTTGATCGATATCGGAAGTCGTTTCCAAACAGCATTGTAACGATCCCCACACCCGCGGAGCTGGGAGGCGATTTTAGTCAGGCATTTGCTGCTCCGGGTGACACGACCCCGATACCCATTTTCGTTCCGGCGGCTTGGGGACAGAACGGCGGCAACGGAGGCCAAAATGGAGCCTCGCTTATTCCCGCAGGGTGCTCCATTCCGGCAAGCGGCCCTGGCAGTCCAGGTACTCAGTGGCCCGGCAACAAAATCCCGACGAGTTGCTTCAGCGCGGTGTCAGCGGGCTTGCTCAGCGAATTCCCTATTCCGAAGCCGTCCAATAGCGGCTTGACATCAAATTACGTACCTACAACGGTTGCTTTGGACGTCGAGACAACCTTCGCCATCACTGGGGATTACAACTTAACCAAAAACCAAGCCGTCCATGGTCTCTTTTGGCGACAGAATTATCCGCAGCCTAACGGGGCGGACTGGGTCGCTAATCCGCTTAGCAACGAAAACATCACCTACGAGTACGGCCGTGGTTTGAGTCTGACCTATTCCAACGCAATCAGCTCGCATGTCGTGTTCACGGGTGGGTTTCTCTACGTCTTCCAACGTAATGACTTCCGACCGCCACGTTTGCTGTCAAGTCCTATCACGCCAGTCCCGGTCTCCGGATTGAGTGGACAGCCGCTGACGTTTCCCAGCATCAGCTTCGGTGGCGGCCTCTGGGAGCCGGGCGGATGGGGGCCCGGGAACGGACTATCGGCCACGATCAACCACAAACCGGGATATTCATGGACAGGGAATGTGCTCTGGCAAACGGGCAGGCACACCTTCAACATGGGTGTGGATATCCGGCACACTCATCAGGACGACGACGAGTGCGGTGGCTCCCCCGGCCAGGGCGGTTGCTCGGGACTATTAAATTTCACCTCCGGAATAACCGCCGATCCGAATGAAGTAACTGACATCAACCCGATCACTGGTAAGCCATATGGTACAGCTCCCGGGACAAATACCGGCATTGGCTTCGCCAGCTTCTTGCTGGGCGACGTGACGGGTGGCAGCCGCGGCGGCGCGGGCAACACCAACTTGAGCAACTTCTATATGGCGCCGTACATCCAAGACGACATACAAATCAATCCCAAGCTGAAGATCAATGCGGGGATCCGTTGGGACCTTGCATTCCCGTTCACAAACGATTTCAGCACGAACGAACTCACGTTCTTTGATCCAAACATTCCAAATCCGACTGAGATTAACCCCCTTACGGGTACGCATCTAATGGGTGCTGCCAGTGAATTGGGCACGTTCCCCGGGGCCGTCGGCTTTAGCCAGATGCAGATGCACTGGCGCCACTTTAGCCCACGCATCGGCTTTACGTACCAGTTGACTCCCAAGACGGTACTGTTGGGCGGCGTCTCGTTCTACTGGCTTGACACGGGCGCGTTCGAATACGGAGTCAACAAGGTCGCTGTAAACTACGGAAATAACCTGAACGGCATCGTGTCGATTGGTTCGTCGAACGTCTTGATTCCTGGCTTTGGTCAATGGGACACGAATATTTTGCCTCCATTGCCCTCACCTCCTTTCAACGGCAATCTGTTCAACGGTGTATCCATCTTGGGAGGGACGCAGGTTCACACGTTGCCGCAGAACGTGAATCAGGCCTATGACGAGCAATTTATAGCGGGCGTACAGCGCGAACTGCCGTTCAACATGTTCCTCTCAGCCAGTTACGTGCACACGCACGACATCCACCTGCCGGCTACTCAAGAGTCCGCCGTCCAGTCGCTAAATTATAACTTTGTGAAACAGACCTGCCCGCAAGGTCCCGCTGTAACTTCCACTACGGATTGTGTCTTGGGCCAGCCGTGGAACTCCCCGGCTGCTCAGGCATTTATGGCTTCCCAGGGGACATTCGGTCAGACAACGTACGCCTCAGGTCCCTGCGCCGGCACGTTCTATGTTCCGTACACAAACTTCTGCACGGAACAACAGGCAGCGGCCGGTGGCCCCGGCGGTATCGCTCTTTTCCAGGCCGAAACTCCTTTTCCGCAGGCGCCTTTCGTCACCAACAACTTTGATACTTCGGGAGCGGATTTGTACAACGCACTTCAAATGAGCCTGCAGAAGCGCACGGGTAATGGCTTAACCTTCCTCGTGTCTTACACGCTTTCCAAGTACATGACGAATACGGAAAGCGGGTTCTCGACGTTCAACGTCCAGGGCATTAACCCGCAAAATCCAAACGCGAATTGGGCTGTGGGCTCTGCCGACCAAACCCACGTGCTCACCGTCGCCGAAGTGTACGAACTGCCCCTCGGACCCGGGAAGCCGTTCCTGAACGGTGGTGGCCTGCTCAGGAAGAACTTGCTTGGCGGTTGGAAGATTTCCGGCGTCGAGTACTATGAGAGCGGCACGCCCCTCAATATATACGCATGCGCCGACCAGTTCAACTGCGACCCGTTAATCGGCAACATCTTCGTTGCCGATCTCCCGAACCAACTCTCGAATAATTTTAACGTCAATTGGGGCAATTACAAACAGGAGTTGGCGGCGGCGGCGCAGCCGGGCGGACTCGCGAATGTGCCTCCCGTGCTCAATACTGCCGCGTTCCAGTTTCCAGGAGATTGGACGATCGGAAACGCCCCTATTTTTCACAGCAACATCCGCGCTCCGTTTTACCTGGATGAAGATGTGGCGTTCACGAAGAGGCTCTTCTTTGGCGAACGAGTCAACGCTGACTTGACGATGCAGTGGTTCAATTTGTTCAATCGCAACCTGTTGAACAACGGTCCAGCTAATGGATCGAGTATCAATTGCTGGCACAACAATGTCGTTGTTGCTTCGCAATTTGGCTCGGCCATTAACATCGGTGGCCCCGGCGACCAGACTTGTCAGGGCAACACGCCGAGGAGGGGCCAGTTCCAACTCCAGTTCAACTTCTGACCCACCACCCCAAACGGGGCCAAGAGCCCCGAAACGGAAGCCACAACGCCGGGGCGCTAACCCCGGCGTTGTGCTTTTGGGGCCAAATTCTTGGGAGTTAACGGAGGCTAGTGACAGTCGCTAGATAGTATACTCGAGCCCTCGACAATAGGGAGAGTCGTCATGAATCGATGGCTTGTAAATGCTGGGACACTGGCTTTGCTGTTCGCTCCGCTGCTGCTGGTGGCGACGGCTGCGGCGCGGACTGACCGGCTAACTGGCAGCGTGCTGAATGCCGACACCGGCGACACTAGGCTGCGGGAGAACCTCCAAGCCGACGCCGCGAAACAAGGCACTGACACTGCAGCGGAAAACAAAAAGCGCGAGGATGCGGCAAAAAGGTCCAAGCTGGAGAAAACCCATCTCACCAACGGCAACAACGCTATGCACGAAGCACAAGCGATCCGGCAGCAGATCCAGACCGCGACGGAAGATCAAAGATCCGCCCTGCTCGCCAAAATGAACGCGGACTACCAGACGGCGATTACAGAGTATCAGGAAGCGCTGAAAAGCACGCTCTTAGCGGATGGAGATGCGATACAGACTTTTGGGTTAATCAGGCTACTCCGCAATGGATTAATCACCGAACAAAAGGCAGTCGAAATGACGGTTCAAGACAAGAATTTCCCCGTGATTCTGAGCAATTTGGGCATGGCCTACAGCGGCGCAGGGGATTTTCAAGACGCGATACCTGTGTTGCAGGAAGCCGCGCTCTCGAAGCCAGAACCGGGAACGTACATGCAACTCGGGACAGATCTGGCGGAAGTGGGCAAATTGCCGCAAGCTACCGCGACATGCGACAAAATTCCGGCGCCCGATCCGACTGCGGTCGACATACAGGCAGCCTGCTACAGAAATATCGCCGTCGTGATGCTGAATCAACAAAAGTTGGCTGATGCCGTTGTGCCGCTTCAGAAGGCCACGCAGCTTAATCCCGGGAATGCGCCGGCGTGGAAGCTTCTGGGCGACGCGCTGAGCAGCACCATCACAACCCGGGAGGAAAACGGGAAGCTCGTCTACGTCATTCCGCCCGGGACCGTCGAGGCTTACCAAGAATATTTGCGACTGGAGCCGAATGGCCAGTACGCAGGTGAGGTGAAGGCTGTGCTTGACGGCTTTGCCCAGATGTCCAAAAGCTCGTCAAATCCGTGAGAACAGGAAACACGCCTTGAACGGAATGCATTCGCTGAGGAATTCGGAATCTAGATGCCAGGAGGTGAGTTCATGCGTAAACCAAGAAACTTCTTAAAACAGGCTGGGTTGTTTATCGTGGTGATGGT
>Ga0070761_10001488_pt1 | contig 14660 bp, 14 predicted proteins | sample HubBroMetageREF1_FD_66724 | JGI IMG/M metagenome (GOLD analysis project Ga0070761, IMG submission 66724) | Reference soil microbial communities from the Hubbard Brook experimental Forest, New Hampshire, USA - Hubbard Brook CCASE Soil... | ecosystem: Environmental > Terrestrial > Soil >... | reverse complement strand
TCCAAATCCGCCCCCAGCGATCGCTACTGGGGCGAGCAACAGGGTGCGAACGGCTACGTCTCGAAGCCCTTCACGCCGGATGAGCTGCTCAATGCGGTGAAAAGGTTTGCGTGATGTCGCTCGATCGCGAAAACGCGACGCTTTCCGCTGAACTCGATGGCGGCGCATTCCTGGAAAGCGAAGTTTTTTCCGAGGAGCGCCTGCCCGAGCGCCAATATTGCGTTTTCCGCGCCGGCCGCGAACGTTTTTGTTTTTCAGTTCTCGAAGTGGAAGAGGTGGTGGACTGGCCCATCGTCACGCGCATTCCGCTCACTCCCGCTTTTCTCATGGGAGTGTTCAATCTGCGCGGCACCATCGTTCCGCTGATTGATATCGCCTTCACCGAAGGCCGCCGCCCCGGGCTGCTGCCCAAGCACGTGGTGGTCGCGCTATTGAAAGGCGACGCGCATCGCGAAGACATGCGGCTGGGAATCGCCGCCGATGAAGTCATCGGCACATTCTCCGCCACCGAAGAGGCGCTGCTCGATCAAGCGCCCGCCGACGTGCCGCACTGCCGCGGCATGTTGCGCCACGACGACCGCCTGGCGCTGGTAGTTGATCTGCGCCGCCTCGTCGACGTTTTTCCAGTGCCGGTTATTTAACGCTGGCGATTAGCGAAACGCACGAAATGGGCGAAGGTGTTTGGGGTCACAAAGTTTCTAAGCCGCGCGCACTTTCCGTTCCGCATCACGGACCGGCGGAGCAAACGTGAATGGGCGCACAAGTTCTTGGGAGGAAGTCATGAAAGCTCGTCTGAGTTCCACAGTCTGGCTGCTGGTTTTCTGGGTCACACTGTTGTTTTCCGCCGCCGTTGGTTTTTCCTACTACGCCGGCTCCCATTCCGCAGGCCAGGCCGCTGCAGACGCCGCGGCAGTTCCCGGCGGCGCGAGTGGCGCGCTGGTAGGCGCGATAATTCTCGCCCTCGTCGCGGTGATCTCCATCGTGTACGTGCTCAGCAAGCGCGTCCTCACTCCCGTGGATGAGCTCGCGAAATTCTCCGAACGAGTAGTCTCTGGAGACGTCCGCGCCCGCGTCGAAATCAGCTCCGACGACGAGTTCGGCTTCATCGCCGAAAATTTCAACCGCAGCGCCGCCAAAGTCGCGCACGCCGTCACCAATCAACAAGCCCAAGACTCCTTGCAACGCAGCATCACCGACCTGCTCAACACCATCAATCAAGTGGCCCGCGGCGACTTGACGATCCGCGGCAAAGTCACCAACGACGCTCTCGGCAATGTCGTCGACTCCGTCAACTTCATGCTCGACAACTTCACCAAAGTTCTCGAGCGCGTTCGCAAAGCCGCCGTGGACGTCAGCGGCAGCGCCAATCAAATTCTCGACGCCGCGGACGACATGACCGCCGGAGCCACGCAGCAAGACCAGGAAATCACCAACACTTCTTCCGCCGTAGAAGAGCTCACTGTCTCCATGAAACAAGTGTCCAACAACGCCGAAGCCAGCGCCGAAGCCGCGCGCCGCGCTCTCGACGCCGCTGAACAAGGCAACCGCGCCGTCCGCGATACGCTCGAAGGCATGCAGCGCATTCGCGCCTCCGTGCAAGCCACCGCCAAGAAAATTAAATCTCTCGGCGATCGCTCTCTCGAAATTTCCGAAATCATCAATGTGATTAACGACATCACCGAGCAGACCAACCTGCTCGCGCTGAACGCCGCTATCGAAGCCGCCCGCGCCGGAGATGCCGGCCGCGGTTTCGCCGTCGTCGCCGACGAGGTGCGCAAACTCGCCGAACACTCCCGCAGCGCCACCAAGGACATCGCGGCGCTCATCAAGGCGATTCAAGCCGAAACAAACGAAGCCGTCGTCGTCATGGAAGACGGCACGCGCGAAGTGGAAGTCGGTGCCGGCCTCGCCGATCAAGCCGGTAAAGCGCTCGAAGCAATTTCCAGCGTCGTGCGTCAATCGGCCGAACTGGTCCAGGAAATTTCCCTGGCCTCGAAGCAGCAGGTGCGCGGCACTGAAGGCGTGGCCAACGCGATGCAAATCATTTCCGGCATCACGCGCCAGACCACCCAAGGCGCGCGCCAGACCGCTTCGACGGTCGGCAACATGGTCAAGCTCTCGGAACAATTAAATGAAGCGCTCGCGCAATTCCGTTCCGGCCGCGCGGGCGAAGCGGCCGAAGAACCGCGTCCCGCCGCGCCCGTGGGTGCGCATCGTTAGGCCGCAGTGATTCCTGGCGCCGGTGCAGCCTGCCGGCCCCGAACGTGCGCCGAACATGAAACCACATCCAGTTACGACGACGAAGCTCAGCGAGACCGAACTCGATGATATCCGCACGCTGATCGAGCAACGTTCGGCCATTCTTTTCGATGCGTCGCGCGAGCGGTTCTTCTCCAGCCGCATCCGCGAATACATCGAAGAAAAGGAATTAGTCGGCGGCACAGAGCTTTTCGAACAAGTAAAGAGCTCCAGCACGGAATACGAATCCCTGCTTGAGCGCCTGCTCACGCAGGAAACATCGTTCTTTCGTTATCCGGCCGTCTATGACGCGCTGGAAAAACGCATCTTGCCGGAGGTGCAGGAACGCAAATTTTGGCAGAACCCGCGCGCCCTGCGCATCTGGAGCGCGGGCTGTTCCACGGGTGAAGAGGCATACTCCATCGCCATCACCGTGGGCGACGCGCTGAAATTTGTGGAGGCCTGGGAAATCGAAATTCTCGCGACGGACATCAGCCGCCGCGCGCTGCGCCACGCCGAACGCGGCCTATACAGCAAGCGCAGCCTGCAAGATGTCTCGCTCGGGCAAGTGGACGCTCACTTTACGAGCACCAAACACGGCTTTCAAATCAGGCCGCGCATTAGAAAAATGATTTCGTTCGCGCAAATGAATTTGGTCGAGCCGGTCTATGTCGGCAAGCTGGACTGCATCTTCTGCATGAACGTGCTCATGTATTTTTCCGAAGCGCGCCGTCTTGCGATTCTCCGGCGCTTTTACGACGCCCTCGAACCGGGCGGCTATTTTCTTTTGGGGCACTCGGAGACGCTCTCCAATGTGCCCATGAAATTTGAATCTCTGGTGATCGGCGATTGCCGCATTTATCGCAAGCCGGTCGCCGCCGAATCACGCGCTGCATCCGTGTTGGTGGAGGAAAGCCTGTGAACGGGCCCAATCAGGAATCCGTCGAGCTCTTCCTCCAGGAGGCGTCCGAAAACCTCCAGTATCTGCGGGAATATTCCGGCATGCTTCAGGAACCGCAGACCAAGCCCGAGGATCTCGAAAAACTTTACATCGCGGCGCACACGCTCGCAGGCACTTCCGCCAGCTACGGCTTTCCGCAATTTTCCGAAGTCGCCGCGAAAATGGCCCACATCTTTCATTACGCCATGAACGCCACGCTCACTGCGGACATGCACGGCCCACTCACTGAATTTATTTCCGATGCCATTTCGGTTCTCGAATTCGACTTGCTGCAGATCAGTTCCAGCGGCACCGAAACCGAAGGCGACATCCTCGCGTTCAAACAGCGCTATTCCTTCGCGTTTCCCGCGCCGCCCGCCTCGCGCGCTGCCCGCGAAGCCGCTGAAGAAGTCGCGGCCGAAGAACCCGTTGCCGACGCGCCTCCGGCTTATTCCTACGTGGACCACCTGCCGCAGGATAGCGATGTCCCGGCCGAAGTCCTGGAATTTTTCGTTCCCGAAGCAGAAGAGCATCTCCAAGCCGTCACTGAATGTTTGCTCGCGCTCGAAGCCAATCCGAATGCGGAAGATATCAACCGCCTCTTCCGCTCCATGCACACCGTGAAAGGCTCCGCTGCGCAAGTGGGCCTCCACAGGCTTTCTGCCGTCGCCCATCGCGTCGAAGATCTCATCGGCCGCCTGCGCGATGGCGTCCTGAAACCCAGCGCCAATATCGTGGACATCTGCCTCGAATCTGTGGATGTCCTGAAAAAATTCCTCCATCGCCAATGGTCCAGCGACGAAGAAATGCGCGCCGCGGTAGATCCGCTCCTCGCGCAAATCGCCGAACTCGCCCCCGAAGAATATGAAGAGACAGCTCCGGCTCAGCCCGCGACAGCCAACGGCGCAGACGCATCAACGGCAGAAACCGGAATCGCCCCTCTCGAAAAACGCCGCGTCGCTCCCGAAGCTCTGCCGCAAGCAAAATCCGTGCGCATCTCGCTCGAACGCCTCGACCGCATGATGAACGCCGTCGGCGAGCTCGTCATCAACCGCACCCGCATGGTCGGCCGTCTCGCCGAATTAGCCAAACTAGTCGAAGTCCTGAATTTCTCGAAGAGCCGCCTCTCCGGAAAAGTTTCCGAATTCCAGGAAAAGCACGAGTTCAGCAAAATTCAGCCGCTGCTCGTTCCCGGAAGCCAGGCCCCGCAAATGGACACGTTCCGCGGGAATTTTCCAGGCATGCCTTCGGTCACTACCAACGATTTGCTCGAATTCAGCGAGCTGGAAATGGACCGTTACGACGACGTCAACATTCTCTCTCGCTCACTCACCGAAATTTCCGCGGACGTCAACGTCGTCCTCACCCAGCTCGAAGGTTTCATGGGCCGCGTGGATTCGGACATTGATGAATTCACCAAACTCGCTCACCACCTTCAGGACGAAATCACCGCCGCGCGCATGGTCCCCATCGGCAATCTCTATACGCGCCTTTCCCGCACCGTGCGCGATGCCGCTAACGCCACCGGCAAGCTCGTTGATCTTTCCCTCGAAGGCGCCGACACCGAACTCGACAACAATATTATTCAGCACGTTTCCGATCCGCTTATTCACCTCGTGCGCAATGCCGTCGCGCACGGCGTAGAAGATCGCCGCACTCGCCAGCGCTCCGGCAAATCTGAAAAGGGCCTGGTCAGCGTCCGCGCCTATCACCGCGGCAATCACATCTTCATCGAAGTGGAAGACGATGGCCGCGGCATTGATTACGATGGAGCCCGCCGCCGCGTGGTCGAAATGGGCGCGATGTCTTCCGTCGCCGCCGCCGAACTCACCGAGCGCGAGCTGCGCGAATTTCTTTTCCGCCCCGGTTTCACCACCGCCTCCGCCATGACGGAGCTTGCCGGCCGGGGCGTCGGCCTAGACGTCGTCCGCGCCAACGTGCACGCCCTGAACGGTGAAATCGAAGTCCGCTCCGAACCCGGCCATGGTGCGACGTTCACCGTAAAAGTTCCGCTCACATTAATCATCTCGCAAGCGCTCTTCGTCCGCTGCGGCACATCCGTCTTCGCTCTGCCGCTCGCCGTAGTCGAAGAAATTCGCCGCCTGAAACCCGGCGAAATCGAAGATGTCGGCGGAAAACTTCTCACCCGCGTCCGCGACGTCGTCACCGAAGTCGTCCGCCTCGACGTCCAACTCGCCCTTCCGCCGCTCGAGCCGCTGAACGGCTATTTCCACATGGTCATCGTGAAAGTCGCTGGAAAACAAGTCGGCGTCGTCGTTGAAGAAGTCCTCGGCAAGGACGAAATCGTCATCAAGAATCTCGGCGATTATCTCCGCGGCGTGAAACTCTTCCCCGGCACCACCATCGCGCCCGATGGCAGCCTGATTCTCCTGATTGATTTGAATCGTCTCGCTTCCGCCGATACCGCTGAACGCAACGCGCTGCCCGCCTCTTCGCCCGCAGCCCGGGTTTTCGCCCCCGGCGCCGAAGCAGTCGCCGCCGGCAGCATCCCGGCAGGCGCCGTGGACTCCATCGAGAACGATCGCGTCGTCGTAGTGGCCGACGATTCCATCAGTGTCCGCAAATTTGTCGGACGAATGCTCGAAAAAGCCGGCTATCGCGTGAAGCTTGCCTCCGATGGCCTCGAAGCCTCCGAACTCGTTGCCCAGATCGGCTGCCACTTGGTCGTCACCGACCTCGAAATGCCGCGCATGAACGGCTACGAGCTCATGGCCCATCTGCGCCAGAATCCCGTCACGAGAAAAATTCCCGTGCTTGTCGTCACCTCTCGCGCCGGCGCAAAACATCGCGATCGCGCCATAAAAGAAGGCGCCGCCGCGTTTTTAACCAAGCCCGTGCAGGAAGATCAGTTGGTAGCAACGGTGGATGAATTGATTGGCGCGGAAAAACCGGACAAACGGCGCACGGTGGACGTCCCGGTGCGGCAGGATTCAAATGACTAAGGCCCCGGAAAAGAAAATTCGCGTCCTCGTCGCCGATGATTCCGCCTTCATGTGCAAAGTGTTGAAGGAAATCATCAATTCCGACGCGCAACTCGAAGTCGCCGGCACCGCCCGCGACGGCCGCGAAGCGGTAGCCCTCGCCGAATCCTTGCGCCCCGACGTCATTACGATGGACATCAACATGCCGCATCTCGACGGCCTGCAAGCCACCGAGCTGATCATGTCGCAACATCCCCGGCCGGTGGTGATCGTCAGCTCCGAATCCCGCGAAGGCGCTGCCAGCACTTTGCGCGCCCTCGAACTCGGCGCCATAGATTTCGTGCCCAAGCCCACCAACGGCATTGACCTCGACATGCGCAATATCCGCGAAGAACTCACGCGTAAATTAAAAATGGCCGCGAAAGTTCGCGTCGTGCGCACCGCCACCATGTCGAAGCTCACGGCTCACGCGCCGGTCCCACTCGCAGCGGCCTCGTTAAACAACACTGATCGCACCGCGCAACACGGCGCCAGCAACGGCACAAAATTTCCGCTAGTCGTAATCGCCGCGTCCACCGGCGGACCCGCTGCAGTCATGCGCGTAGTCGCAGGCTTGCCAAGAGATCTGCAGGCTGCGGTCCTTCTGGTGCTGCACATGCCTGCGGCATTCACTAGCCAATTCACAATCCAGCTGGCGGAAATTTCCCGCTTGCCGGTCAAGGAAGCTGAATCGCACGAAGCGCCGCAGCCCGGCGTAATTTACCTCTGCCCCGGCGCCAATCACTTGCGAATTTCCTCCACCGGGAAAATCACATTAGACGGCGGCCCGCGCATCGAAGGCTATCGCCCCTGCGCCGACGTCGCCCTGGAATCCGCCGCCGCCTTCGCGCGCCCGCTCACGCTCGCCGTCGTTCTCACCGGCATGGGCAATGACGCCTCCAAAGGTGTGCAGGCCGTGAAAGCAGCCGGCGGCCACGTGATCGTCCAGGACGAAGCCACCTCGGTAATTTTCGGCATGCCCGCAGAAGCAATAAAAACGGGCTCAGTTGACGAAATTCTTCCCCTCGATCAAATCAGCGCCGCAATCGAAAAGCGCGTCGCGAAAATCACTCGCCTCGCTCCCGTAGGTGCGCGATGAAAATCGCCACGCAGGATTCCACAAAATCGCGCCGCTCGCGCTCCACCGAAGCCGTAATCCTGTTCTGCATCGGCACGCTAACCTTCGCCATCGCCGCCGACGCAGTCCAGGAAATTCGCAGCACGGACAGCCTCGCCACCGCCGCCGTCGAAATGGAACTTGCCGAAGTTCCCAAAGTCCGTCACCTCGTCGAACGCGGCCATCGCACCTACTACGTCGTCAGCGGCTGCGCGCATTTCGGCCTGCGCATCACGCGCCCCACTCTCGTCCTGATCTTGCGCCAAATTCGCACCGCGGTTCTCGTGGACTCCATCGAGCGAATGGCCGACGTCGCCAGCGTCCACGCGCTCCCTCAAGCTTTTCAAGGCGAAGAGCGCCAGTGGTATCGCGGCCTCATCTATCTCGAAGACCGCGTGATCCCGGTCATCAAGCCCGACGGCTTTCTCACGCCCGAAGAATTCGCGCGCCTCGATCGCGCCGCAAAATCGATCGAAGCTCGCAACGAGCTCGAAGGAGCAGTGCAAACATGAGCGCCGTAGAAAATCACGCGCGCAAATCCTGGGTGCTGCTGCACGTCGGCAATCGCCGTTTCGCGCTGCCCGCCGAGTCCGTCATGGAACTCGCGCCGCCCGTGCGCCTGCACAATTTCCCGCACACCTCGCGCCTCATCGCCGGTGTGATCGTCCGCCGCGGCCGCATCGTTCCGGTGTACGACGTCTCTCCAGTCCTCTGCGGCCGCGAATCATCCGTGCACCGCTTCTATCTAATCGCCGAACGCGCCTTCGGAAATGCCAGCGAAGCCAGCGCCATTCCCGTAAACGGCGAATGTGAACTAGCCACCAGCGAAATGCAGCCGCCGCAGGAAAACGCTCCGCCATATTTCGCAGGCACCCTCGCAATCGAAAATGAAAATATAGACGTCCTCGATTTGCAGAAATTAGTGAGCGCCGAAATCAATAATCCCGCTACAGCAAACCACGCGGAGGCGCGCCCATGAACGCGCTCACAAACCTTCCGCGCATTCTGCTGGTGGATAGCAACGTCTACTTCGCCAAACGTGTCGGCGAGGCCCTGCAGCAAGTCGGCTTCGAAGTCGTCCCCTGCACGCAAGCAGCCTACGCGCTCACCATGCTCGAATGGAACGCGCCCGCCGCCATTTTATGCGCGACGAATCTCCGCGAAATGGGCGCCCTCGAAATGGCTCCCATCCTGCGCGCTGATCCCAACTCCGCGCACATTCCGCTGATCGCCATCGGCGGAAGCGGCGCCGGAGCAGGCGAGCAAGCCCTCCTCGAAGCCTATCGCGCTGGCTGCGACGATTTTGTGGATCGCCGCCGCTCGCCCTCAGACATCGCCGCGCACGTCCGCAGTTTTCTCGTCAGCCGCCAGGATGGTTTTCAACCGACGCAAATGCTCACCAGCGCGGAAACGGACCTGAGCGGCAATCTCCAGCATCTCGATCTCCCCGGCGTGATTCAAATGCTCGGCCAGGCACGCCAGACCGGCGCGCTGCACATCAACGCCGTGGACGCCGACGGAATTATTTTCTTCGAGGGTGGGGAAATCAGTCACGCCGAATGTGGCATGCTCTTCGGCGATGAAGCCGTCACGCAAATCGTCGCCACCTGCCAGGGCGCGGTCAAAGGCGTTTACAAATTCGTTTACGGCGCCACCGCCGCGCAGCGCACCGTCCTGCGCTCCGCCACCGATCTACTCCTCGATGCCATGCGCGAATTCGATGAATCGCAGCGCGACGCCGGGGAAGGCCTCCCAAGCGGCACCGAGCAACTCGCCGAGCAAATCTCCGATCTCGACAACGTGGAGAAAAAATCGTCATGAGCGATACGCAAACTCTCACCGCCGCCCGCATTCCCACGGTCTATTTCATTGACGACAGCGCCACCATGCGCGAAGTCATCAAGATCGCTTTCCGCAAGGAAAATATTCACGTCATCACCTGCGCGGACGCCGCCTCGGCCCTCGCCCAATTCGGCGACTCCGCTCCCGACGCCGTCATCACCGACGTGATCATGCCCGATAAAGACGGCTATGAAGTCTGCCAATTCATCAAGGAACACGAACGCTTCGGAAAAACTCCCGTAATTCTCATGTCCGGCGTGGTGAATCGCACCGTCGCGGAAAAAGCCATGCAGGTAAAAGCCGATGAACTCGTGCGCAAGCCTTTCCAGCCCCAGGATCTGATCGCTCGCGTGAAAAGTCTTCTGAATCCCGGCAGCCCCGCGCAGCGCGGCTCGTTGCGTGACGAAGAAACAAATTCCTCTCAAGCCGCCAGCCGCATCCTCGGCGGCCTTTTCGCGCCGCCCGTTGCTCTGCAAAATGGCGCGCCAGCAAACGCCGCCCCCGCAAATTTCGCGCCTCCCAATCCCGTCAGCACGTCAGCATGGCCCGCGGAACCCGCGCAAACGTTCGCGCCGCAGCGTCCCGCGCAAGCACCCACGCGTCCCGCAGCGCCACCTCAACGCGCGGTTGCAGCCCCGCCATCAGCCGACACCCAAAAACTGCGCCACGAAATTCGCCGTCTCGAACTCCTCGTAAAAAAACTGCAGGCCGAACTGGAAGCCCAAAAACAATACTGCGCCGCCCTCGAAGCCGACTTCAAATCCATGCAGGAAACCGAATAGCGCCCACGCCCAGGCAATCTCACTCGGCTAAGAAAAATAATCAGCGCCGAACACATTGTGGAGTGCGGCGGCTTGCCGCCGCTTTCGCCCCAAACGCAGCCGCATCGAAAATCGCGTCGGGCGAAGCTTGCCTCGCCCGGCGTTTGCAGTTGCCGTTGCTTTTGACGTTGTAGCGGCCGCCTGCTTTTTAGGCGCGCGTCTTTGACTTGCTTTCCGCCGTCACTCCAACCCCTTCGCCCGCAAAAAGTCCCGCGCCACATCCGCAATGTCCCGATGCTCCCCATCCACCTCATAATTCATCCGCCGCATTTCCTCATCATTAATCTTCCCTGCCAATTCCGTCAGCGCCGCCCGCATTTCCGGAAATCGCCCCAGCGCGTCCTCTCGCACCACCGGCACCGCCTCGTACGGCGGAAAATAATGCTTGTCGTCCTCCAACATCGTCAGATCCCGTGCCGCCAGCAACCCGTCGGTCGAATTTCCCGCCACGATATCCACCTGCTTCTCCAGCAGCGCGCGATACAGCAGTCCCAAATCCAGAATCCGCGGAGTCTCCGCAAACGAAAGCCCGTAAGTTTGTGCCAAACCCTTAAACCCATCCGGCCGCTCCATGAATTCGTAGCCGAATCCCGCGCGCCAATCGTGTGTATACGGCGCCGCATCCGAAATCGTCTTCAGATGCAGCCGCCGCGCATCCTCTCCCCGGACCACGATCGCGAAAGTATTGTTGAACCCCAGCGAAGGCAGCACTTCCAATCCAAATCGCCGCTGATATTCACTCCGCACACGCTGCAACACCGCCGCTGAATGAGACTGCAAAGGATCGTGCAAAATCGCCGTCAGCGCCGTACCGGTATATTCCACATACAAATCAATCCGCCCCGCCAGCAGCGCCTGCTGGCAAATATAAGATCCCGCCAGATAAAATCTCCGCGTCACCTCCCGATGCGTCCGCGCCTCCAGATGCTGCGCCACAATCTCTCCCAGCAAGGCCTGCTCGGAAAAATTCTTCGAGCCGACAACAATCTCATCGTGCCGCGCCGCGCCGCACGAACCCAGCGCCAGCACGCAGGCAAATACGACGCAAGCAAGAGCACACAGCCGCAACGAACGCGCACGAATCATGATCGCGCGGGTTGCCACCGGCGCTCGCACACACCCAACAGAAAATCAGCAATCAGTGCCAACAACGCCGCCGGAATCGCCCCCGCCAATATCAATTGGTTGTTGACCATCGCCAACCCGCGAAAAATAAATTCGCCCAATCCCCCCGCGCCAATCGCCGCCGCAATCGTCGCAATTCCCACCGTAAGCACCGTCGCCACGCGAATCCCCGCCAGCATCGTCGAAAACGAAAGCGGCAATTCCACCTGCAGCAAAATCTGCCGCTCAGTCATGCCCATCCCGCGCGCCGCGTTGCGAATCGCCGGATCCACGCCGGTAATTCCCGCCGCGGTATTGCGAATAATCGGCAGCAGCGCGTAAAGCGCCAGCGCCGCGATCGCCAGCCGGTCCGCGCGATCTCCCAGCCACGGCACCGGCAGCAAAAACCCAAAAAGCGCTAGGCTCGGAATCGTTTCCGCGATATTCGCCCCGCCCAAAATCGGTTTTGATAGCCACGGACGCCGCGCCACCAGCACGCCCAGCGGCACGCCCACCGCCACCGCCAGCAGCATCGCAATTCCCACCAGCCAGACGTGCTCTAGCGTCGCCTGCAAAATTTCCCGATGATGTCGCGCAAAATATTCCAGCAGATTCATCCCGGTCCCTCCAACTTTTCCAGCATCCGCAAATTTGCTATGTACGCCGCCGTCACCGGCTCCGTCGCGTCCATAAAATCCTTCGGCGTGTGCAGTCCCACCAGCACCCCCGCATCAATCACGCCGATACGACTCCCCAGCAGCAGCGCTTCCGCCACATGATGCGTCACGATTACAATCGTCTTCTTCAGCCGCCGCTGCAAATCCTGAAATTCGCACTGCACTTCCGCACGCGTCAGCGGATCCAGCGCCCCAAAAGGCTCGTCCATCAGCAGCATCGGCGGATCAGCCGCTAGCGCTCGCGCCACGCCCACACGCTGCCGCTGCCCACCGGAAAGTTGATGCGGGTAACGATGCAAGAATTCCGCCTCACTCAATCCCACCAATTGCAAAAGTTCCGCAACGCGCGCGCGAATGCGTTCCTCCGGCCAATGCTCGAGGCGCGGCACCAAAGAGATATTTTGTTCCACCGTAAAATGCGGAAAAAGTCCGACTTCCTGAATCACGTACCCAATCCGCCGCCGCAACTCGATCGGATCGCTTTCCACCGTCGCCCGCCCCTCCACCAACACCGCGCCTTCCGTAGGCTCCAGCATCCGGTTGATCAATTTCAAAGCCGTGGATTTTCCCGCCCCGCTCCGCCCCAGCAAAACTAAAGTCTCGCCGCGCTGCACGACAAGGTTCAGATCGCACAACAACACTCGCCCATTCGCCAGCTTGTAACCCGCATGACGAAATTCGATAACAGGATCTGAATCGGGAAGGGAACCACGCCCGGAAGTGCGTGCGGTGTCAGCGCTCATGCAGTTGACAACGGCCCACAGCGCAACGCCACGTCACACAGCGCCAGCCGCGTCTCGCGCAGGCTAACAAGCGCCACATACCCTGTCAAACGCGAAGGCGGAACTGAAGAATCCCACTCGCATCCACCCTCATCTCATACAGCAGCAATACGCAGACACAAACAACATCCAAGGGAGTTTCACGTGAGCAAGCTAAAAGGTAAAGTCGCAGTAGTAACTGGCGCCTCTAAAGGCATCGGCGCAGCCATTGCCAAAGCGCTCGCCGCGGAAGGCGCGTCTGTAGTCGTGAACTACGCTTCCAGCAAAGCCGGCGCGGATAAAGTTGTCTCCGCCATTGCCGCGGCCGGTGGCAAAGCCGTCGCCGTAGGGGGTGACGTTTCCATAGCCGCCGAATCCCAGGCCATCATCGCCGCAGCCATCAAGAATTACGGCCGCCTGGACATTCTCGTCAATAATTCCGGCGTGTACGAATTCGCGCCCCTCGAAGCCGTCACCGAAGATTCATTCCACCGCCAGTTCAACGTCAATGTCCTCGGCCTGCTCCTCGTCACCCAGGCCGCCGTCAAGCATCTCGGCGAAGGCGCCAGCATCATCAATATCGGCTCCCTCGTCAGCCGAATCACTCCTCCCACCAGCTCGGTGTACTCCGCCACCAAAGGCGCGGTTGACGCCATCACCGGCGTGCTCGCTCGCGAACTCGGACCTAAAAAGATACGCGTCAACAGCATCAACCCAGGCATTGTCGAGACCGAAGGCACGCACACGGGTGGCTTCGTCGGTTCGGACTTCGAGAAGGCTGCCATTGCGCAGACCCCTCTCAGCCGCATCGCCCAGGTCGGCGACATCGCTCCCCTCGCCGTATTCCTAGCCTCAGACGATTCCGCCTGGCTAACCGGTGACCACCTCCTCGCCGCCGGTGGCATGCGCTAGTCCCCATCCACCGCAATCGAACTGTAATTGTGTCAAGGTAGGGGCGCTGCTTGCTGCGCCCCTTCTCGGCAGGGCTTCAAACCCACCACCGTCGATCTTGAATTTGTGGGAGCACGGCATGCCGTGCCCGCGTTGGCCCGATCGCATTCCGGGAAGGGTCGGGGCCCTTCGAACTCCGCATACAACCCCGCGTGCTAGCTCTCCCGAATTACTCGAATCCCATCTATAAGTTACCTCTCTAAGTAGTTCTACGAATAGTTATCAATCCGCCACTGTGTTAACTTGAGTCGGGGCACTATTGAAGCCCCCAAAGGACGCAACATGCTCGACCCAGCCCAAAATGGGAAACCCGCGCTCCCTAAACCTCTCGCCGGCCTCTCCCAGAACAGAAGTGGCCCGCTCTCATCATTCGTCACTTATCTCCCGTCAGTGCTCGTCCTAATCGCTACCCAAATATTAGATTTCAATGCAAACCACTGAAAACAAAGCACGGCGACCCATCTTAATCGCTGCTTTTTCTGCCATTTTCTCCGGCGGAATACATGTTGCGCCCAAGCCATGGCAAAGGTATAAGCGGCGCAATTCTTTGGAGCGCCAAATGACAAGAGCAGCCAATCAATGACCGCAACCACAAACTCGAACGCCGAAGCCGCCACACGTCCAGCCGCAGCCTCCAGCTCCCTCTGGAATAAAGACCTAGCCCCAATCCCGCGCAATCAGCGCACCTGGGGCACCTACAACTACGCCGCGCTCTGGGTCGCCATGAGCGTCAACATCCCCACCTACATGCTAGCCAGCGCCATGATTGCCGGCGGCATGAATTGGAAGCAAGCCATCTTCACGGTCTTCCTCGGTAACATCATCGTGCTGATTCCCATGCTGCTGAACGCGCATGCTGGCGCCGCGTACGGCATCCCATTTCCAGTTTTCGCTCGCGCTTCCTTCGGCGTGCTCGGCGCAAACATCCCCGCAGTCCTGCGCGCTCTGGTAGCCTGCGGCTGGTTCGGAATTCAAACCTGGATTGGCGGCGAAGCGATCAACACTCTTCTAGCGGCGATGATTCCAGGATGGAATCACGCTTGGATGTGTTTCTTTCTGTTCTGGCTACTGAATCTCGCCGTGATTCTGCGCGGCATCGAAGCCATCCGTTACTTGCAAGGCATCACAGCTCCCGCGCTGCTGATCCTCGGTCTAGCAATGCTGGGTTGGGCCTACTCCAAAGCCGGCGGCCTCGGCCCCATGCTCTCGACGCCCTCGCAATTTCACA
>Ga0070761_10001487_pt1 | contig 14661 bp, 9 predicted proteins | sample HubBroMetageREF1_FD_66724 | JGI IMG/M metagenome (GOLD analysis project Ga0070761, IMG submission 66724) | Reference soil microbial communities from the Hubbard Brook experimental Forest, New Hampshire, USA - Hubbard Brook CCASE Soil... | ecosystem: Environmental > Terrestrial > Soil > Temperate... | reverse complement strand
AAGACAATCGTGGTTTTGTTCATGGCCGGCCGCTGGAGCAGGTGCAGGGCCGCGCCGGCGCCAAAAGCGGCCGGGACGCTCGCGCACAGAAGAACGAAGAGAGTGGAATACTTCATAAACGGCCTCCGATGATCGATGTTTTGCAGGGAGCGGGCTGGCATTTCCATTTTCGCTCCGCTTCTGGGTTAGTATACACCCAGCCAGCGCCGGCTGTGCCAGTCATGGCTACCGCGCGACCGGTGTCTGAACCTACTTCACCAGTGCCCGGACTTTGGCCGAGATCGCCTTAGATGAAATTCCGAACTTCTCAATTAGCTCCTCCGGCTTGCCGCTATGCGGAATCTGGTGATGACCTGATTGCCTGCGGCTCGAGCCGAGGCGGCCAGCGTTTCACGATCGATCGCATCGTGGCCGCCCAAGCGCTGGTTGCGTCGCTCGGATAAAGCACCATGAAGTTGGTTCGGCAGCGAACATCCCGATATCTTCCAGGCCCGTCTGACGCCCGCCGCTGGATGTGGCCCATCGCGCGCGCCGCGGCCTCGGACCAGGCGCCGCCCGCAGCCCAAGGGTATGACTGGCGCTTCGGTAGTGGGTCAGTTTGGTTTGTGGGGCGGGCAATTCTGCCCTGGGGTCCCCTCTGGGGGCGGCGGCCTGCAGCCAAGATTGGCCGCCCCCCAAAGCAAACTGACCCACTAACCGGCGCGTGCGCGCGGTTCGGAACTGAGCCACGACCGGAGCGCCTTCGTTCAGTTGCTTACCGCGAGAGACAACGTCTGCGTTCCGGCCCCGCCGCCGACTGTGAACGTCAGTGGCACCGCTCCGGTACCGGCGTTAGCCGGGACCACGACATTGAACTGATACAAGCCCGTGTAATTCGGAGCTAATCCGGCATAGGGCACGTTAGTCACGGGCACGCCGCCTATGGCCATTTGAAAGCTCGACGCCAGCGTGTTAGCCTGCTGCACAAGCTGGCCCGCCGGTATGATTGGCGTGACCGGCCCGAAGCCGATGCCGTATAGAACGATCTCATCGCCCGGCTGGGCGGGCCGCGAAGGGAGGCCCGGAATTGCGCCTGCGGGGAGGACAAATGTGCCATCGTTGAACAGCGCCACCACGTACTGGACTCCGCCGATGTTGAACAATGGCGGCGCGTCCAGGCCTGGCTCGGTTCCGTTAACCGGCAATATATAGGGAGCGCTCGTTCCGCCCGGCGTGGTCACCACCACCGGCTGCGGCCCGACTGCCGTATTGGATGGCGCCAGGGCATTCGCTTGTAGGGGGCTGATGAAATCGATAAATGCCGACTGGCCGCCGATCGTGATCGTGTTGCCGCCCAGAGTAGTGGGCGCCGCATTACCGTTGAAATCGGCGCTGCCCCAAGTCTGAGACTTTACGTTGGCGAGATTCGTGCCGTAGATCTCCATCCAGGTGCCAGGGGCCACTGAGGAGAACTCTCCGAAGCTGCTGGCGCTGACCACCGCCAGAATCACAGGCGTGGCGTCAAATGTGCCGAAAACCGGCCCCGTGATCGTAGCACCTGCCGTAAGCCCCACTTGTCCAACGGAGCACGACGAGGCGGCGATTCCAGTGCATGTGGCGTTGGAATAATAGAAAACGAAATTGTCGGATAGAAAGGTAACATTGGCCCCGGTGCTCTCCAGCAGGCTCACCACGATACTGCCGGAATTACCGGGCAAGAGACCAAACGTGATGGTGTTGCTGCCAGGGCTGGTCGAGTTGGCGGTAAAAGGAGATGTCCCGTTGCCTAGATAACTCAGCACGATCGAGATTGTCCCGCCGCCGCCGACGCCCGTATAGGGAGCCGAGACGGTGCAGTTGGTATTCGTGCCATCGTACGCGCAGGCGCCCCACGTGACCTGGCTTTGCCCTACACCGCCGCTGCCGCCGAGACCCGTCAAAGTGACGTTTTGGCTGCTGTTCGTATAGGTGGCCGTAACGCCCCAGGCCCGCGGCGACAGGAAGGCTACACAGAAGAGAAATAAAGGAATGGCAATTGGTTTCATAATCGATCCGTTCTTTTGCACTTGGGAGGTTTTGTGAATTGGGCCATCTAGAACCATCGTGGTCCATCCCTTCCGGCGAAAAGCCATCTGCGGACGGAGCGCTATGAGGGGCCGAAATCAACTGGGCCGTTCGGTTCGTCTAGTTTGATGGGCCAGCCCAAGCATACCACATCCTGGCGTGCGCAATTGCGGAATTGGAATTCGCGGAATTGGAATCCACTGTGGACGTTGAACGAGAGCTGGAACGGTTGATCTTGTCTCTGACCTATTGGGTGTTGACCTCCGGGGTGTCTTCATCAAGTTGAAACCAGCATAAGTATTGATGCTGGCCAAAATCTGAAGACTCGCAGGTGTCGTTCAAAATGGAAGTGCGTCCTTATACACCCTTCCATGCTTCATCACGAACACCACTCGCCTGACTGAGGCGATATCGTCGAGCGGATTGCCGTCCACGGCCACGATATCCGCCTCTTTCCCCTCCGCCAATGAACCGATCCGGTCTGCCATCCCCAGCGATTCCGCGGCCACCGACGTTCCGCTCAGCAACGCATCCATGGGACTGTCACCACCGTCCCGCACCCGATAGATGAACTCTTCGGCGTTGCGGCCATGCGCGCCAGCCACCGCATCGGTGCCCAGGACCACTTTCACATGCGCCTTCCGCGCGCGGCGCAGCACGTCGGCCACCAACGGCAGCGCCTTCTCCATGTAGGCGAACCCTGGCTCGTTGTAATTGCCGATACCCAGAAACTTCGCCTTGTTGTCCAAGTAGTTGTGCAGCACCAGGAAATTCGGATCGAAGTACACGCCGCGCGCCGCCATCAGTTCCAGCGTGGCATCGTCCAGGAAAGTGCCGTGTTCGATGGCAGTACAGCCTGCCATGATGGCCGCCCGCGCCCCTTCCGAGGCATGCGCATGCACCATCGCGCGCAGCCCAACCTTGCGCGCCTCGCCGCAAGTGGCATCGATCTGATCCGCGGTCATGGTCATCTTGCCGCCGTCCCGGATGCTGGCCGTGGCGAACAGCTTGATCACGTCCGCGCCGTCCGCCTTCAGTTTGTCCACCAACGCCCGAATCTGCTCCGGATCGCCGCTTTTCTCCGTGATCTGCGCCAGCGACGTGAGCAGGCGTGGGCCTGGTATGCTGTCTCGCGCAATCAGGTCGCGAAGGTCGCCATCCAGGGCCGCCCCGACGCTCTGTACCGTCGTGAAGCCGCCCATCAGGGTGGCGTATAGATTCGCCTCCGCATGCAGCGCGGCCTGTTGCGGCGTGGATTTGGCGCCGGGGCCATCCAGTTCCAAACGGTCGTCTTTGTTGAAGAACCAGGTGGGGTGGATGTGGGTATCGATCCAACCCGGCATGACCGTGAGACCGCTGAGGTCGATAGTGGGCTTGCCCTGAGCGGCGGCGATGCGCGTGATGCGGCCGTTTTCGATAGTGATTTGCCGGTTCCGGAGCACATGGCCGCGACCGTCGAACAGCGTAGTAGTTTTGATGACGATGGGCTGGGCGATGGCGTGGGCAACGGCTGCGGCGGCGAGCCAAATCGGGGCGAAGGATCTCGTGAGCATGGGTTGTTTCCCGAGGAAACCAGCTTATCCCATATTGACTGCGCTTCGTCCTGGTTTCTAAATGAAAGCAGATGCGGCCAATCGATCCGGTCTATGGCACAATATGACATGCTTAGATTCCTCATCTTGCCATCACTGGTCGTGATGTCCGCGATCGGCCAGACCATGCCGCCAGAACCGGAGCGGCAATTGGCGCACGATATCTACAAAGAACTGGTCGAGATCAAGTCGGGTTATACGACCGGTGCGACCACTCCGGTAGCGGAAGCCGCAGCAGCGCGGCTGAGAGCCGCTGGCTTCTCCGAAAGCGACATTTTTGTAGGCGGAGCGATCCCGGCAAAAGCAAACCTGGTCGTCCGATATAAAGGCAGCGGCCCGCACAAACCGATTTTGCTGCTGGCACACACCGATGTGGTTGAGGCCAAACGGGAGGACTGGAGCATGGACCCGTTCCAATTCATTGAGCGGGATGGCTACTTCTATGGTCGCGGCACCGCCGACGATAAGGCTCAGGCAGCCGTTTGGATCGCGAACCTGATCCGTTATAAGCGGGAAGGCTTCAAACCCGACCGGGATATCGTCGTGGCCCTCACGGCGGACGAGGAGGGCGGCGGTCCTTACAACGGTGTCCAGTGGCTGCTCAAAAATAAGCGCGGCTTGATTGACGCGGAGTTCGCTCTGAACGAAGGCGGCTGGGGCGAAATGGCTGCCGGCAAAAGGATTTCGAACGACCTGCAAGTCAGCGAAAAGTACGTGATCAATTTTCGATGGGAAGTCCGCAACAAGGGCGGGCATAGCTCGCTGCCGGTTGCAGATAACGCGATTTACCACCTGGCGGCGGCTCTCGACCGGCTGTCGAAATTCGGTTTTCCGTTGAAGACGAATGAGGTCACGCGGGCGTACTTCGAGGCCATGTCGAAGATTGAAAGCGGGCCGGTGAAGGGCGATCTTGCGGCGGCGGCCGGCGGCTCCACGGAGGCCATGCAGAAAGTCGCGCAAGCCACCACCGCCTGGAATGCGACGCTGCGTACGACCTGTGTGGCGACGCAGATCGAGGGCGGGCACGCCCGGAACGCGCTTCCACAACTGGCAGCGGCCAATGTGAACTGCCGGGTTCTGCCCGAGGATTCCGTGGAATACGTGCAGAACGCTCTGCAGGGCGTAATCGCAGACGACAATGTGAAGCTCACCATTTCCGGCGAGGTCGGCAAGGGGCCAGCGTCACCGATGCGCGAGGATGTTCTTAGATCGGTCAGCCGACTCACCGACACTTTGTGGCCCGGCGTGCCCACGGTGCCGATCATGGTGATGGGCGCGACTGACGGCCTGTACCTTCGTGCGGCTGGAATTCCGACTTACGGCGTGCAGGGCTTCTTCATGGACCGGGATGACATCCGCTTTCACGGGCGTGACGAACGGATGGGCGTCACGGCGTTCTACGAAGGCCAAACATTCTTGTACGAACTGGTAAAGGCGCTTTCCGGGGCCGCCCAGTAAGCGCCCGTCTCGAAACCCGCCTCGAAAAGGTTATTGCGGTTTCGTGGTTGTTGTGGTCTGGCCGGTGACCTGCTTACCGTTCGGCAAGGTAACGGTCTTGTCCTTGGTGACCTGACCATTGCCGTAGGCGCCGGTCGTGTTTACAGTCGCTTGCTTGCCATTCGGTCCGGTAATGGTCTTGTCTTTCGTAAACTGACCGTTACCTTTAGTGCCAGTCGTGTCGACGGTCGTCTGCTTGCCATTCGGTCCGGTGACGGTGGTATCCTTGGTGAACTGGCCGTTGCCGTAAGTTCCAGTCGTCTCCGACGTGGCTTGCTTGCCATTCGGTCCGGTGACGGTTTTGTCCTTCGTAAACTGACCGTTTCCTATAGTTCCGGTCGTGTCGATGGTGGTCTGCTTGCCATTTGGTCCGGTAATGGTCTTGTCTTTTGTGAACTGACCATTGCCTTTGGCGCCGGTCGTGTCGACGGTCGTCTGCCTGCCATTCGGTCCGGTGACCGTGGTGTCTTTGGTGAACTGACCGTTACCATAGGTGCCTGTAGTGCTGGCCGTGGCTTGCTTGCCATTTGGTCCGGTAACGGTCTTGTCTTTGGTGAACTGACCGTTACCTTTACTGCCGGTGGTGTCGATGGCGGTCTGCTTGCCATTTACTCCGGTGAGGGTCTTGTCTTTGGTGAATTGACCGTTGCCATAAGTTCCAGTCGTGTCCGACGTGGCTTGCTTGCCATTCGGCCCGGTGACGGTCTTGTCCTTAGAGAACTGACCATTGCCATAAGAGCCGCTGGTTTGGACGGTCCTCTGGTTGCCGTTAGGCATGGTCCGAGTGGTCTGCCGGGACCACTGCCCGCTGCCACCACCCATACGCCCGATTCTGCCGAAGCGCCCTGCTTGAGCGAGGTTGGCAGTCGCAAAAATCGCCAATGAAGCGATACCTAAGCTTCGTATCCAATACATCATGGTTTTTGACTCCTTATATTTCCCAACCCCGTGCCCGGGAAAGGAGTCGCGGCGCAAAATGTGAGGGAAATCACAGGCGTCCCTTAACAACGTGGATCGGCTTGAAACATTTAGCATCCACCATTCGGCAATGTGTTCGCAAACGCCCAAAACGAGGCGTTACACGATAGGCGCCAGGCGGCCCCGCCCAAGACGGACTAGGCGATTTGGTAGTGCCATGATAGCTACCGCGCTATCGTCATTCGGGCAAGTACTGTGCGCCTGTGGTTGCATTGTTATTATCACCGGCGGCCAAACTTGCCCGACGAGGGCGACGACCATGTTTTCGACCTATCCGTGGCCGGCGGTTTGGCTATCGGCCACGATGTCGGCCCAGCAAACACACGTATCGTCATTCGGGAGCAGAGTCGTGCACAGATCGATGTGATGAATCAGTTCCTCGCGGCGTCTTGAACCCCATCCATTCACACGCGGCCACATCAGAAGCTCCGCACGAGTCATGAAGGAAATGAGCCACTGATGGCCGGCTGTGATCTTCAGGCATTTCTCGTGGAGAGAATGGTCCGGTTTTAATAGATTCGACACCAACGTTAGTGTCGAGCAGAAGAACAGTCAGGAAGCGAATACACCGGTGGTTTGGCTCCTTGAATAGGAACGGCGCGCTCGGGCAAACTCCGCGTATGGACGACAACCTTAGCCATGTGTGCATTTTAAACGAAATTCAGGCGCTCGCCTAAAGCGTCAATCTTCCCGGCCGGGGATTGAACCTGGCCACGAGCTGGCCGATCACAGCACTCGTGCTATTGTATAAATTGGCCGTGCACACACTGACAATTCGGATTCGCGCGGGCCGGCACGCCCGTCTACGTTGCTTGGCAAAAGCCAGAGGCATGAGCATCAACCGTTTGATTGACGAATTGGCAACGTCGGCATTGACGCAGTATGACGCCGAGACCCACTTCAGGGCACTAGCACAGCGCGGCTCATGGAAGCGGGGCTTGCGGTTGATGGATAAGCTGGATCGGGCCTTCGCGAAGGGCGCTTAGGCAGTCTGGGACATCAGAGATCCAGTTCGGGTCGCGAGGTACGTGTGCAGCGGTGAAGTACTCTTGGGGCCCGCGACGCAGTACGCTACGCAATATTGCAGGTCGGCTGCCCCCTCAAAACGAAACGTGGTCGTGACTGTAAGGCTCAGGGTTTGCCGCAAGATCGGCGCGGCGTGCCTTCAATCCCCGCGTCGATCCCCCGCGGCCCGCAATTCGCGCGCCCGCCGTCAGGTTGTTTAGCGGGATACCGTGGCCTTTCCGCGCGGTTGAACCACGCGTTCGGATACCTTTTTCCTTCGTCTCCATTCTCCAAATTGATCGTTAACGGCGCTCCGCAAGTTATTGGTCGAATCCGCGTTCATCGACGATGATCTCAATCTCTCAGTAGACTGGCGTGCCTTCACTATCTTGACATCCTCCGAGTAACGCTTGAGAGCGTCTTCGATGGGTCTCTTACTCATCTGGAATCTCGCTCCCGCGATGACTTCTTTCAGTCTCAGGTTCTTGTTCTCGCCGAAATCCACGAAGTACTGCCCTGTCTCCTTGTCCACCTCTTCCCGCGAGATGTATACACGGACTTCCTCTTCATAGGACCAGCCCTTGTACTTCGCCCAGTACAGTCGTTTCATCATGCTCGGCGTTTCGTCTGCCGAGACACTGCTCGTTACAGGCAGGTCCCCGACGTAGCATACATCCCGCGTCAACTGATCGGGAACATCGAAGCCGAGACAGATCCCCTTGTGCTTTTCAGCATAGTGACTCCACATGAGAATGTTGTTCCAAGATAGACTGAAGCATAGCCCAGAATATTTCTCTGCGCTTTCCCCCATGGTTTGCTCCAGCGCTATTTGCGAAGCTATATCGTCGGAACGCGCACGCTTCAGCTCATAAGGGTCATTCATGTCAGGGATGTACGAGACCTTGAGCCTACGCCTCCTAATGTCATCCAGTGCCCACCTGGCTTCCAGGTAGTGGTACAGCCGCATACATCCTATCCTCCATCAATGTCGCGAGACGCCTGCAAAATCGACGTATTTTAGCCGCTTCGAAATCCACGTCATTCGCAAGTCCTGCGGCAATTCATCAGTGTTGCACAAACCGGCAAGTTTTTCATTACTGGCGGAAGGCTCGCAAATAAAGGGATCCGCATCCTGCAAACGCCTCGTGCAAAATGCGTGAAATAAGGCTATGCCGGCGTATCCATCTACGACCGGCTGTCCATTACCGCCGGATTCATACAAAGGATCCCGGGATTCTTAGGGCAACGACGGGAATCAATATGATCGGGAGAGCTTACTGGCGACGGAGAGGCACATCAGGAAGGCGCGCGCGCTTCTATCATCCGGGCATCCAACGCAATCGCTCAGTACACGGGGGGGCGGTCGCGAGCGACGTGCCGGTGGAGGCCAGTCAGCACGCCGATCTGGAACTCGCGTCCGGCCTGATGCTCCGCGGAAGCGCGCTCGGCATCGCCATGGGAATGGCTTTCGGTGCGCCGGACGGAGTGAAGCCGCTAAAGCCTACGGTCTGGCCGTGCTCGACCAACGGCAGCCTCGTCGGCCGACAGCAATGGGAAAGAAAAAATCATAATGGATTCTCCGTATAAATCCGGACCAGGCGGCGCGCGGCGCGAAACGGGCTGAGGCGTCCAGCGAGCACCTCCTGCTCGTAAGAGGCCAGTTTCTCGCGCACGCCTGCATGCTGCAGGAACTCGTCGCGCAGCGCCTGTTCGATCAACTCGTACATCCAGCTTTTCACCTGCTGCTGGCGGTAGCCGGCGAGTTGGCCGGTGCTGCTGAGCCAGGCGTTGTGTTCGAGCACAGCATCCCAGATTTCGGCGATGCCTTCGCGCGCGCGCGCCGAACAGGTCACGACCCGAGGCGTCCATCCTGTGACGGACGCGGAAAACAGGTGCAGCGCGTTCGCATACTCGCCGCGCGCGGCCTCGGCTTTCGCGCGGTCGTCGCCGTCCGCCTTGTTAAAGGCGATCAGGTCGGTCATCTCGACGATGCCGCGCTTGATGCCCTGCAACTCGTCGCCCGCGCCCGCCAGCATCAGCAGCAGAAAGAAATCGACCATGGAGCGGACGGCGGTTTCCGACTGTCCCACGCCCACCGTTTCGATGAGCACGTTGCGATATCCCGCCGCCTCGCAGAGCAGCATCGTTTCCCGGGTACGGCGGGCCACGCCGCCCAGCGACCCGCCGGAGGGCGACGGCCGGATGAAGGCCCGCTCGTTGTTGGCCAGCGTTTCCATGCGCGTCTTGTCGCCCAGAATGCTGCCGCGCGATACCTGGCTGGAAGGGTCCACGGCCAGCACGGCGACCTTCTCCTCGCGCTCGCCGGTAAGATACATGCCCAGCACTTCGATCAGCGAGCTCTTGCCTACGCCGGGCACGCCGGTGATGCCCACGCGAATGGAATCGCCCGCGTAGGGCAGGCAATGCTCCAAAACATCCTGCGCCAGTTCGGTATCCTCGGCGTGCAGGCTTTCGATCAGGGTGATGGCCCGGCTGAGGATGGTGCGATCGCCGCGCAGCACACCTTCGACATACTCGTCGCGGGCGAGGCGCCTGCGGATCATTGTAGGGCGGGCAATCCTGCGCCCAGCCGGCTTTCAGCCGGCTCTGGCCGCCTAAAAGGCGGCTGCGGCCATGATTGGCCGCCCCACAAGGCTCTCATTAGACTTTCTCCACGGGGCTTGCGGACAGCGTCTTCAAAATCTCCTGCGCGGCCAGCGGAATCACCGTGCCGGGTCCGAAAATGCCCACCACGCCGCTCTTGTAAAGGAAATCGTAGTCCTGCGGCGGAATCACGCCCCCTACGATCACCAAAATATCGTCGCGCCCCAGTTTCTTCAGTTCTTCGATCACTTGCGGCACCAGCGTGTTGTGGCCGGCCGCCAGCGACGAGACGCCTAGCACGTGCACGTCGTTCTCGACGGCGTGGCGCGCCACTTCCCGCGGCGTCTGGAATAGCGGGCCGATATCCACGTCGAAGCCCAGATCGGCGAACGCCGTGGCGATCACCTTGGAGCCCCGGTCGTGGCCGTCCTGCCCCATCTTGGCCACCAACAGGCGCGGCCGGCGGCCCTCGGCTGCGGCGAATTCATCCGCCATGTGGCGGGCCTTTTGGAAATTCTCGTCCATCTTACTCTCCGCCGAGTATACGCCGGAAATGGTGCGCGTCACAGCCTGATAGCGGCCCCACGCGCGTTCCAGCGCCATCGAGATTTCGCCCAGGGAGGCGCGGCATCGGGCCGCCACCACCGCCAGATCCAGCAGGTTCCCATCGCCCGTCTCGGCGCAGCGGGTGAGGGCGGCCAGGGCTTCCTGCACCGCGACCACATCGCGCGTGCGCCGCAGTTCCTCCAGGCGCGCCAGTTGCGATTTGCGCACGGCGGTATTGTCCACCACCCGGACATCCAGCGCGGCGGCAGAATCGGCGTGGTAGGCGTTGACGCCAACAATGATATCCTTGCCGGAATCGATGCGCGCCTGCTTGCGCGCGGCGGCTTCTTCGATGCGCATTTTGGGCAAACCCGTTTCGATGGCCTTCGCCATGCCGCCCAATTGCTCCACTTCCTGGATCAATCCCCAGGCCCGGTGCATCAACTCGTGCGTCAGCTTCTCGACATAATACGATCCGCCCCACGGATCGACCACCTTGGTGATGCCGGTTTCTTCCTGCAGGTAGATCTGCGTGTTGCGGGCGATACGCGCGGAAAAATCGGTGGGCAGCGCCAGGGCTTCGTCGAGCGCATTGGTGTGCAGAGATTGGGTGTGGCCCAGCGCGGCGGCCAGAGCTTCCACGCAGGTGCGCACCACGTTGTTAAACGGGTCCTGCGCGGTTAGGCTCCAGCCGGATGTCTGGCAATGCGTGCGCAGCACCATCGATTTCGGATTTTTCGGATTCAACTGCTTCACCAGCTTGGCCCACAGCACGCGCGCGGCGCGCATTTTGGCGATCTCCATAAAGTGGTGCATGCCGATACCCCAGAAGAAGGAGATGCGCGGCGCGAAGCTGTCGATATCCAGGCCGGCGCGGATGCCCGTGCGCAGATATTCGAGGCCGTCGGCCAGCGTGTAAGCAAGCTCCAGATCGGCCGTGGCGCCGGCTTCCTGCATGTGATAGCCGCTCACGCTGATGCAGTTGAATTTCGGCATCTTCTCGGACGTGTAGCGGAAGATATCGCCGACGATCCGCATCGATCCTTCCGGCGGATAGATGTATGTGTTGCGGACCATGAACTCTTTCAGGATGTCGTTCTGGATGGTGCCGCTGAGCTTCTCCGGAGACACGCCCTGCTCCTCGGCCGCCACGATATAGAACGCCATGATCGGCAACACCGCGCCGTTCATGGTCATGGAGACGGACATCTGATCGAGCGGAATCTGGTCGAAGAGGATCTTCATGTCCAGCACGGAATCGATAGCCACGCCGGCCTTGCCCACGTCGCCGGCCACGCGCTCGTGGTCCGAATCGTAACCGCGATGGGTGGGTAGATCGAACGCCACCGACAGGCCCTTCTGGCCGGCCGCCAGATTGCGGCGGTAGAAGGCGTTGGATTCCTCGGCCGTGGAGAAGCCTGCGTACTGGCGGATGGTCCAGGGCTGGCGCGCGTACATGGTGGAGTAGGGGCCGCGCAGATACGGCGGCAGGCCCGCGGCGTAGGCCAAGTGCTGCATGCCTTCGAGATCCGCGCGCGTGTACCAATCGGAGGTTTGTGGGGCGGGCAATTCTGCCCGGGGTCCCCTCTGGGGACGGCTTTCAGCCGGCTCTGGCCCCCTAAAAGGCGGCTGCGGCCAAGATTGGCCGCCCTCCGTGACGCCCAGCCGTTCCTGACAGGCGCGCAGGACTTCCGCCGCATTGCTGCGCACATGCACGAAATCCGCCACGCCGGCCTGTTTCAACTGCTCGATCGAATCCGCCGGATTGCCAGCCACAATCACCGGCGTATTTTTCCCGGCGTCGCGCAACTCTTGAATCAGGCGGGGCGCGAGGGCGGCGTACTCCGGGTCCGAGCTGCACAACACCACCACGTCCGGATCGCCCGTCAGCGCTTCGGCGGTCTCGATTTCGAATCCCGCGCAGCCGAAAAAATTCGCGATGAATCCGGAACGGGCCTTGCGCATTTTCAGATCGCCGGCTTCCAGCAGCAGGAAGTGCGGCGTGCGGCCGGTGCGCAAGGCGTACCGTTCTGTGCGCAGGCGGATCTCTTCGAAAATGCGGGCCGGACGCGGCGCCGGATCTTCGCGCTCGATCTCGGGCAGCATGCGCTCCTGCAGGTTGGGATACTGATTCGTACCCACGATGACGGTGCGGCGGGTGCTCACGGCCGATTCGCGGTCCGCGCGCGATTTAGCGATGTCGCGCTCCAGCGCGCCCGATTCGGAATACTGCAGGAATCCGCCGGCCGCTCCGATTTGCTGAAAGATCGACCAGGCTTCGCGCGCCAGAGAATCCGTGAGGACTTCCAGGTAGTAGGAGCCACCCGCCGGGTCCACGGGGCGATCCAGCCAGGCTTCCCGTTTCAGGATTAACTGCGTGTTGCGCGCCAATCGGTTGCTGAATTCGTCCGGCTCGCGATAGGTTTCGTCATAAACTTCCACCTGCAACGAATCCGCGCCGCCGATCGCGGCGGCCATGGCTTCGGTCGTCGCGCGCAGCAGGTTCACGTGCGGGTCGTAGATGGTTTTGGTCCAGTGCGCGGTGCGCGCATAGATGGTCATCTTGGCTGCATCGGGGCTGCCGGGTTGGAAGCTCGCGGCCGCCTTGGCCCACACCGTGCGGGCCGCGCGCAACTTGGCGATTTCGAGGAAGTAGTTCGATCCGATGGCGAACGAAAACGCCAACGCTTGCGCGGCGGCGTCCGGCGGCAGTCCGCGATGCGTGAGTTGGGCGACGATTCCGACTCCTTCGGCAAGCGCGAAGGCGAGTTCCTGGACGATGGTTGCGCCGGCTTCGGAAAAACGATGGGCGCGGATGGCGATGGGGCGGAAATTGGGAAGCGATCGGCTTCGACGGACGAACTCGGCAGCGCGGTCGAAGTCCGACAGGGGCTCGTAATCGATGGAGCGGGGGTGAACCCCCGCGCCGGCTAAAGCCCGCCCTCCAGCCAGCGTCTGCAGCAGCTCGGGCGCTCGCTCTGCGGCTTCGAAGTGAACGGCACAAGGGGGGAGCTTTTGCAATACCTCGTCGATATTCTGGTTGCCAAGCACGAAGCAAATCTCGTCCGTGCCCGCATCCAACGCCGCCTGCGCGGCTCCCGCATCGTGCACCACCGCCCGGATCTTCCATGCGTTGTCGCCGCGCGTGCCGCGCGTATATGGAAACTCGCCCGGCGCGGCATCCAGATACTCCAGCCCACGCAAATCTTCCGCGCGATAGTAAAGCTTCGTCTTGGGAGCCGCGCCTTTCAGGTCCCTGCGCACCGCCTCGTCCCATTCCGCGGTCGAAACCGGCGGAAACTCCGCTAACGTCAGATCGTCGCTCATGGCGTTGCTCCCGATGTGGGCTCTTCCACGATTTCAATCAACACGCCCAGCGATTTCGGATGCACGAAGAATACTGTCGTTCCGCGTGAACCCGGGCGAGGCGCCTTGTCAATCAACTGAAAACCGGCCTCCTTCATATATTGAAACGCAATTTGGGCATTGCGGACGCGAAAGGCCACGTGCGCCAGACCGCCGCGTCCGCCATTCTTGTCGATCAGCTTTTGCACTGGCGATTCGGGGCCGAGCGGCTCTAGCAATTGCACCAGGTTGGGGCCGTCGCCCACCTGCAGCAGCGCCTCGCGTACCTGATCGCCGCCGTAGACTTCTTCGCGATGGATCTCCCGGAAGCCAAGCAGTGCGTACTGCTTCACCTGCGCATCTAGTTCGCCTTGCCGCACCGCGATGGCTACGTGGTCCACCAACTGGAAACCGGGAACATTGGATAGATCTTCACTCATAACTTATTCAGCATAAGTTCGGTGATTTGGATAGTTCGTTCGGGCATCGGGTTTTCTCCGCTGCGCTTGCGGGGCTAAAAGAGTATTGTATCCGCCTTCCCGAAGGGGGCGTTTTCATTAGCCCCGAATCGCGCCCTGCAACCTCCTCATAAGTCGAGCTAAATCCCCGCAGATAAGTTCGCGAACCAGATCCCCAAGCACTGCCGGCGTGCGGCCATGCAGGCTGGTGGCCCGCGCGCTGCAGAAAACCGGCGGTAACCAGACCCCAGGCCGCCCGCCCTTGGCGCATCACCCGCGACACGCTGCGCTACAAAATAGAGAAATTCAGCCTGCGGTAGTCCCGAGCAATAAGGGTATTCCGCCGGTGTCCACCATCTTGCGCCGGAAGCGTGCAATGCGATTACTATGAACGCATGCGATCCACCCGGTATGTTTCCGTCTGCCTGCTGGCCCTGTCCGCCATCCTGCCGTCCGCGCGCCTGGCAGGCGCGGCGAAGGCTCCACGGGAGTACCTGGTCTACTTCGGGACTTATACGGACAAGGGCAGCAAGGGCATTTACGTTTGCCGCTTTCGTCCGTCCACCGGCAAGCTGACTCCGGTGGAGCTGGTG
>Ga0070761_10001480_pt1 | contig 14687 bp, 11 predicted proteins | sample HubBroMetageREF1_FD_66724 | JGI IMG/M metagenome (GOLD analysis project Ga0070761, IMG submission 66724) | Reference soil microbial communities from the Hubbard Brook experimental Forest, New Hampshire, USA - Hubbard Brook CCASE Soil... | ecosystem: Environmental > Terrestrial > Soil >... | reverse complement strand
CATCGACCGGTGCGTTCGGAGGTCCCGGCACCTGGCTCAGATGCCTTCCGTCCCACTCGAAGAAAAATGAGGGTGGGTTGCCGTATTCGGGGCTCGCCATCATGAGCACCTTGTCGTTGGGCTCCCACGAGGCGGGACCGTCCGCAATGTTGAGATCTTTCACGCCGTCGACTTCCGGAAACACCGGGCCGGGGCGCCACACATCGCTACGCACATCGTAGATCGCCGTATTGCCGGACTCCGTCGCACAGGTATCGGAGCCCATGTAATACACCGTACCGTCCGCGCGCAGCACGCCGGGGCCGAGCTCGAACGTCGGCGTGGGTGGAGCCGCGTCCAACTCACCGCACGTGAGGCCCGAATCCCACAGCTGCACGATGGTGCTCCCGGCACTGTGCCACCGGCCGGTCGCCGGATTGTAGAGCTCGGAGTTGGTGCCGGCCGGCATGTAGGGGAAGCCCGCCAGCGGGACGTACGCGTCAACCGCGAGCACTTCGCCGTCGGGCAGCAGATTCCAACCCTCCTCGTCGTTCGGGTCGTACTTGCCAGCTCCGGTCGGTGTCCACGTCAAGGTCTTCGCATCGAGCAAGGCCGACTGAAATGTGCAGCAATCCGCCTGCATGTAGGTCCCGTTCGCGAGCACGACGCTCTGAGCATCGCCGATCGTCTGCCCATAAACAGGTGGAGGACCAGCCAGGACCTCGATGACGCTGAAGAACGGTGGTGGGGCTACGGACTTCCACGCGTTGGTCAGAGGATCGTAGATGGCCCCCTGGGCAGTCCAGATCGGGTTAAAGAAGTTGTATTCCCCACCCATGATGATCACGCGCCCGTCGGGCAGCACGGCGGACGAATGGTAGAGCGGTGCGTAGCCCGAGGGGAGCGAAGCGATCTGGGTCCAGGTTCCGTTGGCGTAGCTGCCCGTGTTGTCCGGAGTCAAACGCCACCAGTCCTGGCAGCCTGCATCCTGCACGATGACCGTGCCGTCGGTCAGCAGCAGCGGGTTGCCGGCGCCCGGGAAACCCCCATTGCAGCTGTTGGAGGTAAAGGGAGGCTGATTGTTGAGTGGTTGCCACGGCGAGGCGGTCGAGGAGCTCGCGGAAACGGCAGGCGCTGCAGCGGCGGCGATCCGCGGCCCACGCGGTGGCACAGGGGTGAGCCGGGGGAGGAACGTCTGTCCGTCGGCAAGGCCGAAGCAAACCAGCGCCGCACACGAACCGGTGATCTTCATCCACGTTACGGATCTCATGGAGACTCTCTCTTCGTTGTTGGACGGGCGAGCGAGACCGGTCGAATCGCGATCTTATATGACTGTCGGCGGCTTCGTGAGGTTCTGGGACGCTGCGATGCAGCTTGCATTCACGGCTGCATCACTCCGCTGCCCCTGACCCGTCGCGGTAAAGATCCAGCTCATGTCTCGTCCAGCGGCAAAACTCACAGCGTGCCGGTAAGCCCCGCACCCGTCTCGCCGAGCACGCGACACTGCTGGGGCAGGCGCTGCGCCAGGAAGTCGATCAGCGCGCGTACCGCGGGCAGGAGTCCCCGGCGGGTCGGAAACACGATGTGCACGATGCCCTGCGGTGTGTTCCATTCGGGCAGCACGCGCTCGAGCGTTCCGCTGGCCAGATCGGCGTGCACTACCGACTCCGGCAGCCGCGCGATGCCAAGGCCCGCGAGCGCGGCCGTGCGCAGCACCACAAAGTCGTCGCACGCCAGGCGCGGGGTGTGCTCGACGCGCTCGCTGCGGCCGCCCGGACCCTGAAGCACCCACGCCTGCCGCCCAGGCTCGTTCTCCTGGTCGAGGATCTCGGCTTTCGCGAGCTGCGCGGGGTCCGTGGGGCGCCCGGCACGCGCGAGATACGCGGGACTCGCCACCAGGAACTGATCCGACTCGCCGAAACTGCGCATGACGAGGCCGTCCTCGCCGCTCGGCTGCGAGCGCACCCGCAGCGCCAGGTCAAAGCCCTCGGCGAGCACGTCCACGCGCCGGTTGCTGACATGCAGCTGCAGCCGCACGCTCGGGTACTTCGCGAGGAATGCCGGCAGGTGAGCGGCGAGTCCCCACTGCGCGATCGCCACCGGGCAGCTCACGCGTATCGTGCCGCGCGGCTCGGCGCGCGCGAATTCGACCGCCTCGAGTGCCGCGTCGGCCTCCGCCAGCATCGCGATCGCGTGCCGGTAGACCTCCTGCCCGACCTCGGTCACCGCGAAGCGCCGCGTCGAGCGGTTCACCAGGCGCACATTGAGCTTCGTCTCGAGGGCGGCGACATGGCGCGAAAGGCGCGACTTGGGGATGTCGAGCGCACGGGCGGCGCGCGCATAACCCCCGTGCTCGACCACCTGGGTGAAGTAATAAAGGCCCTCGAGCGGCTGCATGGCATTCTCTCTGTAGTTCTATTTTTGGAACGAAATGTTCCAATAAGCATGGATTCACATCAACTGTTCCAAATAATAGTATCTGCAGCAGCCAGAGAGATCAACGGGAGAGGCCCATGAAGCTGCTGCACATCGATTCGAGCATCCTCGGAGAAAACTCGGCGAGCCGCGCGCTCACAGGCGAGATCGTGGCCCGCTTTCGGACGGCGCGGCCGGACGCCGAGGTCACTTACCTCGATCTTGCCGCCGAGGAGCTGCCGCACTTTTCCCAGCGCTCGCTCACCAAGGCGGACGAGCTCGATGCCGCGCGCGATGAGCAGGCACTGACCCAGTTCCTCGCGGCCGACGTCGTCGTCATCGGCGCGCCCATGTACAACTTCACGATCCCGTCCCAGCTCAAGGCGTGGATCGATCGCATCGTGATCAAGGGAAGGACTTTCCGCTATGGACCCAAGGGACCCGAGGGACTGGCCGGGGACAAGCAGGTCATCGTGGCCATCTCGCGCGGGGGCATCTACCCGGCGGGCGCGCCGGCCGAGTTCGCTGAGTCGTACCTCGGGCAGCTGTTCGGATTTCTCGGCGTGCGCGACCTGACCTTCGTGCGCGCGGAGGGACTCGCGGTCTCCCCGGAGCATCGGGCGGCGGGTTTGGAGGCTGCGCGGGCGGCGATCCCGCTGCCGGAGGCGCTCGCGGCGTAGGGAGCGCGCGCTTGACTTTTCGCTCTGTGAGCCGCATTTCGGGCTCTTATGGAGGCGCCATGAATGCTACTGACTCTGCTCCCACCGCGGTGCGCACCGTACAGCGCGTGGTGAAAGGCATGCCGACGTCCGACGGCGCGGGAGTGAAGCTCACGCGCGTGATCGGTCAGCCGCAGCTGCCGGATCTCGATCCTTTCCTGATGCTCGATGAGTTCGGCACCGACAAGGCGGAAGACTACATCGCCGGATTTCCGGACCATCCGCATCGAGGCTTCGAGACTGTCACCTACATGCTCGACGGCCGCATGCGCCATCGCGACAATCACGGCAACGAGGGCGTGCTGGTTCCCGGGAGCGTGCAGTGGATGACCGCGGGCCGCGGGCTGGTGCACTCGGAGATGCCTGAGCAGCAGGCGGGCCGCATGCGCGGCTTCCAGCTGTGGCTGAACCTGCCGGCGCGCGACAAGATGACGGCGCCGAAGTACCAGGAGTTTGGCCCCGAGCGCATCCCGAATGCAGCGCCGGCGGCGGGCGTGGCGGTGAAGGTGATCGCGGGGCGCGTGGCGGATGTCGCCGGCCCCATCTCGCAACCCGCCACCGACCCGACCTATCTCGATCTGTCGATCGAGCCGCGGGCCGTGTTCGTGCAGCCGATTGTGGCGGACCACGCCGCGTTCCTGTACGTCTATGAGGGTGCGGTCCGGGTCGGATCCGGCACCGCGGCGCGCACGATCGGCGCGCACGAGCTCGCCGTGCTCGGCGAGGGCGAGGAGATCCGTATCGAAGGTGAGGAAGCCGGCGCCGACGGCCGGACGGCACGCGCGATCCTGGTCGCGGGACGCCCGCTCAGGGAGCCGGTTGCCAAGTACGGGCCGTTCGTGATGAACACGAACGCCGAGCTGCACCAGGCGTTCCTCGACTACCAGACCGGGAAATTCTGACCGCCCGGAGAGCGCGGGCACGCTCGGGTCGCCGCCATCGCGCGGATGCTGCGCGTGCGGGGCCCGACGGCGTGCTCAGGGAAGCGGCTCGAAACCGTAACGCGCAAAGATCTGCCGCGCAGCGGCCGACCTGAGGAAGGCGGTGAACTGCGCGGCAGCGGGCCCTGCGTTGGCGGTCAGCGCCGCGGGGTAGATGATCGGCGGGTGGCTGTCGGCCGGGAAAGTGTCCACGGTCCGCACACGTCGGTCGGCGAGCGCGTCGGTGCGGTAGACGATGCCGAGCGGTACTTCGCCGCGCGCTACGTACTCGAGCGCGGCGCGCACATTCTCGGCGCGCACCAGCCGCGCCGCCACCTGATCCCAGAGTCCCAGCTTCGTCAGCGCGGCGCGCGCATAGCGTCCGGCGGGCACGGAGTCCGGATCACCGACCGCAACACGCCCTGTGCCGATCGCCGCCGCGATATCGGCTCCAGGGATGAGGTGCAGCTCGACCCGGCTGTCCGCGGGCGCAATCAGCACCAGGCGGTTTCCGAGCAGGTCGTGTCGCGAGCCGGCCTTGAGCAGACCGTGCCGTGCGAGGTAGTCCATCCACTCCGGGTCCGCGGAGACAAACACCTCGGCAGGCGCGCCCGCCTCGATCTGCTTGGCGAGCACCCCGCTCGAGGCGAACGAGGTTTTGACATCGACGCCGGTGCGCTCGCCGAAAACGCGCGCGGCCTCGCCGAGTGCGTCGGTGAGCGAGGCCGCACCGTACACGAGGAGGCTCGCGCCCGCCGTGGCGCCGCCCGCCGTGGGGCCCGCAGCGCCGCCGGCCGCGGCGGTGCCCGAGACTGCCAGCGCAGCGAACAGCCAACCCGCCGCCCACGCGGCAAACAGCGCGAGCGGGCGTCGGCTACCGTCGCGGCATTTCACGGGATTTCCCTCCATCAGGACCATTGTCCGCTGCTGGCCCGTGCGAGCGCCTTTGCGCCACGCTGCAACATGAGCGCTGCACTCCTGTCAAGATAGCGCGTCGCAGCCCCTCGTCTGGGCCTGCTTCTCTGCCGGGGGCATGCGTGTGAGTGATAGTAACCGGCTGAAGTGCTACCTGCGCCTACCGTAAGGCGTCGCGCCCGAGTGCACAATGAGCGGATGCACTGGCGGCCGCCGCCTCCATGGGCCCCGGGATTCCATGCCGCGCGACAGGCAGCGGCCGCGCAGCTGCTCGTTCTGTTGCTGCTCCCCGCACTCGCGCCGGCTGCGGACGCCCCCCCGGCCGCGACGGCCACCGGCGCCAACCCCGCCCTGCCGGGCACCGAGCCCGGGCAGTTGCCCGAGGGCGTCCCGCCGGCACAGACCCCGGGACTGCCGACCGATGCTGAGCTCGAAGCCGCGCACGCCGTGGTGGGCAACATCCTCGTCGATAACCAGAACATCTTCGATCTGAGCAATCCTAAGGACAACGTGCCGCTGTTTCGCCTGGCGAACCGCCTGCACGCCAAGACCAAGCCGAGCACGATCCGCGGGCAGCTGCTGTTCAAGACCGGCGACCGCTACAACCGGCGGCTGCTGGACGAGAGCGAGCGCATCCTGCGTGCCGACAGCTACTTCTACGATGCCTGGATCCGTCCCATCGCCTATCACGACGGCAAGGTCGACATCCGAGTCACCACCAAGGACGTCTGGACGCTCAATCCCGGCTTCAACTACAGCCGCTCCGGCGGCACCAACACCACCGGCGAGCAGCTCGAGGAGATCAACACCCTGGGCACCGGCACCGACCTGCGCGTGCTGCACCAGTCCAGCATCGATCGCACCGAGACGCTGTTCTCGGCGACCAACTTGCATGCGTTCGACACCTGGACACAGGTCAGTGTGGCCTACGGCGACCTGAGCGACGGGTATGCGCACGACTATCTCGTCAACTACCCGTTCTATTCGCTCAACAGCCACTGGGCCGCCGGCAGCAACGGCAACAATGACCTGCAGACCGACTCGCTCTACGACCGCGGCAACATCATCGACCAGTTCAGCGACCAGCATAACTACGTGCAGATCTACGGCGGCTGGTCGCCGGGACTGCAGAACGGCTGGGTACAGCGCTGGCAGACGGGAGTCACCTATATCGAGGACCGCTTCGCCCCGGTGCCCACTTGGACGGGTGTCACGACGCTGCCGGGGGACCGCGAGTTCGTCTACCCGTGGCTTCAATACACCCTGATCCAGGACGATTACCTGCGGCTCTACAACCACGATCAGATCCAGCGCACCGAGGACTTCTACGTCGGCACGACCGCGACGGTGCAGGTGGGTTATGCGCCCGAGGTGTTCGGCTCGACCCGCGATGCGGTCATGTTCCTGAGCTCGGCGGCCAAGGGGTTCCGCAACGGCGGCAGCACGCTCTTGCTGCAGGGCGACTTCTCCGGGCGCCTGGAGGGCAGCCAGCTCGACAACGGGCTGGCGGATGTCTACGTGAAGTACTACGTCGAGCAGAGCAAGAACTGGCTCTTCTACAGCAGCCTCGTCGGCTCCAAGGGCTGGCGGTTGGATTTCGACAACCAGCTGCTGCTCGGGGGTGACAACGGCCTGCGGGGCTACCCGCTGCGCTTCCAGGACGGCACCGCGCGGACGCTGTTCAGCGTCGAGCAGCGCTACTTCACCGACTGGTATCTGTTTCGCCTCGTCCGGGCAGGCGCCGCGATCTTCTTCGACGCCGGACGCACCTGGGGCCAGCCGCAGCTGGCCGAGCCCTCGCTCGGGCTACTGAAGGACGCCGGCTTCGGCCTGCGCTTTGGCAACGCGCGCTCGGGGCTCGGCAACGTCATCCACGTCGACCTCGCCTTCCCACTCAACGCGGGCATGGGAATCCCCAAGGTGCAGTTCGTCGTGCAGACGGAACAGACCTTCTAGCGCTTCGGTCCGCCGCCGTGCGGCGGCGTGGTGCCGGCGTTCGGCGTTGTGCCAGCTGCGGGTCTGGGTGGCGCGGCGGCAGTGGGTCTGGCTGGCGCGCCGGGGGCAGTGGGTCGGGCCGGTGCGCCCGGGGCGGGTCTCGGCGTGACGGGCACGGCGGTCTTCGAGCCACCGTTCGCCGCCGGTGCCTGCGGCGGCAGTACTTCCACCGACAGCATGAAGGTGCGCTTCTCGGTGCTTTGCAGCGCCCCGACGCTCACCACCTGGCGCGTCACTTCCTCGCCGCGGTCGTTGCGCACGGCGATCACCACGAAGTACTCCCACGGGTCCTCGAGAGGCGGGTGCTGGATCACGCCCTCGACGCGCAGCGCCGAAGTCGCCGCCACCTGACGCTTCGCCGCTTCCTGGTCGAAGCGCAGGTGGTGCAGGCAACCGGGACAGATGCTCAGGCTCTCGAGGATCGTCGCCTTGCAATGCGGACAGATACGCGTCTTGCCCGTGGCTACCGGGCGAGAGGCAACGTTCATGCGTTGCCGAAGCCCTTGGTCTCGGTCTTGACCCGGCCTTCGCCCTCGTAGCCGAACTCGACCTGGCCGCGCATGCGCGAACCGGCGGCGACCGTGAGCGATCCGGCCTTCACGTCGCCGTTGATCACCCCGGTCTCGAGCAGCTCGACGCGCTTGGCGTTCTCGATGTTGCCGATGAGCTCGCCGCCCACCCGCACGACGTTCGCCTTTACGTGCCCCTCGAGGCGCGCACCGGCCTCCAGGCTGACGTTGCCGTCCACCTGGACGTCACCCTTGAAGCGCCCGGCTATGTTCACATGGCCGCTGCCGGCAATCTTGCCTTCGATGGTGAGATCGGCGGAGATATGTGACTCCCTGGCCTCCCCGCGCGCCGGCTGCGGCGCGGCCCGTCGGCCCAGGTCGGGGCTCAGCGGCGCGACGTTCGTCTTCTCAGGCTCACGCGGATGGGGCGTGCTGGCCACCCCGGCTGACGGTGCGTTGGCCGTCGGGGCGGTTCCGGTACTCGTCTCTTTCCAAAGCGCCATGAGTGTTCCCTGTAGGTGACTGAATGATGGAAATTACCTGCCGATCCGGCGCGCGACCAGTGTCTCCCCGAGCAGACAAAGTGCGGTCGAGGTAGAGTTCACGCCCGTCGGGCCCCCACACTCCCCAAGAGTACTCCGCCGACCGTGTCGTGAATATGCCGCGGCTCTCAATTGCCTTATGTCCACGCTAAGCTGGTGATGCGAGGAGCCTTAGCCGAGTGAGCCCCAAGACCGTTCACCTGATCGCCGCCGCCCGGCCGAACTTCATGAAGGTGGCGCCGCTCTACCACGCCCTCGCAGGTGAGGGCTGGTGCACACCGCGCATCGTGCACACCGGCCAGCACTACGACGCGAACATGTCGGATGCCTTCTTTCGTGACCTGCATCTGCCCGAGGCTGCCTATCACCTGGAGATCGGCAGCGGCACGCACGCCGAGCAGACCGGGGAAACCATGATCGCCTACGAGGCCGTCTGCCGGCAGGAGCGCCCGGATGCGATCGTGGTGGTCGGCGACGTCAATGCCACCGTCGCCTGCGCGCTGGTCGGGGCAAAGCAGTGGATCCCGGTGGTCCATCTCGAGGCGGGACTGCGCAGCCGCGACCGCCGCATGCCCGAGGAAATCAACCGCCTGGTAACCGATGCGATCGCGGACCTGTTGTGGACGCCGTCTCCGGACGCCGATGCGAATCTGATCGCCGAGGGGGTACCACCGCAGAGGATCGACCGCATCGGCAACATCATGATCGACTCCTTTGAGATGCTGCGCGCCAGGATCGACGCTGCCGACACGCGTTCACGCCTGCACCTCGACGGCGCTCCTTATACCGTCGTCACCCTGCATCGCCCCTCCAACGTCGACCAGCGCGACCGGCTGGCCGAGCTCACCGCCACCCTGGTGCAGCTGTCGGGCGCGCTGACGGTGGTGTTCCCGATCCACCCCCGCACACGCAGACGTCTCGAAGAATTCGGCCTCCTCGAGGCCATCACGAGGGTGCACGCCATCCGGATCACCGAGCCCCTGAGCTACATCGAGTTCATGAACCTCGTGAGCGGCTGCACGCTTGCGGTCACCGACTCCGGTGGAGTCCAGGAGGAGACCACCTACCTCGGCATCCCGTGCGCAACGCTGCGCGAGAACACCGAGCGTCCCATAACGCTCGCGGAAGGCACGAACCGCCTGGTGGGACCGGCCGGAGTCCTTGCGGCGGCGCACGAGGCGCTGCAGGGCCGATGGCCAAAGGGCCGCAAGCCCGAGCGCTGGGATGGTCACGCGGCCGAGCGCGCCGCCGACAGCCTGCGCCGGCATATCGTGGACCCCTGACATCGGGGTTTCGCGCCGCCGCCCGGCGCGCCGCAGCGCAGCCGCCTCAGCCGTCGATCAGCTTCAGCAACTCGGCGGTCTTCTCGCGCATCAGCGGCTCGCTCCCGCGCGACTCGACGTTGAGCCGCACCAGCGGCTCGGTGTTTGAGCCGCGCAGGTTGAAGCGCCAGTCGGCAAACTCGATTGACAGGCCGTCGGTGAGGTCGATCGCCTGCGCCCGCCGCTCGTACTGGGCCCGCACCCGCGCCAGGATCGAGCCGGCGTCGGTGGCAAGCTTGCGGTTGATCTCTCCGCTCGCCGGAAACAGCCGCATGCGCTCGGCGACCAGGGCCGAGAGCGGCTCACCCCGCTCGCTCAGCACCGCGAGCACCAGCAGCCACGGGATCATGCCGCTGTCGCAATAGGAGAAGCGCCGGAAGTAATGGTGCGCGCTCATCTCACCGCCGTACACGGCATCGACCTCGCGCATCTTCTGCTTGATGAACGCGTGTCCCGACTTGCATTGCACCGGCGTGCCACCTAGGCGGCGCACGATGTCGAGCGTGTTCCAGGTGAGGCGCGGGTCGTGCACGATGCGTGCGCCGGGCTCGGCCTCCAGGAACACCTCGGCCAGGAGTCCCACCAGGTAGTAGCCCTCGATGAACTGACCGGTCTCGTCGAAGAAGAAGCAGCGGTCGTAGTCCCCGTCCCAGGCGATGCCGACGTCGGCGCGCGCCCCGCGCACCACATCGGCGGTCGCCGCGCGGTTCTCTTCCAGCATCGGGTTTGGCACCCCGTTTGGGAACGCGCCGTCGGGCTCATTGTTGACCTTGGTGAACTCGAACGGCAGGTGCGACTCGAGCTGGTCGACGATGAGCCCGGCGCCGCCGTTGCCGGGATTGACGACTACCTTGAGGGGCTTCAGGCGATCGCGGCTCACGTAGCCGAGCAAGTGCTCGAGGTACTTGGCGCGGATATCGAGTGGACGCTCGACGCCCGGGCACGTGGCCCGTGGCGGGAGCCGGCCGCTCTCGATGCGCGCGCGTATGTCAGTCAGGCCCGTGTCGGCGCTGATCGGCCGGGCCTCCTCGCGCACCAGCTTCATGCCGTTGTAGTCGGGCGGATTGTGGCTGGCCGTGACCATGACGCCACCGTCGAGCCGCTCGGCGAAGGTCGCGAAGTAGGCGCCTTCGGTGCCGCACAGACCGATGTCGAGCGCATCGACGCCCGAGTCGGTGAGCCCGCGCTTCACCGCCGCGGCCAGCTGCGGGGAGGACAGCCGGATGTCGTGACCCACGGCGACGCGCTTCGGTTGCGCGAAGGCGGCGAACGCGCGGCCGATGTCGTAGGCGAGGTTCTCGTTGATCTCGTCCGGAATGCGGCCGCGGATGTCGTAAGCCTTGAATGAATTGAGGTTGGTCACCGCTCTGGTCCTTCAGCTTGTGGTGCCCTTGCGCCCGTATTTGTCCTCGAGGCGCACGATGTCGTCCTCTCCGAGGTACGAGCCCGATTGTACCTCGATGATCTCCAGCGGGATCTTGCCCGGGTTTTCGATCCGGTGCTGCACTCCGATCGGGATGTAGGTCGACTGGTTCTCCTCGAGCAGGAACACCTCCTCGCCCCGGGTGATGCGCGCCGTGCCCGCCACCACCACCCAGTGCTCGGCACGGTGATGATGTAGCTGCAGCGACAGCGTGCTGCCGGGCTTGATCTTCAGGCGCTTCACCTGGAAGCGCTGGCCCTTCTCGAGACCGTCATAGCTGCCCCAGGGGCGGAACACCTCGCGGTGCAGTGAGTGCTCATAGCGGCCGGCTTCCTTCAGCTGCTGCACCAGCTTCTTTACGTCCTGCACGCGGCTGCGGGGCACGACCAGCACCGCGTCCTTGGTCTCGATCACCACGTGGTCCTCGAGTCCCACCGCCGCCACCAGCCGGCTCTCGGAATACAGATAGCATCCGTGGCTGTCCGCGCTGACGACATCGCCGCGTGTCACGTTGCCGAGCGCATCGGCGGTGCTCGCCGCATGCAACGCCGCCCAGGAGCCGACGTCGCTCCAGCCGGCCTCCAGCGGCACCACCACCGCGTCCCGGGTCTTCTCCATCACGGCGTAGTCGATCGAGTCCGCCGGGCAGGCTTCGAACGCCTGCGCCGCGATGCGCGTGAACTCGAGATCGGCGCTCGCGTCGCGAAACGCCGCCTCGCACACGCGCGCCATCTCCGGTTGCAGCAGCGCCAGCTCCTTGAGGTAGCGCCGCGCGCGGAACAGGAACATGCCGCTGTTCCAGTAATAGTCGCCGGAATCGACATAGCCGCGAGCGGCCTGCGCGTCCGGCTTCTCGACGAAGCGCGCGATGCGGAACGCCGCGCCGTTCGCGGCGCCGCGCTGGATGTAGCCGTAGCCGGTCTCCGCGGCGGTGGGCACGACGCCGAAGGTCACCAGCAGGCCGTGCTCGGCGGCGGCGAGCCCGGTGTGCAGCGCCCGCTGGAACGCGGCGACGTCGCGGATCACGTGGTCCGCCGGCAGCACGATCAGTACCGGGTCCACCGCGTTGGCATCCGCCCCCAGCCCCTTGAGCGACGCCAGCGCCGCGAGCGCGATGGCGGGGGCGGTGTTGCGCCCGAATGGCTCGAGCACCAGCGCGCGCGGCTCGATCTTCAGCTGCCGCAGCTGCTCGGCGACCAGGAAGCGGTGTGCCTCGTTGCACACGATCACCGGCGGCGATGCCTCGAGCCCCTCCAGCCGCAGCAGCGTCTGCTGCAGCAGGGTGCGGGAGCCGATCAGCGGCAGCAGCTGCTTGGGATACAGCTCGCGCGATAGCGGCCAGAGTCGCGTTCCGGCGCCGCCCGAGAGAATGACTGGCGTAAGCATCGTGGGCGCTCCCTCAGGCGGGCCGCACTCAGTCGGCGGCGAGCGGCCTGCCGCGACCGATCGCGTAGTAGGTGAGCCCGAAGCGGCTCACGGTGGACGGGTCGTAGAGATTGCGTCCGTCGAAGATCACCGGGCTCTTGAGTATTTCCTTCAGGCGCTCGAAATCGGGACTGCGGAATTCCTGCCACTCGGTGACGATGGCGAGCGCATCGGCGCCCTCGGCCGCCTGGTAGGCGCTGCGGGCGAGCGCCAGGCCGGCACGGCCGGTGTAGATGCGCTGCGCGGCGTCGGCGGCCACCGGATCGTAGGCGCGTACCGCGGCGCCGGCCTCGAGCAGCAGGTCGATCAGCGTGCGCGCCGGGGCCTCGCGCATGTCGTCGGTGTTGGGTTTGAACGCCAGCCCCCACACCGCGATAGTGCGACCCTTGAGCGCCCCGGCGAAGTGCCGCGACATCTTGCGAAACAACACCTGCTTCTGGCGGGCGTTGACCGACTCGACGGCGGCGAGGATCTCGGGCACGTGGCCCGCCTGGTGCGACGAGCGGATCAGCGCCTGCACATCCTTGGGGAAGCACGAGCCGCCGTAACCGGTGCCCGGGTAGATGAAGCTGTAACCAATGCGCGGATCCGAGCCAATGCCGATGCGCACCTTCTCGATGTCGGCGCCGACGCGCTCGGCGATGCTGGCGAGCTCGTTCATGAAGCTGATCTTGGTCGCGAGCATGGCGTTCGCGGCGTACTTGGTGAGCTCGGCCGAGCGCACGTCCATGACGATCAGGCGGTCGTGGTTGCGCGTGAACGGCTCATAGAGCGCGCGCACCAGCTCGGTGGTGCGGGGGTTGTCGGTGCCGACGACCACCCGGTCGGGCTTCATGAAGTCGGCAATCGCCGCGCCCTCCTTGAGGAACTCCGGGTTCGATACGACGTCGTACTCGCAGTTCGCGCCGCGCTCGGCGAGCGTCCGGTCGATCTCGGCGCGCACGCGGTCAGCGGTGCCCACCGGCACCGTCGACTTGGTGATGACGATGCAGTAGCGGCTCATGTGGGTGGCAATGGTGCGCGCGACCGCGAGCACATGGCTCAGGTCGGCGGAACCGTCCTCTCCCGGGGGCGTACCGACCGCGATCAGCTGGAACAGCCCGTGGCCCGCGCCCCGCACCGCGTCGGTGGTGAATTCGATGCGGCCGGCGTCGGCGTTGCGCTTGATGAGTGCCTCGAGTCCGGGCTCGTGAATCGGCACCTCGCCGCGCATCAGCCGCTCGATCTTGCCGGCGTCTACGTCCACGCACAGGACATGATTGCCCGCATCGGCCAGGCACGCTCCAGTGACCAGCCCCACGTAACCGGAGCCGAAGATAGTGACCCGCATGTCAGTGAATCGGGGCTAAGCTATTGAGCAAAAAGGCGGAAAGGTGGCAAGCGTAAGCCATCGGCTGGGGTTCGCTCAAGCGCCCCCCGCCACCGCGCCTTCAGGCGATCGGTCCCTGTCCCTGGGTGGGCTTGCCGGCCTCGGACAGGCGGCGCTTGGCGGCGAAGTCGGCCACCTTGGCCCCCGGGGCATGCGGCAGCACCGCTTTGCGCGTCCAGACGTGGTCGCGAATGTCCACCCCGGTGTGGTACTCGGCGACCGACTCGCTCAGCAGCTGCAGCGCGCGGCTGCAATCGAAGCTCGCGAGCGCGACGAGAAAGTCGTTCAGATACTCCTGCATGCGCGGCCACGCCAGCCGGTGCTCCATGGCGCGCATGATCATCGGGTGATCGGTGCCCGTGACGTTCGAGCCGATGAGCAGCTCCTCGAAGAGCTTTTCGGCGGTGCGCAGTCCCGTGTACTCGATCTCGATGTCGCCGTCCGGGTTGTTCGCGTCCCGCACGGTGAGTCCCATCAGATTGACCAGGCGCCGCGCCAGATCGTCGATGCGCACCGGGCGTCCCATGTCGAGCACGAACACGTCCCCGCCCTTGGCCATGGAGCCGGCCTGCAGCACCAGCTGCGCGGCCTCGGGGATGGTCATGAAGTAGCGGATCACGTCCGGGTGGGTCACGGTGAGCGGGCCGCCGCGGCGGATCTGCTCCTGGAACAGCGGCACCACCGAGCCCGACGAGGCGAGCACGTTGCCGAAGCGCACCATGCAGAAGCGCGTCTGGGTGGTGCGCTCCTGCAGCGCCTGCAGCACCAGTTCCGCCAGGCGCTTGGTCGCACCCATGACGTTGGCGGGGTTCACCGCCTTGTCGGTCGACACCAGCACGAAGGTCTCGACCCCGGTCTCGAGCGCGGCTTCGGCCGTATACCAGGTGCTGATCACGTTGTTGTGAATACCCTCGACGACGTTGTGCTCGACGATCGGCACGTGCTTGTAAGCAGCGGCGTGGTAGACGGTCTGTACGTTAAAGGTCGCGAACACCTCGCGCACGCGATGCCGGTGATGGGCGTTGCCAAGCAACGGCACCACCTCCACGTCGAGGCGCTCGCGCGCGGCCACCTCCTCGAGCTCGCGCTGGATGGTGTACAGCCCCAGCTCGTACATCTCGAACAGCACCAGGCGGCTCGGGCTCAGGCGCAGG
>Ga0070761_10001475_pt1 | contig 14715 bp, 10 predicted proteins | sample HubBroMetageREF1_FD_66724 | JGI IMG/M metagenome (GOLD analysis project Ga0070761, IMG submission 66724) | Reference soil microbial communities from the Hubbard Brook experimental Forest, New Hampshire, USA - Hubbard Brook CCASE Soil... | ecosystem: Environmental > Terrestrial > Soil >... | reverse complement strand
GGCGAAAATCGCGAAAAAGAAATCGCGGAAATTTCGCGCTCGCTCAAAGGTCTGGCGAAAGAACTGAAGGTTCCGGTGATCGCGCTGTCGCAGCTCAACCGGCAGGTCGAGTCGCGCGAGAATCGGCGCCCGATGCTGGCCGACCTGCGCGAGTCAGGTGCGATCGAGCAGGACGCCGACGTGATCGCGTTCATCTACCGCGAGGAAATGTACAAGGGCAAAGAAAGCAAGGAGCCGGGCGTCGCCGAGATAATCATTGCCAAGCAGCGCAACGGCCCCACCGACACGGCGAAACTGACCTACATCAACCACTACACCCGCTTCGAGAACTACACGCCGGAGACTGGCGTGTTCGAGGACACCGGCGTTTAGACTAATTGCGCGGACTAGTTCGCCGGCGGCAGCGCGTCGAGCAGGGCTTGGGTTCGTGCCTTGATATATTGCTCCATCACGCGGTCAGTGTGGACATAGAGCCGGTTCCCTTTCACTGCCGCCAGAACCATCTCGCCCACTTCGTCGGGAGTAACACCGCGCGCCAGTTGAGCGGTGACTTGCTCCGTTATCGCGTCCCAGGTTTTGCTCTCTTCCGCGTTCCGGGCGGCTGGCTGCGTGATGCGGCTGTTCCCGACGATGTTGGTCCCGACAGGACCCGGGCATAAGACAGTCACTCCAATTTGCTTAGGCTCGAGTACTCTCCGCAGGGCTTCGGACATGCCGACCACGGCGAATTTCGACGTGGCGTACATAACGTCGCTGCCTTCCGCGGCGAGTCCCGCGCCGGACGCCGTGTTGACGATGTGCCCACCGCCGCCGCGCTCGAGCATCCGCGGCACGAACGTCTGTATCCCGTTGATCACGCCGTTCAGATTGATCCCCAGCATCCAATCCCAAAATTCGTATGTAAAACGGGTCGCAGCCGCGACTCCCGCGTTGTTGCACAGGATTGAGACACTGCCCAGGCGCGCTTCGGCTTCGTCGGCGATGCGGGCGTAGGCCTCGCGGTCTCGCACGTCGAGCTTGAATGTCTCGACCGCGGTGAGTTTCGCGAGTTCGGACTTCGCCGCCGCTAGTGAATCGAGATCTATATCCGCGATCGCGAGCTTCATCCCTGCGCGAGCAAATGCGCGCGCAATACCGAGACCAATCCCGCGCGCTCCTCCAGTTATGAAGGCTGTCCTGTTTTTGACGTCTTCCATCGTCACCTCCTGTGGTTCATCGTCGACTTCCGTTAGAACGAATCGAGTTCGTCTTCCATCGGTTCTTGCTTGGTCATCGGATGTGACGACTTGACAGTTAGCGCCGGCTTCGGGGCTTTGTCGAGTTTGTAGTCATCGTAGGTGTACTGATCGATCGCGAACGGCAGGCCCTCCGAGGCCGGGAACGACGGCGCGTCGCAGACCTGGAAATGCAGATGCGGCTCCGATGAATTGCCGGTGTTGCCGAGATGCGCGAGCACGTCGCCGGCGTGGACAGTGTCGCCCACCTTCACTTTGATCGTGCCAGGCCGCAGATGCGCATACGCGGCGTAGTGATCTTCGCTGAGCTGCTCGATGACGTGATTGCCGGCGAGCGTGTCGTAGGTCATCGGCACCGCGAGCTTGCCGCTGTTGGGGACGTTCTCGGGAATGCCGTCCTTGACCTCGACGATCTTGCCATCGGCGACAGCGTGAATCTCCTGATCCCATGCGTGATAGCTCTTGTTGTCGTGCTCGTCGCCGGTGAAAGTTTTGCCGTCGTCGCCGAGTTGAATCCAGTCGATCGCGTAACGCTGGCCGATGTGCGGCAGGCCGTTGACCGGCAGCATCGCGCGGCGATGCGCCGAAGTGTTCGAGGGGCCGTTGGCCGCGAGCCAGTTCTTACCCTGAAGCGGAGAGTGAATCACGATCGGGTCGTCCTGATTCAGATCGATTGCGGAAGCTTGAATCGTTCCGGAGCCGCTGCGCTCGCCATGTTGTTCGATCGTAATCGCAGTATTGAAATTGTCCGGGTCGCCCTGGTCGGGAAGCCAGTCGGCAAAGATGAAAAAGATGCCGGTGTCTCCCGGCTTGAGACTCGGTTCGTTGGGTTTGTAGGCATCGTTGCCTGAAGCCGGTACGAACATCGCGGCCAGTTGCTTGCCGCTCGCCGACTGATTCACAACCACCGTCTTGTCGTCTTTCCCAATAACGTCGAGCTTGGTGATTTTCACCGGCGTCCGGCCGAAATTCGTGACGTATAATTCGTAGGCCGAATGGCGGTGACCCGCGCCGTCGAGGATTTGCGCCTCGGGCGGATAGGGCATCGCAACGACGCGCATGTAGAGCGGATCATTTTCCGGCGGGGCCGGCTTCTCTTCAGCGAACGACGTTTGCGCGAACGCAAGCGAAGTCAGCGCAACCAGAATCAGCAGTCCACATCGGCGCATCAATCTCTTTCTCCAATTGTTGAGAGCGGACGAAGTCAGTGCGAGGTCTTGTCGTTGTCGTCGTCAGGCGCACCAGGCTCTGATTCGGCCGGCTCCTCTGGCGTGTCGGCGTCATGCTCTGACGTCTCGGCAGTTTCGGCGGAATCTTCAGGATGCGTCTCGATACCTTCGACCGGTCCGGTGTTGGCCTGCTCGACAGCACGCTCGATTTCGCGGAACTCCGACAGGTCGGGCAGGCCCTCGAGGTCCTTGAGTCCGAACAACTCCAGAAACTCTGCGGTGGTCTCGTACACCATTGGGCGGCCCGGCGCTTCCTTGCGGCCGGCAATCTTGACCAGCCGTTTTTCGAGCAGCGTTTCGAGCACGCCACCGGTATCGACGCCGCGCAACTGTTCGATCTCGGGGCGCGTGATCGGTTGCCGGTACGCGATTATCGCGACCGTCTCCATCAGCGGGCGGCTCAAGCGCGGCGGCCTTGCGGCGAGCAGCTTGCGCACATAGCTCGCGTGCTCCTTGGGCGTGCGCATCTGGTAGCCGCCGGCAACTTCGTCGATCACGATGCCGCGATTTTCAGCGGCGTACTCAGCGGCCATCGCGGCGAGCGTCTTCTGCACGGTCGCGCGCGGCATGTCGTCGAAGACGGCGGCCAGGCGTGCGACCGAAATGGGCTCGCCGGCCGCGAACAGCAAGCTCGCGAGAATTGATTTCAGTCGCTCTTCTTCCACTCGGCCTCCATCATGCCGCCGCGCCGCGCTCGAGAAAAATCGGGCCGAAGCGCACTTCCTGAAAGGCGCGAACCTCGCGCCGGCGAATCAACTCGAGCAGCGCCATGAAGGTCGCGATCACCAGCGATCGGTCGTTCGCATCGTCGAACAGCGCGGCGAACTGGATTCGTCCCGCGCCTTCAAGCGCGCGCAAAATCCGCGGGATACATTCCGCCACCGGGATGTCGCGCAGCGCGATTTTGCGCGGGGTCTTGTCGGCGACGCGCTTGAGCACGGCGCCAATCGCCTCGACCAGGTCGAAAATCGAAACGGTGTACTGTCTCGCGTTCGCATCTTCGGGCGCGGTCTCGCCGGGCGTCGTGAAAACGTCGCGGCCCAGGAGCGCGCGCTCGGCCAGCTTTTCCGCCGCCTCGCGATAGCGCTGATATTCGAGCAGCCGCTCGACCAGGTCGCGCTTGAGCTCCTCGGCCTCCTCGGCGTCGGCGAGTTCCGGGTGCGGCAGCATCGCGAACGACTTGATCAACAGCAGCGTCGCCGCCATCACCAGGTACTCGCCGGCGACGTCGAGATTCAACTGGTCGAGCAGCTCGAGCCACGCCAGGTACTGCTCGGTGATAACGCTGGCGGTGACTTCGTGCGGGTCGAGCTCGGCGCGCTTGAGCAGATGCAGCAGCAGGTCGAGCGGACCCTCATAAATCGGGAGCCGGAAGCGGACGCCGGCGTCGGCCGCTTGTCTGGGCGCCGTGTTGGACTCGTCGCTCAAAGTTGCACCATCCAGGAGATCGCGTTGAACGCCAGGTTCATAACCGGATAAATCGCGACATCCAGCCAATGCGTATACAGCAGCACCAGCAGTATAAGGAAGCCGTAGCGCTCGGTTTGAGCGTACGCTCGCGCGGCCGCGATTGGCAGGATACTGAACAGCACGCGCCCGCCGTCGAGCGGCAGCACCGGAAAGAGATTGAAGACGCCCAGCTCGACGTTGACGATCACCGACGCTTGCAGCATCCGCGCGATCGGTACGATCACGGTCGGTCCGAGCGATCCGTGCAGGAAGGCCGGCAATATCCGCAGCGCAAGTCCGCTCACGATCGCGAGCACGAAGTTCGTCAGCGGGCCAGCGGCCGCGACTTTCAACATGCCGGTCCGTCCTCCGCGCAGCACGCGAAAATCGACCGGGACCGGCTTCGCGTAGCCGAGCACCGGCAGACCGAACAGGTACAGCCCGAACGGCAATATGATCGTTCCGAAGAGATCGATGTGCGGAATCGGATTCAGCGTAAGGCGGCCGGCGTCCAGTGCGGTATCGTCGCCGAGACGCAGCGCGACCACGCCGTGCATTACCTCGTGCGCGATGATCGCGAACATGATCGGCGGCGCGACGATACAGAGGGTCGCGATGGTTCCGCTGAGATCGTCCAAGTCAGTCCGTACCTTCCGCCGCGCTCGCGCGAGTGGCGCGCGGATGAAACGTGCGATGCACCTTGCGCAGGTGGCTCTTCGAGAGATGCGTGTAGATTTGCGTGGTCGAGATGTCGACGTGGCCGAGCATCTCCTGCACGGCGCGCAAGTCGGCGCCGCCTTCGAGCAGATGCGTGGCGAAGCAATGGCGCAACGTGTGCGGGCTGATCCACGCGAGGCGTGGATCGTTGGCGGCCCATCCTTTGAGCGCCTTGAAAAATCCCTGGCGGGTCATCGCGCGGCCGAGCCGGGTGATGAAAACCGCGGAGACCCGGCGCGGAACTTTTTTCCGGTCGCGCTTGCCGTCGCCCGCGGGATTGAGAATTTCGTCGCGGCGTTCGAGGTAGGCCTTCAACGCGCGAATCGCGGCAGTGCCCATCGGCACCATCCGCTCCTTGCTGCCCTTGCCGAGCACGACGATAGCGCCGGCCGCGAGATTCACCTGATGCAGTTGCAAGCCGACCAGCTCCGACACGCGCAGACCGCATCCGTAGACCATTTCGAGCATCGCGCGATCGCGCAGCCCGCGCGCGCCATGCGCGTCGATCGCGGCAATAAGATTTTCGATGTCCGTCGGCGACAGCGTACGCGGCAGTTTGCGTGGATGCGGCCTGAGTTTCACCGCGGGCGCTGGATCGCGCTCGATGATTTTCTCGTCGACCAGCTGGCGCGCGAGTCCGCGCAGGCTCGCAAGATGCCGGCGCTGCGAACTTACGGCAAAACCCCGGTCGGCGAGCGCTTCGAGGTACGCGGTCAACGCGCCGGCATCGAGCTGCGCGGGCTCCAGCCCGGCTTCGTGGCACCAGGACTGGAATAGGCTCAAGTCGTGCGCGTAGGCCTCCATCGAATGACGGCTGAGCCCGCGCTCGACCGCCTGGCGCGATAGATGACGATCGACGAGCTCGTCCCAGCTGGCGGCGCTCACGTGGCAGCTCCTGCCTGGGGATTCTGTACGACCTTTTCGAGCAACGCGGCGCGCAGCTCACGCATGCGATCGAGATCCTCGATTTTTTGTCCCTCGCGATCGCTCACGTAGAAGACGTCGAGCGCCTGATCGGCGTTGGTCGAAATGCGCGCGAGGTGAATCCGCAAGCCGAGGCAAAAGAGCGTGTGGGTGATCGCGAATAGCAGGCCGACGCGGTCCTGGGTGAATACGTCGATCACGGTGAATTGCTCGGAGGTGCGATTGTCGACGGTGACCTCGGTCGGCACGTGGCGCACGAACTTGCGGCCAGCGGTCTGCACGTGATGCGCCGCAGCGACCAGCGCGGCGATGTCCTGCTGGCCGGTGATGACGCGCTCGAGGTCGTGCTCGACCCGCAGCCAGCGGTCGTCTTCCAGCGCCATCGAGGCCTCGCCCATTTGATGCGACACGCGAAACACGTCCATCGCGATACCGTTGTTGCGCGTCGTGATTCGAGCCGACAGGATGTTGAGATTGTTGGCTGTCAGCGCTCCCGCGATCATCGCGAAGAGTCCCGGCTGGTCGCGCGTCACGACGATGAACTCGCTGAACTCGAGTTCGGAAAAATGCCGGGTGCGGCAGACCAGCGGACGGTCGTCGAGCGATCGCATCAACTCGAAGTGCAGCGGGATGTCGTCTTCGGGCACGGTGAAGAAGTAGCGGTCGGGCATCTCGTCGAGGAACGCCTTGATGTCCGCTTCTGATGCCGCCGCGGACAGCAGGGAGTCGCGCACGCTGGCCTTGACTGTCGCCAGCCGCCGTTGCGGATCGGCCGCCTCGCGATCGCCCTGCTCGAGCACCTTGAGCGCGCGCAGGTAGAGATCGCTCAGCAGCATGTCGCGCCAGTTGTTGTAGACCTTCGGCGCGACCGCGCGCATGTCGGCGTAAGTGAGCAGGTAGAGCGCCTTGAGCCGATCGATCGATCCAACGGTGCGCGCAAATTCCGTGACGGTGGTCCGATCGTCGAGGTCACCTTTCTGCGCCACCTGCGACATCATCAGATGATTGCGCACCAGGAACACGACCAGATCGATCTCCTCGCTGTTGAGTCCGAGGCGCTGCGATACCTCCGCGGTCAGACTCGCTCCGCGCTCGTGATGGTCGTGGCCGTGACCCTTGCCGATGTCGTGCAGCAGCAGCGCGAGAAACACGAGCGGCAGATGCGGTAGCTCGCGCGCGACCTCGGTGAGCAGGGGAGTGGTATCCTTGAATTCCCCGGTGCGCATGCGTTCGAGCTCTCGCACCGCGACCAGCGAATGACGATCGACGGTATAGATATGGTAGAGGTCGTGCAGCACGCGCGCGTAGAGGTTGCCGAACTCGGGGATAATCGCGCCGAGCACGCCTGACAGATGCATCGCCTCGAGTGTGTCCGCCACGCGCTGGCGCGCGGAGAGAATCGTCATCAGTTCTTCCGCGACGCGCGGGTCCTTGCGCATGTCGTCGTCGATCAAGCCGAGGTTGTCGCGCACCAACTGGTAGGTGCTGCCTGACAGGCTCACGTCCTGCGCCTGGCAGTCCGCGTAGATCTTGATCAGCTCGAGCGGATCGCGTTTGAAAAAATCGTGCTCGGCGATACTCAGCAGGCTGCCCTGAACGATCACGCCGGGACGAATTTTGCGGGTCGGTGTGCGGCGAAAAAATCGTCCGCCCGGACTGTTCTCGGTGACGCGCGCGATCAAGCCTTCGGCAAAGCGATGGATCGTCGACGCGTGTTGGTAGTACGCGCGCATCAAGGCGGATCCCGCGGCCTGACCTTCCTCGGGCTTCAGCCCGAATATCGGCTCGATTCGCTCCTGCAGCTCGAAGGTGATCTGATCGAAATGGCGCCCGGTCAGAAAGTGCAGCGAATTGCGCACGCGCCAGAGAAAGTCGCGCGCCTCGATCACCTCGGCCGCTTCGGGCTCGGTGATGACGGCCTTTTGCACCAGCTCCTCGAGCGAGTGGACTTTGTATTTGACCTTGGCCAGCCACATCGCGGTGTGGAGATCGCGCAGCCCACCTTCGCCTTCCTTGATCTGCGGCTCGAGCAGGTAGATCGAATCGCCGTATTGGGCGTGGCGTTTGCGGCTTTCGTCGAGCTTGGTGGCGAAGAATTTGTCCTGATTGCGATTGAGGACCTCGGCGATCAGCAGCTTGTCGAGCTCGGTGTATAGTTTTTCGTCGCCGCACAGAAAGCGCGCGTCGAGAATCGCCGTTTTCTCCTTCAGGTCCTCGTTCGCGAGCCTGACGCTCTCCTTGGCGGTGCGCACGCCCTGGCCCACGATCAGGCCGGCGTCCCACAGCGCGTGCAACATGATTTCGGTGACGATTTCCGCGTACGGGCCGCGCTTGTAGTCGTGCAGAAATAGCAGGTCGACGTCGGATTGCGGATTCAGCTCGCCGCGCCCATAGCCGCCTCGCGCGACTACGGCGAGTTTCTGGTTGAGCTTGGGTGCGCGCTGGTTGTGTTGGGCGTCCGCGTAGTAAAACAGCGCGCGCAGCAGATCGTCCATCGCCGACGTCAACGCGGCTACTATCTCGCCGCCACTCGCACCGGCAAAATGCCGCTCGGCCAGCTCGGCGCGGACCGATTGGAGATAAGCGCGGGCATTGATGCCGGGAGTCTTGCTGGCGACGAATTGCGCCAGCAGCGCGTCCTGCCCGCGCGGCGAAGATCCAGTCGATAGGATCGGCTCGGCGCGATTCGCGCCCGGGACGAGGCTCACAGATCTCCCACCGCCACGTCGGCGTTGAAGTAGTCCGCGACCGACGTGGCGATCGCGCCCGCAAGAGCGTCCTGGTACCGCGGCGATTCCAGCCGCGCGGCTTCCTCGGCGTTCGACATGAAGCCGCATTCAACCAGCACCGCCGGCATGTGCGCGCCGACCAGCACGTAAAATGGTCCCATCTTCGCTCCCAGCGCGTTCACATTCAGCCCGAATCCGGCATCGAGATCGGCCACCGTCTGCGCGTCGATCATCCGGGCCAGCGAAGCCGCTTCGATTGCCTTATAGCTCTGCCGCATGTCGGTCAGGATGTAGTTTAAGTTGGAGTCGCTCGAGGTGCCATAGCCGTCCGCGCCGCCGTTCTCCATTCGCGCGAGGCGAATCGTCGCGCGGTCCGTGGTGTTGTTCAGGTAATAGACTTCGATTCCGGTGGTGTCGGGGTTCGGACTCGAATTGAGGTGAATCGAAACGAAGAGATCGGCGCCGGCGCTATTCGCGATTCGAGTGCGCTCGGCGAGGCTGATGAAAACGTCGCTCGATCGCGTGAGCTCGGCACGGATACCGCGGGCTTCCAGAGCGGTTTTGAGACGCGTCGCGATCTGCAGCGCGAGGTCTTTCTCCATCGCGCCGGCCGACGATTGCGTGCCGGGATCGTAGCCGCCGTGACCGGGATCGATCATCACCAGGAAATGACCTGGCGGATGATTCTCTTCATTCAAAGCGACGGGCGCCGGTGCGGGCGCGATCGGCTGCGCGACCGGCACGGAGTGGAGATTGTTCGGCGGCGAATACGCGACCGGGCGCGCGACGGGCAGAGCAGGGCGGCGCGGCACGACGTTGTGAACCACTATCGGCGTCGCGATATTCGGATCCGCGCCCGCGCTCGCTACCCGCAACACGATCTCATTTTCGTCTCGCAGCCGCGCGACCGCATAGTCGGCTTTGCCGATAACCTCGACGGCGATTCGCGAGCCAGTGTCCGATTGGATCGCGCGGACGGTCGCGATCGGCGCTGTCTCATGGCCGAACAGCGGACGCGGCGGAATTGCGACGCGCGTGCGCGCCAGCTCGATCCATAGTTCACTGCCATGCGTGCTGAGCTCGAAACGTGGAGCGGGTCCGCTGAATCCGAAATGGAGTTCGAGTGTCGGCCCGCGATGCTCGATTCGTGCGGAGGTCAGGACCGACGAGGGGACACTGGCGCGCGCGACCGCGACCATCGCGCAAATCGCCGCCATCGCGACTGCCACCGCCATGAATCTCCGCATCTCCGCAACCTACCCAGTCTGCAAGGATAGCTGCCGGCTGAGCCAATCTCCACGCCCCCATCAGCTATATGCGAATCTTCCGGATTTCCGTGCGTCACGCACCCCTGGCTGCTGGAGCAGGTGACGCCCGCCGTTTCTATATCGCCTGCTCGGTTGCGATCAGCCGATCAATCGCGCGCCGGGCATGAATCCGTGCCGCATCGCCGTGAATTTCGACCAACGGCCCGTCGGGAAGCTCGAGCAGTCGCTGTTGCTGAGCTTCGAGGACCGCCTTGTCCTGTTCGAAAGTCCTGGCGATTTCGTCAAATAGCTGGCGAGTCGCGCTTGGGTCATTTTGGCTGTAGCCATTTGCGGACGACCAGAAATAAAAGCTGCTATTCTCAGTTTCAGGCGTTATGCCGTGGAATAGCCTGAACGAGAAACAGTTTTCGCGGGGTCTATCGTACTTCCAATCGCGCAACGCACCTGTCCCCGCGTCGATCGCGCCGTTCCATTGAAGCACCGCGTTGGGGGCAACGAATTCAATCTCTTGCCATCGATCCACCTTGCCTTTGAATCCGACCGTCTTGATGTAAGTCGGTGGCGGCACCGAGTCGATCATCCAGCGCTCGAATTTCACACCGTTGGGCGTGCGCACGGTCCGCATTTTGGCCTCGACGTGAGTAGTCGCGTCACCGCCGACAGTGCCTTTATGCACGTAGCCCAAATGCGAAAGATCCATCAGGTTGTCCAACACCAGCAAGTAGCCGCTACGCAAATGCATCATCGTATGTTGATGCGGCCAATTTCGGGAATCGTTGTGGTAAGGGAACTCGATTATCAGCGAGCGATCCGCCTGTTCGGGCTTCCCCATCCATATCCATACGAACGCGTCTCGCTCGACGACAGGATAAGAGCGGACCTGTGCGCCCGGCGGCACCTTATGATCTCCGGGCACCAGCACGCACTGTCCTGCGCAGTCGAAGACCAGTCCGTGATACCCGCATTGGATTCCGCGCGGAACGATCTCGCCCAACGATAACGGCGCGCCGCGATGGCAGCAGCGGTCCTGGAGCGCGGCGATTGCTCCCGCGGAATCCCTGAATAGGACGACCGGCTCGCCAAGAATCCGTCGGCCAACCGGCGACTGTGCGACTTCGTCAGACCACGCTGCTATGTACCAGGCGTTACGGACAAACATCGGTGTCTCCTCTGAGCGATCAAAAGTGAATTTTTTGAATATGCACAATCTTCGATCTTTCGGAAATTCAGGCTCTGGGCAGATTCTGTCAATGGCGGAGGCGGCTCACCCCTGCTGCTTGAGGCGGGCGGCGAGGCGCGCCAAGGCGTTCAGCGCGTCCATTGGGGTCATTCGCTCGATGTCGAGTGCGCGCAGTTCATCGATGATGCGTTCCTCTCGCGGCGAGAACAGACTGAGCTGCGGCGCGGGGACTTTGGCGCGGCGGTCGCGGGCGATTCGCGGCATCCCGGCTTCATCCAGTTCGCCCTGCTCGAGGTTGGCGAGAATTTCGCGCGCGCGGCTGATAATCGAATCGGGCAATCCCGCCAGCCGGGCCACCTCGATTCCATAACTCCGCGACGACGGCTGCTCGATGACGCGCCGCAGGAAAATCACCTCGTCGCCCCATTCGCGCACCGCCATGCTGAGATTCTTGACCCGTGGACGCTCGCGCGCGAGGTCGGTCAGTTCGTGGAAGTGCGTCGCGAACAGCACCTTGGCGCGCGTCTGATCGTGCAGATACTCGGCGACGGCCCACGCGATCGCGAGCCCGTCAAAAGTGCTGGTGCCGCGCCCGACTTCGTCGAGTAACAGGAGGCTGCGCTCCGACAGGCCCTTCAGCAGGCGCGCCGTCTCGCTCATCTCGACCATGAAGGTGGACTCGCCTCGCCGAAGTTCGTCGCGCGCGCCGATTCGCGTCAGCACGCGATCGATCAGCCCGATCGTCGCTTCGGCGGCGGGCACGAAGCTGCCGATTTGCGCCATGATCGCAATCAGCGCCACCTGGCGCAGATAGGTCGATTTGCCAGCCATGTTGGGGCCGGTGATCAGCAGGATTTGGCGCGTGTCGGGCTCGGCGTCGAGGTCGTTGGGCACGAACTCGCCCGCCCGCATTCCGGCCTCGAGCACCGGATGGCGTCCGTCGCGCACGCGAATCCGCAGCCCGGTGTTGATAGTGGGACGGACGTAGCCGCGATGGCGCGCGACTTTCGCCAGCGACATCACCGCATCGAATTCACCCACCGCGCGAGCGGTTTCGAGGATCGTCGCCGCGTGCGACTGCAAGTCGCGCAGCAGCTTGGTGAAAATTTGCAGCTCGAGTTCCTTGAGCGCCGATTCCGCCGTCAGGATTTTGCGCTCGAGTTCCTTGAGCGCCGGCGTGGTGAAGCGCTCGGCGCTGACCAGCGTTTGCTTGCGTTCGTAGTCGGCGGGCACGCGTTCGAGATTCGGCTTCGTGACTTCGATGTAGTAGCCGAAAATATTGTTGTAGCGAACTTTGAGCGACGGAATCGCCGTGCGCTCGCGCTCAGTCGCCTCGAGCTTCGCGATCACGCCGCGCGCCCCCGATGCCAGCCCGCGCAGCTCGTCGACCTCGGCACTCAATCCAGTGCGAATCACGTTGCCGTCGCGCGGATTCATGGGCGGCTCGTCGGCCAGTGTCGCTGCGATTTGTGCGACCAGCGCGGGCATCGGCGCGATCCGCGCAGCCTGCTCGCGGATTAGCGGGCTCTTGAGCGCGCCCATCGCTTGTTTCAGTGACTCAGTCGCCTTGAGCGCCTCCGCCAGGCGGTTACAATCCCTCGGCGACGCGCGCATCGCGCCGATTCGTCCCGCCAGCCGCTCGAGATCGCCGATTCGTTTCAACGATTCCGCCAGCGTACCGCCGAGGTCCGCATCGAACAGTTCTTCGACTGCCGCGTGCCGCGCGTTGATCGCATCGAGCGCGAGCAACGGATAGATGATCCAGTTGCAAAGCGTGCGAGCGCCGACCGCGGTCAGCGTCTCGTCGAGTATCGACAGCAACGATCCCTTGCGCGCGCCGTCGCTCGACGCGATCAGCTCGAGATGCCGCCGCGTGGTCTCATCCACCAGCATGTACTCGGCAATACGGTAGAGCCGCGGCGCCGCGATGTGCGCGAGGTCGTGGCCGAAAGTGTCCTCGACGTATAGCAGCGCGATTCCCGCCGTGTGAGCGATCGATTCGTGGAACTCGGCCGCAGTGTCTGCGAAACGATTCGCGAAGGCCGCGGTTGCGCGCCCGGCGCTGAAGGTTTCGTGATCGAGCGTGGTCAGCGAGCAATTCAGGTCTTTCAGCATCGTGCCCAACTCGCCGTCCTGCGCGGCGATTACGATTTCGCGCGGCGCGATTCGCGCGATTTCCTCGCATAGCGTCGAGACTTCGCGAACCTGCGTCGCGAGAAATTCGCCCGTCGAGACGTCGAGCGCCGCCAGCGTGAACCCAATGCCTTCCGCGCCCGTGACTGCGACCAGGTAGCTCTTCTCGGCCGCCGTCAGCACCATCTCCTCGCCGACCGTGCCAGGCGTGATCACCCGTACGATTTGCCGCGGCATCAGCTTGGGCGTCCTGGGGTCGGGTGTACCCTGCTCGCAGATCGCGACCTTGTGGCCGGCCTTCAAGAGCTTGGCGATGTAGGGTTCCGCGCTGTGGTAGGGCACGCCGCACAGGGGTACGCCGTCCTTGTTGCGCGAGGTGAGCTGGATGTCGAGCACGCGCGCGCCGACTTCGGCGTCTTCGAAAAACATTTCGTAGAAGTCGCCGAGGCGGAAAAACAGGATCGCGTCCGGGACGCGCTGCTTGACGCTCAGGTACTGCGCGATAAGGGGTGTTTGCTTGACTGCCACTGACGCGATTGCGGCTCACAATAGCAAATAGCAAGCGGCGCGCGCCCGCTTTTCGCTTTGCCGAATCCATCTCGATTTACTATGGTGCGGGTGTTAAGCACGCTTAATTCGCCGACACATCACAGACAGGAGATTAAGGAAAATGGCATCAGCATCAGCGTCATTGGAATCAGCGACTCGCGGCGCCAAGTCGAGCGCAGCGCTTGAGTTCCTCAAGAGCTCGCCCAAAAAACTTCTCATCGGCGGCAAATGGGTGCCGTCGAAGTCAGGCAAAACTTTCGAAACTCTCAACCCCTCCAACGAGCAGGTGCTCGCCCTGGTTGCCGAAGGCGACAAGGCCGACGTCGACGAGGCCGTCAAGCACGCGCGCAAGGCGTACGAGGATGGCAAGTGGGCGAGCCTGAGCCCGCACGCGCGCACCCGCTTTCTGCTGAAGATTGCTGAGCTGATCGACCAGCACACCGAGGAGCTGGCCGAGCTCGAGACGCTCGACAACGGCAAGCCGCTGTTCGAGTCCAAGAATATCGACATCCCGGGCGCCGCCGAGACCTTCCGCTACTACGCCGGCTTTGCCACCAAGATTTACGGCGAAACCAACCCCTCCGATCCCTCGATGTTCAACTACACGCTCCGCGAGCCGGTCGGCGTCTGCGGCCAGATCATCCCGTGGAATTTCCCGCTGCTGATGGCGGCGTGGAAGATTGCGCCCGCGCTCGCATGCGGCAACGTCGTCATCCTGAAGCCGGCCGAGCAGACTCCGCTGACCGCGATTCGCCTCGGCGAGCTTATCTGCGAAGCCGGACTGCCCGAAGGCGTCGTGCAAATCATCACCGGCTTCGGCCCCGGCGCCGGCAGCGCAATCGCCGAGCATCCCGATATCGACAAGGTCGCGTTCACCGGATCGACCGAAGTCGGCAAGTTGATTCTGCAAGCCTCGACCGGCAACTTGAAGCGCGTCTCGCTCGAGCTCGGCGGCAAGTCGCCCAACATCATCTTCCCCGACGCTGACATGCCGTCGGCGGTGTTCGGCTCCGCGCTCGGCATCTTCATGAACCAGGGCCAGGTCTGCTGCGCCGGCTCGCGCGTTTTCGTGCAGGAAAAAGTCTACGATCAATTCACCGATGAGCTGTCGAAGATCGCGAGCGGCTTGACCCTCGGAAATCCGCTCGACCCCAGCACGCGGATGGGCCCGCTCGTCTCCAAAGAGCAGCACGATCGCGTCAAGGGATATCTCAAGACCGGCAAGGCGGAAGGCGCCACCGCCAAGACCGGCGGTGAGCCGGGCAAACAGGAAGCCGGCTACTTTATCCAGCCGACGGTTTT
>Ga0070761_10001474_pt1 | contig 14724 bp, 17 predicted proteins | sample HubBroMetageREF1_FD_66724 | JGI IMG/M metagenome (GOLD analysis project Ga0070761, IMG submission 66724) | Reference soil microbial communities from the Hubbard Brook experimental Forest, New Hampshire, USA - Hubbard Brook CCASE Soil... | ecosystem: Environmental > Terrestrial > Soil >... | reverse complement strand
GCGGTCGGCTCCCCGACCTCCCCCCTGATGGACCCGCTCCGCGCGACCGCCGCCCTCCGCCTTCACCTGCGGCAGGTGCAGGGGCGGATCTTCCTGCACGCCTCGGACCCCTGGACCCCGACGTTCGTGCTCACCGAAGGCGGTGAGAGCGACCCCTACGGGCTCCTGCGCGTCGTCTAGCGGAGGACGGTGACCGACGGGCGGGAGCCACGCGAAGTTCCCCCGGGGGTCGGGGGCGGCGGCGTAATACGAAGCTATAAGCCACGGGATTCTCGTAGATTCGGTATCCGGGAGGCGTTCCGGCGCTCCCGGCGGAACACATGGTAGAGCTCCGGTATCTCATCGTCGATGACTCCCCGACGGTGCGCCTCACGATCAAGCAGGCGCTCTCCCAGGAGAAGGTGGACGCGAGCCGCGTCGCCGAAGCCGGGAGCGCGGCCGAAGCGGTCACCCAATTCGACAAGACGCACCCGGACGTCGTCTTCCTCGACGTGACGCTGACCGAATCGGCCGCGCCGGCGGTGTTCGACGTGCTGGGGCGCCCGAACACCGTCCCGAAGAGCGGCAACGAAGTGGCGCGCTACATGCGCGCCAAGAATCCCGGCGTCACGATCGTCGTCTGCACGGGAAATCCCGGTGACGACCCGCGGGTCCGCGAGATGATCAAGGGCGGCGCGTTCCAACTGCTCCAGAAGCCGGTGCACCTGGCGCAGATCCGCCAGGTGCTCCTCCAGGTGCGCGACGAGCGGGACAGCGGCACCGGTCCGGCGTGAACGTCGGGGCTACGGCCGAGCGGGGAACTGCTTTCCGAGGGCATCCGCCACGAGGGCGAATTCGCGGGCGATCTCGAGGATCATCGGGCGCATCAGGGGGATGTTCGCCGACTCGGACTGCGACTCCAGCGACGAGCACTTTCGACTGAGCTCGAGCGCACCGACCTGGGCGCAGGTCGATTTCAGCGTGTGGGCGAGTCGAGCGATCCGGGGCGAGTCGGCTTCGTCGACGGCGGACTGAAGGTTCCCGACGAGGCGGCGTCCCTCGGTGCCGAACGCGGCGACGAGCTTCGGCAGGAACGTCGTGTCCGTTCCGGCCAGCTCTCGGAGATTGCGCCAGGTCTCCGGGTCGAGCGTCGTCAACGAGGCGCCGGTGCCCGTTTCCTCCGGTCGTGGGGCCAGGCGGTGGGTCGCGCGCCGATTCTCTTCGAACGGGCGAACGAGGAAGAGCGTCCGCGGGACCAGTCCACGCGGGAAGCGACGGATCAGATACTCGAGGGGGGGCCCGGGGCCTGTCGGTCCCTCGAGGGTGAGCATGCCGACATCGACCGGTGCGGCCGGCGCGTTCCGAAGGACCTCCGATGCCGACGGTTCCGTCGGGGGGACGGCACCGATGATCTGGGTGAGCCACGGGGGGGGACGGGGGTCCCCGCGGGCCGGGGTGAATCCCGTGAGTTCGGAGAACGCCCGGTTCGACTGCGAGATGCCGTGCGGAGCGAGGATCGCGGCCCCCAGCCGGACCGCGCCGAGCTCGTCGAGGACCTCGGGCGAGATCGCCCGTTCGTCCCCGAGATCGGTCTCGACGGCGCGGATGACCACCGCGAGTCGGAGCGTCCGACCGAGGAACCCGGGGGGAAAGATCCCCTTGACGAGATACTCTTGCGCCCCCGCCGTCGTGGCTCCCCGCGAGGTATCCGGGTTGTCGGTCCCGGAGAGTACCACGATCGCCACGCGGGGCGCGGCAGCCCGGATCTTGCGGACCCCCTCGGTGCCCTGGCTGTCGGGGAGCCCCAGGTCCAGGAGCACGACATCGATGTCGCCCTGCGAGACGCGCTCGACCGCCGCCGCCACCCGCGCGGCGCGTTCGGAGTGGATCCGGTACCCCTTCTCCTTCTCGAGAATGATCTGGACGAGTCGGGCGTCCCCCGGGTTGTCGTCGACGATGAGCGCGCGGATCTCGACCGGTTCCGTCACGGCGTACAGCGCGGGGTGCGCTACCCCCGCCTACGACGTCGGCAGTTCCACGGTCGCGAACCAGAACGATTCGATGGTCTTCACAACCTCGTGGAACTGGGCGAAATCGATCGGCTTCCGCACGTAGCAGTTGGCGTGCTGGTCGTAGGCCCGGGCGATGTCCTCCTCGGCCTGGCTCGACGTCATCACGACGATCGGGATGCTGCGGAAGACCGGGTCCGCCTTCACCTCGCGCAGCACATCCCGGCCGTCCTTGCGCGGCATGTTGAGGTCGAGGAAGATCAGGCTCGGCCGATGCGCACCCGTGTACTTGCCCTGCTTGCGCAGGAACGCGAGGGCTTCGACGCCGTCGGGCACCCAGCTGATCTCGTTCAGGATCTTGCTGTCCCGCATCACCTCGCGGACGAGGCGCGCGTCCGCGGGATTGTCTTCGACGATCAGGATCTGGACCGGGCGAGGAGCGGAGCGCTCGGTGAGTGGCATTGCTACCGTACGCGCCCTCCTCCCGTATAGCCTTCGCGTAACGCCCGTAACGGAGCTTAGACGAGCTCTTTCAGCCGGGCCTCGATGAGATGGAGCGCTTCGGCCTTCGTTTGAGAGGTCTCCGCATCGACCGGCGGTGGGGCCGGGCGGATGAGCGCGCGTCGGTCGACCGGGAGCGTGAAGAAGAACGTCGTGCCCTCGCCGGGGACCCCCTTGCTCTCGACCCATATCTTCCCCCCGTGGCGCTCGATGACTTTCTTCACCACGGACAGGCCGATCCCGGTTCCCGCGTACTCTTCGCGGCTGTGGAGGCGCTGGAAGATCACGAAGATCCGCTCGTGATACTCCGGCAGGATCCCGATCCCGTCGTCCCGGACCGAAAAGAGCCAGTCGCCTCCCTTCCGCTCGGACTTGACCCAGATGTGCGGGGGCTTCTCGCCGTGGAACTTGATCGCGTTCCCGATGAGGTTCTGGAGCACCTGGCCGAGCTGGATCGGGTCGCCCTCCAGCTCGGGCATCGGTCCCGTCACGGTCACTTCCGCTTTCGCCTGGGCGATGGTCTCCCGCAGGTTCGAGAGCGTCATCGTGAGCACCTGGCTCATCGAGACCCGCGTGAACGCCAGGCCCCGCGTATCGATCCGCGAGTAGGCGAGCAGGGCATCGATCAGCTCGCGCATACGGGTCGCGCCCTCCTGGGCGTACCGAAGGAACTCTCGGGCATCGTCGTCGAGCTGCGCCCCGTACCGCTGCTCGAGGAGCTGGGTGTAGCTCCCGACCATGCGCAACGGTTCCTGGAGGTCGTGCGAGGCGATGTAGGAGAACTGCTCGAGCTCGCGGTTCGACCGGGCGAGCTCCGCGGCCCGGCCGGCGAGCGCTTCGACCAGCCTCTCGCGCTCCGCGAAATCGCGGAGATAGATCCCGGTCATCTTGTCGCCGCGCATACCGGCGACGACCGCGCTCTGCACGATGACCTGCAACGGGATCACGGAACCGTCCTTGCGAAGGCCCTTGAACTCGCCCGAGGCGACCGGGTCGCCCGGCACGTGGTTCTGAATGAGGTGGCTCAGGCCCGGCCGGGACGACGCGATGAACAGCTCCGTGAGGGGCCGCCCGAGGATCTCCTTCGGCAGATAGCCCAGGAACCGCTCGACCGCGTGATTCGAGAACGTCACCACCTGCCGCTCGTCGACGAGGAGGATCACCCCGAGGGGAAGGTCGAGCAGCATGCGGGCCTGGTCGTCGAGTCCCGGGGCCGGGACGGCCGGTCGCCGGTTCAGGAAGCCGGTCGCCGCGAGGAGCGCGGCCCTCCGTACGACGCCGATCACGGGCTCGGGGCCCCCTCCCGAAGGTCGGCCGGAATGGTCTCGATCGCCGTTACGCCGTATCGCCGCCGTGCCCACGACGGGGGATAGTACGCGGCGAGGCTCATCAGGGCCGGAAGGACCAGGAGCAACGTACGGAACACCACCCAGGGGATCGTGGTGGCCGGCACGAAGAGCTCGAGCGCGAACCAGAGCAGGATCCCGCCGCCGACCAGCGTGATGCGGTACTTTTGGCCTGTATCGTCGGTCTTGCGCCGCAGCGAGAGATAGAGGATCGCGGCCACGATCTCGGGGACCAGGAGCAGGAGAACGAGGATGAGCTCGAGCAGCACATTGGGGGTGCCCGCATACCGCCAGACGGTCGACCCCGCCTCGATGACGACGCCCGTCGGGGTCTGGGAGAAGAAGTAGAACAGGTAGGCGACGTAGAACCCGATGTAGATCGCGCTCACCTCGATCAGGTGGTACTGCCCCGTGTACACGTAGACGAGGAAGCCGGTAAGCCCCCAGAGGCTCGCCACGATGATGACGATGCTGACGAGGAAGAGGGTCATCGCCAGTGGGTAGGTCAGGACGCCCCCGAGGGCGCAGGAAAGGCCCACCGCGCCGACGGCGAGGTCCGCTCCCAGGCCGCCCCACCAGATCGCCAGCTGGGTCCCCGCGAGCCGCGAGCCGATCGACAGCTTGCGCTGGGAGAGCCGCGTCCCGATGAACAGGTAAAAGCCCGCGACGACGAGTGTCGCGGCGACAACCGCGGCGTCGCCCGGAACTTGCGCCGAGGGGATGAGCGCGGTCAGGGAACTCGTCGCCTCCCCGGCGAAAAGGCGTGCCCGCGGGTTAAGTCACTATCGAGAGCGCCCTTACGGAGGCGGCTCCGTTCGTTGGCGACGCGGGGGCCGCTCACGGAGCCGCCGCCCCGGCCTGGAAGTAATCGTCGGGACCGCTCGTCAGTTCGATCCCGAGCTTGCGTCGTATCCACGCGGGGGGGAGGAGACCGATGTAGCTCAGGACGGCCGGGATGACGTCCAGGATCGTCTTCACGAAGATCCATTCGTACCCGGCGCTCGGTACGAAGGCGTGGACCCCCACCCAGAACAGGATGCTCGACCCCACGAGGGAGATCCGCCAGCGGGCGCGGCGGTCCGGGGCACGGGGTAGGAGCGAGAGATACAGGCACGCCGCAACGAACTCGGGTACCAGCACCACGAGGTTGAGGGCGGTCGCGAGGTTGCCGTAGGCGGGCATCGCGTAGAGCAGCGCGGGGCTGCCGCTCGCGACCGTGACCCCGTACGGCCCCTGCGCGAAGATCGCGTACACCGACACGATGTAGAAGACGGCGTAGAGCAGGCCGAGGGCCGCGAGGTTGTATCGACCGGTCGAGACGTAGACGAACGAACCGAGCAATCCCCAGAGGTAGACCGACTCGATGGCGATGGTGAGGAGGGAGAACGTGAGCGCGGCCGAGTACGGGAGGGCGTTGCCGAGCGCCAAGGCGAGCTCGATCCGGCCGACCGCGAGGGCGCCCCCGAGCCCCAGCCACCAGAGCGCAAACTGGTACGACGCCAACCGGGACTGCGGGGATACGTTCCGACGAATCAGGCGGAGTCCGACATAGGCATAGACGGCGACGGCGAGAACGCTGACGAGCAGCGTTGCGACGGTGATCCCAACATCCGAGGCGGGAATGAGCGGCGTCACGGGAGCGGGTCAACCACGTCCGGGAATCGCGTCGGACTACCGCGGGCGGGCCGGGGTTCTGCCGCCGAACGAATCGCCCACACCGTGGACCGGAGATTTTGATGGGGCCCGCGCCGTGTTAAGGTTGCGCTCGAAGTCGCACGGCCCGAGCCGTTGCCGATGTCGGCGAGACCCCGGGCGCGACCCTCGGTCGTCGGATTCATATACGAGGGAGACGATATGTCATTCGTCAGACAAAGTTAGGGGTCTTGTCTGACGCGCATGGTGGACACGTCGGAGCGGGTGACGGTGCGCATCCCGCAGGAGCTCCTCGAGAAGCTGAAGAGGATCCAGCAGGCGAAGGACACCCCGACCATCTCCGACACGATCCGCGAAGGGCTCGAACACTACATCGAGCTCCACCTGCCCCCCCAGAACGTCCGAAAGGTCGTCGTTGAGCTCTCGCGCCAGGACAACAGCCGGCTCGAAGAGTTCGTACGGGAAGGCAATTCCGTCAGCGTCGACGACGCCGTGCGCTCGGCGGTCCGCGAATACATCCGCGGGCGGCTCGAGCAGATCTCACCGCCCGCTCGCTCCCATCGCCGGGAAGGGGAACCGGTCGCCGCGGAGGGCTCCCCTCCGCCCTAGCGGCCGGGGAGTCGACCGTGGTCGATTCGAAGCCGCCCGAGGCGTGGGCGTCGCTCGCGCTCGCGCCCCCGTGCGCGATCGTCGGACTCGGGGGCGCCGGCAGCGAAGCCGTCCAGGACCTCGTGAGTCTGGGAATTCCCGGCGTCCGCGCGTTCGCGGTGAACACCGACGCGAAGCATCTCCTCCGCATGGGTGTCGAGGAACGGATCCTCATCGGCGCCCGGGAGTTGCGCGGCCGCGGGAGCGGCGGCGATCGGGCGTCGGTCCTCCGCGCCGCCGAGGACAGCAAGGAGGAGATCCTCCGGCGACTCGCGCCCTTCGAGATCGTGTTCCTGCTCGCCGGGCTCGGGGGCGGTACCGGGAGCGCGCTCCTTCCCTACCTCGTCCGGGAGCTCCGGAACACCGAGACCCTCCCCGTTCCGGTCGTCTTCCTGCCGTTCCAGGTCGAGCTCGACACCAACCAGGGCCGGCGGGAGAACGTCGAGGCGACGATCGCCGAGCTCGAGGACATGGCCGGCCTCTTGCTCGTGCTCTCCAACGAGAAGCTCCGCCGGTTCGAGTCGCTCGCGATCCACCGTGTCTTCCACGTGCGGAACGCGTACCTGCACTCGCTCGTCACCAGCCTCGTGGACATGGTCGAGAACCCCTCCCAGCTCAACGTCGACCTCGCGAGCCTGAAGAATCACCTGCGCGAGGCCGGACTCTCGACGCTCGTGGTCGGGGAATACCACATCTCCGAGCCCGAGCGGCTGGTGCACCAGGCGCTCTCCGACTCGCTGCTCGACTACCATCTGTCCGACTCGGCGTCCGCCCTCGTCCACCTCGACGGCGGGTCGAACCTGACGCTCCGAACGCTGGACCGGGTGCTTCGCGTGATGCGCCAGCGGCTCGGGGAACCGCAGCAGCTCGTCTTCGGTACCCGCATTCGCCCCGAGCCCCGCGAGGTCGTCCGCCTGACGGCCGTGATCGGGGGTCTCCGGCCCCGGACCGTCCGGGACGCGCTCCGACCGGGAGCCGCCTCCTCTCCGCTGGTCGCCCACTAGCTCGGCGACGGGTCGCGGCCGTTCTCGACCTCGCGCCGGTCGAGGACGTTGTGGACGAGGTCGATCACCTGGGACGTTCGTAACGAGCGGGGACCGACCGAGACCGCGGGCACTCCGGAGGCACGGAGCTGGGCGACCTCCGCCTCGGTCGGGTCGTACGGGTCCGAGACGACCGCTCCAAAGTCGTTCGGGTTCGGTGAGAGCGCGTCGAACGGCGACCCGCCCTCCGTGAGCCACACCGTTCCCGGTCGGGCGAGGAACGCCCCAAGCTCTCCCACGGGCTCCGATGCGGAGACCCGAAGGCCGGGGGAGGACTCGAACTCCGCCGGGAACGCGATCGAACGGACGAGGGCGTTCTTGAGCAGGGCGGCGGTCGACCGCTCGTCCGGGTTGAGGTAGCGAAGACGCGCGCCGACCATCTCGATCTTGCGGGCGGCCGGCGGCGGCTCGGCAACGAACAGGACCGTCACCTCGGTGTCCCGGCGGAGGTCGTTCGAGGTCGTGAACGCGGTCGAGACGGCCCGGGCGACCTCGTCCATCCGTCCGGCGCCGCCCGCGAGGTCGTTGAGCGTGAAGGTCCCGGCGGGGGGAACCCGGTGGGCCAGGATCAGAAATCGGCGCATCCGCGTCGAGGAACCGCCGGTGGGGTTAACGGTTCGGGCGCGGCGCGCCTATTCGTCGTCGACCAGCTCACCGCGGCGCCGGCTTCGGCCGGTCGGCGGAGGGGGGGCGACCGGGTTCTGGCGGCGTTCCAGCCAGATCTCGTCCCCGAGCTCGTGGTAGACGGCGTGGGCCGGCATGCCGGTCCCGTGTTCGCCGTGCGGCAGATGGAAGGCGCCCGACCGGGCCGCGTTCGAGGAGTAGACGACCTCCTGCTCGCCGGCAGCGGCCATCGCGGCGGACTCCTCACGGGCGAGGTCGAAGATGCGGTCCTTGCGGAACATCCAGTAATGAATGCGCCACTCGCGGCCGTCGTAGAGCGTGGTCTCGTCCCGCTCGGTCTCCAGGATGCCCGTGTCCTCGAGCATGTAGAACGTATCGCGGTCGTCCGGTTCGAGGACGTTGTCGATGATCCGCTCGTTGAATCCAAAGAAGTTCAGGACATGGGCCGCGATGGAGCGGGCGTCCTCGGGACGCATCCCCTCATGCCCGACCGACCGTCGGATCGCCTTGGCGAGCGAGTCGAAATCGACCGGCCCGGCAAAGTCGGTCAGCGAGGCATCCGTCGGGATCCCCGCGCGGGTCGTCTGAATGTCGGCGTCGGACCGCAGCGGTACCGGGTTGCGAAGAGTGTACCGTTGGGTGGGTTGCTTCGCGTCGCCGCCAGGTCCCCGCATGGGACGAATCTATCTCTGGATACCCTATAAGATACTTCGGAAGACCGCCGGAAAAATCCGTGGGAGCAGCTTCCGTACCCGCCGCATGTTCGAGCGATTTTACTGACGGTAGCATGCCAGTATATCCCACGCAAGGTGGTTATACCAAAAGAGTGCGAGAACCTCCCTAGAGCACCACGCGTCGGCCCCGGCCGACCTTCTGGAGCGCCTCGATCCCCGGGCGCCACTCCTCCTCCTCGACGCGGAACTCGAGCTCGGAGAGCGACGCGAACTCGCGAGGGAACGGGAACAGGGACTTCGCCAGATAGACGTGGGCGAACGGCCCGCTCGAGGGGCCGGTCCACCCTTTCCCGTTCTCCGCGACCGACCGATACTCGTAGTACTCGGGGGCGGGCACGAACCAGATCGCGCGGTCGTCCGTGCCCCGGCCCGCGCGCGGCCCCCGGGAGAATACCTGAAGATTCAGGTGGCGGACCACCGCGGTCGGCAGACTGAAAATGTGCCGGTCTCCCGGGCGGGCGGTCGCGAGGAGACGGCCCCGGACCGTCTCGACGGCGAGCGCTTCCCGGGCCGGGTGGGTGGCGATCACCCGGACGATCCCCGGACCCCGCGCGAGAAAGCTGATCGCCCGGCTCGCCTCGCGCGAGTTCCCTTCCTCGGGCCGGAACCGGATCAGCTCCGCGACCTCGAGCGGAAGCTGCATCGTAAGCCACGTCGGGTGCACGGCCCGAACGATGACATACTCCATCGGCTGCCCGAGGCGGCCCGACCGCTATAAGAATTCTGAGAATCCGGGCGCACCGTTCACGGCCGGGGCGACAGACGCTCGACCGCCGCGGCGACCTCGGTGAAGTCCCGGGTGTGGAGGATGAGGTCGGCGACCCGGTCCACGTCGGGGAGGGTCGAGTTCAGTGCCACGAAGCGGCCGACGCGGTCGAACAGGGCGGAGTCCGCCCATCCGTCGCCGACGTGCACGACGCGGTCGGCGCGGAGGTGGAACCGTTCGACCAACCGGCGGAGCCCGGTCGGCTTGTCGGCGTGGACGTTCTCGGGCCGCTGGACGATGCCGTCGACGATCGCCTGGGCCCCCGTTCCCTCGAAGTCATCGAAGCCGAATTGCCGACAGTACCATTCGCAGACGTACGGAGGATTGTGGGTCAGCAGGGCCACCCGACTCCCGCGGGCGTGGAGCGCTTCGACCCCTTCCGAGATCTTGGCGATCCGGGGCGTGCTCGCCAGCGCTTCCTCGACCTCGGTCCAGGGGCGACCCGCGGCGATCTCGAGCATGTCGGCGAGGTGCTCGTCCTCCCCGATCTCGTGGTTCAGGAATCGACGCTGGGTTCGCTCGAACTGGGGCATCCGGCCGAGCGTCGCGGCGATCGCCTTCCAACCGTGGATCGTCGTGAGGGTCCCGTCGATGTCGACCGTGACCAAGGGCCAGGGCGACGGGCTCCCGGGGCTCACGAACGGCTCCCGATTCCCATCAGGATCCCTCCCAACCACACGGCGAGGATCCCGAGCGCCCCGACCGTGATCCCGTAGGCGAGGGCGTCGGGCGCGGTCGGGAGCAGGGCGGAGATCAGGAACAGTCCGACCAGGGTGAGGAGGAGACCGAGCCCGATCTTCAGCTGCTTCGACGAGCGCCGAGGGGGAGCCGGGGGAGCGGCCGGAGCCGGCGACGCGGGGTCCATCGGTCGAGACCAGAGCCGACGGAGATAACCGTGCCGGGCGGCGCGCCCCTACGACGAGTCGCCGGGGAGCTTGGGCCGTTCCGCGGTGGGCACCGGTGGCAGGTAGACCGTGCCGACCCACGGGGGGGGCGGCGGCTGATCCGTTTCGCGGTGGCTCCGGTGGTACGCGGCCTTCATCCGGGTCACGAACGGACGCGCGCCGATGGGGGAGAGGATCGTGGTCACGAGGCCGACCCCGGCGACGATCGTGAAGGTCTCCGCGGTGAACACGTGGGCCCCGAGGAGGATGACGGCCATTGCGAGCTCGACCGCTCCCCGGCTGGTCACGAGGAACCCGGCGCTGAACGATTCGTCGGTGGTCCAATGGAGGCTGAGCGCGACGCCGGAACCGACCAGGAACTTCGAAAGTACGGCAAACGATGCGAGCACGATGAAGATGACCAGGGTAGTCCCGCCCCCGATCGTCGTGAAGTCCGTTTCGAAGCCGACGAGCGCGAAGAACAGGGGGACAAAGAAGCCCCAGGTGACGGCCTCGAAGACGATGCTCATCGACTTGTGCGCCTTTGCTCCCGTCACCTCGGGCGTGATGAGCATCCCCGCGTAGAACGCGCCGATCACGAACGTCAGGCCGAGGTACTGGGAGTAGAGCGCCGCGCCGAGGCCCGCCACGATCAGGAGCGCAAAGCCGGCCTCGCGCGAGTTCCAGGTGGCCCGGAAGCCCCGAACGAAGGTCTTCCAGCCGGGAGAAAGGGCGAGGTACTGCAGGAGAAGGTACACTCCGAGGACAGTCCCAAGGAACAAGAGTACGGTCCCGATCGAGATCCCGACGGCGGAGAGCGGACTTCCCCCGCCCATCTGTACCCGCAGGAGGATCGCGAAGACCGTCACCGCGCTCAGCTCGTTGACGACCGAGGCGTTCAGCAGCATCGAACCGAACCGGGTCTCGAGGATGTCGAACTCCCGGAGCATGATCCCGAGGACCGGAAGGGCGGTGATCGAGATCGTGAGGGCGATGAACAGGTCGAGCGTCACCGAGTCGTTCGGGAACAGGAGGCGTACGAGCGCGGCACCCGTCAGGAACGGGACGAAGAACATGGCGACCCCCAAGAGAAGGGCCGGGATGCCCGTCGTACGCAGCTGCTTCGGGCTGACGGAGAGGCCCGCCATCAGGAGAATGAAGAACGTCGCGAGGGTGAGCAGCCCGGAGAATTGCGACGTCACCACCGTGTTCGTCAGTCCGAGCGGTCCGCCGAGGAGGGTCGGTCCGAGGATGACGCCCACGATCAGCTGTCCGACGAGCGCCGCCTGCCCGAGGTGAGTGAACAGCTCCCCGACGATGACCGCCGAGGCCACGAGGAGGAACAGCCCGATGATGAACAGGGTCGTGGTGTTGATCACGCCGCGGTCCCGGACCGTCGGAGGAATTCCGCCCTAACTAACTTTCGACCCGAACGAAACGAGGGAGGGCCGGCGTCGCCCGTGGCGGTAATCTCTCCCCCGGCCCTCGGAGCTCCGTGCCCCGAACGCCCGAGCGGACCCGCCCCCCGCGGCGCACCGGCCCCCCCGACCCGGCGGCCGTGGCCGAGCGGAAGATCCGCTCGGTAGAGGAACCGCTCGATGTGAGGCTCCGATCCGCCCGCCCGTACCCCCTCCTCGAAGTGCGGAACCCGATCCGGGAGACCCAGTACCTCGTGATGCTTCCCGAATTCCCGGCACGGGAGTCCGCGCTCTGCACCTGCACCGACTTCGCCCGGCGGGGGCTGGGCACCTGCAAGCATCTCGAGGCCGGGTTCCGCTGGCTCACCGAACACCCCGACGCGCCCCCCCTTCTCCCGGACGACGGGCGGCCTTCCCGGTCGGCCGCGATCTGGAAGCGGGTCGATCAACGGCTGGCCGCGAGCGCGAAGGACCCTTCGCTCCCCGCCCGGCGGTGGCGGCGCGCCGGTGCCGTGCTGTACGAACCGGGGATCGAGGAATAAGGTAGGAAAGAAGGGGTTGTCGCGAGGGGCGGCGGGACCGGCTTACGCCGAGGACATCCCGGGGGCGCCCTTGAGCGCGCGGACCTTGTAGTACTCGGGGTCCACGACGACCTCGCCGTTGATGCCCATCGTCTCGATGGTCTTCAACGCGGCTCCGCCCTGCTTCTTCGCGGCCTGCCAGTCCGGGATCGGGATCGAGAACTTCTTCTCGACTTCCGTCCGGTAGATCGGGCCCGAGTTGTACGAGCAGAACGGGATGACGCGCCCGTCCGGTACCGCGTAGTGGATATCGCAGCGCATCAGGCGCTGGATATCGTAGTCGTACGCGTCCTGGAAGTGCATGTTCCCGATGTAGAGCGTGCGCCACGTGAACTTCGCGAGGGCTTCCTTGTTGCCTTCCGTGAAGATCCCCGCGATCACCTTGACGCAGTTCTTCTCGCTCAGCCCTTCGGGGGCCTTCGCGAAGTCGAAGTACTTCGACACATCGTGGAGCAGGCGAGCGCCCGCCACGGCCGTCCGAACGCGCGAGAACCGCGCATCGCGGTACTTCTCGATCATCGTCTCGACGTTCTCGAAGAACCCGTCGACGTCCATGAACCGCGGGAGCGGCGTGATCTTCTGTCCGTCCTTGGAGACGAACGCGAAGGTAGCGCAGCCGCAGCCGGGGTGGGTCGTGAGGGTCATCTTCTCTTCGCCGTGGATGATCGAGACGAGCTCCGAGATCGGGGCGACCGACGGCACGGGGAAGAAGTCCGACTTCTCGAACGGTCCCTCCGTGCAGAGGATGCGCACCAGGTCCGACTGGGTGAACCGCATCTGGAAGCGGTCCTTGTCGGGGATACGGGCGGTCAGGGCGACCGGCTGGAAGTTGACCCCGCGGACGACGTCGATGTTGTCGATCGCGAACTTGACCGTGGGCCAGATCTCCTTCTCGTTGAACCCGCCGACCAGCGTCGGGACGAGGACGACCGAGAGGGGCTTGTCGGGCTTGCCTTGGGCGAGTTCGCCCGCCGAGGAGTGCGTCTCCCGGGCGGCCTGGATCGCCTTCTGCTTGACCTTCAAGAGCGGAACACCGCGCACCTTTCGGTAGATCTCATCGTCCAGCCCATCGAACTGGAGATAGAGCGTGTGGAGCCCCGAGTCCCGGCACGCCTGGGCAAAGCCGGGTTCGTTGGCGACCCGGATACCGTTCGTGGCCACCTGGACCTGCTTGAAGCCGAGGTCCCGCGCCATCGAGACCGCGTCCAGGAACAGCGGAGAGAGCGTCGGCTCGCCGCCCGAGAACTGGACCGCGACCGTTCCGACGGGCTTCTGCTCGCGGAGGGTCTTCAGCATGAAGTGGATCTGCTCGCGGGTCGGCTCAAAGACGTATCCCGCGGCGTTCGCGTTCGCGAAGCAGACCGGGCACTTCAGATTGCAGCGGTTGGTCAGGTCGATCAGGGCCAGACCCGTGTGGGACTTGTGGTGACTGCACATCCCGCAGGTCGTCGGGCAGCCGCGGAACTTGTCGTAGTAGGGGTTCTCGTATCCGACGCCGTCGTGCGCGTACACTTCCATCCGGAGATAGAAGTCGACGTCGTTCGAGATGATGTCCCAGAAGTACCCGTGGGTACGGCAGGTCTTCTCCATGATGACCCGGCCGTCCTTCTCCCGCACGATCGCGGGGATGACCTTGATACACTCGGGACAGACGGAGGCCGTCTTCCGGGGCAGCCCCCGGGGGGCCTGGAACTCCTTCATTACACGTGCCGGCATTCTCGTTTCTCCGATTCGGGTCCGCAGCCCTGCGGCTGGGACCCGAGGGGGACCACCCACCTTGGCCTACTTAATCCGTCTGTCGTCGAGGACGCTACAAGACTCGGGGACCGTGACGGAGATTCGCACGGTGTTCCTCGCTACAACGGACGAATAACCGGGGACATTCCTGTCGAAATCGAGGGGTCTACGGTCGGGGCGGTCCCTCCGAACGGACCGACGGTCCCGAGTCCACCGGCTTATGGGTCGCGGAGCCTCGGGGCACCGTATCATGGCGCGGAAGAAGCCCGCTCGCTCACGTCCCCCCCCGCGGAAGGCGCGCACCCCGTCACCCCCAAAATTCGTGGGGCGCGACGCGTCCCCCGTCCTCGACAAGTATCCCCCGAAGGACCCCGCCCTCTCGGTGAAGGGTCCCCCCTCCCACGCGACCACCACCCCGGCTCCGGCGTCCCCGTCGACTCCCAGGGAGTCGGAGACCGGTGCCCCCGCCGCCCCCGTGCCGTTGATCTCGCTCGAGCGACCGTTCGATGTCGACGACTTCTCCGCGCTGCTCGGAGAGACGTCGGTTCGGGTCACGGTGCCGAGAGAAACCCTCGCGGAGGTGCTCCGTCGGGTGAGCGAGTTCATGGGGTTCGGGATCTACGTGTACGCCGTCACGATCCGCCCCACCCCGGGGGACCTCCTGAAGAGCTTCGTGGTCGAGCTCCAACGGGTCGACTACGACCCGGAGAAGCGCACGTGGACCCCCTTTGTGGAGAAGGGGACGTCGGACTCGCCGTTCGGCCCGACCGGTACACGTACCTAGTGCCGCCACATTCACTA
>Ga0070761_10001473_pt1 | contig 14725 bp, 10 predicted proteins | sample HubBroMetageREF1_FD_66724 | JGI IMG/M metagenome (GOLD analysis project Ga0070761, IMG submission 66724) | Reference soil microbial communities from the Hubbard Brook experimental Forest, New Hampshire, USA - Hubbard Brook CCASE Soil... | ecosystem: Environmental > Terrestrial > Soil >... | reverse complement strand
ACTTCTGTCACGGCAGAGGTCGCGGGTTCGAGCCCCGTCCTCCCCGCCATAAGCCAGAAAAGAATCAGTGGTTTACGGCGATGTGCTTATCTTTCATGCCTCCGAGTTGGGTGCTGGTGGGTTCGATTGCATCCTCCCGAAAACAGATTTGAAAATGCAAGGTCCTGCGCGGCCCGTTTCTCTTCGCCGACGGCCTCATGGTAAATCCGCAACGTGATGTTCGGATTGGCACGGCGAAACAATTCCTGACTTGTCTTAACGCTGACTTTGAGAGAGCCGAATAGGGCCGGCGAGCGGTGGTCACGCCAATCCTCTTCAATGGTGCGACCGTTAATGACAACATGGGTGCGGTAAGGCGAATTTAGCTGATCACGCGGTATAGTTCGCGCTGTCTCCGCCTGTTACATCGTAGGTTGCGCCGGAGACCATTCTGGCGGAGTCCGACGCAAGGAACACTACCACCGGCGCAACATCTTCAGGCTCGATCCATGGCACTTCGAGCGGTGATTTTGCCTTGAGTCCTTCTTTCGCTGTTTCCTCATCTTTGTGAACGTCTCCTGTGGGACTTCTGCCTGCAGCCTCAAGCGCCTGCGCGTATCGCTCTTCATGGCGCGTCAGTGGTGTATCGATCAGCCCTGGAACCACCGCATTTACAGTGACTCCATATCTACCTAGTTCCAGCGCTGCCGATTTCATCAGTCCGATAATGCCCCACTTCGACGCGGAGTAAGCAGCACCGAACATTGTGCCGTGCCTCCCCTGGGTGGAGGTTGTGACAATGATGCGGCCTCTCCCGCGTCGTGTCATCGCAGGCGCGAACGCTCGAATCGCATTCGCCGTGCCTGTGAGGTTCACGTCGATCTGGATGTGCCAGTCAGGGTCCTCCATCTCCAGCAGTGGCCTGAATGCCTGGATTCCCGCATTTGCAAACAGAATGTCGACGCCATCGGAGGAGCTTTCTATCTCCACTGCTGTGCGGCGCAGAGCAGGCAGGTCCCGCTGATCCAGAACAAAACTGCGCCACCTGCCGCCGGCGGCATCAACCAGGCTGCCCGTCTTATCAAGGTCTTCCCGTCGCGCGGGAGTCACACCCGAGCGTGGGTCTACCGTATCGCAAATATCGATTCCCACTACCTGCGCTCCGCTCTGCGCCAACGCAACCGCAACAGCGCGTCCGATTCCTCGCGCCGCCCCGGTGACCACGGCCAACTTGCCATGGAGCATGCTTGTCCAACCAGAAATCTGCTGTCTCATTTAACACCCTCCAAAGCTTGAAAGGAGTTACCGCGTGTGTGAGTCGTTAGGATACAGTTGCGGATCTGTTCTGAGGGAGACGCCGCTCTTGTCGAGTGATTGTCAAATACACCGTCGACTGGGCCGCAGCCTTCAGCCACGCCTCCTGGGCTATGACTTCCGTGGTCTACGCCTGAGCGAGATACGTCTGCTGTTCAATGACTGAGAGGTTGGTCGTGTAATCTGCTTGGAAACTGTCCTGAGCCGCGACGAGAAGCTTCGCCTGCAGCTCTCGCGCTTTTGTGGCACCGGCAGCGCTTCTGCCGGCGTGGAGGGCCGTGATTGCCGCCCTAACCTATATCGCTAACTCGGGTGCCGTGTACTACTCCGGAATTGTGCCTAGCCCTCCCTGCCGGTGCAAAGCCGCGCGGCCGAGGAGAATCTTGGAGCAGACCAGGCACTGTTCAAGCAGCAGCAACTCGGGATCGCGAAATTGGAGGCGTTCCACAAACGACCGTATAAGGTAACCTTGTTGTCGAATCGCTCAGATACCGGTTCCTCAGTTCGGAGTGCTGGCACAATCTACGGCGAATCAGGCCACCGAGGTTGGAGATTTAGTGCGCGAAGCGAATAAGACTGTTGTGAGCTGCTGGGAAGAGCAGGTCGTCATCCCAACCTATCCGGTTCAGGACGGAGATCTGAACCCCATGTTCCTCGAAAAACGGGTGTACCAGGGCAGCAGCGGCAGAGTCTATCCCAACCCGTTTATCGACCGTGTCGCGTTGGAGAAGAGCGATAAGAAGTACCGGGCGATCTTTCTCGAAAACGAGTATGTGCAGTTAATGATTCTCCCCGAGATCGGTGGGCGTATCCACGCGGGGCTCGACAAGACCAACGGATACGACTTCTTCTATCGCCAGCGCGTGATCAAGCCGGCATTGGTCGGATTGCTGGGGCCATGGATATCGGGTGGTGTCGAGTTCAACTGGCCGCAACACCACAGGCCGTCGACCTATATGGCCGTACACGCAAGCATTGAAGCGCACCGTGACGGCAGTCAAACGGTTTGGCTCAGCGAACATGATCCCATGCTGCGCATGAAGGGCATGGTGGGCATTTCGTTGTCGCCGGGAAAATCGCTGGTCGAAGCCAAGGTGCGTTTGTACAACCGGACTCCGCTACCGCAAACATTTCTCTGGTGGGCGAATGTCGCAGTGCGCGTCCACGATGAGTACCAGGCATTCTTTCCACCAGACGTGACGTTTGTGGCCGATCATGCGAAGCGCGCCGTTTCCTCGTTTCCAATCGCTCGCAGTCGCTACTATGGCGTCGACTATCGGCCCGGCACCGACATCTCTTGGTACAAGAACATTCCGGTTCCCACCTCCTACATGGTGACCGAGTCGAAATACGATTTCTTCGGGGGCTACGACCACGCCCGTCAGGCCGGCCTGGTGCACACCTCAAATCATCGCGTGGCGCCGGGAAAGAAACTATGGACCTGGGGCAACGCTGAGTTTGGTTATGCATGGGATCGCAACCTAACGGATGAAGACGGTCCATACATCGAACTGATGGCAGGTGCATTTACGGATAACCAACCGGACTTCACTTGGCTGCAGCCATATGAGACGAAGACGTTCAGCCAGTTTTGGTATCCGATTCAGCAGATCGGCCCAGCAAAAAATGCGAACAGCGAAGCCGCGATAAACCTCGAGTTTCAGACCAAGAGCGCGAGGGTAGCAGTGGCAGTCACTTCTCGGCGTGATGTGCGCGTGGCCCTCACGAGCGACGGTAGTCTCCTTCTCGATGAACAAGTCGATATTGCTCCGGAACGGCCCTTTATCAAGGTCATCGCTGGCGACGGTTCAAAGAAAGAACAGTACAAACTCATCGTTCGCGATTTGGACGGCAATGAGTTGATTTCTTGGCAATACGAGCGGAACGTCCAGCGAGAGCTTCCGGATCCTGCCACCGAACCACCAGAGCCACGCCAGATCGCGAGTGTCGAGGAACTCTATCTGACAGGACTGCATCTTGAGCAGTATCGGCATGCAACCCGGTCGCCTGAGCCCTATTGGAGAGAAGGGCTGAAGCGCGATCCGGAAAACGCCCGTTTAAATAATGCGATGGGGCTGCTTCGCTTACGTAAGGGAGAATTCGCCGAGGCTGAAGATCACTTTGTGCGCGCTGTTGGGCGGTTGACCTTCCGCAATCCGAATCCCTACGACGGTGAGCCGTTCTATAACCTGGGACTCGTGCGGCTCTATCAATGCAAGACCTCGGAAGCCTATGAAGCCTTTCACAAGTGCATCTGGAACTACGCGCGGCAGAGCGCAGGCAATTATGCGCTCGCTGGCATCAGTGCGGGTCGCAGAGAGCTGGCCCTGGCGCTCGAGCAGATCGAAAAAAGCCTGCTCACTAACACCGACAACCTGAAGGCTCGAGCATTAAAAGCCTCGTTGCTGCGTCGCATGGGGCGAACTGCAGGAGCTCAGGCCGTGATTCAAGATTCTCTTGCACTCGATCCTCTCGATTTTCGGATGATGGCGGAACGGTTTCTCGTATCAGGCAGCAGTGAGGAGCTGGCTCTATATCTTGACGTTCTGGATGGGGACGCGCAGACGCTGCTGGACGTCGTTTTTGACCTTGCGTGGAGCGGGTTGCGCGAGGATGCGTTGCTTCTTCTCAATGCCTGCAGCAGGGATGAACGATTGAATCATTCCATGCTGCTCTACACGCGTTCGTGGTTAGCTGATGCTCTCAACCAAGCGGACCATGCTGCCGAATATTTGGCCTTGGCCGAAGCTGCCTCATCGCACTATTGCTTTCCTGCTCGTCTCGAAGAGATGATCGTGCTGCAAAGCGCCATCGCGCGAAATCCTGCCGGCGCGCGGGCGCACTACTATCTCGGAAATCTCTTCTACGACAAGCAACGTTACGATGAGGCGATCCGCTGCTGGCGCCATTCCGTCGCACTGGACAGCTCTTTCTCAATTCCCTGGAGAAACCTAGGAATCGCTGAGTTCAATGTCCTGCGCGATTCGGACGCGGCGGATCGGATGTACGCCCGGGCATTTGCCGAAAACCCGAAGGACGCGCGCCTGCTCTACGAGTGGGATCAACTCAAGAAGCGGGCTGGACTTGCTTCCCCGCAAGATCGACTGCGCTTGCTCCAGAATTATCCCGAGCTTGTTGCCCGCAGAGACGATCTGACCGTAGAGATTGTCACCCTGCTAAACCAGACGGGCCAATTCCATGAGGCTCTCGGTATTCTGAGCGAGCGTCGATTCAGTCCATGGGAGGGTGGCGAGGGGCTGGTGTCTTCGCAATATGCATTTGCGAATCGCGCTCTCGGTATTCAATCGATGCTGGACGCAAAACCGTCTGATGCTTTCAAGTACTTTGATGCAGCGCGGAATTATCCCCACAATCTTGGTGAAGGCAAGCACCTTCTAACTTTGGAACGCGATCTGGATTATCTCTCCGGGTTAGCGGCACGGCAAGTTGGCGACGACAATTTGGCACTTGCGTATTGGAACGCCGCAGGGGAGTCATTGTCAGAGCCTGGAATCCATTCCTATTTTCAAGGGATGGCTTTGCGCCAGCTCGGTGATGAGAAGGCGAGTCAAGAGACTCTGTCGGGCTTGGCAGAGTTCGCAGAGGAAAAGCGCAACACTGTTGCAAAGATTGACTACTTCGCGACGTCGTTGCCCAACTTTCTTCTTTTTGAGGATGACCTTCAGGAGCGCAATCAAATCGAATCCCTTCTTCTAAGCGCTCTGGCGCATCACGGCCTCGGTGACCGAGACAGCGCGGTCGCAGAGTTGCATCAGATAACGACCAAGGACCCCAACCACCAAATTGCTGCATTCTTCCTGCATTGGATCGAAAGCTACGAAAAGCTGACGACAATTGGCTCCGAGGTGCGACCGGCGCGATGATCACAGCCGTTGACAAGTCCGCCGTGGGCGCCGGCGACCGTGGCCCCGTCCGTTCCCTCTACCTGTGGCTTACGGCGGCAGCGGGCGCGCTGGGTGGACTCCTATTCGGTTATGACTGGGTGGTTATCGGCGGCGCGAAGCCTTTCTACGAGCGATTCTTTCACCTCGATTCACCGTCGCTCCAGGGCTGGGCAATGAGTTGCGCACTGATCGGGTGTCTCGTAGGGGCGATATCGTCAGGCCCTTTGAGCAATCGCTTTGGAAGACGGAGGCTGCTCACATCGTCTGCCATTGCGTTCACTGCTTCCTCGCTTGGAACTGGGCTGGCGTTCCGGTTCGGCACGTTCGTCACGTGGAGAATGTTAGGCGGTTACGCAATCGGACTCGCCTCTGGTGTTTCGCCCATCTACATCGCCGAGATTTCGCCGGCAAGTCTGCGTGGTCGGCTGGTTTCGCTCAATCAAGTGGCTATCGTCTTCGGGATCTTATTTGCGCAGGTGTTGAATTGGTTGATCGCGCGACCAGTGCCGCTGGGCGCTTCAGCCAACGATATCCTCCACTCGTGGAATGGCCAGGTGGGATGGCGTTGGATGTTCGCCGTTACGGCCATTCCATCGCTGCTCTTTCTGTTCGCATCGTTCTTGGTCCCTGAAAGCCCGCGCTGGCTAGCCATCAAGGGGCGTCATGAACAAGCGATGCGCGTCCTCGAGCGGCTCGGGGGCCACAGCTATGCCCAGCAGGTCTTGGACGACTTTGTCGCCGTCGGCGAGGTCCAGGCTGAAGGTTCGGTGCTCGCGCAGCTTCGTTCCTCCGATGTAGCGAAGGTTCTTCTGCTGGGAGTGGTTATCGTCGTTTTGCAGCAGTGGTGCGGTATCAACGTGATCTTCAATTATGCCCAGGAGATCTTCGCTGCGGCTGGCTACCAGGTCTCAGGCATCCTCTTCAACATCGTCATCAGCGGCGCTGTGAACGTGGTCTTTACCTTCGTTGCTTTCTTTTGCATCGATCGTTTTGGCAGACGGTTTCTTCTCCTGACTGGACTTTCCGGTCTCGTCTTCATCTACACAGTGCTTGGCCTCACGTATCGGATGCATCTTCAGGGCAAGCCGATGCTGGTTCTGGTACTTGCTGCTATCGCCTGTTATGCCATGTCACTCGCACCGGCTACGTGGGTGGTGATTTCGGAGATATTTCCTAATCGCATTCGCAGCAGCGCCACAGCGATCTGTGTAACGGTGTTGTGGTCGGCATGCTTCTTGCTCACGTACACCTTTCCGCTGCTCAACGCGGGGCTGGGAGCCGCTGGAACATTCTGGATCTATGCAGGCGTGTGTCTGGCAGGAGGCGTGTTCCTGTTCTTACGTCTGCCTGAGACCAAGGGAAGAAGCCTTGAAGAGATCGAAACAGAACTACGCGACTCAACATCGTAGGGGATAGCAGATGAGGTTAAGAAGGAGCAGGCAATCGCGGGCAGGTAGTAAATTTGCGATCGCTATCGTGTTCGTCGCGGTCCTCGTGCCAAGTTCGGCGTTTGGGGCAAACCACGATCAACAGGCGGTCGTCGTTTTGGACGGCGCCAGCAAGGGACGCATCTTCGATGGGCTTGGAGCCGCCAGCGCGGGAGCCTCTTCGCGCCTCTTGATTGACTATCCCGAACCACAACGCAGCGCCATCCTCGACTACCTGTTCAAACCCGGATACGGCGCAGCTCTGCAGCATCTAAAAGTGGAGATAGGAGCGGACGTGAACTCGACCGACGGCGCAGAGCCGAGCCACATGCGCAACCCCTCGGATCACAATTCATCGCGGGGATACGAGTGGTGGCTCATGGCCGAAGCTCACAAGCGGAATCCACAAATTCTCCTCGAGGTTCTGCCTTGGGGCGCCCCACGATGGGTGAATCCCGCTCCGGGCGATAAGGACACGCTCTACACGTCCAAGATGGCTGACTATGTCGCGGACTTTATTCAAACCGCAAAGCGCGATCATGGCCTCGATATCGGAGTCGCGGGGATATGGAACGAGAAGGTATATGACTCGACCTACATCAAGGAACTCCACCGCAAGTTCGTACAGGAGAGTCTCGCGACCAAGATCATCTGTTGCGATGAATACCCGGGAGAAGGTGCAGGACAATTTGCCATCGCGGATGATGTTTTGAAAGACCCCGAACTCACTCGGGATATCGCCATCATTGGCGTGCACTATCCACTGGCAGATGGAAAGCTCACGACAACAGATGTTGCACGGAAGACAGGTAAGCCGCTGTGGTCCAGCGAGGACCAACCGAACGGCGGAAGCGGGCCATTTCTTAGCCGCGACTGGGCCGTGGGTGGGCGGATTCTTGCGCATTTATATAACCGGAACTATCTGGAGGGAACTCTCACTGCGACGGAGATATGGAGTCCGATTACTTCGTACTATGACATCCTGGCTGCGCCCAACTCAGGGCTAATGTATGCAAATACGCCATGGTCGGGTCACTACGATGTTCAGGGAGCCATTTGGGCGACAGCTCACACGACGCAATTTGCCAAACCCGGTTGGCAGTATCTTGACTCGGCGTCTGGGTATCTTCCGGAGAAGGGAACCTATGTTGCTCTTCGTTCACCTGACAAGAAAAACTGGAGCCTGATTCTAGAGACGATTGGCGCGAGAAGCCCACAGAAGGTCGTCTTCCACATTGCCGGTGGACTTTCCGACAAGGATGTTCACGTTTGGGAGACAAATAACTCACGCACCTTCGAGCATGTCGCCGATATAAAGCCGGAGGGCGACATTTTTGAGTACACATTTGATCCTGACTCTCTGTACTCATTGACGACAACCACGGGTCAGGGCAGGGGCACGGGCCAGCCTTCTGCTGAGAAGCCGTTTCCTCTTCCCTATGCCGATAACTTCGAGAGCACTCCCCTCGGGCATACGCCGAAATATCTCTCCGATCAGGATGGAGCTTTTGAGATCTCAGCGTGCAAGGGGAAGGAAGGACAATGCCTCGAGCAGGTGATCACCCAGAAGCCGATTGCGTGGGGTCCGCTTCCGAATCCGTTTACGTTGGCGGGGGATGAATCGTGGATGGACTACAGCGTCGTCGCGGATGTGCGTTTCCTCTCGAACTCGTCGGCCGCGCTAATCGGCCGCATCGATTCTTCAGACGTCTTCAAAGACGGCAAGGCTCTCTGGCCGAGTGGCTACGTACTACGAATCAATCCAAAGGGCGCCTGGGAACTTCTATCAGCGCAATATAACAAGCCGACAGAGACTCTAGCCTCTGGATCAACAATGCTCAACAGCAATCAATGGCATCGATTACAGTTGAGCTTTCGTGGAAACCGAATCACTGCTTCGATCGATGGCAAACCACTATCGACTGTCGAAAGCACGGCCCATCCTCACGGCATGTTCGGGCTTGGAACAGAGTGGGATCACGTCCAGTTCGACAACCTGCGCGTGGAGCGATGACGCTCCCTAAATTACCTACTGCCGCAGGAACCTCGTGGCGACTCTTTCAAAAAGAAAACCCGCCCGACAACTGGCCCGGGGGTCAATCTTTTGCGTGTAACGACCTGATTGCAGGCATCCTGCCGAGCCGGTAAGGTCCTTGTTCTGTTTGCCGCCCACGTTGAATTCGCGCTCGCAAGGCTCCACTTACAACCCCTTTCGCCTAACGGGAATACAAGCATGTCCACTGCTGGTGTCTGTTAAGACTGACAGTTCACGTCTCGTAGCCGCCCTCGTAGCATTTGCGTAGTTCCACTCTCGTGGGCTAACGCCATCGCGTCTTGCGCACCTAGCGAGCTCGGACGCCTGGGAGGAGATATATGAAAAGAGCTGCGTCTATACTTTTCACGCTACTGCTTATGATCGCCGGAGTAGCGCGTGCCCAAGATGTCCGCTACAACTTTGATAAGGACACCGACTTTTCCAAGTTCAAGACGTACAAATGGGTGACAATTAAGGACGCACAAAAGGTTGACGACATCACGGATAAGCAAATCAAGGATGCTATCGACAGCGTTCTTGTCACAAAGGGCCTTGAGAAGACCACCTCCGACGATGCCGATCTTTACATTGGCTATCAGACTGCGATTGGCCAGGAGAAGCAATACACATCTTTTAACAGCGGCTGGGGTTACGGCCCGGGGTGGGGCGGCGGGTGGTACGGTGGCGGCATGAGCAGCGGCATGACCACCGGCACTACGTCAACGATCTACACGGGACAGTTGGCCCTCGATATGTACGACCGCAACGGTCATGACCTGGTGTGGCGTGGTGTCGCAAGTAAGACGATTGATCCAAAGGCAAAGCCAGACAAGCGGCAAAAGAATCTCAACAAGGCCGCCACCAAGATGTTGAAGAACTATCCTCCGCCAAAGAAGTAGATGTGAAATCGTTGTGACTTCGTAGCTGACGGTGGAGCACGTGATAGGGTGCCTGCGATGAAGCGATGGGCTAAAGCGCTTGAGTGGCTCTTGCTGATTTGTGGCCTCCTCATGGTTGGGATCTATGTAGGAGCCAGCATTCATCGGTCGGTACTTTCACGCGCAGAGGTCGAAAGGTTCAAAGACCAGGTTTTGGTGAACAAAGAGCTGGATGGAGGGCCCGAAGTCGAAGGTAAGAAACCCGATTTCAGCCTTTGGTCGGCAAAGCGCGTCAAGTCCTATCAAGAGAGTTTGGCAGCCCACTTTGCACCAGCCCTTGCGTTGCTTCGAATTCCAAAAATCGATCTGGAGGTGCCTATTTTGGAGGGCACCGACGACCTCAGCCTGAATCGCGCAGTTGGACACATCGTAGGAACGCCGAGACCGGGCGAGAGCGGCAATGTCGGCATCGCGGGCCACAGAGACGGATTCTTCAGGGGTCTCAAAGACGTCAATACGGGAGACACGGTCGAGATCGTGACACCCGACAATGTGAATAAATTCGTCATCGATGAAATTACGATCGTTGATCCAGCAGATGTGTCGGTCCTTGCTCCAAGAGCACAGCCGAGCGTCACACTCGTGACTTGTTACCCGTTTTACTTCATTGGAAGTGCTCCGCAACGATATATTGTGCGGGCTTCGCTGGTAACTACAGGCACGAAGAAGGTGGAAGCAAGTGACGCCAAAAGCTTTTGAGAGAGAAGCCTGCAGTCGAAAGAAGTCATTTTAAGCAACCGAACTATGGGGTAACCCCCTAGTTCCGGAACAGCAAAAGAGGAGAGCACACAATGAATCGACGTAACTTGTGGAAGACTTCGTGGCTGGCGCTCGGGGCCGGGGTCGTTTCCCTGGCGTTCACGATGGGAATCACGGCTCAAGTGCAGACTGACACTTCAGTCTCGCACGGATCTGCAAGCAAACAAGTAACAGTAGAGAGAGCCACGGTTATTGCCGTGTCTGGGAACGACCTGGTGGTTAGGATGGATGATGGCTCGCTTCGCCATTTTCCCAACGTGCCGGAGAGTACTCGTATCGACGTTGACGGAAAGCAGCTAGGGATTCACGACCTGAAGCCCGGCATGACCCTACAGCGCACAATAACCACGACCACAACACCGAAAGTCATTACAACTACCCAGAGTGTTACTGGGAAAGTATGGCATGTGCAGCCCCCCTCATCAGTGATCCTCACTTTGGATGACGGAACACAGCAACAGTTCACCATTCCAAAGGGCCAAAAATTCAATGTGAACGGGCAGATGACGGATGCCTGGGGCTTGAAGAAAGGCATGACGGTCTCGGCGACGAAAGTAGTTGAGGAGCCGGTAACGGTGGTACAGCATCAACGGCAGCTGACTGGCTCGATGCCCCCACCCCCTCCAGCTCCGCCGGCAGACGTTCCGATCCTGATTGTAGTGGTTAGACCGGTTCCCGCAGCTCCTCCTGCAACGCAAACAGCTGAGGCCACTCCAACAGCTTTACCGAAGACTGCGAGCCAACTGACGTTGTTAGGTGCTTTGGGAACGCTGTGCCTTCTCTCGGGAATTGGCTTTCGGATTAGGAGACAAATATCGTAGGTTCTGATTAACCTCGACTCCTACGGCAAGGCGACTGGAGAAAAGCTCAATTCAAAGATGGCGAGAATACGCTCGAAGTTATGCTGACCCATTCGAATCGGTGGATATCTACACCAAGCAGTGCTCGGTCGAAGTAAAGGCTGTGCAACGAGCGCGTATGGGGCAACATTGGCGAGTAACGGCGTGAATCCAGCTACTGGGCAACGGGTAATCAAAGAATAGGATGTTCCTCATATCCTAAGTGCGATGGCCATGGCTCTGTGATATTTCACGGAACGAGGTCGCGAAGTATATGATCGCCAGCCCCGATGCTATCAGAATCTTCGCTAACTTGATTAGCCGCTATCCGGATCGTTTTCTCTTTGGAACAGATGAAGTAGTGCCCCAAACCAGCGACAGTATTTGACGGTCTATTACCATTACCAACGGCTCTGGGAAGCGTTTACTCCCGTGATAAGGTGCGCGCCTTGGATGTCCGCGAATCCGTAGAAATAGGCGAACTTCATCTGACCTGTACCATAATCTTCCGAAAGGCTGCCGGCGATTCTGACCATCGTTCAAGAAGCGACGGTACTTCGTTCATGCTGATTTGGGTTGAAACCGCCTCACCCACAGGAAAGCGACCCGCCTCAAGCATCGCAATCACCTCGCGAAAGTCTTCTGGAAGCGCGTTCCGCGACCCCATGATGTCTAGCTCCTTCTGCACGAAGAGCTTTGTATCGTAAGCGACCGGCTGCTTTGCATAGCCGATATACACCACCCGCCCTGCGAAAGCGACCTCTTCCACGGCTGCAACAAAGGTCTCGGCGAGGCCGATGGCCTCGATGACGACTGATGGACCGTGACCGTGCGTGATCTCCTGCAGGCGCGCGTGAACGTCCTCGTTCCTAGAGTGGATGAGGTCAGTTGCGCCTGCAGCCCGCGCTGTGTTGAGCTTCGCGTCATCGACGTCGATGGCGATGACCCGCGCTTCCCGGAATGCCGCGCCTGCGATCGCTCCCAATCCGACCCCGCCACAGCCGAACACCGCCACTGTGTCATCTGACTTCACGCGCCCGCGCGACACGGCGTGCACGCCGACAGTCAACGGTTCAACAATGCAGAGTTCTTTGAGCGAAAGAGGAGAAGCGTAAACCTTCTCCTCCGGAACCGAGATCCATTCGGTCATTGCGCCGTCGCGCTGGACCCCGAACGTCTGATTGCTCTTGCAGGCATTGAACCGGCCGCTCAAGCAAGAGGAGCACACACCACAGCTCGTGTATGGAGACACAGTTACGCGTGTGCCTGTAGGCACACGCGCGGAGCCTTCAATCACAGTCGCCGCAATCTCATGACCAATTACCCTGGGAAAGGTAACCATCGGGTTTCTTCCCCTGAAGCTATTGAGGTCGGTGCCACAGAGTCCCACCATCTCTATCCTTAACAAAAGCTCTCCGGTCTGTCGTATCGGTTCGCGAAGGTCGACGACCTCCGCATGTCCAGGGCGCTGCAGTGATACGGCTTTCATGCTCATTCCTTGTTGTGGATTGGTGAAAGGGGGGGACAGCCAAAAACTATTTCAGATTAGAATTTCTCTCATGTACGAACATACGTTTTCGCGTCCTTAATATCCAATGTGCCGACAGCCCGCAGGTGCCCCAAGAGAAACTCGTGCGTCTGAAAGAGACAGAGGTGCCCGATTGTTAGATAGCTTTTCCTCAACCAGTTATCCGTTCAAAACTGCGAGCGTTATCCAGCACGGAGATGTAGTTTGAACCGACGCGAGTTCCTGTCTGCACTAGCTGCCTCTGCGGTGGTCTCGTCCCTGCAATGCTCCGCCCAATCAACGACACAAGAATCGTCGTCGTTGACGATCGGCGCGGTGCAGCCGCATTCAACAATTCCGGAAGAGTTTGTTGGTCTGTCCTACGAGAGCGCCCAACTCGCAAACCCTGACTTCTTTTCTGCGAAGAACCACGGACTCATCCAGATCTTCCGGGAACTCGCACCGCGGGGCAATCTCCGACTTGGCGGTGGCTCCAGCGAGTACACCGCCTACTCTGATGAGGTGCCGTCCAGTTCTCCTCCCTTTGAGGTGTTCGGCCCGGACACATCGAAGACCGTGAAGCAGGGCACGATTACCTCTGCACTCGCGCTCCGCAATCTCCGCGAGTTCCTTGACGCGACGAACTGGTCCTGCCTTTACGGACTCAACCTCGGGCAAGGTTCCGTCGGGAATGCGGTGCGCGAGGCAAGTGCAGCGCACAAGATTCTGGGTTCGCGGCTGGTGGCCTTTCAGATCGGCAACGAGCCTGATAGTTTCCGCAGACGATTCCGCCCCGAAACCTACGGCCCAGAAGACTTTCTCACAGAGTGGAATCGCTTTCACGCGGCAATTCTTGCTGCCGTGCCGCAGGCGAAGTTCGCCGGCCCCGACATCTCTAACAAGCTCCCGTACCTCACGGCGTTCGCGCAGGAGGCGCCGAAGCATCCTGACGTAGTTTTATTGACGAGCCACTATTACGCCATGGGGCCGGCCAGTTCGCCCGATGCCACTATCCCAAATCTACTTTCGCTTGATCCAAAGACCGCAACTTTGAAACGCCGAGACCTCCACGTCATTGCGGAGGCGCAGCAGGTGTCGCATCTTCCATACCGCATGTCGGAAGGGAACTCATGTTGGAATGGAGGCAAGCCCGGCGTTTCCAACACCTTCGCCTCGGCACTATGGTGCGCCGGCTACGTGCTGCAATGCGCTCAGCGCGGCTGGACAGGTATCAATCTCCACGGCGGTGGCAACGGATACTACACTCCGATTGCTGGTGCGCCGTCGACTGGATTTACCCCAAGACCTGAGTATTTTGGCATTAGATTCGCGCAGCACTTCGTTGGTGCGCGACTCGTCACAGCTTCGCTCAACAACGCCAGCCCACTCATCGATTCCTTCGTCTTCGAGCGAGCTGGAAGACTCGAGCTGGCGTTAATCAATAAGACCGACACGGCATTTACTTGCACTCTTCCACCAGGTGTACTTGCAACCCCCAGGTTGTGCTTGAGTGGCCCAGCAATCGATGCAGAAGAAGGCGTGCAACTTTCGCCTGTACGCAACAACCGTTACGGCAAAGGAGCCACGGCCGCCCCATATGCCGCAATTGCCTTCGATCTTAAGGGTCCCACCGCTATCCTTCAGGAGACCAAAGAGTAGGCGTCTATGAAACATCAAAGGCCCAGAATTACTAGACGAGACTTCCTCTCCGGAACCGCAGCGACGACAGCACTGATCAGCGATGGCAGCATTATCAGGGGCCTGCACGCGTCGCAGAGCCGCTCCGGCGACGAACCGAGTCCATACACGCTGCATTTCGCGCAGCCCGCATCGAAGTGGCCGGATGCGCTTCCTGTCGGCAACGGGCGGCTTGGTGCAATGGTCTTCGGCGCGCCTGGCTTGGATCGTCTGCAACTGAATGAGGAGTCGATTTGGGACGGTGAGCCAAATCGCGACCGCAATAATCCCAGGGCAGCCGCAGCCATTCCGCGTATTCGCGAGCTGTTGTTCGCCGGCAACGTC
>Ga0070761_10001472_pt1 | contig 14732 bp, 17 predicted proteins | sample HubBroMetageREF1_FD_66724 | JGI IMG/M metagenome (GOLD analysis project Ga0070761, IMG submission 66724) | Reference soil microbial communities from the Hubbard Brook experimental Forest, New Hampshire, USA - Hubbard Brook CCASE Soil... | ecosystem: Environmental > Terrestrial > Soil >... | reverse complement strand
ATACACTACAGACGATGGTAGTCTGGAAATGGTTGCCGGTCAAGGAGATTCATCGGTCTAGGGTAATTTTTCCGGGATTGCGGTCGGCGAGAACGCGACGCAGTCCGCACAGAAGGTGCGCCGCGCCAGTCCTCATGTTTTCAATTACATGAGTGAATTGCGCGTCTTCGATGAAAACCAAATGGGGCAGTTGCAGCGCCGCCACCGCCGGCATCCGCCTCAACACCGATCTCGCCCGCAAACCGCGCGAATGCCTCGAATACATCGTCACGCATGAAATGGTCCACCTTCTTGAACCCACACACAACGCCCGCTTCATCGCCTTCATGGACCACTTCATGCCAACCTGGCGACTCCACCGCCAAGCCCTGAATCGCCTTCCCGTGCGCCATGAGACCTGGGGATACTGAAGACGATTTGCCGCTAACACGGTCACATATTTCGAAAATAAACCCGCCACCCGCATCTAACTCCACCCCAACCACTTACTAAATCCGCACCCCTCCAGCTACGGCCCCTGCCCACAACCGGCGTTCTATCCTGGAATCGGGATATGGGCACTAAGTCCCCATAACCCAAGAAAGGAAAACTGAGATGTTGATTTCAGACAAACAGCAAGAAGCCAACCGGCAAAATGCCCAGCAGTCCACCGGTCCGAAAACCCTCGAGGGAAAGGCTGCCGTGCGCCTCAACGCCCTCACCTACGGCCTGCGCGCCCGCAGCACCCTGATCACCGGCGAGAATCCCGAGGACTATATGCAGTTCTGGGCCGATCTCGAAGCCGATTGGCAACCCGCCAACCGGACCGAACGCCTCTATCTGGAAACCATAGCCACCTCCCAGTGGCTGCTCGCGCGCATCGCCAAAGGCGAAACCAATATCTACGAGGCCCACTTGCCCCCCGAACAACACTTCCCGCTGTTGCGCGAGGTTGCCAAACAACGCGCACAACTGGAACGTTCCTTCCGCGCCGCCGTGCAGGACTTGCGCCAGTCGCAAAAGGAGCGACAGGCTCGGCCCCAATCACACCCGGCGCACCCGGCGCAAACCGCGAGAGGCACGCAACCGCCGCCTCACAAATCAGCCGATCCCCAGACGCCGCCCCCCGATTATGTAATGGCGGAGAGCGCCGAGGCCCACCCGGTCACTTGCTCCCCCATCACTCCCGACAGCCGTTAGTAACCTGCCCCCCTGGTCTTTGACAACCTCACTCATCACCCCAACTGCTAAGCGATTATTGCCTCTGTGCCAGCCCCGTCGGACCCTTCATAACTGCTGTATAACTGCTTGATAACTGCCCGATTCATCCGCTAAGACGGATTGCGCCAGCCCAGCCGAGCCACTTTCTTTAGATCCAAACATTTGGGCTTTGATCGTCCCGTCCGCCTGGCCTGTCACTCCGCCTGCTCCGCGCCGAGCGCCTCGCGCGCCTGCTCCACATATGACACCGCCACCAGCAGCCGGAACCCGCCGCCGGCCGCCGTATCGTCCTCCAAGAAGGCCGGAATCGCAGCCGCTTGCAGCAGCGCGCGCGCCGCCTGGGCCTCCTCGCGCGACGTGAACATGGCCGCCGGAGCCAGATCTTCTTCCTCCTCCCGTTGGACCGCCTCTTCCGACAGGTCTTCCGATGCCGGCGCGATTTCCGCGGGCTCCTCGTGCGTCACGATGGGTCGAACTGGGCGGCGTACCGGCCTAACCTCCAGACCCCGCCGCGCCAGTTCGGCGTCGTAGCACGGCCGCGCGACCTCCGATAGTTCCTCCCTGACGAGCGCGCGTAACTCCTCATCGGGCATCTCGGCGTACAACCGCTTGAAATCGTCGGCGCTGAACTTCATGCATCCTCCGCGAAACCCTGTATTGTAACCCCCTTCCTGGTGGACTGCGCCAAAAGGCCGTATGAGTCGCCGAACGTGCGGGTCCACCGCGGCGTCTCCCAAATCCATGGGACTAGCGGGTCACAGATAAGCCCCGCCGATCTGTTACCCTCCGAAAAGAGGTTCCCAATGAAATCTCGCAGCCTGCAGCGCACGCGGCGCGAGCCCGCGCTTCCAACTCTAACTCGAAGCCGGCGCTTTCACCCGTTTAACAGCATGAATTTCCCGCAAGCCCTCCGCGACGCGATTCCCACGCTGGCGCGCTGTTGGGGCCGCTGCCTGGTGCTCGCCTCCGTCACCGGACGCGCGTCGAACGATCCGCTGTGGGGCAAGCGTGTGCGCATCAAGTTCCAGGTGGAAGAAAGCGGCAAGCTGACCGGCAAGTTCGACGTGTGGATGGATGTTGACCCCGAAGCCGCGCGCGGTCTGGCGCGCACGCTGAACCAACTCGCTGACGAGGCGGAGAAGGCGCCGCCCGCCGCGGAGTCCGTGACGGTCTAGCCGATCCATAGATGCTTCCACCAACTCTACCTCACCTTAAGTCCGGAGCCTCTCACAGCGCCGCTCTGGAGATTGGCCATTTGGTGGGGCGGGCGTCCACGCCTGCGGCGGGTCTCCAGACCCGCCCGGCACAGGCTTTAGCCTGTGAGAGCGCCGCTGTTATGCACTCGAAATGCGCTATACTGTGGCGAGTCCCCGCAACCGGATGTGCCGCGGGCACAAAAAGGTGGCCAGCGTGTCCGCTTCGTCGGTTTTCGAATGGCTAAGCACGAGCCCTTGGGCGAATGCTATGAACGGGCCCGAGTGGGCTTTCCCCCTGGTCCAAAGCCTGCATTTTATAGGATTCGCATTCTCCATCGGAACCATAGCTATCGTCGATCTCCGTCTTCTGGGATGGGGGATGCGCCGTCAGTCCGCGGCGGAGTTGGCTGCGGATCTCGATCGGTGGACCTGGGCGGGTTTCGCCTTGATGCTGATCACCGGCCCGCTGATGTTCTCGGCGGATGCCGTCGCCTACCATAACAACCCCTCGTTTCGATTCAAGATGACGGTCCTGTTATTGGCTTTGCTCTTCCACTTCACGATCCATCGCAAAGCGGCACGGTCCGAGGTTCCGCCGCTAGCGGCCAAATTCGCGGGAGGCCTGTCCCTCGTGCTCTGGACCACAGTGGTGGCGGGCGGACGGATGATCGCATTTGTTTGAGGAGATGGAGCACTCGATGTCGATACCCGCGATACTGGAGTGGATCGAAAGCACGGATCTGAGCACGGCGATTCGGGAAGGGGCCCTTCCTTACCCGATCATTGGTGGAATCCATCTGCTGGGTATCGCTCTATTTGGCGGCATGGTGCTGATGACCGATCTGCGCTTGCTGGGCTGGGCGATGCGCCGCCGCCCGGTGTCGGACATCGTGCAGCAGTTCCACGCGTGGAAGTGGGCGGGCTTTGTGGTGCTCGCCGCCAGTGGTTTGCTGCTGGCTTGGGCCGAGCCCCAGAAGCTCTATCGCAGCCCCGCATTCTGGGTTAAGATGGCGCTGCTGGCCCTGGTGGGAGTACATGCTCTCGTCTTTCGCGCCCGCGTCTACGGAAACACGGCCAGACTGGACGTGGCGCTGACCGCGGAAGCCAAGCTGGCCGCATCGCTTTCGCTACTCTTGTGGGCCGGGCTGATCGTATCCGGGAGGTTGATCGCATTCGATGCGTAAGAATTTGGGGGATAATAACCGGATGCAAAGGTTGAACGGAAAGCCGGCGATTCCAGCCGCCGTGGCCGCGGTTCTCTTCCTGGCAGTCACCCGGGTTTCCGGCCAGCCGGCTCCGCAGCCGCACCGGATGCCCGACGGAAAACCGGACCTGAACGGGATCTGGCAGGCGATGAATACGGCCAACTGGGATCTTGAAGAGCATGCGGCGCGCACCGGTTTGGTGGTGGCGCTGGGCGCGGTCGGCGCAGAACCTGGCGGCCCGGGCGTGGTTGAGGGCGGCGAGATCCCTTACCTGCCCGGGGCGAAGGAAAAAAAGAAAACCAACTTCGAGAACCGCTTGACGGCCGACCCTGAAGTCCGCTGTTACTTGCCCGGTGTGCCGCGCGCTACCTACCTGCCCTACCCGTTTCAGATCTTTCACAGCGACAAGGCTATCTTTTTCGCCTATGAGTACGCGGGCGCCGTGCGCAATATTTTCCTGAAGGATCCCGGGCCTGCACCCGCCGATTCCTGGATGGGACAGTCGGTCGGCCATTGGGAAGGGGACACGCTGGTGATAGACGTCACGGGTCTGGACGAGCGCACGTGGTTCGACAGGGCTGGAGATTTCCATAGCGACGCGCTGCACGTAGTCGAACGCTACACTCCGATGGGCCCGGACATTCTCTCGTATGAAGCGACCATCGAGGATCCGAAAGTGTTCTCCCGGCCGTGGAAGATCCGGATGCCGCTCTATCGGCATGTTGAAAAGGACGCCCGGCTGATGGAATTCAAGTGCGTGGAGTTCGCCGAGGAGTTGATGTATGGCAAGTTCTCGAAGAAGGGCGCAAAATGAAAGAGTCGGCAGGAGATCTGCAATGAAGACAAAATCGTTCGCCGTAATGGCGTGCGCTAGTTTGATTCTCGCGGCGCCGGCCTGGGCGCATCATGCTTTTGCGGCGGAGTTCGATGCCAAGAGGCCTGTGCACCTGGTTGGCGTTGTGTCGAAGGTGGAACTGATCAACCCCCACGCTTGGATACATGTGGACGTGACCGGGCCGGATGGCAAAGTGACGTCCTGGATGGTGGAAGCCGGCAGCCCGAATGTGCTCCTGCGGCGCGGCTTCACCAAAACGACCGTGGCGCCTGGTACGCCCGTGGTGGTCGACGGTTACCAGTCCAAGGACGGGTCCCTGCGGGCCAACGGCAAGGATATCACTCTGCCAGACGGCAAGAAACTGTTCCTCGGCTCGTCGGGCACTGGTGCGCCATACGATCAGAAGAAGTAATCGAAGAGAGGAGAGCGGATCCAAATGTTTTATCGATTAATACAGTTCGTATCATTGGGCGCTCTGTCCGTCCTATTGGTGGCGCCCACTCCGGCCCAGAATTCAAGCGTCGTACCGCGCACTCCGGACGGCCATCCCGATCTACAGGGCACCTGGACCAACGCGACCATCACGCCTCTCGAGCGCCCCGCCGCGCTGGCTGGGAAGACCACTCTTACCGACGCCGAAGCGCACGAGCTTGAGACGAAAAGCGCCAACGAACTCGCCGAGTATGATGGAAAATCCGAGGGGCCGTTATTGACAGCCACCGGCTCCGCGGGGACGGGCGGGTATAACGCGCTATTCCTCGACCGCGGATCGGAGTTCGCCCGGGTGGATGGCGTGAAACGCACCTCGTTGATTATCGATCCGCCGGATGGAAAGGTTCCCCGCTTGTCGGCGGAGACTGACCGAAGGCTCATTGCATCCTATACTGGCGGCAGCTTCAACAGCGTGAAAGACCGGCCCCTTTCCGAGCGCTGTATCATTGGGTTCGGATCCACATCGGGACCGCCCATGCTTCCGGTTCTCTACAACAATAACTATCAGATCGTGCAGACCCCGGACCACGTGCTGATCCTTGTCGAGATGGTGCACGACGCGCGCATCGTTCGCCTAAACGCGAAGCACGCCCCACCGGACGTGCGCCAGTGGCTGGGCGACTCGGTGGGTCATTGGGAAGGCGATACGCTGGTGGTCGACACCACCAATTTCACGGACAAGACGCGCTTCCGGGGATCGACTGAGAATTTGCACGTTGTGGAACGTTTCACGCGCACCGATGCCGGCACAATCTTGTACCGGGCCACCATTGAGGACCCGGCGGCGTTTGCCAGGCCGTGGACCATCGAGTACCCGTTTCTCGCGACGCCGGGTCCGATCTACGAATACGCTTGCCATGAAGGCAACTATGCGTTGACGGATATTCTTGGCGGGGCGCGCAAGAAGGAAGCAGAAGAGCGACGATAGGTACGCCAGTGTTCCGCTTCGGCATCGCCGCCGAAGCTGGCGCGCAGGCTCGACAGGCGGATTTAAATAATCGATCTGGCTGCAAGCCGGCTTCTCGAGTTACTACATTTGCACGGCGTTGTGGGGCAGGTTGGTAACCTGCGGCCGATTGATAATCGGCCAGGCGCTGGACCACGGAAATTGTTCGGGTGCCGTTGCTAAGCCCGCAGTTACCGGGTTGTCCTCGATGTAGTTCGCGATGCGCACGAACTCCGCCTGGTCCCGTACCAACGGGTCATAGCTCTCGTCCTGCCAAAATGATTGTCCGGTCAAGCGCATGGCCGCAAGCTCCGGCTGGCGCAGGTATAGGGGACCCGCTGATGGCCGGGTCCATCAGGCGATCCATAGTCAGAAAGACGTGTCCGGGGCCGATTACCAATCGGCCGCAGGTTACCAACCTGCCCCACAGCACGTGCAAATGCAGAAACTCCAGGCGCGCCTACTTCGGCCCCACCGTGATCTCCAGCAAATCGGCGTCGTCGGCCTCCGACGCCGTTATCGGTCCGCTGCACACGCCCGCATCCACAAACGCCTTCGCCAAAGCCGTGGCGAACTGCCGCCGCCGGGATCCCACGTCCAAGGCGATCCCCGGTTCCGGCTTGCCGAATACCAGCGCCGGCGCTATCGTCACTGCCATGCCGGCTCTTTCCAGCGCCGCCTGGATCTCGCTCGCGAACGCATCGATCTCCGGATCTCCGGGATGCTTAACGATCGACACCTTTTGCCCTTTGAAACCTGCCAGAACCGACTGAATCGTTTGCCTCTGTGCGGCGCCGATATGCCTGGAGCCGAGCCGCTCTTCAAGCTGCAGGCGGGCCGTGCGCTCCTTCTCAACCGCCAATTGCAGCCCGAGGTTCTCCTTGCGCAACTGTTCGTGATGCACCTTGGCGTGCGCCATATCGGCTTCCAGACGGCGCTTTTCCTTGTAAGCCATTTCGGCTTGCGCATTGGCGCGCGCGGCTCCCGCATGCGCGTTTGCCACCGCCTCGGCCGACTTGCTTTGCAGTGTGTTGAGTTCCATGTCCTTTGCGGACGTGACCCGGCCCGCAAAGAGTGCCAGCAAGAAGCTGGTCGCCGCCGCCAGGCATACAAACACGATGTACGCGAGCGTAGACCAGTTCAGGCCCCTTTCGAGAAAATGCACATTGGAGAGATCTGGCAAGGCACTTATAGGATGCCAGCCTGGATAACTATTGGCAATTCCTATTCGTACCCGCAGTCCCAAAAATCGGCTAGTACCCGAATTGCCCTGGCGCCTCTCTCCTCCCTCAATCGCCGAAGAACTTCTCACCCGGCTTCCTGTACTTGTAAGCCACGTCTTCATCCAATTCGATCCCCAGGCCCGGCGCTTCGGGCACTGCGATCTTGCCGTCCCGGATGAGCGGCCCTTCGCCGCCCTTCACCAAAGCATCGAAAAACGGCACGCTGGCGGCATGCCATTCCAGCGCTAGGAAATTGGGAGTGGCGGCGCACAAGTGTACTCCGGCCATGGTGCCCAGCGGGCTGCTGATGTTGTGCCACGCCAGGTTCACATAATGCATATCCGCCATGTCGGCGATCTTGCGCCCCTCCCACAGCCCCAGTTTTTGCACATCCGGCGCCAGCACGCGCAGGCCCGCATCGACGATCAGCCTTTCGAAATCCAGGCGGAAATAGTGGTTCTCTCCCGTGGCCACCGGCAGGCTGGTATTGCGCTGCACCACGCCTAACGCGCCGATATTCTCGGGCGGCGTGGGGTCCTCAAGCCATAGCAGCTTGTACCTTTCAAGCGCGCGCGCCAAGCCGATGGCCGCCTGCACGCCGTAGTTCCAATGGCAATCGATGGCCAGCCCGATTTCCATACCCACGGCCTCCCGCGCGCCCGCCACCAGCGCCGCTGCGTGCTCGATTTCCTGGTCGCTCAGGTCGCGGTTGTACTCGTCGGTCTCGTACGGTGTGGGCACGTCCACGTCGAACTTCAGGATGCGGAAACCGCGCGCGGCCATCTCCCGCGCGCGGTGGCCATAGGCTTCCGGCGTGAGGCGCTCGCCGCCCGAGGCGTCCCAGCCGTGATGCTTCAGGCTGACCAGGCTCTGGCGTTCCGCATCCCCCGCCGCCCGCATCCATTGCGGATGGCGCGGCACCAGCAGCGGCGTGATGCTCTCCAGCGCTTCGCCCGCGTGGCAATCCGCGTACATGCGCACGTGGTCGCGATACTTTCCGCCGAGTATCTGCCAGATGGGCATCTTGTGACGTTTGCCGATGGCATCCAGCAGCGCCGTTTCAATGCCGTTGATGGCGTGGAACATCAGGCCCGGCGAAGCATGCACGCAACTGGCCCGCATGCGCCGCAACACGCGGTCTATCGAAGTGGGGTCCTCGCCATGCAGAATCTCTCCGAACTCCTGCATCGCCGCCGTCAACCCGGGCCCCAGAAAGGCCTCGCCATATCCGGTGATCTGGTCGTCGGTTTCCACTTTCACAATGGTCCAGTCGAAGTTCGACTCCATGACCGCCGTGCTAAGATGCGTGATTCTCATAAGCCGCTAGCGTATCAGGTAGGACAGGCTTCCCAGCCTGTCTTGCTGCAAGTGAAGGAGCATGCATGCGAATCCTAATAACCGGCGCACAAGGCTGCATCGGCGCGTGGGTAGTGAAGAACCTGCTCGATCGCGGCCTGGACGTACTGATCTACGATGCGGACCCCACGCCCACGCGTCTCTCCCTGATCGCGCCGGCCGCGCAGATCCGGAAAGCCGCCGTGGAGACCGGCCGCATTGAAGACGGCCCGCGCCTGAAGGCGCTGGTGAAGGATGGCGGCATCACCCACATCGTGCACCTGGCGGCGGTCTTAATGCCCTTCTGCCAGGCGCAGCCCGCCGAAGGCGGGATGGTCAACGTCATCGGCACGCTCAATGTGTTCGAGGCTGCGCGCGATGCCGGCCGGGCGGTGCGCGTAGTCTATGCCAGCTCTTCGGCCGTGTGGGGTCCCGAGGAGGCCTACGGCAGCGGCAAGCTCAGCGAAGACGATCCGCTCAAGCCTTCCACGCACTACGGCGTCTTCAAACAAGCCAACGAAGGCAATGCGCGCGTCTTCTATCTTAGCAGCGGGATTTCGAGCGTGGGCCTGCGGCCGTGGACCGTCTACGGTGTGGGACGCGATCGCGGACTCACCGCCGACCCCACGCTGGCCATGCGCGCCGTGGCGCTGGGCCAGCCTTTTCGCATCCGGCTAACCGGCCACATGGATCTGCAATACGTCGCGGATGTCGCGGAGAGCTTCGTGCGCTGCGCGCTCGAACCGCTGGAGGGCGCGCACGTGTTCAATCTGGAAGGCGCCGTTATCGCTATGGATGAGTTGATCGGCACACTGGAGCGATTGCGCCCCGGAGCTTCGCGGCTCATTACCGCCGATGGCCCGCCAGTGCCCGTGGCGTACCGCATGGACGGGAACCGGCTGCGCGCGCACGTGCCCGGACTTCCGCAGACGCCGCTCCAAGACGGTATCCGCGCAACATTGGAAATGTTTGATCGCCTAAATCGCGCCGGAGTCATTGTGTGATACCTCACTAGCCTTTAGTTAACTAAGTTGTGACTTTGGCTGCGTTTGTTTATGCTAAGAACGGGTGAGACTGTTTCGGGAAGACTAAATGCCTGCAAAAGACCTCTTAAAGCAGAAGGACTTAAAATTCCGGCTGCTGTTCGAGGACAACCCGCTCCCGATGTGGGTGTTCGACCGTGAGACCTTGTGCTTTCTGGAAGTAAACCATGCAGCCGTGGCCCATTACGGCTATACCCACGAAGAGTTCCTGCGTATGACCATCGCGGACATCCGTCCGCCCGAAGATTTGGCGCGCCTGAAAGATTCCGTCGCTCGCGCTAGCGGCTTGGCGTTATCCGGCCAATGGCGTCACCGGCTCAAGGACGGCCGCCAGATCGACGTGGAGGTCGCCTCCCACACCATTTCGTACGGTGGCCGTCAGGCCGTGCTGTCGGTAATGCAGGACATTACGCAACGCAAACAGCTCGAAGAGCAAGTCCGGCAGTCGGCCAAGATGGAGGCGGTCGGCATGCTGGCTGGCGGCATTGCGCACGATTTCAATAATCTGTTGACCATCATCAATGGTTATAGCCATATCCTGCTGAACGCGATCCCCACCTCCGATCCGAACCATAGCGCGGTGGAGCAGATCATGAAGGCCGGAGAGCGCGCGGCCGGGCTCACGCGCCAATTGCTGTCGTATAGCCGCAGGCAGGTCCTGCAGCCGAAGCTACTGAATCTCAACCAACTGATCACGGGGATGGAAGCCATGCTGCGGCGGCTGATCGGCGAGGACATCGAATTGCACTTCGCCGCCGGCAGTGCCATTGGACAGGTAAGCGCCGATCCCGGACAGCTCGAGCAGGTGGTCATGAACCTGGCGGTGAACGCGCGCGACGCCATGCCGGGTGGCGGAATTCTGACGATCGAAACAGGCAACATCGAACTGGACGATCGTTACACCTCGATGCAAGCCACCGTGAAGCCCGGCAAGTACGTGGCCCTGGTTGTCAGCGACAACGGTTCGGGCATGGACGCCGAAACGCGCGCGCATCTCTTCGAACCCTTCTTCACCACCAAGGCGCAAGGGCAGGGCACCGGGCTTGGGATGACCACGGTATTCAGCATCGTCAAGCAAAGCGGCGGCGGCATGCAGGTGTATAGCGAACCCGGCAAGGGCACCTCCGTGAAGGTGTTTTTGCCGTGTATCGACCGGCCCGCCGCGCCGGAGACCGAGGCGCCCCTGGCGAAGGCGGTGCGCGGTTCCGAGACGATCCTGCTGGTCGAGGATGAGGATCAGGTGCGCAATCTGGTGCGCGACACGCTCCGGCGCGAAGGCTATAAGATTCTAGACGCGCCCAATGCCGCGGAAGCCCGGCGCATCGCCGCAGCGTATAAGGGTCCGATTCATCTGCTGATTACCGACGTGGTGATGCCCAAAGAAGGCGGCCGCGAATTGGCCGCCAGCCTGGCGCCGCCCCGTTCCGAAATGCGCGTGCTTTTCATGTCCGGTTACATGAATCAGGCCGTCGTCGACACCGGCCTCGTGACCAAAGCCGCTTTCATCCAGAAGCCGTTCACGCCCGCGGCGCTTTCCAGCAAGGTGCGGGAGATTTTGGGAACGAACGGCGAGACCAGCCACGGCGCGGGGGGCTAGACTAGCTACCTTCCCAGTCATTGGCGCTACAAGCGCGGGAACTAGCGGTCGCATTTCAGGTGGAGGGCCTACCTCAGTCGCACACGCCAGAACTGTGGATCGGTCCCGACCCACTCTTCGTCCGGCCACCCCAACTCCGGGTGGATCGCAAAAACATGGGTTCCCGCCCCCGCCGCCATCGATTCCGCTTCAGCCCGTGTTCGCACCGCGCGAATCACGAGTCGATTGCCGTCAGGCCCCTCGAACACCGTCCCACCCATGCCGGCCGACCCTTTCGTCCAAGCGGTGACCAGAAAGCGCCCGTGGCCCATCACCCACGGAGTTCCCCCGCTCAACTCCGGCCGGTAATTCAAGAAAACGTTCGTCGATTCCGCCGCCAGATAAGGCGCTTTCCGTTTGAGGTTCTCCGCCAACGCCGATGTCAAAGCCTTGTTCCCCTCGTACTCCCTGCTAACCTCATCCATCTCCGCCTGCGAATCGAACGCGTTGAGATACCAAAACTCCTTCGGCCCGGTGAGCGACTCGATTACCAGGTAGCGATGGGGGAACTTCAACCGGATGCAAATCCGCGCCGCGTCCACTTCGATCTTATGGACTGCCGGGACGGCGCTCGGCTTGAGATATTCGCGAGAGACCTCAAGAATTTGCGGTGGATGTGCCTGTGCGAGCGCTGACGTCATAAACACAACTCCCAGACTCAGACTACGGAACATCCCTCGATCCTATCATTTGCGCCGCGTCTTACCTTAGGGAATATCGGGGGCAGCTTCGAAGGACTCTTCCGACTCGATCACCCACTCCGGCGCGTCGGAAGGCGGCGCCGGGAGCAACTCGGGAGAACCGGGAGAGGTACTCTCCTTGCGGGTCCCTTCAGTTTTCCCAAGACCCAGCCACTCCGGATTTTGACCCGGGACACGAACAGCTCACCGCCCCGCTGCTAGCCGATCCGCCAGCAGCGGCGGAAGTCCTGCCCGCCGGATCTTCTCCTGCGCCTTCCACACGTCGTACGGCAGCCTGTAGAAAATCAGGAAACTCTCCTCCGGGTTATATACCACGTAAGCCGCACGCGGATCCCCGTCCCTCGGCTGGCCCACCGAACCGGGATTGATCATATATAAGCACTCTGGGTCCAGTTCCAGCGTCTGGCGCTCCTCGCTCGCCAGCGTCTTCCCGATGGTCTCCACGCGCGCATGGTTCCGGATGAAGCCGCCTTGCAAGTGCGTATGTCCGAAAAACGTCAGCGGCGTCTCCAGATAATCGAACGCCAAATCCGCATCGCCCGCACCCAGAATGTATTCGTCTTCGTCCAGGGGCGAGCCATGCACCAGTTGGAAACCGTCCAGCACCAGCGGCCCTCTGGGCAGATTGCGGATATACCCGGCGTTCTCCGGCGTCAGTGCGTGCTGCGTCCACACGGCCGCGGCGCGCGCCACCGGATTGAACCACTCCAGATCGTCGAGACCCACGGCAGCCTTGTCGTGATTGCCGCGCACCACCGCCGCCGCGTGCGCGCGCACCCAATCCGTGACGGCGTTGGGATCCGCGCCATAGCCGATCAGGTCGCCCAGGCAGAGCACCTGATCGTACTTGCCCGCGGCATGCTTCAGCGCCGCCTCCAAGCCTTCCCAGTTGGCGTGTATGTCGCTCAGGATCAGGTATCGCACGCCGCGCGCTTATGCCTTTCTCAAGCGCAGTAGCGCTATCTCGGGAGGCGCGCCGAAACGCACGGGGACGCCGATGGTGCCGATGCCGCGCGTCACATACTCCGCCGCCGCGCCGCGCCGGTACAAGCCATACACGTACGGTGTAAAGAACCGCGCCGCGTTGATGGGCTGGTGCAGAATTTCCACCGTCACCTGGCCGCCATGTGTGTGGCCCGCCAGCGTTAAATCGTAGCCTTTCTCGACCGCCACCGGAAAGACGTCGGGATTGTGCGACAACAGCAGGTTATATGCGCTGGGAAGCACCAGCCGCTCAGCGCCCGGCAGATAGCCGCGGCCGGTCCGCTGATAGTCCACTCCCGCCACGTTGAGCACGGCGCCCCCGAAGCGCAGCGCCTGTGCGCGTCCGCGCAGAAAAGGAATGCCCAGACGCGCGCCTTCCCGCTCCGTGAGATCCTCGCAGCGGGCGTAGTCCTCATGATTCCCCATGCATCCGAGAATGCCGGCGTCCGCCCGCAAACGGGCGATCTGCCGCAGACAAGCGTGCAGCGGGTCGCCCGCCGCGGTGATCAAGTCGCCCGTCACCAGCGCCAGGTGCGCGCGCAATTCGTTGGCGCTATCGATCACCCGCGCCAGATTCTTCTCGCTCAGAAAAGCGCTCAGATGGATGTCGCTCAGGTGCAGCAGGCGCAACCCATCCAGGCCGTCGGGGAGATTGGGAACTGGGATCTCCACTTCGCGCACGTGGAAATCCAGCCGCTCGACGAGCGCGCCATAGCCCACCACTGCGAACGGCGCAGCCAGCAACGCGCTTCCGCTGGCGTTCAGCAGCCGGCGGCGCGATGGGTTGAAATCGGGACCCCAGAACCGCCCGGCCAAGGCGCGCATGGCGCGGTAAGCCAGATAGCCGGCGGTGGAACCGAAAAGCCAGATCTGCGCCACCGCCCCGGCTATTTGCGCAGGGCTGGCGGGCAGTTTGTAGCGGCTCACCAGGTAAGAGAACCCCGCCGCGAATGCCACTGCCATGAGCGCATAGCAGAGGGCCAGGGCCCAGCGCACAACCCTAGCCGTGCGCGCGGAAAGCCTGCGTCCGGCGGCCGCCAGAAATTGCCGGCTCATGTGCCACTGCGTGAGGATGACGATGAATATCGCTAGCAGATCGAAAGGAGTGTGCAAGAAGCTTCCCTACGCTTTTCATTCTAACTGAGATGCCCACCACGCATGCGTGAGGATGCCTGCGGCGGCCATGGCGGCGGTCTCGGCGCGCAGAATCAGCGGCCCCAGCGAGACCGGCGTCCATTCGGCGGCGATGGCGGCGGCCCGTTCTGCGTCGGTCCAGCCCCCTTCGGGACCAGTCAGAAGCGCCACGGAATCCGAATTGCGGCGTTCCCCAGGTGGCGGGATGGCGGCCAGCAACGGCCGCGCACCGGGCTTTTCATCCAGGAAATAGCGGAGGCCCACGCCTGCTGCGATGGCCACTGCCAACGGCTGTGGTTCGCCTATCTCCAGCGCGCTCAGGCGGCGCGCCTGCTGGCTGCTTTCGTGCGCGATGCGCCGCCAGCGCTCGGCTCGCTTGCGGGCGCCTTCCGTAAGTCCCTTCTCGCTGCGCGCGGCGCTTACGGGAACCATAGCCGCGACGCCCAGTTCGGTAGCTTTCTCCACCAGCCACTCGAAACGATCGAACTTGACGATCGCCGCGAAGAGCGTGACGCGCGCGGGCGCCGGGGGCGTCTCTAGCGCTTCCAGAACGCGGAAGATCACGCGCTCCTTTTCGACGGCGGCGATCGCTGCCAGATAGATCCGCGCGCCATCGGAGACCTCGTATTGTTGTCCGGGTTCGGCGCGCAGCACGCGCGCGAGATGGCGGGCATCCTCGCCGCGCAACTCGGCGGCGTTGTCTCGGATATGTTCGACCAGGAAGCGGCGGCGTGCCATTATGACGATGTTCGCACGGCGGCAGCTTGTAGGGTGGGCTTGTGGGGCGGGCGTCCACGCCTGC
>Ga0070761_10001470_pt1 | contig 14737 bp, 11 predicted proteins | sample HubBroMetageREF1_FD_66724 | JGI IMG/M metagenome (GOLD analysis project Ga0070761, IMG submission 66724) | Reference soil microbial communities from the Hubbard Brook experimental Forest, New Hampshire, USA - Hubbard Brook CCASE Soil... | ecosystem: Environmental > Terrestrial > Soil >... | reverse complement strand
CACCGGCACCAACAAGCGCCCGCTGAAGTCGCTCGCCGACATGATCAAGGGCAAGCAGGGGCGCTTCCGCCAGAACCTGCTCGGCAAGCGCGTCGACTACTCGGGCCGTTCGGTCATCGTAGTCGGCCCGCAGCTGCGCCTGCACCAGTGCGGCCTGCCGAAGAAGATGGCGCTCGAGCTGTTCAAGCCGTTCATCTTCCAGAAGCTGCAGCTGCGTGGCGAGGCTTCCACCATCAAGGCGGCCAAGCGCCTGGTGGAGCGCGAGGGGCCGGAGGTGTGGGACATCCTCGAAGAGGTGATCCGCGAGCATCCGGTGCTGCTGAATCGCGCCCCGACGCTGCACCGCCTCGGCATCCAGGCGTTCGAGCCGCTGCTGGTGGAGGGCAAGGCCATCCAGCTGCATCCGCTGGTGTGCACGGCGTTCAACGCCGACTTCGACGGCGACCAGATGGCGGTACACGTACCGCTGTCACTGGAAGCGCAGCTCGAGGCGCGCGCGCTGATGATGTCTTCCAACAACATCCTCTCGCCCGCCAATGGCGACCCGATCATCGTGCCCTCGCAGGACGTGGTGCTCGGGCTGTACTACATGACACGCGAGCGCATCGGCGCCCGCGGCGAGGGCATGTTCTTCTCGGACGTGGCCGAGGTGCACCGCGCTTACGAGAGCCGCGGGGTCGAGCTGCAGGCCAAGTGCCGCGTGCGGCTGCGTGAGTGGGTGCGCGGCGAAGGCGGCGCGCTCACCGATCGCATGCGTCTGGTCGAGACGACCGTGGGCCGGGCGCTGCTGTTCGAGATCCTGCCGCGGGGTCTGTCCTTCGATCTCATCAATCAGGACATGACCAAGAAGGCGATCTCCGCGACCATCAATGCCTGTTATCGCGCACTCGGTCTCAAGGAGACCGTGGTGTTCGCTGACCAGCTGATGTACACCGGCTTCCACTACGCCACGCGCGCCGGCGTCTCGTTCGGCATCGACGACATCGTCATTCCGGAGCAGAAGACCCGCATCGTGACCGCCGCGGACAGCGAGGTGAAGGAGATCCAGGACCAGTACGCCTCGGGTCTGGTGACCAACGGCGAGCGCTACAACAAGGTGGTCGACATCTGGTCGCGTGCTAACGACCAGGTGGCCAAGGCCATGATGGAAAAGCTGGGCTCGGAAGAGGCCCAGGACTCGCGCGGCGCCAAGCACAAGCAGAAGTCGTTCAACTCGATCTTCATGATGGCCGACTCGGGCGCGCGCGGCTCCGCGGCGCAGATCCGCCAGCTGGCCGGCATGCGCGGCCTGATGGCCAAGCCCGATGGCTCGATCATCGAGACGCCGATCACGGCGAACTTCCGCGAGGGCCTGAACGTCCTGCAGTACTTCATCTCCACGCACGGCGCGCGCAAGGGCCTGGCGGACACGGCGCTCAAGACCGCCAACTCCGGTTACCTCACCCGTCGTCTGGTGGACGTGGCGCAGGACCTGGTGGTCACCGAGATCGACTGTGGCACCGTCAATGGGCTCGCCATGGCCCCGCTCGTCGAGGGCGGTGATGTGGTCGAGGCACTCGGCGAGCGCGTGCTCGGGCGCGTGCTGGCCGAAGACATCCTCAAGCCGGGCGGCGCCGAAGTGCTCATCCCGACCGGGACGCTGCTCGATGAGAAGCTGGTGCGCCTGCTCGAGACCGAGGGCGTCGATCAGATCAAGGTGCGCTCTCCGATTACCTGCCAGACGCGCTATGGCGTGTGCTCGCACTGCTACGGGCGCGATCTCGCCCGTGGCCGGCCGATCTCGATCGGCGAGGCGGTGGGCGTCATCGCGGCGCAGTCGATCGGCGAGCCGGGCACGCAGCTCACCATGCGCACCTTCCACATCGGTGGTGCCGCCTCGCGTGCCGCGGCGGCCTCCAGCGTGGAAGTACGCAACAAGGGCGTGATCCGCTTCCACCACATCAAGACCGTGCAGCACGAGAAGGGGCACCTGGTCGCGGTGTCGCGTTCGGGCGAGATCGGCGTGGTCGATGACTTCGGCCGCGAGCGCGAGCGCTACAAGATCCCCTACGGCGCCATGATCAGCGTCAAGGAAGGCGCCACGGTGGCCGCAGGCCAGGTGGTCGCCACCTGGGACCCGCACACTCACCCGGTGGTCACGGAGGTGGCCGGCTTCGTCAAGTTCCAGGACTTCGTCGACGGTCTGACCGTCACGAGCCAGGTGGACGAGGTCACCGGCTTGTCCTCGACCGTGGTGCTGGACACCAAACAGCGCGGCGGCAAGGAAGTGCGCGCCACCATCAAGCTGGTGAACGGCAAGGGCAAGGAACTGACCTTCGCGAACACCGAGATCCCGGCCGTGTACACACTGCCGCCGGGGGCGCTGGTGTCGCTCGAGGACGGCGCCCGCGTGTCACTGGGTGACGTCATCGCGCGCATCCCGCAGGAGTCCTCCAAGACCCGTGACATCACCGGCGGTCTGCCGCGCGTCGCCGACCTGTTCGAGGCGCGTAAGCCGAAGGACCCGGCGATTCTCGCCGAGAAATCCGGCACGGTGAGCTTCGGCAAGGAGACCAAGGGCAAGCGGCGTCTGATCATCACCTCCGACGACGGCGAGAAGTACGAGGAGCTGATTCCGAAGTGGCGTCAGCTGAACGTGTTCGAGGGTGAGACGGTGGAGCGCGGCGAGGTGATCGCCGATGGTGAGCCGAACCCGCACGACATCCTGCGTCTGCAGGGCGTCGAGGCGCTGGCGAACTACCTGGTGCGCGAGATCCAGGACGTCTACCGCCTGCAGGGCGTGAAGATCAACGACAAGCACATCGAGGTGATCATCCGCCAGATGCTGCGCAAGACCGAGGTGCAGGCGGCGGGTGAGACCACCCTGCTGCGCGGCGAGCAGCTCGACCGGGCACGTGCGCTCGACATCAACGATCGTGCGGCGAGCGACGGCAAGAAGCTCGCGGCGCTGCAGCCGGTGCTGCTCGGCATCACCAAGGCGAGCCTGGCGACCGAGTCGTTCATCTCCGCGGCCTCCTTCCAGGAGACCACCCGCGTGCTGACCGAAGCCGCGGTGCGCGGACTCAAGGATGACCTGCGCGGTCTCAAGGAAAACGTCATCGTCGGGCGGCTCATTCCGGCGGGTACGGGCTTCGCGGCCCACACCTCGCGCCGCAAGAAGATGGAAGGCAGCGAGCGGCGCAGCTTCATGGACGTCGGCGGTGGACTTCCGGATACGGAAGAGACCAGCGTCGGCGAGGAGTCCGAGAGCGCTGCGGGCTGAGCTGTACACGCCTGCTGAAGAAGCGACGGGCCGGCACACTGCCGGCCCGTTTTTTTTCCCGCAAGTCAGCGCGCTGGCGCGAAGCGCAGCTTGGTCAGCTGCGCGCCCGCGGCGTCGAAGTTCGCCGGTGCGAGCCAGCTGGTAAAGCCGGCTTTGAGTCGCGGCCAGTCGCCATCGATGATCGAGAACCAGGCGGTGTCGCGGTTCAGGCCCTTGACGATCATGTGCTGGCGAAAGATTCCCTCGAAGGTGAAGCCGAAGCGCCTGGCTGCACGCTTGGACGGTTCGTTGTGGTTGTCGCACTTCCACTCGAAGCGCCGGTAGCCGAGCTGCGCGAAGACGTAATCCGCCATCAGATAGAGTGCTTCCGTCGCCACGCGCGTACGCGCGATGGCAGGTCCGTAGAGAATGTTGCCGATTTCAATGACGCGGTGCGCCGAGTCGATCCGCATGAATGACTGGCGACCCTCCGCCCGGCCGGTGGCCCGATCGATGACGGCGAAGAACAGCGGGTCATCGCTGGCCGCCGCGCGGTCCAGCCATTGCTCCATGTCCGCGGCGTCCGCCGGCACGCTATCGAACAGGTAGCGAAAGCGCTCTTGCGCACCGGGGGCGCGCGCGGCGGCGAGCAGCTCGGCGCCGTGCCGCGTGCGGCTGAGCGGTTCCAGCCGCGCATATCGACCCTCGAGGCTGGTCCGCTGTGGGCGTGCGGGCTCGTGCGTTTGGGAAACATGCATCGCTGACCCCGCAAGTGCTGCCGCTAACTTGAGTATCGTAGCCGCTGGGGGGGCGCGGCCACAGCGCGCGCGCAGCGGCGCAGGCTCGCCGTGGCGGGAGGGCCCCGCGCGGGTTGAGGGGCCGCTCGCTGGACGGCAGAATGCCTGAGGTCCAGCCATCGCGGGGCTTCGCCCAAGGTTGAGAGGTGCATGAGTGCTGCCGGCGCACTGCCGACTGAGTTCCTCGAGCGGCTGAGGGCCCTCGAGAGGCGCTACCTGCGCGAGCGCGATCCGCGCCGTCAATCCGGCTTCAGTGGCGGCCCGCAACGCTGGCGTGCCGAACGCGCGCCGCTGCTGGAGGCGATCCCGGCCAATGGCGCGCTGCTCGATGTCGGCTGCGCCAACGGCTATCTGCTCGAGTGTCTGATCGAGTGGGCTGCCGCGCGCGGGGTTGCGCTCACGCCCTTCGGCGTCGACTGCTCGGCCGCACTCATCGGGCTCGCGCGCCAGCGTCTGCCGCAGTTCCAGGAGCACTTCTACATCGCCAACGCCTGGGGCTGGCGGCCACCGCGCCGTTTCACCTACGTGTACGCCGTGTGCGATTGTGTCCCGCCGCAATCGCTCGCGGCATTCGTGCAGCACCTGCTGAGCTGCGTCACGGCCCCGGGCGGCCGGCTCATTGTCGGTGCCTATGGCAGCCGGGCACGTGGTGAGCCGCCGGCGCGCATCGATGCGCTGCTGGCGGCAGCGGGCTTCAGCGTGGCCGGGTGTCGATCGGCCGGCGAGCCCGAGACGGCACGCTTTGCCTGGATTGATGCGGCGAGCGCATGAACGGACCGGCAGTGCTGACGGGGACGCACGTACGGCTCGAACCGCTGGCGCGGCTGCACATCGCCCCGCTGGTCGCGGCGGCCGGCCCGGACGCCTCGGCCTACCCCTGGAGCGCGGTACCGATCGGCATGGCGGCGATGACCGACTACGTCAACACCGCGATCGCCTGGCGCGAGGCCGGCAGCGCGCTGCCGTTCGCCATCGTGCGCATCGCCGACGGTGTGGTGCTCGGCTCGTCGCGGCTGTTTCTCATCGAGCGCTGGCTGTGGCCCGAGGAACATGCACGTGCGCGGCAGGCAGGCGCAGATGGTGCCGAGATTGGTTACACCTGGCTCGGGCCGCAGGCGATGCGCACCGCCGCGAACACTGAAGCCAAATTGCTCATGCTGCAATTCGCGTTCGAGGAGTGGCATCTGCAGCGGGTCTGTTTCCACACCGATGTGCGCAACCAGCGTTCGCGCAATGCGCTGGCACGCATCGGCGCCCGGTTCGAGGGCGTGTTGCGCGCCCATCGCCTGGCGACTGACCTCAGCGCGCGCGACTCGGCGCGCTTCTCGATCCTGGCCGCCGAGTGGCCCGGGGTGAAGGAGCACCTGCGCCAGCGCCTCGCGGCGCATGGCTGAGGCTACTTGCCGTTCCACACCTTCATCATGTCGGGCGAGCCCTGCTCGCGGATGCCGTTGTCGGTGAGAATGCCCTCGGTCGCGGCCACCAGCGCGGCGCGCGGAAACACGATGGACTCACTCGCGCGGTTGTCGAAATCGATGACCACGTAGTCGTCCTTGAGATCGCGCAGCAGCGCCACGAGGTGCGCGAGGCTCTTGATGGGCGTGCCGTTCAGCGATTTCACCACCGAGCCGGTGGGCTCGGAGTAGCCGGTCGACAGATTGTGCGGGAACAGCGGCGCCGGGATGATCACCAGCTCCTGGTGCTCGGCGTCGGGCCGATCGCCGAACCGCGAGACCAGCGGGCTGCCAAACGCCGCGCCGCTGTTGGCGCGGATCAGCGCGAGTGACTCGAGGGTGGCGCGCTCGAACACCACCGGACCGAGAATGAAGTAGGACGGGTAGCCGCCGTCGAGGCTGTCGATGAGCGTCGGCCGGCGGTCCGGCACCGGCATGCGGATCTGCTGTTCCTTGCCCTCGCGCACGATCGTGAGCGGCACGGTGCCATCGTGCGCCTTGCGCTGAATCAGGTACTGGAAGTTGACCCGCAGGTTGTTCTCGATGGTCACCATGCCCTGGTCGTCAATTGGCTGATCGCCGATACGGCTGACGATGTCCCATTGCTTGAGCGGGTAGCCCGGCGCATCGTCGTCCGGGCGGTGCACGATCATGCCGCGCACCGACTTGTCGGCCTTGAGGTACGGGCGCAGTGCCGGATTCTCCAGCGTCTGCAGGTCATCCCACATGCCCGGCTTGCCCTTGTAGCCGCCGGCGGCGATGTCCTTGAGGAACAGCTCGACCTCCTCGTTCGGGATGATGTAGCCGATGTTCTCCGCGTTCTGCAGGCGGCTGAACACCAGTCCGATCATCTTGTCTCCGGCGATCGCCGGGCCACCACTGTTACCGGGATTGATGGCGGCATCGACCTGAATACGCAGCCCGCTGGTGGCGAGCGCATAGGGGGCGAACTCGATGCGCGAGACGATGCCCTTGGTGATCGAGAGCGTCGTGCCGCCGGTGGGGAAGCCGTAGGCGTACACCGCGTCCTTGATCTGCGGCAGCTTGCTGGCGCGCGGCAGCGCCGGCCGGTCCTTGAAGAAGGACTCGTCCTCGAGCTTGAGGACCGCCAGGTCGATGCCGGGCGCGATCGCCTCCACCGTGGCGGGCAGCTTGTCGCCGGTCTGTGAGCCCTGAACCTGGATCTGGCTCGCGTAAGTGACGACGTGCGCGTTGGTGAGGATGCGCTTGCCCTCGATCACCACCCCGGAACCGGAAACCTCCGCGGGTGGCGCCTTGCTCCACGGGCGCGCGAGGTCCGGGCGGCGCAGCGTCGCGAACACCTTCACCACGGCGGTCTCGGCCTGGTGCGCGATCGCACCGCTCGGCTCCTCGCTGCTCGGCGCGGGCCCTGCCTTCTGTGCGGCAGGCGCGAGAGCGGGGGTCAGGAGGCACAGGCAGAGCACGGCGCGCAGCGTCGGATTCATGAGTCTCTCTTGCGGGTGACGGGTGGGTAACTCGGCCTTGGCAGGCCGGCGGCGATTCTGGCACAGAAACACCTCCGGCTTGGTGAAACAGCCGGCGCTGTGACTTAAGACGGCGCGCACCCGGGCGGCGTCGCGCTGATGCGGCGCCGCGCCAGCAGTCCGTGCCGTGTGCGGGACCGCCGCGAAATCGCGCCGCCCGGTGCGTGATGGAAGTCAGGCGCGCGGTGAGTCCGCAGCCTGCGGCGCGTTCCCATGCCGCGACATGCCGCACGCGCGCTGCGGCAAAACGAGCCCAAAGCGGGCAGCCTACCCTGCTAGAGTCACGCCCCGACGCGGGATCACAACACGCACCCGCAGGAGACGATCCATGCAGCGCGCAGCCACCATCATTTCGCGGGTTCTCGTCTTCCTGCTGGCGAGCGCTTCGCTGGCCTACGCGGCCGGCAGTGGCGCGCTGCCGGCCTACATCGCCGCGGCCGTCGCCGACAGCGCGCGCCCGGCGGAGGACACCGCACGCGATGCCGCGCGCAAGCCGGGCGAGACGCTCGTCTTCGCCGGCGTCAAGCCCGGCATGAAAATCCTCGAGCTCGCCCCGGGCAAGGGTTACTTCACCCGCCTGCTGAGCGCGGCGGTCGGCCCGCAGGGCAAGGTGTTCGTACTCACCTCGCCACCGCAGCCTGACAAGCCGGCACCGCCCGTGCAGGCGATCGCCGCCGACCCGCACTACGCCAACTTGAGCCTGGTGCAGCAGAAGATCGCCGATCCGCTGGTGCTGCCGGAGAAGGTGGATCTGGTGTGGACGTCGCAGAACTATCACGATTTCCACAACATCACGACCACGGATGTGGCCACGATCAACAAGCGCGTGTTCGAGGCGCTGCGCCCCGGCGGCGTCTACTTCGTGCTGGATCACTCGGCGCAGAACGGCTCGGGCGCGCGTGACACCAACACGCTGCACCGCATCGATGAGGACACGGTCAAACAGGAAGTCGAGGCGGCGGGCTTCAAGTTCCTGGGCGAAAGCAACATCCTGCGCAACAAGGACGATCCGCGCACCGGCAAGGTGTTCGACCCGCCGATACAGGGTCACACCGATCAGTTCCTGCTGAAGTTCGTCAAGCCCTGAGCGAGCCGCTCGCGGGTGAGGGGATCATCCTCACCCGCGAAGCAGCGGCGTAGTGCCGCGCCGAACACCCGATCAGCTTCATGCGCCTCCGCGGCGACGCGCGCGAACAGCGTCATGCACGGATGCTGCCCGCGCCCCACGGCCGCCGGCCCACTGCGGCGGCCGGGTCTCAGCGGCGCCGGGCTTTGTGGAACACCAGGACGAAGCGGTCGGTCTTGCCCACCATCTCTCCCTTGTAGGTGATCATGTCGCGCGGGTCATCAGGCCGGCGCAGCACCTGGCTGGTGCCGGCGTAGATGAAGCCGTGCTTCTCGAAGTCCCTGCGCGCGTACTCTTCGTCGATGCGGTGCAGCCTGCCGGCATCCTCGCTGCCCGTGCCCGGCTTGGCCGCGTGATCCACCAGCAGCAGGATGCCCCCCGGGCGCAGCACGCGTGCAATCTCTGTGAGCGCGGCATCCGGATCGATCTTGGGCCAGGGTCCGCTGTCGGCGCGCCAGTAGAGATCGTGATAGACCTTGATCAGCAGGATCGCATCGAGTGAATGCGCCGGCAGCCCCAGGTGCTCGACGTCGACGGTACGGTGCTCGACGTTCGGCAGACGGTGGCCGAGCAGGCGCTCCTGCCACTGGTTCTCGCTCCACTGGTCGTAGGCGGCATTGTTGAGCAGGTAGACGTGGCCCTTCGGACCGACGAGGTAGCTCAGCAGCTCGCTGTAGTAGCCGTCGGCAGCGAGGTAGTCGGCCACCTCCATCCCGGGCCGGATCCCGGAGAGCCTGAGCACCTCCGCCGGGTGATCGAGGCCATCGCGCTTGAGGTCCGCCGCAGAGCGGCCGGGGTGCGCGACTGCATCGTTGTAGATGTCCGCCCGGGCGGGGCCAGCCAGCACCGCGATCGCCAGTGCTGCGCAGACGAGCAGCCGGTGAAGCCTGAAATCCGCCATGCGCTTTCCCTCGGTTGTTGTTCTCATGCGGGCCGCCTGCAGTATGACTGCGGCGCGTGACAGCCGCAGGGCGTCGTGCGATAGGAGGAGGGCGCGCGGCGCCGAGTGCTCATTTCAGTGCGCGATCGAGCAGCTCGTAGTCCGCGCGCGGCGCGTAGCCGCGGCGCTCGTAGAAGGCGCGCGCACTGCGGTTGGCCTTATGCAGCTGCAACTGCAGCCGCACGCAGCCCTGTTGCCGCAACCAGGCCTCGGCGGCGGCCAACAGTGCCGCGCCGAGACCGCGCGCGCGAGCCTCCGGCAGCACGAAGAACTCGTCGATCTCGCCCATGACACCCTGGTGCTCGATGCTCGTCACGCGTACCACGATGAGATAGCCGGCAAGCACCCCAGCCTCCTCTGCGACCCAGACGGCGCCGGCACTGCCGGTCGGGGCGAGCAGTGTCTGCAGCACCAGCTCGATGCGCAGCGCGTCGAAGCCGACGATCGCCTCGAAGTCCCAGTAGCGGCGGATGAGCGCCAGCAGCTGCGGGATGTCGGCGCTTGCCGCCGCGCGGATCGCCACCGCTCTAGGCCGCCACCGCAATCGCCGCCTGCACCTGGTTGCGCCCGGAGCGCTTGGCGGCGTACTGCGCCGTGTCCGCGTGTGCGATCAGGTGCTGGCCCCAGACGCCGAGCGTGTCGCTGGCCGCGACCCCGATGCTGCAGGTGAGATTGATCGGTGCGCCGAACCCCTCGACGCGGACCTCGGCGACACGCCGGCAGATGCGCTCGGCGATCGGGCGCGCTGCGGCTGCGTCCGCGCCGTTGAGGATGACCACGAACTCCTCGCCGCCGTAGCGGCCGATGACATCCGACTGACGCAGCTCCGAGTGGATCGGTGCGATGACCCCGGCGAGGCAGGCATCGCCGGCAGCGTGTCCGTAGGAGTCGTTGATCTGCTTGAAGTGATCGAGGTCGATGAACAGCACCGAGATCGGCAGGCCGCGCGCCTTGGCGCGCATGCAGGCCCCGTCCAGGCGCTCGATGAGCGAGCGGCGGTTGAGCACACCGGTCAGCGGGTCGGTCTGTGCGCGCCGCTCGGCGTCCGTCAGTGCCAGCGTCTGCTGCCGCACACGGTCGGAGGTACCGAGCGCGATCAGCACCGCCGCGGCCACCATCGAGGGGGCGAGCCCGTAATAAAGGAGTGTCTGCGCATCGTCCGCGCGCGCGTACAGCAGGCGCAGCGCCGTCAGGATCTGGAAGGTGCACAGCAGTCCCCAGGCGATGAGGAACCAGCCGGCGGCGCGGTTGCCGGTGCGCCAGGCGAGGAACGAGACGATGAGGGTGAACAGGGCGCTGGCGAGGAACATGAGATTGCCGGCGGCGGCCACCGCGGGCGTGAAGCCCGGAATCACGCGCAGCACATTGGCGAAGGCCAGCCCCACGAACGCCAGTGCCATATAGCCGAACACGCGGTACACCTGCGGCGAGAACAGTCGCAGGTTGGCGAACTCGCGCACGAACAGCGCCGCGGCGGCCGCTGCGATCGCCACCGGGATGTTCCAGGCGTAGGAGGAGATCGGCCGCGCCCAGGAGAGCACCGGCCAGTGAAATCCCTGTCCGGAGAAGTAGGCCAGATACAGCGCCTGCAGCGAGAACAGCGTGCCGTACAGCGGGTAGAGCCGGTCGGTGAGCACGAAGCGCACCAGCAGCGTCGACAGCGCCATCGCCATCAGCGCGCCGAAGGCGAACGCGATCACGCGCTCGTGCGCGCGCGCCTTTTCCAGCACGCGCGCCAGCGTCGAGGTTGCGAAGTGCACATCAGTGGTCGCGCGCCCGGTGCGCACGATGCGCGCGTACAGGGGCGCGCCGGGATCAAGTCCCGGGGGCAGGGCGTAAACGAAATCCTGGGCCCCCCCGAACTGCGGCACGAGGGTCGCGAGGGTGAGCGGCAGGCTGTCCCCGGCACGGCGGGCGTAAACCTCGACCGCCTGGTCGAGACCTGCGCGCACCAGCAGCACGGGGTTGGTGCTGTCCTCGGCCGCACCCAAGGGGGGTAGCCTGAACCAGAGCGGTGCTGTAAGGCGATGAGAGTCGTGGGGGTCGAAGGCGCCGAAGCGGCTGTCCAGGGTCCCGCTGGTAACGATGCGGGCTTCCGGGTCCCCGGCCACGGGCGCGAGCACCCGCACCTCGAGCGGTACGGTCTCGAGCGTGGTCCGCTGCCTCAGCGCGGAGGATTCCGGCACCAGGGGTTGATCGGCTGCACCGGCCAGTAATGGCAGTCCCGCCGCCAGTCCGAGAAGCCAGGAGAGCGGCCCGTTAAGCAATGAGGTTCTCAAGGATCAGAGGGTGGCGCATGCCCCTTTAGTAGGTCGCCCTGGACACTTTCTCTCGATATCCGGGGCTTTTCCCGAGTATGGTATTAGCCCTGCCAGACAAATCAATTCGCGCGGCAGCAAAGGGCCTGCCCACCCCGGTTGACACCCCCGGGGTCCCTACCTAGAATCGCCGGCCTTTATCGGGGCGGCCCTTATGACACGCCACCCCGAAAACAGCGACTTACGAGTACCGGGCCGCCTCACCGAAGGCGGCCCGGTGTTCTTCGCAGGTCGCTTCAGCTGTGTCAGGAGACTGGAACACGATGGCGACCACGGGTCAGCTTATCCGGCAACCGCGCCGGACGAAGGCGGAGAAAACCAAAGTGCCGGCGCTCGGGGCTTCCCCGCAGAAGCGCGGCGTGTGCACACGCGTTTATACCACGACGCCGAAGAAGCCCAACTCGGCGCTGCGCAAGGTCTGTCGCGTGCGCCTGACCAACGGCTATGAGGTCACCAGTTACATCGGCGGCGAAGGCCACAACCTGCAGGAGCACTCGGTGGTGCTCATCCGTGGCGGTCGCGTGAAGGATCTGCCCGGCGTGCGCTACCACACCGTGCGCGGCACGCTCGACTGTGCCGGTGTCGCCGAGCGCAAGCAGGGTCGCTCCAAGTACGGCGCCAAGCGCCCGAAGAAGTAAGGAGTCATATAGATGTCGCGTCGTGCCCAGGCCCCGGTCCGCACCATTCTGCCGGACCCGAAATTCAACAGCGAGATGCTGGCCAAGTTCATGAACGTGGTCATGAAGAGCGGCAACAAGTCGGCCGCCGAACGCATCATCTACGGCGCGCTCGACCGCATCGCCGAGAAGACCGGCAAGCAGGGAGGCGAGGCCATCGAGGTGCTGTCCACCGCGCTCGACAACGTGAAACCGGTGGTCGAAGTGAAATCGCGGCGCGTCGGCGGTGCCACTTATCAGGTGCCGGTTGAAGTTCGTGCCACGCGCCGCCAGACACTGGCAATGCGCTGGATGCTCGATGCGGCACGCGAGCGCAGCGAGAAATCCATGGCCTTCCGCCTGGCGCACGAGCTGATGGACGCCTCGGAGAACCGCGGCGCCGCGGTGCGCAAGCGCGAGGACACTCACCGCATGGCGGAGGCCAACAAGGCTTTCGCCCATTACCGCTGGTAATAGCTTTAAAGGACTACTGACGTGGCACGCGCGACGCCCATCGAGCGTTATCGGAACATCGGCATCTCCGCCCACATCGACGCGGGCAAGACGACGACGACCGAGCGCATCCTGTTTTACACCGGCGTCTCGCACAAGATCGGTGAGGTCCACGACGGCGCGGCCGTGATGGACTACATGGAGCAGGAACAGGAGCGTGGTATCACCATTACCGCCGCGGCCACGACCTGCTTCTGGAAAGGCATGGACGGCAGCTTCCCCGAGCACCGCATCAACATCCTCGATACGCCCGGGCACGTCGACTTCACCATCGAGGTGGAGCGCAGCCTGCGCGTGCTCGACTCCGCGGTGGCGCTGTTCGACTCGGTGGCCGGAGTGCAGCCGCAGTCGGAGACGGTGTGGCGGCAGATGAACAAGTACGGCGTGCCGCGCATCGCCTTCGTCAACAAGATGGACCGCGCCGGCGCCAATTTTCTGCGCGTGGTGGAGATGATCCGCGCGCGGCTGCGCGCCAACCCGATCGCCATCCAGCTGCCGATCGGTGCCGAGGAGAACTTCGAGGGCGTCGTCGATCTCATCCGCATGAAAGCCATCTACTGGGACATGGACACCCAGGGAATGAAGTTCGAGTACCGCGAGATTCCGGACGAGCTGAAAGCGCAGGCCGCGGAACACCGCGGCAAGATGATCGAGGTGGCGGCCGAAGCCAACGACGAGCTCACGCACAAGTACCTCGAGACCGAGACGCTGTCCGAGGAAGACATCCGCCGCGGACTGCGCGAGCGCTCGCTGCGCAGCGAGATCGTGCTGGCCATGTGCGGCTCGGCGTTCAAGAACAAGGGCGTGCAGGCGCTGCTCGATGCGGTCATCGAGTTCATGCCCTCGCCGATCGACATGCCGCCGGTGAAGGGCATCGATGCAGACGGCGAGCCCGCCACCCGCCCCGCCAGTGACGATGCGCCGTTCTCGGCGCTGGCGTTCAAGATCCTCAACGACCCCTTCGTCGGCAACCTCACCTTCTTCCGCGTCTATTCCGGGGTGCTCAACTCCGGCGACACGGTGTTCGTGCCCACCAAGGATCGCAAGGAGCGCATCGGCCGCTTGCTGCAGATGCACGCCAGCGAGCGCACCGAGATCAAGGAAGTGCGCGCGGGCGACATCGCCGCGGCGGTCGGACTCAAGGACGTGATCACCGGCGACACGCTCTGTGACCTCGACAAGGTGATCACGCTCGAGAAGATGGAATTCCCGGCGCCGGTGATCTCGGTCGCGGTCGAGCCGAAAACCAAGGCCGATCAGGAGAAGATGGGCCTCGCGCTGCAGCGGCTGGCCAAGGAAGACCCCTCGTTCCGCGTCAGCACCGACCAGGAGTCCGGCCAGACCATCATCTCCGGCATGGGCGAGCTGCACCTGGAGATCATCGTCGATCGCATGAAGCGCGAGTTCAAGGTCGAGGCGAACGTCGGCAAGCCGCAGGTCGCCTACCGCGAGACCATCCGCGCCAAGGTGGAGAGCGAAGGCAAGTTCGTGCGCCAGTCCGGCGGCCGCGGCCAGTACGGTCACGTGTGGCTGACGCTGGAGCCGAACGAGCAGGGCAAGGGCTACGAGTTCATCAATGGCGTGGTCGGCGGCTCGGTGCCGCGCGAGTACGTGCCGGCGGTAGACAAGGGCATCAAGGAAGCCTGCGAGACCGGCGTCATCGCCGGCTACCCGGTGGTGGACGTGAAGGTGACCTTGTTCGACGGCTCGTACCACGACGTCGACTCGAACGAGATGGCCTTCAAGATCGCCGGTTCGATAGGTTTCAAGGACGGCTTCAAGCGCGCCAAGCCGGTGCTGCTGGAGCCGATCATGAAGGTGGAAGTGGTGACGCCGGAGGATTACTCGGGCGATGTCATCGGCGATTTGAACCGCCGCCGCGGCCAGATCACCGGCATGGACGAGACGCCGGCCGGCAAGGCCATCACCGCGGATGTGCCGCTGTCGGAAATGTTCGGCTACGCCACCACGGTGCGCTCCATGAGCCAGGGCCGTGCGACCTTCACCATGGAGTTCGCCAAGTACATGGAAGTGCCGCCGAACATCGCGGACGGAATCATCAAGAAGTAACTGTCGGGATTCAGGAGTCGAGGAAACACGTCATGTCCAAAGAGAAGTTTGAGCGCTCCAAGCCGCACGTCAATGTGGGCACGATTGGTCACGTGGACCACGGCAAGACGACTTTGA
>Ga0070761_10001465_pt1 | contig 14766 bp, 13 predicted proteins | sample HubBroMetageREF1_FD_66724 | JGI IMG/M metagenome (GOLD analysis project Ga0070761, IMG submission 66724) | Reference soil microbial communities from the Hubbard Brook experimental Forest, New Hampshire, USA - Hubbard Brook CCASE Soil... | ecosystem: Environmental > Terrestrial > Soil >... | reverse complement strand
GAAGGCGCGCCCGAGGCGGAGCCGCAAGTCCCTCAGCGCGGCGGCGGCCTCCCCCGCGCAGACGTCCGCAGCCCTCTGCTCAGCGGCACTCAGGCCGCGCTCATACTTGCATGCCTGGTACGACAGCATGTAAATCATCGCTCCTCCATCCGGCGGAAGTCCTGTCAAGCCACCCTTTCGGCTCGTCCACTCGGACGACGAACGGAATCTCTGAGATGGACACTCACACGCCGGACGCTCAAAATGTTGTCGGCCCGCTTGGGGTTCCGGGACTGGCCAACGCACAGTGAAGGCGAGGCCGCTGAACGGGCTGAGCAGGTGCGTTAGCGAGTACCGGTGATGTAGTCCGTCAACGCGGTTCGCTCGGTTTCGAGTTCGCCGAGACGGATCTTCACCACGTCGCCGATGCTCACGATCCCTTGCAAGCGGGCGTCAACCACGACTGGTGCATGCCGCACCCGGCGCTCGGTCATCATCCGCATGACCTCATCGATCGGGGTCTGCGGCGTGACCGTGTGCACCTCGGCTGTGTAGATGGCCGTGACCAGCTCAGACATCACCGCAGCACCCCGCTGGGCCAGCGCCCGGACGATGTCCCGCTCGCTGGCGATCCCGTCGACCGTGGTGCCGTCGTGTGAGACGACGACAGCGCCGATCCCGTGCTCGGCCAGGACCGCCACCAGGTGCCGCACCTTGGTGTCCGGGGTGACGGTGATGACCTGGGTGCCCTTGACGCGAAGTACGTCGCTGATGTTCATCGGCCCTCCCAGACACTGGTACGCCGCTGATCGTGTGGCCGTACCGATACCCCGAGGCCGGATACTTCAATCCGCGGTCCCGCGCCGACGAGGTCCTCCTCGCCTCAGCTTGAGGTCAGGGCGTTGAGGAGTTCACGAGTCGTCCGACATTTCGAGCGCGCGGCGCGCGGCCGCAGAGATCGTCGCGCCTGCGCTTCAACGCCGTCGAGCCTGGTTTCAACCCCAGCACTGGCCCGCATCCGCCCAGGTCCGCGATCCCGCCTTCGACAGCCGGGTCGTCGCCTAGACCCGCGCCCTGCTCGCCACCGTCCCGACGCTATCCACTATGGGCCAGGACTATCAACCTTGAGGATGCGCTCCGGTGCGCAGCGACCACAGCGTGAATGCCATACCGGGCTTGGTCTACGAGAACACCGGCCCCTACCGTTTTGCCGACGGCAACGTCGGCCGGATTTTACGAATCCGGACCTCGCCGGTATGTCGGCGGCATGGCCGGCTGGGTTTCCTGCCGGGCCGCCGCGAGCGCCGCACCTGAGCCCCGCTACGAGCTCGTCAGCTAGACGAGTAATTGCTGGTCCCGGCAGGGTGATTCACCTTCGGCCGCGCGGATCACCACGGCCCGTTCGGCAGAAAAAAATATTTATTCCGAACGGTCCGGATCCGTGCGGCCGGACGTGGATGAGACCATTCCTATGACCATCGCGTCTCGGGCGACCCGAGGGCACTTATAAGTTCTTTGCGGGAGTTGATCCGCAGCTTGGCGAATACTTTGCGCAGGTGGTATTCGACCGTGCGAGGGCTCAGGAACAGGCGCCCGCCGATTTCGAGGTTTGAAAGTCCTTCGCTCGCGAGCCTGGCGATCTGGGCCTCTTGTGGCGTGAGGTCGCCGGTGGACCCCGCGGCTGGCTCGCGGACGGTCGCGCCGGTGGCGCGCAGTTCCCGCGCGGCTCGCTCGGCGAATGCGCGGATCCCCATGTCGGTGAGCATCTCGTGCGCGGTGCGCAACTGGTTGCGGGCGGCGAGATGGCGACGGCCGCGTCGGAGCCATTCGCCGTAGAGCAGGTGCGCGCGGGCCAAAGCCAGGCGAACCCGGCTGCTTTGAAGTTTGGCGATCGCTTCGCCGTAGTGTTCCTCGGCGGTGTCACCCTCGCTGAGGAGAGCGCGACATTGCGCCTCGATCCCAGCCGCCCAGTCGGTGCCGCTGGGACCTGTCGTCATGGTCAAGTCCTTCAGTGCTTCGGCGGCGGCGGCAAGGTCGCCGGTCCGGGTTGCGGCCTCGATCAGCTCGGCCAGGGTCCAGTTGCGAAACGCCAGGTCGCCTGGATAGGAGCTGCCGAGCCTGGCCGCGTGTAGAGCGTCCTGGTAACGGCCAAGACCGTTCAGCAGCACGGCACGCGAGTAATAAGCGAGGGCCAGCCCCTGGCCCTCTCCCCGCACGTTCACCTCGCGCACGGTCGCTTCGATCAGAGCCATGGCCTCACGCTCTGCGCCCTGCCAGGCCAGGTGCAGGAGGGCGCCGTACGGCGCGAGATGGCTCCGGGTCGCCTGATTGATCGCCTCGACTTCTTGCTGGAGCGCGGCGGCGGCGGATGGGTCCCCTGCTTCCATGTCCACGCCCAGCCGTACGGTGAGCGCGAGGGGGAGGGCCGCCACGGCACCCGACTCCCGGACGAGCGCGACGAGCCGTTGTGAGAGTACATCCCAGTCGTCGAAATCCCATATGTCTATCGAGATCCGACACGCGAGCCAGAGCCAGCGGATCGCGTCCCGGTCGGGTAGGTCCTGGCGGCGAAACTCGCGGAGGGCTCGCTTGACTACCGGGGCGCCGGGTTCGTATCCCTTAGCGATCAGCGTCGCCAAAGCGTCGAGCAGGAAGTCTGAGGCACGGGCGGCCTGCGCAGGCGGGGCCGATAGGGCGGCCTGCGCGATGGTGAACACGTCGTCGCCCCTGGCGAGGCGCCCGGCGAACTGTGCCGCCGCCAGCGCCTCGAGGTAGGTGCTGCGCGCCAGGGTGACGTCGAGCGGCTCGAGTTGCTTCGCGGCTTTCAGCAGGAGAGATGCGGCATCGCCGCCGCGGTCAACCGCGAAAGCGATCTGACCGCGGAGAAGACCTCCGTGGGCCCGGCCGAGCTCATCGAGCGGCCCGGCCTGCGCCGCGGCCAGAGACGACAGCGCGCCCTCGAAGTCGCCTGCGAGGTACTGGGCGCGTGCAGCCGCGAGCGTCCGCTGCGCGCGCGGGAGTGGTTCAGGGGTCATCACGACCGCGAGCTGGAGAAAGACCGCGGCTTGGGCGAACCCTTCCCTGGCCTGCGCAAGCTCCGCCGAGCGTTCGAGCTGCACCGCCAGCTGCTCATCAGGACCGGCCGCCGCCTGAGCTAGGTGCCAGATGTATCGATCCGGGCTGGCATCGGGGTCCGTCGCCTCCGCGAATGCCTGATGCACAATCCGCCGGTCCTCCGCCGATGCCGTGCGATACACCGCGGAGCGGGCGAGCGGGTGACGAAAGCGCACGCGCGGGCCAAGTTCCAGCAGGCCGGCGGCGGCGGCCGGGGCTGCGGCCTCGAGACCGATGCCGAGTCGTTCGGCCGTTCGGCAGACGAGCGCCAGGTCTGCGAGCGGCTCGGCGGAGGCGATCAGCAGCAACTGCCTGGTATCGGGCGGCAGCTGCGAGAAACGCCTGGCGAAGCTGCTCTCGATCGCTCCTGCGAGTCCGCGGCCGGGGCCGAGCATGAGGCCGCTGGCGAGCTCCTCGGGCGTCAGCCCGCGTGGCAACTCGAGGATCGCCAGGGGATTGCCGCCGGTTTCGGCGACGATCCGATCACGCACGCGCTCGTCGAGCGTGGCCGGGAATACCGAGCTCAGGAGCCTTCGTGCGGTGCTCTGGTCGAGACCGCCGATCACCAGCTCGGGGAGTCCGGGCAGTTTCATCTGGTCGTCAGGGGTGCGCACGGCAAAGACGAGTGCGACCGATTCGGCTGACAGGCGCCGAGCGGCGACGGCGAGCGTCTGTGCGGAAGCGTGATCGAGCCACTGAGCATCATCGATCACGCACACGAGCGGCTGCTCCACGGCCGCCTCAGCGAGCAGGCTGAGGACCGCCAGGCCCACGAGGAACACGTCAGGGGCCGGCCCGTTCTGGCGGCCAAACACAGTTCGGAGGGCCTTTTGCTGCTGGTCCGGGAGGCGATCGAGTCGATCAAGCACCGGCGTGCACACCTGATAGAGCGCCGCGAACCCCAGCTCCGCCTCCGACTCGACAGCCGCGACCCGGACGGTCCGGCACCCTGTCGCTTGGGCCAGGAGGTAATCGAGCAGGGCCGTTTTGCCCATGCCGGCCTCGCCGCGCAGGACCAAGGCGCGGCTCTCGCCGCTGCGGATTGCCTCGATCAGCTGATCGAGGCTCTCACACTCTGGTCCCCGGCCGAGCAGCACGCCTGGCTCCTATCCGGCCCGCGACCAGGGACTCATGCGAGACCTGACGAGACCATCGTAAGTCGCGCCCGTCCGGCCCGATTAGTTCGGCTGCTCGGGCTGCCCCTAGCCTTGCGGGGTGACCGCCCGCGGCCCGTCCGGCTGTGCGGGTAGCGCCTGGACAAGCTGGCTGCGCGAGCTGATGCCGAGCTTGGCGAAGACCTTGCTCAGGTGGTAGGCGACGGTAGCGGGGCTGATGAACAGCTGCGCGGCGATCTGTGAGTTGGAGGCACCCGCGCTGGCCAGGCGGGCGATCAGCGCCTCTTGCGAGGTCATGACGTCGGGTGTCCCGGTGCGTCTGAGCGCCTGCGCGCCGGTCGCGCGCAGCTCGGTCCGGGCCCGTTCGGCGAACGCTTCCATGCCGAAGCCGCTGAACAGTTTGTAGGCGTGACGCAGCTGGTCCCGGGCGTCACGGATACGCCGCTGGCCGTGCAGCCACTCGCCGTAGAGCAGGCGGGTGCGGGCCAGGTCCACCCGCAGTCCGGTACGGCCGAACCGGTCGATCGCCTCGCGGTAGAGGTTCTCGGCGGCGGCGCCGTCGCTGACCAGCGCCCGCGAACGGGCCTCGGCCCCAAGCGCCCAGTCGGTCCCGCAGGCGCGGGCGATGCCGGAGATCTGCTCGACGGCGCCGGCCGCGCGCTCGGGTACCGCGCCGCGCACCGCCGCCTCGACCAGCTCGACGGGCGCCCAGCTGGCGAACTGTGCCGCCGGGGAGTCCTCGCTCGCCCGCTGCGCTGCGGCCAGCGCCTCCTCATGGCGGCCCAGGCTGTTGTACAGCACCGCCGCGGCCCACCCGATGAGGCTGAGCGCTCGGCCCTCACCCCGGCGTCCCACGTCATCGGTGGCGGTCAGGATCAGCTGAGCGGCTTCCGCTTCCCGGCCGCGGAAGACGGCCAGGACCAGGGCGCCGTCCGGCACGATACTGCTCCCGGTCACCTCGGTTACCGAGTCGGCCTGCGCCACCATCGAGGCGGCCTCGGCGAACTCCCCGGCAAACGCGTGCACCGTGGCGCGCATGTTGAAAACGATAGGGAGCGTGATCAGCGCACCAGCATCACGGGCCAGCCTGACCTGGCGGTCGGACAACACGTCCCAGCTGTCGTAGTCCCACACAATCTGTGCGGCGCGGCAGGCCAGCCAGAGCCGGCGCAGCTCCTCTTCCCTGGAGACATCGGTGCCGCGGAAGGCGCTCACCGCCCGGCGGAGCACCGGCACCGCCGCCGGGAAGCCCTCGCAGATCAGGAGGGCCAGGCCATCCAGCAGCAGATCGGGCCCGCGCGCCGGCCCCGGCGGCGGCGGCGCCATCCGCGCCGCCTCGGCGACCTCCCGCATCCCGCCGCCCAGAGCCAGGCGGCCGGCGAACGTCGCGGCGGCCAGCGCGTCCAGGTAGGTCTCGCGGGCCAGCCGCGAGTCGAGCGGCTCGAATTCCCGGGCCGCCTTGAGCAGCAGCGGGGGTGCGTCGCTGCCGCGGCTGGACGCGAACGCGATCTGGCCGCGCAGCAGGTCCGCATGAGCCCGCTGGAGCTCATCCAGCGGCCCGGCCTCCGCCGCGGCGAGCAGCCCCAGCGCCGCATGGAACGCCCCGGCCTGGTACTTGGCGTGTGCCGCGGCCAGCGCCCGCTCCGCCCGCCGCTCTGGGCTGGGCGTCAGCGTGGCGGAGCGCTCCAAGAACGCGGCCGCCGCGGCGAACCCTCCGCGTGCTTGCGCCCGGTCGGCTGAGCGCTCCAGCTCCAGGGCAATTTCCGCATCGGGCCCGGCCGCCGCCTGGGCGCGGTGCCAGGCCCGGCGGTCGGGGTCGGCCTGCGGATCGGTGGCGTCGGCTAGCGCCTGGTGCGCGGCCCGCCGGTCGCCCGGCAACGCGGCCCGGTACGCCGCCGACCGTACAAGCGGATGCCGGAAGATCACCCGTTGACCGATCGTCAGCAACCCCTCGGCCTCCGCTGGGGACGCCGCCTCCATTCCGATCCCGAGTAGGCCGGCCGCCCGCCATACCAGTACCGGGTCGCCGGTCGGCTCGGCCGCCGCGACCAGCAGCAGCCACCGGGCCGCTGGCGGGAGAGCCTCCAGCCGCCGCCGGAAGCTGTCCTCAAGCCGCCCCAGCAGCCCCGGCGCGGCCATGACGTCAAACCCGCCGTCGAGGTTCGCTTCGGTGAGCCCCCGCGGCAGCTCCAGCAACGCCAGCGGGTTGCCCCCGGTCTCGGCGATGAACCGCTCCCGCACCTGCTCATCCAGTGGCCGGCTGATCACCGTGCCGAGCAGGTCCCGCGCGTCCGCCTCACCCAGCCCGCCCACGAGTAGTTCCGGCAGCCCCCGGAACTCCACGCCCGGCTCCCGCGCCGCCACCACCAACGCGACCGGCTCGCCGAGCAGCCGGCGCGCCACCACCCCCAGCGCCTGCGCCGACGCCTGATCCAGCCACTGGGCATCATCGACCACGCACAGCAGCGGCTGTTCCCGCGCCGCATCGGCCAGCAGGCTCAACGCCGCCAGTCCGACCAAGAACCGGTCCGGTGGCTCACCCGCCCGCAGCCCGAACACCACACCCAGCGCCTGACGCTGCGGATCCGGCAGCCGTTCCAGACCGCCCAGCATCGGCGCGCACAGCTGCTGCAGCGCGGCGTAGGCCAGCTCCATCTCCGACTCGACGCCCGCCACCCGGCCAATGCGCAAGCCGGCCGCCGACGCGATCGCGTCCTCCAGCAGCGCGGTCTTGCCCACCCCGGCCTCGCCGTGCACCAGCAGCACAGCGCTGTGCCCACTACGCGCCGCCTCCAGCAGCCCGCCGAGCGCCGCCCGCTCCGTAAGACGATCCAGCAGCATCCGAGGCCCCGCGGGCAGTCACCGGCGCGGTCGCGCCAAACCAGAAGCTCCCACGCTAGCGGTCCCCCGCTGATGGCGCTAGATGTCTGCTGCGGGCGCCTCCTCAACGGTTCAGCCACCACTTCACTGCGGGTCCCATACGTTGCCGCGGTGTAGCGCAGCCCGGCTCTGGGCGGCGGTGTTGGCGTGATCCGGGTCCCGGCCGACTAGAAGGTCGCGGGCCGGGACTAGCAGCATCTACCGATTCGGGCCGGGCGCCGCCGGTCCTAGCGTGATCGTCAACAGATCCGGACTGGGTGATATCACACTCCGCGCCATCTCACCCAAGCGCGAGACTCAATCGCTTTCCGAAGGAGCAGAGCATGATCACAGTTAAGTCTCTCGGCCTCGCAGACGCGAACTTGCTGATCGAGGCGGGGATCGCCCGTGCCAACGAGGTCGGTTCGCCTAGCACGATTGCCGTCGTCGACGTCGGCGGAACCGTCATCGCTCAGGCCAGGATGGATGGTGCGTCGCTGTCGAGTGTCGCTCTGGCCTATAGCAAGGCCTACACGAGCCTCTCTTGCCGGATGGCGACGAGCGCGATCACCAAGATCGCTCAGCCAGGCGGCGACTTCTATGGCATCGCCAATGGATTGGGCGGCCGCGCGATCATCTTCCCAGGCGGCATCCCGATCGAGATCGACGGACAGGTCGTCGGCGCCGTCGGTGCGAGCGGCGGCAACGGTGCGCAGGACGAGGACGTAGCACGCGCCGCCGCAACCAGTCTTTCCAACAAGTGATCTGAACCGGAGGCCTATCATGACGACCATATTGATCACCGGAGCGGGCAGCGGCCTAAACAATGGCGCGGCGATCGAGCTCGCCGAACGAGGCTACGATGTCATCGCCTGTGTGGAGAACTATCCGCAGGTCCGCGCGCTCGAGATCCAGGCGACGGAGCGCGGCACCAATCTTCGCATCGAGAAGATCGACGTTACGAAGGAGGGCGACCGTAGACGCGCGATGTCATGGGACGTCGACGTGCTGGTCAACGGCGCCGGTATCATCGAGGGCGGCGCCATCGTGGACATTCCGGGCGACAACATGCGCCACCAGTTCGAGGTCAACGTCATCGGGCCCGTGCTGCTGACTCAAGGCATCGCCAGAAAGATGATCGCGCGGCGAAGCGGCAAAATCATTTTCATGTCGTCGGTCGTCGGCATCCTGCCCGGTCCATTCGTCGGCGCCTACGCCGCATCGAAACACGCGCTTGAAGCGATCGCACAGACCATGGCCATGGAGCTGCAGGAGTTCGGCGTGCAGCTCGCCGTTATTAATCCGGGACCGTTCCTCACCGGCTTCAATGACGCCGCCATTCTAGCCACGAGGGTCTGGGATGACGACCCGTCCGCCCGCGTGTTCGACTACGAGAAGCTCGCCTTTCCGTTCGCGCAGTTCGAGCCTTCGGTCGCGTTCCAAAGCATCGTCGACGTGATCACCGGAGAATCGTCGCTCTTCCGGAATGTGATCACGCCAGATCTCGCCGAAGGTGTGCGCGAGCAGTCCCAGCAGATCTGGACCCAGAAGACCACCGACGGTCTCGGCACAAGGGCTGAACTTGTCCAGAAGTCCTATGACATGCAGCCGGAGACCCCCGTAGCACAGTCGTGATTTTACGTTCAGTGGCGCCGCCATTGAAACGCAGGCGCCTCCCGCGCGTCATCGGCTATCCGGCGGCCGTCAGGTCACGCCGACCTGTTCGCGCACAACACCATCATCATCGACGCGCCCGCCGAGACCATCTGGGCCAAGCTCACCGCCGCCGCCGCCTGGCCCGCCTGGTACTCCAACGCCACCGACGTCGTCGTCCACGACCCCTCCGGAACCCTCAGCGACGGCGTCACCTTCGACTGGACCACGTTCGGCCTCAAGATCACTAGCACCGTCGCCGAGTACGTCCCGCACACCCGCATCGGCTGGTACGGCACCGGCGACCAGCTGCGCGCCTACCACACCTGGCTGCTGATCCCCCGCGACGACGGCAGCACCTACGTCGTAATGGAAGAAACCGATACCGGCCCCGCCGCGCGGCACCTGACCCAGGCCAATCCCGGCCACATGCACCGCGGCCACGACCTGTGGAACATCAGCCTCAAGTTCGCGTGCGAAAGCTGACCCCCGGCGTCCCGGTAGGGCAGGCCGCACCAGCGGCCGATAACGGCAAGACGAAAGGACCCGAAATGTCGACGTCACGCGTGGATGTTGTTCCGCCGCCGGTGGAATACGGTCCCGGCTCCGGGACGGCCGGCGGCCGGCTGATGCTTTCCGGCGATCCCGGCACCGGCGAGACTTACGCCGCCCTGATGAGCCGGCACCGGATGAACGACACCTGACGGCTAGCCCGGCGGCTACCACGCGCAGTGCAACCTGATCCCACATGACCGGAACCCCACCGCCCCAGCTTCGGCCCCCGCGGCGAGCCGGCTTGCAAACGGACCGGCTCGCCGCCCAGCCCTGGGCCGGGCTGGGCGGCCTGCTGCTGGCCACGGCCGGGTTCTTCGCCCTAGCCCTCGGCATCGGCAGCACCACGACCTCGCTGCTGATCCTCGGCCCGATCGCGACGTACGCGCTGCCCGCCGTGGCCGTGATCGCGTTCTGGTGGAGCGACTGGCCCGGCGCCCGGCTCACCCGGCCCTGGACCGGACTCACCGACACCATCCTGGCCGCCGCAGCCGCGGTCGGACTGACCCTCGCCGGGCAGGCCGTCATCGAGCGGCCCGACGTCCTGGCGGTATTCGAGGCCTACCGCGGGCCGGGCCTCCCGGTGACCTTCCCCGCGACGCTGCCCCTGGCCGGCGCGGCATTCGCGGTCATGCTCCAGCTGTCGCTGGTCTGCGAACGCTGGCCGCTCGCCGGCATCGGCCGGATCAAGTCCGGGATCGCCGCGCTGGCGCTGTCCTGGGCGGTCGGGGCCGGTGCCTACTTCTTGTTCGTCAGCCTTGGCTACCTGCCAGCCCTGCGGCGGTCCGCTGCCGGACTGCACAACCCCGGAGGCCCTGTCGCCGCGCCCGACTTCGGGGCCGCGCTCATCGCCGTCGGAGTCTGGCAAGCGGTGTTTTTCATCGCCTGGCACGGCTGGCCGGTCAGCACCATCACCCGCCGCCCGCTCCGCCTGCTCGCAGGTAACGGCCTCGTCATCGGCCTCGGCACGCTCACCTACCTGACGCTCGGCGACCTGGCGCACTGGGCACCGGACGCCATCAGCGCCGTATGCGGATGCGTCATCAGCGCCGTCCTCGTCGTGGCCATGCTCTTCGACGGCTGGCCCGCCGCGCTGCTGCGGCCCGGCCCCAGCCGCGCCCTGACCCTCGCCCTTACCGCCCTGACCGCCTTGGCCCTGAACCGCGCCTTCGCCGCGTACGCCGACAGCGTGCACTGGACCAGGGCAACCCCCGACGACTGGATCACCACCGCAGCACTCAGCTTCGCCGGAGCCAGCATCATCCTGCACACCGGCATCGGCCTCCGATGGCCATTCACCCCGAAGACAACGCACAACCCATGAGTCAGCGCCAGGTCGGCCAGCACATCCAGCCCGGCGCCCGTGGCCCCCGCCCACGCCGCGAGCACTGCGTCGCTGGGTACCGGGTGAGCTGGATTCTCCGCTTTGGTAACCACCGGACGGGAGACGTTCAGTTTGCGCGCCAGCGCCCCATGCGAACCGTAGCCAGCATCAAAGCACCAGCAAGCTGGGCAAACGGGATAAGTGCGTAAGCACGCGGATCCAAGGCGCCGAGCCGTCCGTCATGCCCGCAGGCCCGCCGCTCCCGGCGGTCGGGCAGTGATAGTCCCCTCACCGCTCCCCGCGCCACTCCGCCACGCGCCGTGCTCGCCGCCGGTCGGGCTCGGACGTCATCGGCTATCCGGCGGCTGTCAGGTTTGCGGGCCACGACTATCAGGTCGCGGGCCACGACTAGAAGCTTCTGCAGATTTGGGCCAGGGCTCGGCGGTCGTAGCGTGATGGAAAGGGATCCGGCCTGGCAGGAGGCTCTAACGATGGAACCGGCGCCGACAAGACCGAGCCGTGAGGCGATCGACCGCGACGACCTGCTCGTGGACGAATGGCGGGTGACACAGCAGATCGACCCCGGCACTGACCCCTTCGAGAATCACATGCGAGTAGTCGAACGCTCAGGCCGCTCTTATACACAGACCCTGGCCTACCTGCTGTGGGCGGCGGTGTCTTTGCTGCTGGAGGTGATCGCGGACGACGCGCCCGGCGATCCGGATGCCTCCGTGCTCACCCTGGTGCGCGACCTCGGCCTGGCCGAACCGGATCGCGCGCTGTTCCCGGCCCTGATCCGCGTCGCACTTGGGCCGTCCGAGGTGAAAAGGTCAGCGCTTGCGCCCGGCGGGCCTGCCTGGTCCGGCGAGCCGCTTACCGAGAGCGAGACCCGCGTGCTGCGCTACCTGCCGACCCATCTGGGCGCGTCGCAGATCGCTGCCGAGCTCTGCCTGTCGGCGAACACGGTAAAGACCCACGTGCGGCACCTGTACCTCAAGCTCGGCGTGCACAGCCGCCGCGAGGCGGTGCAGCGCGCCCGGGCCATTGGCCTGCTCACAGGGTCCTCCCGCTGGCCCTAGAGCGTCGGGCGGCCCGACCGCTGCACGACACATGAACGGAGGAAGGGCCATGGCCTACGGGCATGCCGAACGTAACCTCGCCCTGCTGCGCCAGCTCGAAGCCGAAACCCGGCAGCTCCTGGAGAGCCTGGACCAGCCCGATCCCGAGCAGTCAGCCCGGCTGCAGGAGGTCACCGGCACGGCGGGTAATGACGCTTGACGAGGTGGTCCCACATCCGCAGTACCGGATGACTCACTGCCGCACCGTCAGCGCCCCGCCCGCGGCCGTGTGGGATGAACTGTGCCGGGTTACCATGTCGGCTCTCCCCTTGGCGTATGCCCTCGAGGGTGCGCGGCTCCTGCCTGCCCGGCTGGCCGGCCGGAGGCACCAGCCCTTGGCCGGACGCACATTTCTTGACGTCACGCCCATTCCAGTGCTGTTCTCCGAGCGGCCCCAGGTCGTGATCTCGGGAGGCCTCAGCCAGGCCTGGCGCCTGCTGGGCGGGCTAGCGCCGCCCCTTCTGGACGCCGCAGCCTTGCGAGCCTGGTCGGACCCTGGCTGGATCAAGGTCGCGATGGAGTTCCGTCTCGAACCCACCCCGGCAGGCGCCCTGCTGAGTACCGAGACCCGCATTCTTGCGACGGATCCCAGGTCACGGCGGTTCTTCGCGGCCTACTGGTTCCTCATCCGGGCCAGCAGTGCCGCGATTCGCCGCGAGGTATTGAGGGTCGTCGCGCGCCGGGCCGAGTCGTACGCGCGCCAGGCGCACAACGATGAGCGCCTAGTTTGAGTCCGGCCCGCGAAACACCGATGAAATTACCTGCATATGAGGCAGAAGTGGAGTGATGTCATAACCTGTGCGGTGGTTGCTAGCGCCGCGCGCAGGCGGCCTGTAGCGTGAACCCGGCGGGTGGCGTTATCCGCGCTGGTGGTTCCACGTGAGGCCCTGTGATGCTGCTAGATCGGCTCCCGGAACGCGCGGCGCTCAGCGGGCTGCTCGACGCGGCGCAAGCTGGGCGAAGCGGTGTGCTCGTGGTGCGCGGAGAACCAGGGGTGGGCAAGACCGCGCTGCTGGAGTACGCGGCCGAGTCGGCCGCTGGCCTGCACGTAGTGCGGGTGGCCGGGGTCGAGTCGGAGATGGAGCTGGCGTTCGCTGCCCTGCAGCAGTTGTGCGCGCCGATGCTGGACAAGCTGGCGGGCCTGCCGGATCCTCAGCGTGACGCGCTGGGCGTCGCGTTCGGCCTGAAGACAGGGCCGGCGCCGGACCGGTTCTTGGTGGGGCTGGCCGTGCTGAGCTTGCTGTCGGAGGCGGCGGAGCAGCAGCCTCTGTTGTGCGTGATCGATGACGCGCAGTGGCTGGACCGGGCCTCGGCGCAGACGCTGGCGTTCGTGGCGCGGCGGCTGCTCGCCGAGCCAGTCGCGCTGGTGTTCGCCACCCGCGAGCCGGGCCAGGAGCACCGGGGACTGCCCGAGCTCGTGGTCCGGGGGCTGCGTGACGGCGACGCGCAGGAGCTGCTCAGCTCAGTGATCGGGGGGCCGTTGGATGAGCGGGTGCGGGACCGCATCGTCGCGGAGACGCGGGGCAATCCGCTGGCGTTGCTCGAGCTGCCGCGGGCTGTGCCGGGTGTGCCGGGTGTGCCGGGGCTCTCGGAGCTGCCCGGGCTGCCGGGGCGGATCGAGGATAGCTTCCGCGGACGGCTGGAGGTGCTGCCGGCCGCTACCCGGCGGCTGATGCTGGTCGCCGCGGCGGAGCCGGCCGGCGACCCGGCGCTGATGTGGCGGGCGGCGGAGCGGGTCGGGATCGGTCTCGAGGCTCTCGCGCCCGCGGCGGACGCGGGGTTGCTGACGATCGGGGAGCGGGTGACGTTCCGTCATCCGCTGGTGCGGTCGGCGGCCTACCGGGCCGCGTCGCCGGCCGACCGGCGGGCCGCGCACCAGGCGCTGGCCGACGCGACCGATCCGCAGGCCGATCCCGACCGCTGGGCCTGGCACCGCGCGCAGGCCACGCTGGGGCCCGATGAGGACGTCGCTGCGGAGCTGGAGCGCTCGGCCAGCCGGGCCGAGGCGCGCGGCGGATTGGCCGCGGCGGCCGCCTTCCTGGAGCGTGCGGCCGCACTGACCCTGGACCCGGCGCGCCGGGCGGAGCGGGCGCTGGCCGCGGCGCAGGCCAGTTACCAGTCCGGCTCCCTCGATGCGACCCTACGACTGCTGAGCACCGTGGAAGCTGGGCCGCCGGATCAGCTCCGGCGGGCCTGGGCGGACAAGCTGCGCGGCCACATCGTGTTCGCGTCCAATCGCGGCAGCGACGCACCCCCGCTGCTGTTGAAGGCGGCCCGGGAATTCGAGCCGCTCGACTCGCGGCTGGCGCGAGAGACGTACCTGGACACTCTGGCCGCCGCGACATTCGCCGGCCGCCTGGCCCTGGGCGGCGGGATGGTGGAGGTCGCCGAGGCGGCGCGGATGGCGCCGCCGTCGCCGGGGCCGGCGCGCGGGCCCGATCTGCTGCTGGATGGCCTGGCCCTGGTAATCTCCGAGGGCTACCCGGCCGGGGCGCCGGTGCTCCAACGGGCGGTGAGCGCCTTCCGCGGCACGGATGTCTCCAGGGAAGAGGGGCTGCGCTGGCTCTGGCTGGCCTGCCGCGCCGCGCTGATTGTGTGGGACCACGACAGCTGCGACGTGTTGTCCGGCCGCCAGATTGCGTTCGCCCGTCACGCTGGTGCACTGATCACGCTCCCTATCGTTTTTAACATGCGCGCGACAGTGCACACGTTCGCTGGCGAGTTCGCCGAGGCCGCCTCGATGGTGGCGCAGGCCGACTCGGTAACCGAGGTAACCGGAAGCAGCATCGCGCCGTACGGCGCCCTGGCCCTGGCCGCCTTCCGCGGCCAGGAAGCACAAACCGCTCAGCTGATCCTGACCGCCACCGATGACGTGGGACGCCGGGGTGAAGGTCGAGCGCTCAGCCTCATCGGGTGGGCGGCAGCGGTGCTGTACAACAGCCTGGGCCGCCATGAGGAGGCACTGGCCGCGGCGCAGCGCGCGTGCGAGGACTCCCCTGCGGTGCAGTTCGCCAGCTGGGCGCTCGTCGAGCTGGTGGAGGCGGCGGTGCGC
>Ga0070761_10001464_pt1 | contig 14774 bp, 14 predicted proteins | sample HubBroMetageREF1_FD_66724 | JGI IMG/M metagenome (GOLD analysis project Ga0070761, IMG submission 66724) | Reference soil microbial communities from the Hubbard Brook experimental Forest, New Hampshire, USA - Hubbard Brook CCASE Soil... | ecosystem: Environmental > Terrestrial > Soil >... | reverse complement strand
CGCTAGCTGCTCTTCGCCCGTCAGGTCCAGTTCAATCGTGTCGTCGCTCGAATCGTGAGCGGATCCTGCGGTCGTCGGTCCTTCAGATCCCGGGATCATAGTGACCCTCTTATCTATTCACACCGCTTTATCAAGCCGGCTCCACTCGGCGACCATAGGTTGTCCGGGAGCGCGCGCTCTGTACGGAAACGAACATAAGTCGCGCGGGCGGTATTTTCCATAATGCGAACCGTGAAACGTATTTCATACGCCCCGATTCTGATCGCACGCGATGGGGGCGTTACCCTCAACCGCGACACGCCCGAACGTTGCTGACGTAGGAGACTTTCGGAGCGACTATGCGCAACTTAGCCGAGTCGGCGGACGGGAGGTGGGCTGGCGCGCGCGAAACGAACCAGCGATCGCGCGTAATTTGCCTTCCCAAAAGCAGACGTTCGCGACTGTCAACCTCGGGTCATGAGCCGCCCGTCGCGAAAGCGGGTGCTGGGACAATTTTGGGACAGTCAGATCGTGACATTGCGTGATATCAAGTGCCAGTTGCAATTGGGATCTCCGCTCGCATATCGTTGATTCGTAGGCCCCGTACCCCCGTTTCACACGGCAGGGGCCACTGGTTCGATCCCAGTACCGCCCACCATTCAGAAACGTTGGCGGAACTGCGCCTGCGTGCATTGTGCCTCAGGTCGTGTTCTGTTTGACGTGTTCCCAGACCTTGGAGATCACGACTGAGCCTTCGCCCACCGCCGAGGCCACCCGCTTTACCGACCCCGCCCGCACGTCGCCGACAGCAAAAATGCCGGGGTAGGAAGTCGCAAACGGCGAAGCCGGTAGGCCGAGGCCGGTGACGACGAAGCCTTTGTCGTCGAGCTTCACCAAACCCGATAGCCACTCGGTGTTTGGCGCGGCACCCACCATGATAAATAGCGCCCGCGCCGCAACCTTCCGCGATTGCCCGGTCTCGGCGTTGCGGATGGTGACGCTTTCCAGATGCTCGCCGCCCTCCAGTGCCGTGACCTCAGAGTTGTACTCGATCGTGATACCCGGGGCAGCCTCAAGGCGGCTGGTGAGATAGCTCGACATCGAAGCGGCGAGCGAGGAACCCCGCACCAGCACACGGACGCACCGCGCATAGCGGCATAGGAACATCGCAGCTTGGCCGGCAGAATTGCCGCCGCCAATGATCACGGCCTCGGTGTCCTTGCAATAGCGAGCCTCCATCTCGGTGGCCGAGTAGTACACGCCCGAGCCCTCGAAATCGGCGAGTCGTTCCAGCGGAAGCCGTCGATACTGCACCCCGCTCGCGACCACGATTGCACCTGCGCGGACGCGCTGGCCATTCTCGAAGACGGCGCAGAAGACACCGTTCTCTTGCGCCTCCAGCCCGGCGACTCGGCGCGGTATCGCAAATCGGGCGCCGAACTTCATGGCCTGCACCTCGCCACGCCACAAGAGGTCGGCGCCAGAGATGCCAGTTGGGAAACCCATGTAGTTCTCGATTCGGCTCGACGCCCCTGCCTGACCTCCCAAAGCGATGTCCTCGACGACCAGCGCGCATAGACCCTCGGCGCCAGCGTAAACGGCCGCCGCCACGCCGGCCGGCCCTCCACCGACGATGAGCACATCGAAATGCTCGTCGCCGCTGAAGTCAATGTTGAGCCCGAGGAGCCGCGCTATCTTATCCGGCGTCGCATCCGTGATCGGCACTTTGCTGCCGAAGATAACCGCAGGAGCTCCGGCATCGATTGCGCAACTCTTAGCCAATGCCTCGGCTTCCGGGCTGTGCAGGGGCACCGATGCGTAAGGTAACCGATTGCGGCTCGCGAACTCAGCGATGCGACGCACGTTGCGATCGGCCTCCTCACCTATGAGATAGAGGCCGCTGCGGCGATCGTCGAGTTGCCGGCGGCGTCGGGCCGCAAACACGGTGATAATGATGTCCGACATCTCCGGGATCTGCGACATGAGCGTAAGGAAGGTCTCGCGCGGTACTTCGATTACTCGCGTATCGACTGCCGTGCGCAGCGGCAAGGAGGCGGTACCGCCGTACAGCAGGCTGATCTCCCCCATAAACTGAGTTGGCCCAATGGTCGACGGATAATGGCGCTCGCCAGTGAACGGATTAACTACCTCAATCTCGCCCTCCTCGACGTACACGAAGCGGTTCGCCTTTTCGCCCTGCTGCACCATGATCGTGCCCTTGGGATACGTCACTACCCTCCCCGCCGCCCGCAATGCCTCAACATGCGAGCGGGAAAGTGGTGTCCGTATCATCTGGCGCAGATCTTCGCCTATCGTCTCCACGCAGGCTCCTCAGGTTGGATCACTACGCATATTACACGGCCGGATTAGTCCGTTACCGATGTCGTCGCCGCCCTCGGCGATAGGACCGAGGCTATGATTTGCGAGCTCGAAGCCCAGCACAACGAGGCGCGCGGTTCGCTGCGCCGTAGAAGGGATCGTGCCCCAGGGCCACCTACGGCCAGCGACCGAGCTCGAGATCGACGACTTCATGACCGCACAGCGGACACTGAAATCGCAGTCGCAACAACCGGCGCTGTGCTCGCGCTGTGAGCTAAATGTGTGCGCGCACCCAGCGGATGATATCCGCCTTACCCATCGCGCCTGCCTGACGCGCGACTTCGCGACCCGATTTGAAGAGGATCAAGGTGGGAATGCTGCGAATGCCAAATTCGCCGGCGACGTTCTGCGCGGCGTCAGTATTGAGCTTCGACAGGCGTACCTTGGGTTCCAGCTCTGCAGCCGCTTGGGAGTACTGCGGCGCCATCGCCTGACAGGGACCACACCACGAAGCCCAGAAGTCCACGACCACCGGAATGTCATTACGCTCGACGTAACGGCGGAAATTGTTTCCGGTGAGCTCGATCGGATGACCCGTGAACAACGGCTGATGGCAATGCCCACACTTCGGTGCCTCGCCGAGGCGCGTAGCGGGAATGCGGTTGATCGTGTCGCAGTGCGGACACACGATGTGCGGTGCATCTGACATGCAGCCCGTTTTAGGGACGCGAGGCGCAATTTTCAAGGGGCGTTCGCCCGCGCCAACGGTGTCGGTATGGGCATGGGTAGCATTCCAAAATCAGCACAGCGCTATCGTCAAATACGCCGCGGCCCGGGCACAATACGCGGAGGATGCTGGAGCGCTTCCGAAGCCTTTTTCGTGACATAGCTCCCCGAGCGAGTCGCCGGTCCGGCCTCAAGCCGTGACCCCGATCCCAGCGACGCGCCAACCATCTGGGTAGGCTTCGCGTTGAGGAAGCCGCTCATGATGTTACTCAAATACACCATGGCTGCCATGGCGGTGTGTACGGCCGCGATCTGCAGCGCATCGCCCCCCATCTACAGATACGTCGATGCCGACGGCCTGGCGCATTTCACAGATAAGCCGGACTCGAGGCGATACAAGTTGTTCGATTTAACTCCCAAGGGGCTGACGCGCAGTGGCGATCGTTATGACCCCGGGCTCCTGGCGCGGGCCGCGCAGTACGACGCCATCATTGAGGCGGAGGCGAAATCGGCAGGCGTTGAGCCCAATCTGCTTAGAGCCGTAATCGTCGTCGAGTCAGGTTTCAACTCCCGTGCTGTCTCGGCGCGCGGCGCAGTTGGCCTTATGCAACTCATGCCTGCGACGGCGACGCGGTTTGGCGTCTCCGATCGTTACGATCCGCGGCAGAACGTGCGGGGCGGCGCCCTCTACCTTGGCTTTCTAATCAATCGGTTTCGCCAGAACGTGCGTCTCGCGCTAGCCGCCTTCAATGCTGGAGAAGACGCGGTGGATCGAAATTCGGGGCAGATTCCGCCTTTCATCGAAACGCTTGAATACGTCCCGAAAGTCCTGAAGATCTATCAGGCGCTGACCGAGCAACGGCAGCGTCAGACTGCCTTGGCTGCGCTGCCGCGAATCTAGGGCCGGCGATGGCGCGGCCCTTCAGCCCCGCAATCTTGTTGCGCACGCCTTCCATCACGGCCGCGTCGGCCAGGAAAATCCGCCTCAGAGCTTGGAGCCGCCGTCTACATGGACGATCTCGCCGGTGATCCAGCGCGCATCATCGGACGCGAGGAAGGCCACCACCCGCGCGATGTCGTCCGGCTGGGCAAGGTGCTTCAGTGCCTGCATGCCGAGCGTGATCTCGCGACCCGCCTCGGTCTTGGCAAAGCTGGACATGTCGGTTTCCACCACCCCGGGGGCGACGGCGTTGACCCGAATACCGCGGGGACCCAGGGCCGAGGCGAAGTGCTTCACCAGTGTATCGACCGCGCCCTTGGTCGCGGAATATGCGGACAGTGTTCCGACCGAAGCATGGGCACCGAGCGAGGACATGAAGATGATGTTGCTGCCCCTGCATAATGCCGGCAGCAACTGCTGCACCAGGAAGAACGGCGCACGCACGTTCACGGCGAAGAGGTTGTCGAAGTCCTCGATCTGGGTGTCCTCAATGCTCGCGCTCTTGGAGATGCCGGCGTTCGCAACCAGAATGTCGAGCCGGTCACCGACGATGGCGCGGATCCGCTTGGCCAGCATGTGCGGACCATCCGCCTGCCGCAGGTCGGCACAGACCCTCTCGGCACGGCCAGCACCCTTGCGGATCTCGGCGACTACGGCGTCGGCCTCCTTCTCGCTGTTGCTGTAGTGGACCAGCACCTGAGCCCCGGCCTGGGCCAATGCCAGGGCGCTGGCGCGGCCGATGCCGCGCGAGGCCCCGGTAACGAGAGCGGTTTTTCCAGAAAGATTGCTCATCATCGTATCTCCTGAATGCTGGGTACATTCGGAAACGGAATGCGCTGATACGGTCGAGATGACGAGTCATCCTCCGCCTTCACAAATCAGTTAGCGGTATGGCCGCCGTCGACGTTCAGGATATGGCCGGTGATGAAGGAAGCTTCGTCCGACGCGATGAAGACGATCGCGTTGGCAAGCTCCTCCGAGAGGCCGAGGCGACCCATCGGAACACCCGTTACCAGTGCAGCCTTGTTCTCCGGCGTTCCCGTAAAACGGGTCAACATTCCGGTGTCCGTCGGGCCAGGCGCAACCGCATTCACACGGATTCCGGACTTGGCGATCTCGAGCGCTACTGACTTGGTGATGCCTTCGACGGCGTGCTTGCTGCCGACATAGACCGACGCGCCGGCCGCGCCCTCGTGCCCGTACGTCGAGGAGACGTTGATAATGCTGCCGCTGCCCTGTCCCTGCATGGCGCGCACTTCGTGCTTCATGCTCAGGATCACGCCAAGAACATTGGTGTCGAACGTCGCGGCATAGCTCTCCGCGGTCTGGTCCGTGATCGGACCAACCCGGCCTTCGGTGCCAGCGTTGTTCACCGCGACATCGAGACGGCCAAACCGAGCGACGGTCTTGTCGACCAGAGCGCTGACGTCACTCTCGTTGCGGACGTCGGCGTTGATGAACTCGGCCTCCGAACCGATTGAGCGCAGCTCCTTCGCGAGCTCTTTGCCCGCCTCATCGCGCCGACCGGCAACGACCAACCTTGCACCCTTCTTGGCAAAGGCGACCGCGGTGGCGCGGCCGATGCCCGTGAGGGCTCCTGTGATCAAAACTACTGGCTTGTTCATTGCGCTGCTCGTGGTGGCTGGCTGATCCATATAACTCATGAATTACCAAATACTTGGCTATCTGTATCCATGCTTGCATGGCCACGACTTTGGGCTCCTATAGCGGTCTTGAAAAAGACTTTGTAAGCTGATGCCATACCTTTCAGGCATGGAAAGGCCATGGAGCTGAGACACCTGCGTTATTTCGTAGCCGTGGTCGAGGAAGGCAGCCTCACCACTGCCGCCGAGCGTCGGCTTCACACCTCCCAGCCCTCGCTGAGCCGACAGATTCGCGATCTGGAGTACCAGGTCGGGGCCGAGCTGTTATCGCGCAGCGTCAATGGCGTCGAGATCACCGCTGCGGGCAAAGCCTTCCTCGATCACGCCCGTCTGGCGCTCATGCAGGTCGATGCCGCGGTCGAAGCGGCACGCAGGGCGGCGCAACCGGCAAAGAAGATGTTCGCCATCGGCTTCCAGACCGGGCACGAGATGAACTGGCTGCCGCGGGCGATGTATCTGCTGCGCGACGACCTGAAGAGCATCGAAGTCAGGGTCTCCAGCGACTATTCGCCGGATCTCGCCGAGGCGCTCCTTCGCGGCCGGCTGGACCTGGCCTTCCTACGCGTGGAGCCGGACTACGATCTCGCCTATCACATAGTGGACCGGGAGCCACTCATCGTCCTGATGCCGAGTGACCATCGCCTCACCGCCAGGCAAGCAATTCACCCTCGTGAGCTCGTCGGCGAGATCTTCATCGGCGGCGCGAACAAGGCGGCGGTGTTGCGCGCGGTCACCGAGGACTACCTGCGGCGTTCGGGAGTGGATATCAAGCTCGACCACGGCGTGGACAACATGGCGATGGTCATGTCCCTGGTCGCCTCCACGCGCGGGCTGGCGCTGATGCCTGCCTATGCCAAGAACCTGATGCCCTGGTCTGTGGTCAGCCGCCCGCTGGAAGGCGAGGCGCCGACGATCGACGTAGCGGTCGGCTACAGCAAGTCGAACACCTCGCCGATTCTCAAGCTGTTCCTCTCCAGGCTTGAGGAGCTGCGAGCGCCCGTGCACGAAAAAAATGCATTGAATGCTTGAGGCAGGGACGTGACTAACCATACTTTGTTCATAAATTCCTGCCTATCCTCCTGCCCGAAAGCCGACGATGGTCAGCTCGGCAAGTTTGCGGCTCTGGCGGTCTTCAGGTAGGCACAGAGCATCTCCCCTATCGCCGCGGCGAGATCATCGACCTCTGGGCGGGAGCGGTTCTGGCTTGAGATCGCCTTTCCCGCCGAAGACATCACAAGCCGCACCAGATCCGCTGCGAATGCGCGTTCACGCAGCGATGCATCCGGAAGCGCGTCCTTCATGAAGCTCTCCATGAGATGGCGACCTTGCTCCGCATGCGCGCGAGATTCGGGCGCTTCGCGGTACAGGGGCGCGGCTTCTTCTAAAGCGCTGCGGAATGCCGCCTCGTCGCACTCGGAGCGGAAGAACGTCCGTACCGCTGCGCGCAGCCGCGCGAACGGCGGCACGCTCGCATCGCCGAGTATGCGGTGCAGTTCGCCCATCGTCTGTCCCCATTCCTCGGCCTGAAGCCGGAAAAGGATCGCCTCTTTGTTCGGAAAGTATTGATACAAGGATCCGACGCTAATACCGGCCGCCTCCGCCACGCGCGCAGTCGTAAAGCGGTGCGCACCGTAGCGCACCAGAACGCGAGCAGACGCCTCCAGAATGTCTGCGACGAGCCTCGTCGAGCGCGCTTGCCGCGGCTTTTTTCGTGCGGAAATGACGGGTTGCCTGCTCTTTGCCATATGCGCACCTGGAACGCGAATAGTAAATGCGATGCTTTATTCGTATTCTAGCTCGCACGCAAATCGCTGCAACCGAAATCAACTCAGGACGGAAAGATCCCATGAATACACTGACAACGCACCCCTGCTCAGGTGTGGTGGCGAGAGTATTCGCCGAAGCCGATGACAGTGACGCGAGGCTCGAGGAGCGAAGACACGCCATTCCCCCGAGCGAGCACGCCAGGTTGATGACAACCACGGAGGGCTATCAGTCACTTTACGACGGCTTGAAGGACTTTCATCTCGCGGTATCGCGGGAAACGGCGACACTGCTCTACATGCTTGCTCGATCGAGCGGCGCAAGGACCATTGTCGAGTTCGGTACTTCCTTCGGTGTCTCGACCCTGCACCTTGCCGCGGCCCTGCGTGACAACGGTGGTGGACAGCTGATCGCTACGGAGCTCGAGCCGACCAAGGTCGCTCAGGCGCGCGCGAACCTCGTTGTGGCGGGGCTCGACGACCTCGTTGGGATTCGGACCGGGGATGCGCTTGAGACACTCGCACGGGATCTCCCGCAAATCATCGACCTCGTTCTACTCGATGGAGCGAAGGGTCTGTATCCGAAAGTGCTGTCGCTACTCGAGCCTCGGCTGCGGCCGGGCGCCTTAGTCGTGGCCGACAACGCGGACTGGAGCCCAGAGTACCTTGCTTACGTGCGCAGCCCCACTGGCGGCTATGTGTCTGTTCCATTCGCCGGTGACGTTGAGCTCAGCATGAAACTCTGAGGAGACGCCGATGAACTCTGACCCTCGATTGCGAAAGACTGCGTTGCTCGTCGGCGCCTCGCGCGGACTCGGCTACGCCATGGCCGAGGAGTTCCTGAAACGGGACTGGAATGTCGTAGGTACGGTTCGAGGTCCGGCACGGACCCAACTACACGAGCTCGCACAGCGTTCGCCGGGGCGAATCGACATCGAAACGGTCGATATCACCATGCCGGATCAGATTACAGCGCTTCGCTCCCGCGTCGGGGACAGGAAGCTCGACATGTTGTTCGTCAATGCCGGCGTGACCAACAATCCGAATGAGACGATCGGAGCGGTGTCGACGGAGGAGTTCATCCGCGTCATGGTGACGAATGCTCTGAGCCCCATGCGCGTGGTGGAGGCCCTTTATGACGTCGTTGCCGAGGATGGCATACTCGGCGTGATGTCCTCCGGCCAAGGCAGTGTCTCAAATAACACCAATGGCAAGCGGGAGGTGTATCGGGGGAGCAAGGCCGCACTGAACATGTTCATGCGAAGTTTTGCGGCGCGCCACAGCGTCGATCGGCGGCCGATGGTCCTAATAGCGCCGGGCTGGGTTCGCACGGAGATGGGAGGCCCGGGTGCGCCTCTGGCCATTGAGGACAGCGTCCCCAATGTCGTGAGCACACTACTCGCGGTGCAGGGCAAGCCCGGCCTGCGGTACCTCGACTACCTCGGCCGAACCGTACCGTGGTAGACCCTCGCGTATTTCAGATGTTTTAACAAAGCGGTCCTTAACCAACCGGAAGCGCCACGAAGCAGACGCCCCCTACGCGATGGCCGCACGCAGCCTAGGCACGATACGTAGCCAACCCCTCAGCTCGTGATATCTTTCCCACATAGCCCAATTCGCGCCTCGCCGCCGAATCATCAGTGGTGAATTCAACCCCGATCAACCGTACCATCGTCCTTGTCATGGGCGGATCGCGGTCGGCGGAGGTGACCAGTTCCATGAGCCGGCCCATGGTGAAGGCAACGCCGTAGGGAACCGAACGTAGCTTGTCGACGGACAGACCTTGAGTCTGCGCCAACCCGGCGACAAACTCTCGAAAGGTCAGCGTATCCGAATCGCCGATGAAGTAGACGCGCCCGCCAAGGTCACTAGCGATCGCGCAGGAAATGGCCTCGACCACATTGTCGACATGGCAGGTGGTGAATGGATAATCCCCTCGCTTGATGAATGCGAATTGACCGGATTTTATAAGGCGTGGAAGCTCTCGGCTGAACACATCCCCCGGCCCCCAAATGCCGGGGGGTCGAAGCGCAATCGTACGAAAGCCGGGCTGATCAGCCGCCAACACCGCGGCTTCACCCTGAGCCTTGCTCGCGATGTAAGCGGAGAAGCTATCGGGAAACGTCTTCGCGCTTTCGTCGACATTTCTTAGGGGTGAGCCGCACTTGTCCATGACGACCGCGGCCGCGCTGACGTAGACGAATTTCTTCGCCCCTGCTTTTTTGGCCGCACGCAGAAGTGCGATGGTGCCGTTCACGTTCGTTTGGAAGTAAGGCGCGCGCGGGCCTGCGAAGCGGAAATAGGCAGCGGCATGGGCAACGGCATCCAACTCGGGCAACGTGATCGTTTCCGGACTTCCCAGATCCCCCCTGACGGGCGTCGCGCCCAAAGCGCGCACCTTGCTGTCCGCAGACGTGGACCTGGCCAAAGCGAACACCTCGTGCCCATCGCGTACGAGCTTCGCGATCAGGCGCGAGCCAAGAAAACCGGAACCACCAGTGACGAGAATCTTCATGACTATTACTCCATCATCGAGGGGTGCAGATGGACCGGATTGCGTTATTGCGCATGCTCGCGACAACGGCTGCATCGGGTCTGCGCTGCTGGTGAGGGGATTGAGCTGCGGCCGTGACGTAAAGAAGCGCCGCTGCGTTCGCCGAAGCCCACGCAATGTGGATTGCGGCCTCCGGCGGAATCGCAAGCCGGCCCACGGCTTCGATTGCCGCGATGCGCTGGCCCAGCATCTCAAAAGCTTGCCGGGCAGCCGGGAGGTCGGCGCCTTGAAGGAAGCGCGCCAGCATTGCTGCGTACAGCCGCGGACGCTTTGCTGCGAAGGACACGTAGTTGTCCCAGCCCTGCTTGAGCGCAACAACCGGATCAGAGGATTGGATGGCGGCTTTTTTTCCAGCCAGGAATTGCTCGAACGCTTTCGCAATCGCGGCGCTTAAAAGCCCGTCAGCGTTGCCGAAGTGGTGATAGAGAGTGGGTGCCGTGACATTCGCCATGGCACAAACCGCCCGCGTCGAAAACTGCGCCTCCCCTTCCTCTTCGAGGACTTTCAGCGCAGCTGCCACCAACGTCGAGTAGGTGTCCATGAGGAGACTATAGCGCTGCTATAGTGGACCTGTCTATAGCGGCGCTATAGACAATTGTCATTGGGCGCGACCGCCGAGCTCAGCAGGCGAACAGCTGCGCGTTCCCGATCTTCCTGACCCTGCCCAGAGCGCCTTTCTGCGCGAGCCGGTAGACCAGCGTTTGTACGGTCGTGTAGGCGACGCGTTCCTCCTCCGGCAGGCTGTCTAGAATTTCGCGCACCGAGCAGGTTCCGAGCTTCCAGTACTGCTCAAGGATCCTGACCTCGGCTTTGGATAAACGCATGCGGTTCCATATTTACTACACCACAAATAAATGCTACTACAGCTCCAGTAGTGTGGCAAAGCGAGCCCGCTATGCGCAATCCCCCCGATCGTATGACTTCGCCGCGCACTGAGGTACACATCATGAAAGCCCTCATCAAGGCCCTCATCCAACTTGCCTGGACATGCCTGCTGTGCGGGATCCAGGGCACGGCGGACGCCGCCCCGGGCGACGAGATCTATACGAGACCCGGACAATTGGTCGAGGCGGACGGGACCCACCTCAATCTCTACTGCATGGGGAGTGGCGCGCCGGCGGTGGTGTTCGACTCAGGCTGGGAAGACTGGGCGCCCGTGTGGACGATCGTGCAGCCGCAGGTCGCCAAGTTCACGCGCGCCTGCAGCTACGACCGCGCCGGAGCGGGCTTCAGCGATCCGGGGCCCCTGCCCCGCACTAGTGTGCGCATCGCCGATGAGCTGCGCAGCGCCCTGCACCATGCCGGCATCCAGGGACCCTACATCCTGGTCGGGCATGCCTTCGGCGGCGACAACGTGCGCACCTTCGCCGCGCGCTACACGGCCGAGTTGGCGGGCCTGGTGATGGTGGAGGCCGACGTCGGCGGTCCGGCGGAGCACAAGGGGGACCAGGGACTCATCGCGGGGCTGCGCGCATGCCGCGAGGCGATCGCCACCGGCAAGACGTTACCTATGTTGCCCGAGCGCCCTGGACGTCCGCCCCGCAACTGCACACAGCAGTTCTTCCGTGGACTGCCGGAGGCGATGTGGTCGCCTGAGCTCAATGCGAAGCTCCTCGAGCTCGCGCACACCAAGCTCGCGATGTACGACAGCTACGCCTCGGAGATGGAGCACATGCCCGAGGATGAGGTCTACCTCACGCAGCATGAGCACTCACTCGGCGCGCGCCCAATCCGTGTGCTCTCGACCGGCAATCACGGCGTGCACTTTCTGGAGTCCGCACGCCCGCAGGACGCAGAGCATCAGAAGTACGAGCAGGAGGTTGCGCGCGCACAGACGAAGTGGCTCGCGATGTCCTCGAACGCCAAACAGCTGTTCACGGACAAGAGCTCGGAATACATCCCCTTCGATGAGCCGAGTTTCGTGATCGAGGCCATTCGCGAGGTGTATTCACAAAGCAAGTAAATGAAAAAACTATGCATCATCCTGGCGCTCGCCTGTAGCTTCACTACTTCGACGCACGCTGTGGCGCAGGCGAGAGCAGCGCCACGCGCCGCCGGCACTGTCTTTCGCGATTGCCGCGCCTGCCCGGAGATGGTGGTTCTCCCCGCTGGCAGCTTTACCATGGGCTCATCAGCCGAGGAGAAATCCTGGGCCGCGAATCATGGTGCCAGTACGAAAGCGGTCGCTGATGAAGCTCCGCAACATCAGGTCTCATTGCCGTCATTCGCGTTGGGCAAGTATGACGTCACTCGTGGCGAGTACGCGGAATTCGCTCGGGAGACGGGATACCCGGCCGGTGATGGTTGCGGCCGCGGCCGCGCCATCTTCAAATGGGAGAAGGATCCGAAGTTGACTTGGGAAAATCCCGGCCATGCGCAGACCGACCGTGATCCAGTCGTGTGCGTGAGCTGGCAGGATGCGCGTGCCTATGAGGCAATTGCCTCCGAGTCGATCGCGGCAGCTCGTGGATGTTTCCGGCGTGGCTGCTGCGACCGGCCACCCGCGAACGCAATCCTGCCGACTTCCGTGCTGACATCATGGGTTTCCGCGTCGCTCGAACGCTCCCGTGAAACGCCTATTGCCCTTGAGCTCCGAGCTGACGGAGGAAACTCCTGTTATCAGTCCGCACCCACTCCTCGACGAGCCACGCGCCGGAGGAGATCCCGTTCTTAACTCTCTTGGCGCGGCTCGCGCGCTACCTCGTCCAGCTTGTCGCCCAGCACGCGTCTTACGGCAACGTAGAAGACGGGGATCAGAAGTAAACCGAGAAAGGTTGCGAACAACATACCGCCGATCACGCCCGTGCCAATCTCATGGCGCGAGGCGGCACCCGCGCCGCTCGAGAGCACCAGCGGGAGTACACCGAGGATGAAGGCCATCGACGTCATGAGGATCGGGCGCAATCGCAGCTTGCCGGCCTCAACCACTGCGTTGAAGAGAGTCTTACCCTTTGCCTGTCCGTCAACCGCGAACTCCACGATCAGGATCGCGTTCTTTGCCGCCAGGCCGATCACCGTGACGAGTCCGATCTTGAAGTATATGTCGTTGGGGATGCCACTCAGCTTGCACAACGACAGCATGCCGAGAACGCCTAACGGCACTACCAGAAGCACGGCGACGGGAATCGACCAACTCTCATACAAGGCAGCCAAACAGAGGAACACGACGACGATCGAGAGGAACATCAGCAGCGTGGCAGAATTGCCAGCCAGAACCTCCTGATAGGACTGTCCGGTCCAATCCGAGGCAAAGCCCGCGGGCAGGGATTTGTTGATGATGTTCTGCAACACCTGCATGGCCTGGCCCGTGGAATAGCCGGTTCCGGCGCTGCCCACGATCTCGACAGCGGAATAGCCGTTGTAGCGCGGTAGCGCCTGCGGCCCAACGCCCCAGTTCGTTTTGACTACGCTCGACAGCGGTACCATGTTGTACGGGCTGATCGACGTGTTGCTGACTGAGGGATTGATCGGCGTCAGATAGCCGCTGGCGTTGGCAATCTGGCTGGCGGAGCTGGCGCCGCCCGTGGCAGCGCTGCTGACTGCACTCGGGGTATATATGTGCTGGAACGCATCGGTGCCGCCGCGAAAAGGCGCATCGGCCTGTACATAAACACGCTTGACACGTCCCCCATAGGTAAACTGATCGATGTAGTTGGGTGACAACTGCAGTTGGATGGCCTGGTAAACGTCACTGAGTGACAGACCCATCGTTTCGGCCTGGACCCGATCCACCGCTATCTGCAGCTGCGGCGCCTCAGGCAGTGAGTTGGCACGGGTGCCGGTGAGCACGGGGCTCTTACCCGCATCGTCGAGCAGGGCTTTTTGGGCCGCGGTCAGTTGCGCGCGCGACTGGCCGGCGCGTGCCTGCAGATACATGTCAATACCGCCGAACTGGCTCAGGCCGCGAATGGTGGGCAGGTTCACCACAAAGATCTGGGCGTCGGTGATGCCCTTTAGGATCTTGTTTGCCTGTGGAATGAGCTGCATGGCCGTTTTGGAACGCTTACTCCAGTCTGCCAGCTTGATGAAAGCCATGCCGACGTTCTCACTCTGCCCTACGAAGCTGAAGCCCTCCGGACAGAATACGCCCGTGATGTCCTTGCCGATCGCGCTGTGCAACAGTTTGTCACGTACCTTGCTCATGACCTCATCGGTGCGCTGCAGCGTTGCACCCGATGGCAGATTGACCAGCCCAAGCATGAAGCCCTGATCCTCGTCGGGGACGAAACTGGTCGGCAGGCGCGTGTACAGGAATCCGGCCAGCACCGCGATCATTGCGAAGACCACCATCCAGCGCGGCGCGTGCCGTACTGCCGCGCCAATATGGCCGACGTAGGTACGGCCGACCCATTCGAATCCGTGGTTGAACCAGCGAAACGCGACGTTCTTCTTGCTTCCTTCGTGGCGCGGCCGAAGGATCGTCGCACACAGTGAGGGCGTGAATGAGAGCGCCAGGAAGGCTGAGAATGCCATCGACACCGCGATCGTCAGGGCAAACTGCGAGTAGATGATACCGGTTGCGCCGGCTTGCAGAGCCGAAGGCACGAATACGGCCGCCAGCACCACCGTGATTGCGATGATTGCCCCGGTGATCTGGCCCATCGCTTTGCGTGTAGCCTCCCTGGGTTCAAGATGCTCCTCGTCCATGATGCGCTCGACGTTTTCTATCACCACGATGGCATCGTCCACGACGATGCCGATTGCCAGGACCATGCCGAACAAGGTGAGCAGGTTGATCGAGTAGTGCAGCACAGACAGCCCGATGAAGGTCCCGAGCAGCGCCACGGGAATCACCAGCGTCGGAATGATCGTGGCCCGTAGGTTCTGCA
>Ga0070761_10001461_pt1 | contig 14801 bp, 12 predicted proteins | sample HubBroMetageREF1_FD_66724 | JGI IMG/M metagenome (GOLD analysis project Ga0070761, IMG submission 66724) | Reference soil microbial communities from the Hubbard Brook experimental Forest, New Hampshire, USA - Hubbard Brook CCASE Soil... | ecosystem: Environmental > Terrestrial > Soil >... | reverse complement strand
GGCGGCGCGCCATCACAAACTGTACTGCCCGTGGCTGGGGGAGGATCGTTCGCGCGCCGGCATTTCTACTTTGCGTGGAGCGATGGCGCCTGAGGTTGGCCGAGCTGAGGACGTCGCCCGCAAAATTCGGGTCGCACTGGAGGAACGAAACCTGATGGCCGAACCGCTTGCCATTGATGTGGTTGAGTTGCCGGTATTGTTCGCGCTGCAGAAGGAAGGCATCAAGATCGTAGACGGCCAGCAGATTATGCAGAATGCCCGAATGCTGAAGACGCAGGACGAGATAACCCTCCTTAACACCGCATGCATGATGGTAGATGTTGCCTATGACCAGCTTTACGAAGCCATGCGGCCCGGAATTCGCGAAAGCCAGTGTGTCGGTCTTGCCAGCAAGATTCTGTTTGACTTGGGGTCGGAGCAAGTGGAAGGCGTCAACGCGATTTCGGGTGAGCGCTGCAGTCCGCATCCACACGTATTCACCGATCGGGTCATGCGGCCCGGCGATCCGGCTTACTTCGATGTGGTCCACAGTTATATGGGTTATCGCACTTGCTATTACCGGACATTCGCCATCGGCAGCGCGTCGAAATCGTTGGTTGATGCCTATAAGAAATGCCGTGACTACCTAGACGCGGCCATTGACATGATCAAACCCGGCGTGAGCACAGCCGAAGTGGTTGAGCTTTGGCCGAAAGCCCAGGAATTTGGTTTTCCGGACGAGGAGTCCTGCTTTGCGCTGCAATACGGCCACGGTGTAGGGCTTTCAGTTTGGGAGAAGCCAGTTTTCAGCCGCATGGTTTCGTTTGACCATGCAGAAATCATCCAGGAAAACATGGTCTTTGCCCTGGAAACTTTCTGGCCTTCTTCGGATGGCTGGTCGGCGGCCCGTATCGAGGAAGAACTGGTTGTCACCAAGACAGGCTGCGAAGTGCTGACTCGCTTCCCGGCTGAGCACTTGCCTATCGCGGGACAGCGAGTTTACACCTCCGCGGGGCCGCTCCCGCTAGAACGTGAGATCCAGTCCCATTTGAATCGGGCTGGCGAAGAGGCGGAGTTGGTCGCCGGAGACTAAGAGCGGCTTGGGTAAACTGAGGAAGGGAGTGATGAGAAATGGCGCATGGTATGCAGTGCGACATGCTGCAAGTCTGTGTGGTGGTGAATAATCTGGATGAAGCGATGAAACGTTACTCCGATTTGCTTGGAATCGGACCGTTTGTCGTCTACACCGTGGATTCTCAAGAAGTGCCGGGAATCACTCGCGATGGCCAGCCTACGAATTACTGTGTGCGCGTCGGCATGGCGAAAATAGGGAATGGGATTCTTGAGCTATTGGAAAATCTGCGGGGCCAAACCATTTGGAAGGATTTCTACGATAAGCATGGCGAAGGAGTTCACCACATCGGACTGGTGATGAAGGACTTCCCTGCCGCGCTTTCCAACTTCATCGCTCGCGGATTCAAGGTCACGGTGGATGGTCCAATCGCAGGCAAGCACCGCACTGGCCGCTTCACCTACATGGATACGGAAAAGCAAATGGGCACGACGCTTGAGATCCTCGACTTCCCCGAAGACCTGCTGGAATCATTCCACTAAAGCGGTGATTCACCACGCAATCTCGCTCTCTGGAACAAACCGGTCTACTTTTCGCCAACGAACTGGCTCGCGATAGTAGGAGCGTGCATAGAGGGGACCGTTGCGGCCAGGAGGATCAATCGAGATCACGGTGTTGCCGCGAATTACCAGCTCATAGGCGACCCCGCCGATGGTTTCGTGAATTGTTTGTTCCGCGATCGGAAATTTAACTGTGACCACGTCCCCCGGTTCGGCCTCTCCGAGAATGATATAGCGTCCTTGCCATTTTATGGCTCGCGGCCGGTCCTTGATTCGGCAGGAAACCTCGTCATTTTGAACTACCCATTCCGGCATCCTCACAAGAACACGGTCGCACCGCTTCTTGAACTTGAGGTCAACCCTGCCTTCATAAGGAATGTAGCTGTACACGTCGGCCCAGGCAGATGCGCGGTTGAGCAACAAGTTGACGTAGAAGGAGCCGCTGCGGAAATCGACAATGTGCTGCCACAGGTAATACATCGTCCGGCACGCCTGGCCGGTACAGCAGTGCATTACGCAGTTCTGGTGGTATTTCGATGGCGACACCCAATCGTTGCCGGTGGCCCAGCCCGCAAAAGCACCCACATTTCGCTCCACCGGGTGATCACTGGTTTCGTTTGGCAGTACCGGTTGCGCGGGCGAGCGTTCGCTTAGCGCACGCGCCCATGTCGGATCCAGCAATTGAGCTTCCAAGAAGTGATTTCGCGCCCACCGGTCGGCATCGTCCCAGTAGTCTCCCGCGCCGGCGTCCGTCAGTTTCAAGGCCATCGCTATCATGTCCGAATTGATGCAGGTTTCCGAACGTCCATAGTTGGGCATGAAGAACTCTGGGAAAAAGCCAACACGCGGCGAACCATTGGCCTTCATCCATTCGTATCCCGTGCGCACGAAGGCTAGGCCCTCCTCATCGTTCGCTGTCGCTGAGTATTCCAAAACGCTCAACAGTCCAATGCCATGAGCATGGCCGTGACCGCCATGCCGCACCTCCGCCGAGTTATGGAATGCCAAATCGTAGTCTTGGAACCAGGCTCTCTCGTCAGAGCCGATCATTGGGGTTCCGTCCGCTTCGTAATACTGTGAGTGAAACCGGACGTAGCGAGAGAGCTTGGCGGCCAGAGTGCGCGCCGGCTCATATCCGCTTACCCGGTAGTACTGTGCCAAGCCCTGGATCAGGCGGGCGCTGTTTTCTTCTGCCATGTAACCAACGGGCATGGGACCTGGGCCATAGTTACCGCCTGGCTGGAGCGAACCATTCGGCAAATAGGCGTAATCGCCTTGGGACACCGCAATCGCGGAGAGTCGCTGAATCATTTTTTCGATGGCTTCACTCCACATGGGATTGCGGTCGCGCAGATAGTACACCGTCAAGGTGCTGATGATGCGCTGGCAGGTTCCGACGCTTGCGACTTGATCGATGGAAGAATCGGAGATGTCTAGCTTGTTTCCTGTTGGGGACCAGACCGGATTCAGATAAGAGACGGGAGTGTTGATACGGGTCCACGGGGCCTGCTTGAAGGGAAAATATGCGAGGCCGTCCGGTCCCAGTGAGCGAAGAACCCCGGCCATCCAGACCGGATCAACTTGATCATTGAGGGTACTACCGGTTGCGAGTCGCAGGAGGGGCAACGCTTCCATCAACCCCTCGCAGTTCTGCACCCAATCATTGTAGTCGTGCGTCATCCTTGGCGGGTTGAGCGCGAAATTAGCGATCCAATAGACTTCGTAATCAGCGTTGGGATCAGTGGGACCGGTTATGGCGTGCACGCCCAGCTTGGCGCGCTCCGCGACGTCGAGCGTATCCGGAACCGTATCGACATAACGCGCGCCGGCATAGGGCGGGATGTGAAACTCCGGCGCTCTGTCTCGTATATATCGAACGACATATTTCTTTGTGCCAGAGTCCGGAGGCAAATCGCCATAGCTCTTCGAAAAAGATGAATCTGGGGATTGGGTGGGATTATCCTGCCCTTGGCCCAAAAGATTTTGGCTAAACCACCAGCCGCCGAGGGTTCCTAAGGAGATCTTTGAAAACGTTCGCCTATTCACAGAATAATATTATAATATCTATATCGAATCTTGTGCGCAAAATTTAATCTTGGCGCCCGCCTTTAGGTATCCGCTGTCCAGTTGCGAGCATCTGGGAGGCTAGAACTTATGAATAGACGAAGCTTTTCGCAGGGGGCGGCGTGCCTTCTGCCCATGAGCTGGTTGGCAAAGAATCTTCGCGCGTCAGAGGTAGAAACAAAAAAGCCGAAGACCGAGACTGCCTTTACCAAGCAGAACGGAATCCTTGATGTGCGAGGCATTCTCGCAATGTACGATCTGCCGGGCCGGCCGCCGAATCCAGTCTGGCATATCTATCAGGATTTTTTCTCGTTCGACGCGCGGAAGGATCACCGTTACGACGGCGATTTTTGGGACAAAGAGCGCTGGGAAAAATACCTCACTTTATGGAGCCAGGAAGGCTACAACACAATCTGGTGGTACGGCCGCAACGAGTTGATGACGGGCGACCAGTTGTTTGTGCGCTTTAACGAGTTTCCCGAGGCACGAGAGATTTCGGCGGAATTAACCGAGAAATGCATTGAGCAGGTGAAGTGGTTGTTTCGCTGCGCGAAAGGACTTGGGTTGAGGAACATTATTTATGGCGACTTCCTCCACTACACGCGAGCATTTGAAAAGGCGCACGGCCTCGACAAGCCGATGCCGAAATCAGAGACGGTTTATTCCGTTTATCGCGACGAACTCAGCCTTCCCTGTGGCGTACGAAATGAAATCACCGTCCGCTACACGACATCCTTGATCTACGAGATATGCACGCTTTACGAGGACTTGGACGGGTTTTATGCTCCGATGGGCGAGTGTGTTCCTGGGGAGCGCAGTACCTTCTATGCGGAGGCTGTGATTCCGGGTCTAAAGCGCTCGGGACGCAACCTTCCATTCATGGTCATGGGCTGGCAAACACCTTTGGACGATTTCAGCAAGAATATCGCTCCTCGTGAAGTTTATGAGAATACATGGCTTGGATGGCACGCCTACAATGCGGAACAAGTCACTGACCCCAAGCCCTATCCAAATCTTGTGGGCTGGGCGGAGGCGTTGGGCTTGCCCACCGTCTCAACCTTCTATCCCTCCAACCACATGTGGTTTCCCTTCAACTCTCCCAAATTCGGATACGACATGGCGTTCGAGATGAAGCGAATTCCCAATTTCCGAGGCTTCATGTATTGGGAATTCTCGGGAAGAAAGCTCTCCCCTCTGTTTCGTAAAGCCCTGGCACGCTATGCCAAGAGCGATGAACCATATTCGGATGAACCATGGATTGATTTGCTGCAGGAGCAGTTTGGCGACCGGGAGGCAGCGCAACATTTGCTTAACGCGTATAACATTTCGGGATGGATTATTCCTGAGAAGTCGGCGCTTGTATGGGACCCGGTCGGCTTCCCCAGAGGCGAGCTCCATCTTCCCTACGCCCTGATGACTGGGGACGCGTTCCAGTGGAGCTGGGCGGTATCCCCGGTACGTACCAATCCGCTTCAGCCGATTTGGCACTACGCGGCATGGGCGGCAAAACACCCAAACATTTTTAAAGACCAGAACGGCTCAGACTGGCGCACCGTCCACGGCAGCCCGCTGGATTTTCACCAGGCTGTCCTGTGGAGGACGGAGGGTGGCAGCTCCTATGACATCATTCCGCCGGTGCACATGGCCAAGATAAGATCCATGGGGGAAAACTGTTTCGCAGAGGCAAAGCAGGGTTTGGCGCGGGCGACAAAGAATCGCGAGGAGGCTGTCCAAGCCGTTAAGTTCATGCAGGGCTATATGTTGTTGTCGGCGTATTTTGAGAGAAAGGTTGCGGCGGCCACGGCGGGGTTGATTTATTCGCACTCGCGGCTGGAGCCGGATCGTCACCAGGCAGAGACTCTGGCTGACGAGGCACTTGCGAAATATGAGGAAGCCGCCAGCTTCCTTCACCATGAGTTAGATCCGATCATTCAGAGCTTGTATCAGGTACCTTTGCACGAGATGCGGGGGGCATACGTTCCCACCGGATTCAACTTCGATTCCACGGGCAGTGGCTTGCTAGAGATGCCGGCACTCCTCGAGGCTGAAAAACAGGAGCGGGCAGAGTTTGCCAATCTCTTCTATGAAGGCAAAGGTCGCTTTACCGATAACTTCGTCGGCTGATGGCTGTATTCCAGGGCAATTGCGACCGCGACGTACCGTCCACTTCAGGAGGAATGCTGGTTGGACCACAGAGAATTAAAGGAACGCTTTTGCCCTGACTTCGGTAAGCTCGCCGGAAGAGGAGCAAGAGCAGGCTAGGTTTGCACCATCTTAGACGCTTTTATCGCAACCAAGGTATTCTGTTCGGCTTGACGAAGAAGACGTAACATGGCTGATCTGGCCCATTTCTCGTCGTGATGGACGATAGCCTCACAAACATCTCTATGAAGTGAGAGCGCGCCCTGAGCATCCACGCGATCGACGCGAAACAAGGTTTGCGCGCTGCGCACTGCACCCAACATGATGCTGTTAATCTGAATCAGATAATCGTTGTGAGTCGCCTTGGAGATTCGGTCGTGAAAGTTGCAGTCGTCCTCAACGTAGGCATTGAAATTACTCAGCTGTTCCTCCATGCCGTTGAAAGCCTCGCGAATGCCCTCAAGTTCCTCACGTGTAGCATTAGTCGCGGCTGCTGCTGCGGTGGGCGGTTCCAATATCAGGCGCACCTGAAACAGATTGCGCACGAACTCCTCGCTGAAACCTATCTCGGCTTGCCACATCATCAATTCACGATCGATAAGAGTCCATTCGCTTCGCGGTTTTACGCGTATACCGGTCCGTGGACGAACCTCCACGAGACCTTTGGCGGATAATATCTTCATAGCCTCTCGAAGAACGGTTCGGCTTACGCCGAAGTCGCGGCATAACCCTTCTTCGGTATTACGGTCGCTCTCAGGGTTAAGGCTTCCGCTCATAATGCGCAACGCAAGAGCGCGCGTTACTTGTTCGTAAAGCTTCTCGTGACGAATCGACTGCGCTAACGTTTCCATATCAGATTAAAATACTATCATACCGCGAGCCCATGATCAGATTTCCGTTACCCACCCTACCATTCCAAGGAAACGAACGTGGCTTCATACGGTCAGCGCGCTATAGGCAAGGTGGCTCCAGCGATCGTCTGCCACTGCAACGATGGGCTCTTCCTGACCGGAGATAACTCCGCTTTAGGCGAGTTTTCGGGCCCTTTGGGGCGCGCCCGGAGCTGGGAAGACGCTTGATCTCGGCTTGGGGGTAGAATGCGTGACATTCCTAATACCGTATTATAATTGTGGAAGTTCGAGCTATAACGGTTGGGTCGTCTTCAATAACTCGCATCTCGTCGCCGAGACGTTGACAAGTCGATCAGTTTGCGTGACCCGCATGCAAACGTTTTGACAGAATGACTGGGCTATGGCATCTCTTTTCAATGTAACTCGCGCCAGGCAATGCATGCGAGATTTGAGCCTTGAGGCGCTCATTGCAACCTCGCCCGTCAACGTCCAATACTTCTCCGGATACTCCTGTTGGATTGATTCGTTGTTCAAAGAATACATGATGAGGCCCGGGGCTTCGAACAACTTAGCGCAACCTTCTTGTGCTCTGTTCCCGAACGAGGGAAAGCCCGCACTGATCGTAAAGTCTCTCATGGCCGTAAATGCGCTGGATTCCGAGGTAGGCGACCTTCGTGTGTACGGTGATCCCGGAGTTGACTACTCGCTGCTCTGTGAGCCGGCCACGGCGAGCGAAAAACGATATCTCAGCCTACTTCGCCAGGCGCCGTGTAGTGCGACGGCAATGGACGCGCTGATCGCTTGTCTCCGGGACCGCCGGTTGGACGACGCGACCTTAGGCATTGAGATGGAGGGTCTTCCCAACGAGGTGAGGACAACTCTTTCGCGAGCGTTGCCGCAAGCCCGGCTTCGAGATTGCACGAATTTAATCCGCTACATCCGGGCTGTGAAAACTCCGGAAGAGTTAAGTGTGCTTGCCCGCGCGGCAGAAATTGCAGAGCAAGCTGCGACGGAGAGCCTGGCCATGGCACGGGCCGGCGGATGCTCCAGAGATCTGGTACAGCAGTTCCAGTTACGTCTTATCGAACAAGGGGCCACTTTCGATCACTTCTCGTTCTCGTTAAACGGCCTTGGAATCGGGAAGGACCACGGCGCTCCTTTTCGTTCGAAAGACGTGATTTACGTGGATTTTGGATGTGTTCTCTCCTCCTATTTTTCCGACAGTGGAACAACCCTTGCCTTTTCTGAGCTTCCACCGGCGATGGCGAAAAGGTACGCCGCCCTGCAGGCTTGCGTTGCTGCCGGTGCCCGCGCGATGCGTCCGGGAGTTAAGGCGTCCTTCATACAGAAAACCATGAGCGAAGTGTTGAAAGGTAGCAGCATTGCCGATGCCTTTCCTCATGGGCACGGGCTGGGCTTGGAATTGCGAGACTATCCCATTCTGGTGCCCGCAACTGGTCTTAGGCTGCACGACGAATGCATAGACCTCGACTCCGACCTTCCGATGGAAGAAGGAATGGTCAACAATCTTGAGGCTCCACTATTTTTGCCGATGGCAGGAGGATTGCATCTGGAAAAGTCGTTCGTAATCACTGCCGACGGTAACCGTGAACTGTGTCACCAGCAACGGGATCACCCATACCTCGCATCGTAGGAGGGCTGCTCGGAAATGAACAACAGTTCCGGGGCCTAGTCGGTGATGAGACGAAAACCGGTTCCAGGGTCGAAGGGCTTGCGTGAGAATCAGTCGGCGTGACTTTGTCAAACTCGGCATTGCGGCTGGTGTAAGTGGGGCCGGAATACTTCGCGCCGCACCGGCTGAGGCTGAGGAGATCTTTACTGATCGGACGAGAGAGTCAGGAATTGACTTTGTCCATTTCAACGGCATGTCGGGCAAGCACTATTACCCGGAGATGATCGGGTCTGGCGTCGCGTTGTTCGATTACGACAATGACGGCGATCTGGATATATTCCTTGTTCAGGGAAGCATGCTGGGCCCGAACAATGATCGGAGCCAAACCGTCTTTCGGCCCGAAGGTCTCCTGCGCGGGCGGCTCTACCGCAACGACTCCATCCGGCATGCTGACGGAAGTTGCACGCTCAAATTCACCGACGTAACCCAAGAAAGTGGACTTGACGTGCGGGGTTATGGCATGGGGGTCGCTGCCGCGGATTTTAACAACGATGGCTGGGTGGATTTGTACGTCACCAATTTCGGCCACAATCAGATGTGGCGGAACAATGGCAATGGAACCTTTACGGATGTCACAAGAGAGAGCGGCACCGATGTCTCGGGCTGGAGCTGTAGCGCGGCCTTCCTGGATTATGATCGCGATGGCTGGCTGGATCTATTCGTGGGTAACTATGTCGATTTTCGCTTCAGCGATCAGAAAAAGTGTCTTTCCGCGAGCGGAGCTGAGGATTACTGCGGACCGCTTTCTTTCAATCCGCTGCCGAATCGCCTGTTCCGCAATCGCCGCGACGGTACTTTTGAAGACGTGACGGCGAGTTCGCGGATTGGAAGTGAATCTGGTGGCGCTCTGGGCGTGACCTGTGCGGATTTTAATGGCGATGGGTGGATGGACATTTATGTAGCCAACGACAAACGCCCAAACCAGTTATGGGTTAACCAGCGGGACGGAACCTTTAAGAACGAAGGGCTGGCCGCAGGGTGCGCCCTCGATCAAGATGGAATTCCTCAATCAGGCATGGGTGTGGACTCCGGCGATGTGCTCGGCCGCGGCTTCGAAGATCTGGTAGTCACGAATCTGGCTGGTGAATATGCGGACCTCTTTTTGAACAATGGACAAGGCTGGTTCGATGATGCGTCCTTCCAGAGCGGATTAGCTGCAGCAACTCGACCTTACACTGGGTTTGGAATGGGCTTGCTGGACTACGATAACGACGGACAGCTCGATCTGTTGGTCGTGAATGGCGCGATCAAGGCCGTCGAAGAACAAGTCAGAAACAGGAGTCTATTTCCATACGGCCAGCCGAAGCTGCTGTTGCACAACACTGGCAACGGACATTTCGAGAACGTCAGCAATCGTGCGGGAGCTTCGTTTTCCTTTCTGGAAGTCAGCCGAGGCTTAGCCTTTGGCGATCTAGACAATGACGGCGGTACTGACGCAGTGGTGGTAAACAACAGCGGCCCTGCGCGCCTCCTAATCAATAACGTGGGTCATCGTAAGCCGTGGATCGGATTCCGCATGGTAGGTGAAAAGCATCACCGCGACATGCTCGGTACACGCGTAGCCGTATTCCGCCGCGGTGCCCCAACACTTTGGCGCCGGGTGCATCAGGACGGCAGTTACTGCTCCTCCAGCGATCCCCGTGTCCTTTTTGGCTTGGGGGATTTTCCGGAAGTGACCAAGGTCCAAGCGCACTGGGTGAGCGGTCACGTCGAAGAATGGACTGGCTTGCGCGTCGGAAAGTACACCGAACTCCGCGAAGGAAGTGGAATTCCTATAAAGATTTAGAGTATGACGAGAACCGCACCGCTACTGTTCGTCATCGTTTTCGCTATGTCTCTATGCGCCTTCGGTCCACTTTCTGCCGGTGGTGCCAGTTCGCCTCGCGAGCCCGAAGCCCACGAAAAGCTGGTGGAGGTTCCCGAGCCAAATCTCACAGGCGTGGATTTGCCGGTTCAGACCCAGATTCAAAGCGCCGAGAAAGCGCTGACCGCGACGCTGAACCTACACGCCGCCGTAGGTGCGGAGAAAGCCAAAGCTTTTGGATACTTAGGGGAGATCTATCAAGCTTATGGTTTTGACGATGCCGCAACGGCCTGCTACGCTAACGCCGCGAAATTGGCCCCTCTGGCGTTTCGTTGGCACTACTATCTGGCTTATCTCCACGAAAAGCGCGGTGACTCTAAACTAGCGGCGAGTGAATATCAGCGGGCGCTTTCTCTGAAGCCGCACGATGCCCTCACGATGTTGAGGCTTGGCAACTTAGAGCTGGATCTAAATGAGTTCACTCTGGCGAAATCGTATCTGGGAAATCCCTTGGTTCGACAAACAGCTCCGGGCGCAGCACTCAGCGGACTGGGCAAGATTGCGTTAGCCGAGCACCGGTATCAGGACGCACTGAAATGCTTCACGGAAGCACTGAAGAGCGACCCGCATGCTTCCAGCATTCATTATCATCTCGCCAAGGCCTACAGAGCTCTGGGCGATTTCCAAAACATGGACGCGAATCTGCGTGACCGAGGCGAAACGGAACCGGTGGTGCGAGATCCATTGTTAGAGGAAATCGATAGGCTTAAGCAGAGTCGTATCGACTTGTGGAAGCGCGGCAACGTCGCGATGCACGAAGAACGCTTTGCCGATGCGGTCGCGGCCTACGAGCAGATGGTGGAGCTCAAGCCGTCGGACCCGATTGGATACATATACCTAGCTCAAGCACTGGCGGCCACGGGCGAGATCCAGAGGGCCTTGGACCAGTACAAACGTGCTTTGCAATTAGATCCGCACAACGCCATCGTCCACTACAACATGGGAATTCTGTACACCCAGGCCAAAAGTGACGAGATGGCAATTACTCATTTCCGAGCGGCAATTCGCTATGACCCAGAAATGGTGGCGACCCACTTCGACTTGGCGAATCTTCTCATGCGCCGAGGGAAAGATGAAGAGGCAGGGCTGGAATACGGAATTGTGGTCTCTGCTGAGCCACAGAATAGTCTGGCTCCTCTGATGCAGGCGATGGCCGCCGTTCATGCTGGGGCTTATTCGCATGCTAGGTCCCTTTTGGAGGAGGCGTTGCGAAGGTTGCCCAGTGATCCTGACATGGCAAACGCTTTGGCCCGGATTTTGGCCGCCGCCCCAGATCCAAAGGTGCGCGATGAACCCCGGGCCCTCAAGAACATCCAAACGCTCATTCAGACTGAGCAGGGGATGGATTTCGAAACCGGCGTAACACTGGGCATGGCCCTTGCGGCCGTGGGACGGTTCAAAGACGCTGCCGACTGCCAGATCAATATGATCCACGAACTGCAGGCGGCAGGCAGATCAGATCTGGCAAAGCTGCTGCAGGAAGACTTGGTTCGCTACCAGCGGAACGAAGCCTGCCGCAGGCCATGGGCAGGCGATGACCCGATCTTCACCCCTGTCATTCGCAAGTCACAGCCCGCAGCTCAAGCAATTTCCGAGCAGCCAGACACTGACTCAAAACGCGAAAACTGACAGAGAAGAAACCAGAGCGGGGGCAGAAGTCATAAGAGGAGACGAGGACGATGCTGAAAGGTCATACGGAAGAATAGATCGTCGCGTTATCACGGCAGATGAAACACGGAACCCGACGATCAAACGTCCGGACTCTGAAACGGTCGCCTGCTACATATTAAGAACTTCAAACCCACCAATGCTCCGTCATTCGACGTGGATAACGGGCCGACTCCCACCGGAATCGGACGAGGGCACCTGAACTGCAAACCCATCTTCGCCGCAGCCAAGCATTCGGCGGTCGAGTGGTTTTACGTTGAGCAAGAACCTCCATTCCTGCCAAGGCCGACAATGGAGCCATTAAAACTGACTATGACTATATGCATCAGCTGAGCTCAGTGCGGTACAGTCATTGTCAGCTCTTCGGTACGTCCGATCGTAAGGAAGTAGGTCAGGCGCTCCTTTTCGTACAATAAACGTACAATGGATCGAGCAATGGAGCCTTTTTAGCCGTTTTGGCAATTCCTAGAATCAATAACGTGCGTGTTATCAACACGCCGAATAGTTCGACTCCCGCCGCCTCCACCATCATCCCCATTAATTATCCCGCTACGAGATTTGCGGGCGGTCCCTCGCCGCGCTCAAGGCGTTCGTTACCGGCACCGAAGCTTGACGCTGCCCGTCAAGCCGCGTTCGCCTCTCTGACCACAATGTCCAACCGATACTTTGGTGTGGATCGATACCTTCGTCCAATGGATTCGTCGTCGCGCTTCTGCCAATCTCGCCCTGAGCAGTTATCGCTCTGACATCGAAAGGAACGCCAAGTGGACGCCACAAATGGACTGAAGGAGACCCGCCCGTGACCGCGCCCGTCGCGTCGAACACGCTGCAGTCGAACCCACTAAGTGTGAACGTTTTTACCGCCCCGGGAAAAACCATGGTCGGCGAGCGGCCAAAGCCCTTCGGCGAACCGTTCGGCTTTGACCCGATCACTTCGACTTTAATCTTCGGCGACTACGACGCGGTGCTGGTGGACGCAATGGGGACAGTGGCTGAGGCCGAGGCTCTCGCGGCCTGGATCGCTCTGCACAACCGCAACCTGGAGACCATCTATATAACGCACGCCCATTTCGACCACTTCTATGGTCTAGGCATTCTGCTCGACCGTTTCCCCGGCGCTCGCGCGATAGCAACGCCCGAGGCGGTGAACGCCATGCAGATGTCCTTCACTCCCACAGTGGAGCGGCTGGCCCGCCGGTTGTTTCCTGGGCAAGTAGCCACCAAGTTGGTTCCGCCTCAGCCCTACGAGCCCGACACGTTCACTCTCGAGGGCCAGGAATTGCGCATCATCAAGCAGGGCCGCACCGATAGTCCCGATTCGACTTCTTTGTATGTCCCAGCGATCGGCCTGATCTGTGCTGGCGACGTTGTGTACAACCAATGCCGCATGTACGTCGGCGACACCACCCCCGAGAGCCGAAAGAATTGGATCGCCGCGCTGGACCGGTTAGCGGCGCTCAATCCGACGACGGTTGTCGCCGGTCACAAGAAGCCTGGCGCGCCCGACTCTCCCTCGACCATCCAGGACACCAAGCGTTACCTCGAGGACTTCGATCGGCTGCAGAAAACAGCGAAGTCCGACCAGGAACTGTTCGATCAGATGACCGAACTGTACCCGCATTGGGTAGCCAATCAGTCGTGGCTGATGTTTGGATTCCCGCAGCCATGAGCCACACCAACCGAATTGAAAGGACTGACACGAAAACCTGCTCAAGCTTCCCAAGGGTTAAGGATACCGACGCCCGTACGCTCAAAGTCGGGTACGTTCCTGGTCACGACGGTCAGACCATGCACTAGGGCTGTGGCTGCGATGAGGGCGTCACGATCGGAGCGGGGGTTCGGTACGTGAAGCGTCGCGCATCGCCGGACGACATCGGTGTCAATCGCAAGGATACGGCCTGAGAACGTGGGTAACACGTGGCGATCCATCCACGCACGCAGGATCGCACCTTGCTGGTTGTCGCGACGGTCGACGAGAAGAATTCCGATCTCCAATTCAAGTACCGAAATGACCGAGATGTAGAGACTCGCCGAGGGTACGCGTTCGGCCCATTTCTTGACGTTTGGATGCGTCTTCTTCGCTTTTCTTAATTCTGAAATTACGTTGGTATCCAGGATGTACATCAGGTTAAGTCCGCCGGCTCGTGCAGGTTTCCCCGCAGACGAGGCGGCTCAAATTCAATCTCAGCGGCAGCAGGCATCGCCAATAAGTCCATAATGCTCTTCTGCCCTCCAGTGATCCTTTGATACTCCTCCACCGTGAGCAGCACATGGGACGGGCGACCTCGATCCGTGATGAAAACCGGACCTCGCTTAGCGGCTCTCTTTGCCCTGCTTGTATCCTGATTAAAGTCTCGACTCGACAGTTTTGTAATGGCCATGGTTTCCAGTCCCTCAATGTAGCAACGTACCTACATTATACCAGAAAAAGCGCTAGCTCCAGGACTTCGATCGGGTGCAGAGAAAACCGCGACAAGGAGCTGTTGTTGCCGCCGTGAGAGGCTAGTCGTCTCCTGCAAGACCCGCCAATACCTTCGTCCAATTGTTTTTCCTTCCCTCTTCAGGCTTAATCGGCAGTAGGCATGAGCACGCGAGGACCAGGAGCAGCAGATGAGCAATGGGAAGGGGTGAAGGCGGTTCTGGTTCGTCTGCCCCAACTCTAGTTCTGCCCCGAGTCTTAGTTCCATATTTCAGGGCGACAGATCCAATTTCAGAGAGGAGAACAAAAATGGCAACAAAAGGAAAAATCCTAGTACTGGTCTCGAGCGGTCGCGGTTTGCCCTTGAAAGATGGCAAGGTTTATACCGGCGCCGGCTACTACCTCAACGAACTGACGGTTCCGGTTCGCGCCCTGATGAAGGAGGGCTACGAAATCACCTTCGCCAACCCCAAAGGCAACGCGCCCCAA
>Ga0070761_10001458_pt1 | contig 14806 bp, 16 predicted proteins | sample HubBroMetageREF1_FD_66724 | JGI IMG/M metagenome (GOLD analysis project Ga0070761, IMG submission 66724) | Reference soil microbial communities from the Hubbard Brook experimental Forest, New Hampshire, USA - Hubbard Brook CCASE Soil... | ecosystem: Environmental > Terrestrial > Soil >... | reverse complement strand
TGCCTGTTGTCGACCTATGGCGCCCGGCGCAACGAAACCCAATCATGCCAAGACGTGTGTCCGGCGGGAAGGCACTGAAGCTTCCCTGTATCGGGGGGGCCAAATACTCCACGGGGTCGCCGAAGCTTCCACCCGAGAGGCTCTGGCCGGAAGGCCCAGTGAGTGTGGCGCAATCGACGCACGGACTTAGAAACGAAAGAGTCGCCGCGTCCAAGTTCCACGTGTCGAGCTCTCCGACCAAGTCCTGCTGCCCCCAGCGTCCGGCTCCCAGCGCCGCAGTCCCGACGGGCGCAATGTTCGTCACATCCGTGCAAATCCCCGAACCGTTGGGGTAGTAACAGCCGTAGATCGCGTATTCATTGCTGGTCCCCGGGCCCGTCGAGCCCAACGGGTACTCGCGCTGCTCGCTCCCTCCAGCTGCCGCATAGTCACGCTCCGCCTCGCTCGGAAGAAAACCACCGTCCCAAATGCAGAACGCGTACGCGTCCCACCAGCTCACACAGTTGATCGGTCGGTTCTCGTTGCTCCCGGGCGATTGGGTCCAGGTGGTGTCGGCGGCGTCGCAGGCCAGGGTCCCGCTGGTTGGAGCCACGTAGTCCGTCGCCTGCCAGCCCAGCTCGTACGCCGCCCCCGCTTCGCTGTCGTCACTGATGAGTCCCTGGCCGCCGTTCAGGTATACGTGCTTGCCCGAGCCGGCCTGGGGCCGCCAGCCCATGTCGTAAGCGTCGAGAAACACCCGAAAGCGCCCCACCGTGACGTCGTACTTGTCGAGCTGGAAGCTGCTCACGGTCGCGGGGGCCCCAAGGTCGGGCGCTCCTCCGTCGTCGTCGGGAACGTTCGTCCGCGAAAACGTCCCCCCGGGCACATCGAGGCTCGTGCAGCAGCTCTCGCCGTTCGCCCCGCAGTCGGTCCGACCCGGACCGCTGGCGCGGCAGCTCGGCGGCGAGGTGGCGCTTCCGCCCTCGTCCACGCACGGACCGCACGAAGCCGTCCCGCACGGACAGGACGACGGCCCCCCTTCGGTGCTTGCGTCGGGAACCGAGACGCACCGCCCCGCCTGACAGGTCGGTGCGGATTTCGGACACTGGAAGCTGCAGTGGCCGCAGTTGTACGGGTCGGTCTGAGAAGACTGCGCCGTGACGCATGCGGTAAAACCGGACGGCCCGGAACACGCCGTCCACCCGGACGGGCAAGAACATGTCCCGCCCACGCAAATCGCGCCGGGAGGGCACACGGGGCAGACCGGCACGGCAACCGTACCCGTGGCGCTCACGCCGCTCACCGAGCCGGTGCTGATGAGCGAGCCCGAACTGATATCGATTGACCCGCTGGCGGCACCCGCGCTGCCGCCACTCGCCGTTCCCGCCGCGTTCGCGCCACTGCCGCCGGTGGTGCCCGTGCCGGCGCTGGCCGTCGTGCGCCCCCCGCAGCCGACCGCGAGTACTGCGACGCACGCGGCGAAGCGAAACGCCCCTCGAACGGGCCGGCTCATCCCCCAGGGCGACACAGCCTTCAGAGTACGTCACCCAAGCGGCTGGAGCCCGCTCACATTTCGCCCCGGCTAGTCGCGCCCCCGCCGAGCGGGTCGTGCTTACTTCCGCCGAATCAAGCGCAGGACGCCACGAGCTTTCCCGTCGCCCAACGCATCCCCTTCAATCGTGTAGAGCGCGGGGCGACTCAGGACCATCGAATCGTCCTCAACGCAGGTCGGGCACAAGGCTACGCCGGCCTCGAACCGCAAGCCCTTTCCCCACGCGGTCAGCTTGACCCCTTCTGCCACGATGGTTGTGCCGCACTCCGAGCAGGAGATGATTGTCTGCACCTCGACCTCGACGTGCTCTTCGGTCAGGTTCTCCGCAGCGCTGCCCGCACGGAGGCCAGCGACGACGCATTCTGAGCCGTCCTTCCAGGAGGCGATAGCAAACGCTGGGGCAACATCGACGACGCTCATGAGACCCATTGTCTCGAGGGGGCGCTTCGTTGCTCGACAAAACGGCCACGGATTTCCCTGAGGTTGTCCAGCGTTCCGCCCATACCGAGCCGCGTCTGCCCCAGGACGCTTGTCGCGCCGATGGTTTTCACGAGCTCACTCAGCGGCGATGCGTGGAGGCTCACGGGCGACTTCGACAGCGACCGAAAGCTCCTCGTAGAGATCATCTCCGGCGTCCTGGTCTATCCAAACGGGTCGCTTGTGGTGGAGTTCCAAGAAGCGAGTCTTTTCGAGCCGATGCGCTTCGCCCAGCTGCCCAACACGGTCAACGGCCAGGACCGAGACCTCGCCCGGGCCCGAGCAGCCGCTCGTCGGGAAGTCCAGGAGCAGCGAGCCGAGATTGAGCGCGTAGCTGGCAAGAAAGCGCTCGAGAACCTCGAAATGGACGTGGAAATCGACGCCGACGGCCATCCTGCCTTCATCATGATGACCGCCGGGGTGGTCAAGCGAACCTTCGGAGGGGCCCAGGCCTCCTCCCGGCGGTCCGACGAAGTTGCTCTATGTGTCCCCAGCGGGACAATCACGCGATTTAGTGAAGGATGTCGAGGGCAAGCCGGGGCTCTATCTTTGCGACGCGGGCGATCTCAATCTCCAGCGGCGCCGGCCTCGGCGGTCGGGCCAGGAGCCGTCGACGGAGGGGCAGGGAAGGTGAGAGATGGCAACGACGAGCGGCGAGCCGGCTGCCGATAGGAAGGGGCGCGACGACCTACTCGTCGCCGAACGTGAAGAAGGTAACCGACGAGGCGCGGCCGCCGATCGCGCGGTAGAACGCGATTGCGTGCGCGTCCTCGTCGTCGGCGGGGACGAACGCCACACGAAGGCCTTGCGCCTTGGCGCGGTCGAGGGTCGCAAGGACGAGCGCGCGGCCAATTCCTTGCCGCTGCCGATCGGCGCGCACCGCGAGGTCGTAGATGAAGAGCTCGGCCTCGGGCGAGCGGGTCATCGGCAGCGCGTGCGCCGTGAGGCCGCCTACGATCTCCTCCCCGTCGAAGGCGGCCATCGCCCAGAAGTCGGGGCGCGCGAGCAATGCGGCGACGTAGGCGGCACCGAGATCGGCCACTCCCTCGTCAAAGACGCTCGTCATCATCGCGAAGGTGTCTCGCGCGAGGTCCTCGTCTCCGCATTCGAGTCGTCGGATCTGCATGTGCGCAGCGCATTCTAGCGCCGTGCCCGGGCGCGGGCGCCGACGTCATTGAGGCAGGGACGGCTGGACGCCTTCACGCGGCTTGCCAGCGCTCCAGCTTTCCTGACCGGCCTTGACAAAGGAAACCAATGGGTTACCAAGTTGGTAACTTAATGGTTACCATGCACCAGGCGAGGCGTGAGGCTGTCTTCCGCTGCATCGCCGATCCGACGCGCCGTCGCATCCTCCAGCTCTTGCGTCGCGGGGAGAGTTCTGTCGGGGACCTAGCCGGCAACTTTCGGATGACCCGGCCGGCCATCTCGAAGCACCTACGCGTGCTTGAGTCCGCCGGGCTGGTGGTCGCCCGGCAAGAAGGAACTTCGCGGCTCTTGACGCTCGATGCGCGACCTCTGCGCGTCGTGCATGACTGGGTACAGGACTATGAGGCCTATTGGGGCGAGACACTCAAAGATCTCAAGCGCTACGTGGAGACGCAGCGATGAGCAAGGATGTGATCGTCCGGGAGATCACCATTCGCGCGAGCGCCGATACGGTCTTCGATGCGCTGGCTCGGCCCGAGGAGAGGGTCGCGTGGTGGGGGCGCGAAAGCCGCTTCCGCGCCACACGCATGGAGTCCGACCTACGCCCTGGGGGACGCTGGACAATGTGCTTCGAGACGCCGCGAGGGCCGGCCAGCGTCAACGGCGAGTACCGTGCGGTAGAGCGTCCACGCCTGCTTGAGTTTACCTGGCGCCCGAGCTGGTTCGACTCTGCCGAGAGTCTTGTGCGAATCGAGCTCGAGGAGTCCGACGGCGTAACGCACGTCCGCCTCACGCACGCGGGGCTTGTCGGGGAGGCCGATCGAGCAAACAGCAGCGGCTGGCTCGACCTTCTTGCAGCGGTGCAAGCCTACGTTGAGCGAGCGGTCGCTGACGGGTCGACGACCACCTAAGCGACGTCGAGCAAGGGGGCCGATTGAGAGCTGTCTCATCGCGAACAGCACTCGGAGCTGTTTGATCACGCGAAAAGCCTCGTCGGGGTCGCAGCGATCGAGTTCGTCGATCATGACGACGTATTCGGTCGTGATCCCGGAGAACAGCTCCTCCAGAAGGTCTTGGGCGCGATCGACTCGCGTATAGAAGTCTTGCATGATGGCCGGATCGACTGGTTCCTCGATTGCTTTCCTTAGCTCAGCCGCGGTATTGCAAACGCGCTGCACGTCTACGCCTGTCTGACTCTTGACCCAGTCATTCAGCACGTGTCCGTATTCGCCGCCGATCCACTTCAGCGCCCGAAGCCACTTTTGAACGTCCTTTTCCGATGCCCTTTTTTTCCTCCTTCACCTCCATGATGAGTCGATATACCAATGTATTAGTAATATCTGCGTAATGTGCGTATTTCCACGCATTGAAATAGATCGGACGCATCCCGGCACTCTCCAATTGCGGGAGGGCCGATGCCAGCACGGCGGTTTTGCCCGAACCCCACGTGCCGAAGAGTCCGATTGAATATGGAGTGGGACACTCGAGGACGAGCTTGACGAGAAGGTTCACACGTTTATTCCCGAATGCAGGACTCCCACGCGGGGGCTTCTGCGTTCTCAGCCAATCGAGGTCTGCTGTCATGTTCACCGCCTCCTCATAGTGGAGGAGCATACTTGCAACGAGCGCCGGTGAGGCCACCGTTCGCGGCCGGAGCGATTTTCGGGCGCTATCGGCTCTCGGGGCCTAATGCCTCCTCGGCCTCGAGCCGCTCGTTTGCGTCGCGGATGACACCACGAATCGTGCCCCCGCAGCGCGGGCAGGTCAGGGCATCCGCGAGTGGGGCGCCCGCACAGTCGGGGTCCGAGCACACATCGATGAATCTGCGCGATCCGACCCACCCGAGCACGATGGCGCCAAGCGCAGCCCCGGCGAGCGCCGTCTCGACCTGGGATACTTCGCTCACGCGGCTACCCACCACGAGACCGATCACGAGCCCCGTCCACGCATACAGCCGCGTCTTTCGCATTCGCACCCGGAAGACGTTCCGCCCCTTGTTCTTCGGTGCGGGCGTGGCCTCCGGCACGCGCTCAATCGGATCGAATTGCACGCACTCTGGAAGCGGATCGAGATGGAGAGCGCGCGGCTCGGGCCACACTTCCTTCGGCGGCAAGCCGAGACGAATCCGCAATCCGTCGACGTCCTCTGCGAGCTGCTTGCAGGCGGCTCGGAAGAACTCCTGCTGACTGAGCTCGAGAAGGCGGCGGATGCGCCTTATCTCGGATGCAACGACGCCGCGCGCAATCACTTGTACGGCAAGCGTAAAGGCCAAGGCCTCCGCGGACAGGTAACCCGTCCGACTGACCGACCTTTGCCACCCGCGCAAGCTGCCGTTCACAGCGCCCTTCCGAAACCTGAAGGCGTTGTTGGTCGTGAGGATTCCGAATCCGAGGTAGACGGTCGTTAGATCCGTGTTTTCCTCCTCGAGCCGGTCGTGCGCTTCGGCGAGGCCGGTGACAGCGCGATAGGCATGGGCGACCTCGTGACAGAGCGTTCCGACGATCGCGTCATGTTCCCGAAGCTGGTTGCGATGGACGCCAAAGATGCAGGTCTTGTCTTCGATCCCCGCAAACCACGCGACAGCGCCAGCGTGCGTGCCGGAGCTTAGCGCCTCGCCGTAGAGCGAAACCGAGGCGTCCTGATCCTCCTGGTCCGCGTACCGCAGTAGTCGCACCGCGAGCGCCCTCACGCCGCGTGCGCTCGGCTCCCATGGATCGGGGAAAAATCGTGGATCGGGTTCGAGCAGCGGAGCCGCCACGAAGGTCTCGAACCCCCGAGCGGCAATGATGGCCGCGAGACCTTCAAGCAGCGCCTTTTGCTCGTACTCACCTGGTAAAAGGTCCATATCTAGCGCGGGTCCTACTTGGCCAGACAGGCATCGAGCGCGGGCTGCAGGTCGGCCATCGAGCTCGGGAGATGCGGCAAGCCGAGGTCGAGGCCAGTTCGCGACCAGTCGGTCCCCCGCTCATCGTCCGAGAGCCACACCACGAAGGGGATCCCTTTCACCGTCGCTATCGACACGCCCCCACCTTGGCCCTGCCACCACATCCGTGAGTCATGGGAATTCCATCGGTTGTCGCCGATGATGAACACCTCGTCGGCCTTCACGACGTAGGGGCCTTGGTGGCTTGGGCGATAGCCGCTCGTTTCGTCGTAGAACGCCAAGTGCGCATGGCCACCGAGCCTCTCGAGATAGACCTTCCCCTCATGCCTGCCGCTGGGTGCATCCCCCCCATACGATGCTTGTCCGACCAAGCACGAGGGGACCTCCACGCCGTTGATGATCGGATGCCCATCGCGAAACTCGAGTCGATCTCCCGGCATGCCGACGACCCGCTTCAAGAAATCCTGTGCCGGGTGCTCAGGAAATGGGAACACGAGCAGGTCTCCGCGGCCGGGCGAGCGGAGTTTGTCGACGAAGACGTGGTCCCCGATGACGAGCGTGGGGACCATGGACGCGGACGGCATCTTCTCCGCTTCGACGACGAACCGCCGCAGTGCTGGCGAGACGGCTCCCGACGCTGCGAGAATGAAGGCCGCCGCGAGGACCGTCGTGGCGATCGGCGCGGGCGGCTCGGGGTGACGGCGAATCGTCCACGCCGTATCGAATATGACGGCGATCCGAAGGCCCAGCGCGGCGAGCAGCCCGATGGCCACAAACACGAGGAAGGGCTTTGCTCCCATGTGCATCGAGATGACGAAGACAGGGCCGAACACCAAGGGGGGGACCCCCAACCAGGCAAGGCCCCTGAGGGTTCGGCGCGCGTAGATGTGCCCGAGCCCAGGCATGAGTAGCGAGAGCACGGCGGCCACGACGGGCGAGGCCGTGGCGGCGCTTGGCGGAGGACCGTACGGCGACGGGGCTTCGATCATGGGCGAAACGCGGGACTCGGGAAAGCGCGAACCGGGGCTGCAGCCCGCATGATCGGTGCCGCATTAGCTCATCGCAATAGTCATTGCGCTGAGTCGCTGGGGATACGGGTCAATCGTCGTCGGGGTCGATGCCAGGTATCACGTGCGCGATATCGGCAAGCGCATCGATGGGACCTACGAAGCCGCCCGACACGCCGCTGATGTAATGTCGAGGACCCACGGCACGAAGATCCTTTCCCCAGGCGTCGAGCCTCTCTCTCGCAGCCGCACGCTCGACGATGTCGTGCTCGGCCTTCGCCAGCGCGCCCGTTTCGGCGAACTCGAGGATCGTCGCAAGCTCCCCGGCATCGAACCAAAGACCGTGGGCAGAGCACACGTCGACGACGACCCCGAGCTCTCGCGAAAATTCCTCCTCAACATCATTTCGCCGCACACGGGACACTTGCGGTAGCGGACCGGAGCCGAAAAGGGCGACGGGCGGCGATACCCTGCGCCGCGAGCCCCAGGAGGCGGGGCGTGCGCTAACAGAAGCGCGCGAAGCGATTCGTGGCTCGCGTACTGGCCCGCGCACTGCCCGCATCGCTCGACCCCGGGCGTACTCTCGGGCTCGAGAGGGATGTCACAGGTGGGGCATTGCATTTGGGGCCGGAAGAAGGAGGACGACTGACTCGTCGTTCGCCGATCACGGGTCCGACACTCGCGACGCCCGCCGTCGTGCGCGAACGACGCGAGCTGCGATGAGACCGAGCATGCCGGCTAGCGCGCCGAGGGCCGCCAGCCCGCCGCGCGGCGGCGACGGAGACGATGCCGCGCAGCCAATGAAGGAACAAGCCTGAGGGGCGGGGCAGACCAGGTTTGCGCTCTTGGTCACGTTGCGAATATTGGAGAGCTCCGACTGGTCGGCCGAGGCCTGCAAAAGGAAGTCCTGCGTCATCGCAGTATGGGCAATGTCACTGCGAATCCGGGTGACGCGCACGTTCGGTCCCTGCAGGCCCACGAAGAGCGCTGCGACGTCGGCCGTGCGAACGTCATCGGCGCTTTGATACCCACCGGCGTCGTCGCCCGCGTCCGGGTCTCCGACCGCGAGGTAGTCCTGCGTCGCGTCCGACGGCGCAGCCTGCGAGATGCCACCTCCCTGGGCGCTGCCGGCGCTGAAATATTGCCCCCCGCTGAGAATGACGCTCGTGATGAGCTGCTGGTTCAGCGTGAGCGAGCTCTCGATCTCCCAGCCCTTGCCGCCGAGCGCGGTCTCGTTGTTGGTACGGAGCGTCGTGTAATTGCTGGAATTGGTGCTCCAGTCCCACACGAGCGAGCTGTCGTCGATATGAAAGAACGGGAAGTTTTGAGGTTCGTAGCGGCCGTCGCTGACCACCCAGATGGTGATGCCAACGGTGGCGCCGGTGCCGATGGACGCCATTCGAAGGGGCAGCGAGAGCGAGGCGCCGGGCGTTGTGACGCGCACCGGGCGCATCGCCTGCACTCCCTGATTGGGAAGAAGCTTCATCGCGAGAAAATCGAACCCCTCGGCGACGTACGCGGCAATTACGGGCTGCTCGGCGGCGGGAATCACGAAGCCGTTCTGGGCAAGCCAATTGTCCAAGGCGCTCGCGTCGGTTGAGTGCAGCTGCACGGTGTCGTAGGGCCCCACGTTCTCTTGCTTGGTCACCGTCACGGTCGCGTTGGCGCTTCCCCCGTTGGCGGCGAAACCCGCTGACGTGCTCTCGCTCCCCAAGCTCGGGCAACTCGGCTGCGTCGGACAGTTCTGAGGGGGGGCCACGATCTGCGTGGCCGTCAGGGCATCGAAGGAGTCGAAGAGGACGTCCGCGCTCAGCCCCACGTCGACGGTCCCGCGGATGGGCAAGACCCACGCGAACGAGGCCGGGTTTCCGGCGTACTCGAGCTGATCGTAGAGCGTGGACTGCGTCGTCGAAACGGCGAGCAGCATCCGCTCGTCGGTGACGTCCGAGGCGGTCTGGGTCGGCGGCGGGGGCGGCTGGAAGCACCCGCCGCACGCTGTCGCGTCACGCTCTCCGATCACCGCCAGCGCTGCCGGCAGCGAAACCCCCAGGACAAAGGCGAGTCGTGTCATTCTACCCTCCACGAATAAGTAAGATTGCTTTCCTGTAGCGTACGCGGGTAACGGCCATGGGGCCAGGAATGCTTAAAGGGCGGAGCGCGCAGAGAAACCTGCGCAGGGAGAGGGGCATGATCGCGACGCGAATGTGGCTTGGGGGGGCGTGTGCGGGGCTCGTTCTGGCTCTCTCGGGATGTCCGAATCCGAATACGTACACGACGCCCCGGACCCTCGATCCGGGCCAGGTGCAGTGGCAGCTGGCGCCCGAAGTCATCGGCGTGAATTACAACGCGACGTACGGCTCGACCGACGCCAACGGGAACCTCATCAAGACCAACGCGTCCAGTGTCTTGCCGATGCTTCCCACGTTTGGCGCGCGCATCGGGGTAGCGGAAGGGCTCGAGATCGGCCTGCGCGTACCGAACCTGGAGCCCCTCGCGGGCGACGCCAAGATCCGGCTTCTCAAGGGCCCCATCGACATCGCGCTCGACCCCGGTCTTCAGCTCTACTACGCGAGCGTAAATAACAACGGGTTCGTGGCTTTCTGGGTGCACGCGCCCGTGCTCGTCGGGTTCAATCTTTCTGAGAGAGTGTCGCTCGTACTGTCCCCCGGGCTCGCTTACGCCGACAACACGGCCAGCGGCGTCGTCCCGACCGGCGTTGCCGGCTCATCGGCGGCAGCGGGATTCATGGCAAGGCTCGGCGTGGGATTCGATTTTCGCGTCAGCCGTAAGCTCGCGATCCATCCGGAGATCACGTTGGTGCGGCAGTTCACCGGAAGCGAAGACCTGCTCCTTTGTGTCGGCGGCATCGGATTTAACTTCGGAGCGCAGCCGGACTACTCGGATCTGGCGAAAGGTCCGAAGCCCCCTCCCGAGGCCCCACCCCCGGCAGCCCCTGAGCCTCCTGCCGAGCCGGCGGCACCGGCACCCACGCCCGTGGAGTTGTGATGGGAGGGCGAATCGGACGGGCGCGCGCGACCATGCTCGGGGTCGTGCTCGGTCTTGCCGTCGTGTTTCCGGCGTATGCCCTTCCCCCAGACGAGCGCGCGCCAGCTTGGACGCAACTTGAGCCCGTCTCGACCGCGAGTGCTCCCACGACCGACGGCGAAACGACTTCGCCGAGCCGGCCCACGCCGAAGCCCGTGCCCACCTGGTACGGCTGGCAGATCCTCCTGGCCGACGCCGCGTCGGGGACATTGATGGGAGCCGGCGTCGGCGCCAACAGCGCGGTTGGCTTTTACGTCGGGCTTGGGACCTACATGCTGCTCGACGGCACTATCGTCCATCTTGCACACGGACACGGAGATCGAGCGCTCCGCAGCCTCGGGCTTCGCGCGGGTCTTTCGATCGGCACCGGGCTGGTCGGAGCAGTCGTGGGCGCCGTCGTCGCGGTCGCTCAGAACGGACAGTCGAGCGGCGGATGCGGACCGTGTCTGGAGGCCGCGGAATTCGGCGGAGCGGGGTTCGCGAGCGGGCTATTCGTGGCGACCATCCTCGACGTGGCCTTGCTCGCCTTTGAGGAGCCCCCGGTGCCGTCTCCGGCTCAACCCGTGTCCTTGCAGTTGCACCTGGCGCCGATTGCCGGTCTTCCGCGTGATGCGACGGGACGTACGGTCCCGACCTTCGGGATCACAGGGTCGTTCTAGAATGGCCGCGGCCGCGAGCTGGAGGGCCTGTGAGCGATGACAGCCCATGAGCTCCGGATTCTCGGCGCCAACATCGCTCTCTTTTGTTTGCTCGGAAGCGTGCTTTTCGTCGTTCGCGCGATGGTGCGGCGATGGCGCCTGCGAAGGATGGCGCACCGCGCTCTCATCCATGGGCACCCTCGCAAGTATCGAGCGATCCTCCGATCCCTCGGTCGCTTGCCGGGGCGACCGTTGCGGCCCTGGTTGGCCCTGCAGCAGTCCTACGGCCTCTTTTGGGAAGGCTCGTTCGATAGGACGCTCGCACACGTCGAGCCACTGGCTGCAAGAGCGGATGCGGCGGCGCTCTGGTCGCTCTCGGTGACCCTCAAGATCCAGTGCCTGGCGTTCAGCTACCGCGTCGCGGAGGCCCGGCGGCTCTTCGACGCCCATGTGCGCGACCTCGTGCTGGTCAAGCCGATGCCGTATTCGGGAGCCGACGAGGAGACCCTCGAAGCTTTGCTGCAGTTTTACGAGGGCAGCCTCGAGTCGAGTCGTTCGAAACTCGAGGCATCTCTTGAGCGATTGGACCCGCGCTGGCCGATGTCTCGCGTCGTTCACTTTCACCTGGCCGCGATCGCTCATCGGCAGGGCCAGAGGGCGCGCGCCGGCGCGCACCTTGCCGCTGCCATGCGTGGTGGAGGAGAGCTATTCGTCGCCAAGTGGGCCGCGCACGCGCATGCGGACCTCTTTCCCGGCTCAGTCGCGGCGCCGCTCCGGACGGACTCGCAAAGCGCGCTCCACTCCCCAGGGCCCAAGAAAGGCCTGTTTCGCAATCTGGCCGCGGGCCTCACGCTTCTCTCATTTCGAAAGTCTGCCCTCGGCCGGATGACCCTGACCTACGAGCAGACGATCTTGCTCGCGCTGGTCAACGTACTCTGCGTGGGCCTGCTTCGGTGTCTGGCGTACTCGCGCGGCGCGACCTTTCTACAGTGGGGCGCGCTGGCAGTCGCTGCACCCGTGCTCTCTTTCGCAATTACCGGATTTCTGGCGACGCGTACCCTCCGGCCGCCTGGTGTCGCGCTCCCCCTCACCGGCGCCTTCTACAGCGCGCTACCCTGGCTGCTCGTCATCGAGTGGGCGGGCACGCGCGTCTACCGCAACGGGTCGCATCTCATGGTCTCGGTCGTCCAGCTTGCCATCGCCGGCTGGTCGCTCGCGGTCTTCCTTTTCATTGCGCGGCGTCTTGCCCCACGTGCCGGTCTCGCTCACTTCCCTTTCGCTGCAGCGGTATTCGCGACGACATGGCTCGTACCAATGCACTACGCCGAGCCGTGGCCGATGTGGATGAGGCCGACGCGACACTCGTTCGAGGACGACCAGCAGGCTGCCTCCGATTTCATGTTCAATCAGGCGACCGAGGTGCTCGCCGCTGAGTCTCGCCTTGCTCCGGAGCGCCGGGGCATCGAGGACTTGTACTTCGTCGGCTTCGCGGGCTGGGGCTCAGAGGACGTGTTCATCCACGAGGTGCAATCCGCCCAGAAATTGTTCGATGGTCGCTTCGACACGCGAGCGCACTCGCTCGTCCTCTCGAACGATCCTTCCACGCGCGACACCCTGCCCGCGGCTACAACGATGAACCTCGGTCACGTCCTGAAGGCCATCGGGGCGCAGATGAACCGGGAGCAAGACGTACTGTTTCTATTCCTGACCAGCCACGGATCGGACACCGGGCTGAGCATTGGCTCTGCCGCCTTCCCGATGTTCTTCATGGACACGGAGCTCGCGCCCGGAAAGCTTCGATCTCTCCTCGACGACTCGGGCATCAAATGGCGCGTCCTGATGATCTCCAGCTGCAGGTCCGGCGTCTTCGTGGGCCCGCTGCAAAACGAGTTCACGCTGATCGCGACAGCGTCGGCGAGCGATAGGGTCTCTTTTGGCTGCGGGCAGGGTCGGGAGTTCACCGAGTTTGGGCGGGCCGTCATCGCCGAGCAGCTCGCTCACGAACGCTCGTTCCCGGTGGCGTTCGCAAAGGCAGCCGACACGATCAAGGAACGGGAGATTCACGAAGGGCGTACTCCCTCGCAACCCCAGCTCTTCGTGGGCTCCGCCATCGCCGAGAAGCTTCATGCGCTCGAGGCTCGAGTGGGCGTCCGCGGGATCTAGAACTTGGTGAAGCCGTCCAGTTCGAAGAAAGCGATTCCGGTCATGTCTGCGGCCTTGATCTTGGCGACGATGTCGCGCCGGAAGAACGGTCGGGCCGGGTATTCCGCCGCGCGAAAGATGGCCAGTGCGGAGTCGATCTTCGATTCGTCCAGCACGAGCTTGGTCAGCAGCCCGTATTCGTCCGGGGCGAGCGGGTCCTCTTCCCCTACGGTCTGACGCCTGTCCGCGCAGGCTGGAAAGTTTATCTGGTGGATAAAAAAGTATTTTGCTTTTTCCCGACGCCCCTTGTGATTGAGGATCCCTACTTCGTAGACCTCATTGTGCTTCAATGCGTCCGAAGCGCTCAGCAGGTTCTTCAAGCGCTCCGAAACGACGAGGAGTCTGCTCCGATTCGACAACACGTCGGCGAGCTTCACGTCCTTGGGGAAATCGGGGCTCATCTTGAAACAGGCATCGTCAGGGAACGTCCCTACCTGAGAGCGCCCAATGCGCAGGTACTCCCTCTCTGGCACATTTTGAATGGTAAGTAGGCGACAGACCCCTTTGGGGACGACGTTGGAATTGCTGATCATGTAGTTCACGCGTCCACCTCTCGACCTCAATAGGGACTTTCTGCGACGTCTACCATGGTGAAATGGTTGTGCGCATCGGCGACCTCATCCACCATTTTTCTCCAGTTTTGGAGCGTAGCAGAGGGTCTCGTTACGTGTCCTCGCCACTTGGTCTGTTTCTGGGTGATGGATCGGACCACGCTCGACGCATCGAACTTGTGAGCGGTTATCGTGATCTTGACCTTGTTCCAAACCTCCTCGAGGTCTTCTGCGACCTCCGCGTTGTAAGCCATGTGGGCCCAGCTATGGCATGCAAATGGGAGTACCTTGATGGGATTCTTCTTGTCGCCGCCCTTTCCGAATGCCTTCCAGAAGGCCTTCTTCGTCGGCAGCATGATCATGTTCTTGCCGTTGTTGATATTCCAGTTGGTGAAGTACTGCAGGGCCGGGACGAGATTCTCCTTGTCGTCCGCCGCCGAGACAATCGAACGTCCGACAGCGGCCACGGGCAGGAGGTGGTGGTTCGCCATAGGCCTTTTGCCGCTGCGGTAGCTCATCTTGGGGTTTTTGCGTTCCCAGAACATGATTCTGGGCTTGCCCTTGAGGCCCTCATGCTTCTTGGCCATCAATGCCCTCCTTGTGCGGATACCGAGAACGCGCCGCGCGAGCCGCTCTCCTCCATCATGCAGACCGTTGCCCTCGAAGCCGGCGCGTAGCCCCGCGCAGCCCTGGGCGAGGAGAGCAACCGATGCGCAGCCGGTGGCTGCTCCAATCTCACCGAAGTAGAGAGGAGGGACCCAGAACGGCGGCTGGCCACGGACACCTGCAGGGCGCGGCGGATTGTAACACGACCCCACTCGAGCGCACGGCTCGGATCCCGGTTGAGATTGACCAAGATGAGACCTGGCTCCTGGCCGGCCTCGACGCTGGACATGTCCGAACGAGAGCCTCCACCACTTGCGCCTGGTCGCCAGTAGGGTCGGCCGCACCGGCTTCACGCGCGAAGCCGTGAATAAGGGCTCGCGGTGGCTGCGATGTGGACGTGAGGCGACCCCCGCAGGGTTGCGGAGCTCGCACGCATGTTGCGCAGGGTCCGGATGGCGCTTGTCCCACCCGGGTAGGTACGCGATCGCGTTGGGGGGCGCCAACGAAATCGCGTTAGTGTCCCCAGCGAGCCTCGGAACGTTATTGCTCGGTCCGTGGCGCAGAGTAGTCGCGGAGTTCTGGCCGCCCAAGGCTATGTCGATGCTGGCGTGAGGCCAGAGGCCGTCGACGAGCGCGGGCCGACACGGGCGCGACGAAGCGGGCAGCGGCGGGATGAGCGTCCGGCTGTCGGTTGCTCTTGGCGCACCGATGCTATGCTG
>Ga0070761_10001457_pt1 | contig 14814 bp, 12 predicted proteins | sample HubBroMetageREF1_FD_66724 | JGI IMG/M metagenome (GOLD analysis project Ga0070761, IMG submission 66724) | Reference soil microbial communities from the Hubbard Brook experimental Forest, New Hampshire, USA - Hubbard Brook CCASE Soil... | ecosystem: Environmental > Terrestrial > Soil >... | reverse complement strand
TCACCCAACATCCAGTCCTGGTGGTATCGCTAGCTAAAATCGTCGGTCTGATGTTTTTGTTGATGACGACGCTGGCGTACCTGTCCTGGTTTGAACGTAAGGTCATCGCGCACATTCAATCGCGCTGGGGCCCGTACTACGTCGGCGCGCATGGATTGCTGCAACCGTTGGCGGACGGCGTAAAATTTCTATTTAAAGAGGACCTCACGCCTCCGGGCGCCGATCGTTTTGTCTACATCCTCGCGCCGATGCTGGCGCTTACGCTCGCCATGACTACGATCGCGCTGATTCCCTTCGGCCCGCCCGCCGTGCAATGGCTTGGCGAATCCACGCTCATCGTCGCCAATAGCAGCATTGGCCTGATGTTCGTCTTCGCGATTACTTCGATGGGTGTGTACGGCGTCGCGCTCGCAGGATGGTCTTCCAACAGCAAATATCCGCTGCTCGGCGGCCTGCGCAGCTCCGCGCAAATGATCAGCTACGAAGTTGCGCTCACCCTCGCTGTCGTGGGCGTGGTGCTGCTCGCCGGAACGCTGAATTTCAACGAAATGATCGCGAATCAAAGCGGGTATTACCTCAATTTCATCCCGCGTTGGAACGTCGTGCCGCAAATCGTTGGCTTCCTCTGTTATTTCATGTCCGCCATCGCCGAAACTAATCGCGCGCCCTTCGATCTGCCCGAAGGCGAAACAGAGCTCGTGGGCGGATTCCACACCGAATATTCCAGCTTCAAGTTCGCGATGTTCTTCATGGCGGAATACGCGAACATGGTCACCGTATCGTGCCTCGCGACCATCCTTTTCTTCGGCGGCTGGCTCTCGCCCTTCCCGGATTCCTGGACCGTCATGCGCTACCTCCCGCCCGCGGGCCTGCTCGCGCTGGCGGTGTATCTCGCGTATGACGCAGTCGTGCTGGTGCGCGGCATTGCGCGCATCCAGCTGACTGTTGTCACTACGGGCGCTTTGGTGATCGGCCTCGCCTGCCTGCATCCGGTGGTGCTCGCGATTATTCAAGGTCCCTTCTGGTTCTTGCTGAAAGTCGGCTTAATCATGTTCTTCTACGTGTGGACGCGCGCCACGCTGCCGCGCTTGCGTTATGACCAGCTGATGTCCTTCGGCTGGAAATTCCTGCTGCCGGTGTCACTCGCGAACCTGGTGATCACGGCGCTGGTCAAAGTCTGGCCGCTGCTGGTGAACCACGGATGAGCCTGCCCTTCATCGTTTTCTTTGTCTGCGCGTTCCTGGCCGTTCTGGGCGCACTCACGTTGATTCTGGCGCGCGAGCCGATTCACAGCGCGCTGGCGCTCATTCTCGTAATGGTCTCGCTCGCGGTGCTGTACCTGCTGCTCGGCGCGGAATTTATCGCAGCCGTGCAGGTCATCGTGTATGCCGGCGCCATCATGGTGCTGTTCGTCTTCGTAATCATGCTGCTCAATGCGGGCCTGGAAGAACGCACGGACTTCAGCAAGCTCGCGAAATATGCAGGCCTGCCGCTGGGCATGTTCCTAATCCTCTTCCTCGCGCATTGGATGGCACGTTCCCTAATCGGCCAGCAGGTCGCCAACGGCCTCGGCGGGACGAATGCGCCTGTTTCCACGCGCGATCTTTCCGCGCAGCTCTTTCAGAAATATCTGTTCCCGTTTGAAGCCACTTCCATTTTGATTTTGATCGCCATTCTCGGCGCGCTGGTTCTGGCGAAGAAGGACGAATGAGCATAGTTCCCATTTCGTATTATTTGGTGCTGAGCGCCATCCTGTTCGGTCTGGGCATTGTCGCGTTCGTATTCAAACGCAACATCGTCACCATCTTCATGGCCATCGAACTGATGCTCAACGCCGTGAATCTGGCATTCGTGGCCTTCGCGCGCGCGCATAACCAGGTGGATGGCCTGGTTTTCGTCTTTTTTGTGATCGTCGTGGCGGCCGCCGAATCCGCGGTGGGTCTCGCCATCATCATCACCGTGTATCAAAATCGCCAAACTCTGAACATCGAACGCATCAATCTGCTCAAATTTTAATGTTTATACTCGACCATCTCTGGATCATCATCGCGCTGCCGCTCATCGGCGCGGCCATCAACGGCCTGCTCGGCAAGAATTTCTCCAAAACCATCGTAAATTCGGTCGGCATCGGCTCGATCGCTCTGGCATTCCTCTCGTTCGTGGAAGTAGTCCGCGAATTCGCCCAGCTTCCCGCGGAACAGATCCCGTGGGTCAAGACTTACTTCACATGGATCACCGCCGGCCAGTTCAAAGTGGATTTCTCGCTGCAAGTGGACCAGCTCACCATTATCATGCTCGGCGTGGTCACCTTCGTCAGCCTGCTGGTGCACATTTATTCCACGGGCTACATGGCGCACGAAGAGGGCTACTACCGATTCTTCAGTTATCTGAATCTGTTCGTCTTTTTCATGCTCACGCTGGTCCTCGCCGCCAACGTCGTGCTGATGTTCGTCGGGTGGGAAGGCGTGGGCCTGTGCAGCTACCTGCTCGTCGGATTCTGGTTCCTGAAGCAATCCGCCATCAGCGCGGGCAAGAAAGCGTTCATCACCACGCGCATCGGGGATTTAGGCTTCACCATCGGCATCCTGCTGCTCTTCTGGACGTTCAAGTCCGTGGATTTCGGCACGATTTTCAAACAGCTCGTCGGCGCGCAGCCGGACGCCGCCGTACCCACTGGCATCCTCACTACCATCTGCCTTCTGCTCTTCATCGGCGCAGTCGGTAAATCGGCGCAGCTACCTTTATATGTCTGGCTGCCCGATGCGATGGAAGGCCCCACGCCCGTCAGCGCTCTGATCCACGCCGCGACGATGGTCACGGCCGGCGTGTATATGGTCGCGCGCATGAATCCGCTTTTCTCGCGCGCGCCCCTGGCGATGTTCGTCGTCGCGCTGGTCGGCGCGCTCACCGCATTCTTTGCCGCCACCATCGGTCTGGTGCAGACGGACATCAAGAAAGTTCTCGCCTACTCCACCATCTCGCAACTCGGCTACATGTTTCTGGGTCTCGGGGTCGGGGCCTACGCTGCCGGCGTGTTCCATCTGATGACGCACGCGTTCTTCAAAGGCTTGCTGTTCCTCGCGGCTGGCAGCGTGATTCACGCCATGGGCGGCGACCAGGAAATGCCGCACATGGGCGGCCTGCGCAACAAGATCCCCATCACTTTCTGGACGATGTTCATCGCCACGTTCGCCATCGCGGGAATCCCAGGCTTCGCCGGATTTTTCAGCAAGGACGAAATCCTTGAAGCCGCGCGCACCAGCAATATCTGGCTCTGGCTGCTCGGCCTTATCGGCGCAGGCCTCACCGCGTTCTACATGTTCCGCCTGATTTTCCTAACGTTCTTCGGCAAGCCGCGCTACGACGAACATGAAGTCCACGTCCACGAATCGCCACACAACATGACGGTGCCGCTAATCTTCCTCGCGATTCTTTCGACCGTTGGCGGATGGGTTGCCGCGCCGCAGCTGGTCGGCGGCACGGATTATTTCGAGAAATTCCTGCATCCGGTTTTTGCTATGTACGCGCCTGCAGCTGCCGCTGGCGCAGAAGGCGCCGCGGAAGCCGCTGAGGCCCCCGGAATCATGCTGCTGCACGCGCTCGCCGGGTGGCCCGTGCTCATCGCGCTCGCGGGATTGCTGCTGGCCTGGTGGTTCTACATCAAGAGCCCGCAAACGCCGAAAAAACTGGCAGACAGCCTGCCTGCGCCTTACACCTTGATCCTGCGCAAATACTACGTGGACGAGCTCTACAACTTCGCGATCATCCAACCGCTGCTGTGGATTTCGACGAACGTACTCTGGCACGTGGTGGATGAAGGCGTGATCGACGGCACGGTGAACGGCGTAGCACGCGTCGCCCGCGAATCCGGCAGCGAGCTGCGCGAAATTCAATCCGGCAACGCGCGCAGTTACGCCACGTGGGTGGTGATTGGCGCGGTCGGTGTCACGGTATTGATGCTGGGACTCTGGGGGATGGTGCGCTAGCGTGGAAATGCCTTCTCATTTGCTTTCGGTGATCATCTTCCTGCCGCTGCTGGGCCTGCCGGCGCTGCTCATGCTGCGTTCGGACGATCACACCTGGATTCGCCGCATCGCGCTGGCCGTTTCCCTCGCGGAATTCGTGATTTCGCTCGCGTTCCTGCTGCCCACGTTCAATTCCGCGAATCCCGGCTACCAATTCGTAGAAAATCATCCCTGGATCGGCAACGCGATTCAATACCACATCGGCGTGGACGGCATCAGCCTGTTCCTGGTGCTACTCACCACTTTCTTAACGCCGCTTGCGATCCTCTGTTCCTGGAATTCCATCCACGAATACGTGAAAGGCTTCTTCGTCTCGCTGCTGGTGATCGAAACCGCCATGATCGGCGTTTTCGTTTCGCTCGACCTGTTCCTCTTCTTCGTCTTCTGGGAATTGACGCTGATTCCCATGTATTTCCTGGTCGGCATATGGGGCCACAGCAGCCGCATCTACGCCGCCGTGAAGTTCATTCTCTACACCATGTTCGGCTCCATCCTGATGATGGTGGCGATTCTGTGGCTTTACAATCTCAGCGGGATGCACGGTCTGGTACGCACCTTCGACTTCCCTGAATTGGTGGCGCGCCTGCAACGCGGCTACATCCAACTTCCCCCGCACAGCGAACTCTGGCTCTTCGGCGCGTTCTTCCTTGCATTTGCCATCAAAGTGCCGGTCTTCCCGCTGCACACCTGGCTGCCCGACGCGCACACCGAAGCGCCCACCGCCGGCTCGGTTATCCTCGCGGGCGTGATGCTGAAGCTCGGCACCTACGGCATGATGCGTTTCTGCCTTCCGCTCTTCCCGGACGCCGCGCATCGCATGGCCCCATTGATCGGCGTGCTCGCAATTATCGGCATCGTTTACGGCGCGCTGGTCGCCACCATTCAACCGAATTTCAAGCGGCTGATCGCTTACACTTCCGTCAGTCACCTGGGATTTGTGGTGCTGGGAATTTTTTCCTTCACCACCATTTCATTTCAAGGCGCGATTTTCCAGATGATCAGCCACGGCGTTTCCACCGGCGCGCTCTTCCTCGGCCTGGGCATGATTTACGATCGCCGCCACACGTACGAAATCAAGGAATTCGGGGGCCTGGTGAATCCCATGCCGGTGCTAATGGCCTTCTTCCTGTTCGTGTGCCTCGCGTCGCTTGCGCTGCCGCCGCTCAATGGCTTCATCGGCGAATTCCTCATCCTGATCGGCGTCTTCCAGTATCACCACGCATGGGCTTCCTGGGCGGCCAGCGGCGCAGTGCTGTCTGCGATTTATTTGCTGTGGTCGTATCAGCGCGTCGCGCTCGGGGAAGTCACTAACGAAAAGAATCGCACGTTGCCTGATGCATCCGGCCGCGAACGCGTGATTCTCGTCACCGTCGCGCTCGCGATTCTCTTCATGGGTGTCGCTTCGCCGCTCTTCACGCATCGGATGCAGGCCACAACCGATAGCCTGGTGCAGCAAACGCAGGGCCGCTCCTCGGCGCCCCAGCAGCAGCCTCCCGCGCTCGCCGCCGGACAGAAGCTGCTGTTGCCGCCGCAGCCGCCGCCCCTGCCAATGCATGACCGCCCGCTCGCCTCCATCGCCGCACGGACGGTGCAGCCGTGATCCAGTTCCCCGCTGAGCAGCTCGCAAACCTGCACCGCCTCGCGCCGGAACTCGTGCTTTGCTTCTTCGGCATCGTCATCATGGTCGCGGACCCGTTCCTGGGCCCCGCAAAACAGCGCGCCTTGGGATGGGTCGCATTCATCGGTACGCTGGCAGCGCTGGGCTCCGTTCGCCTGATGGCCCTCGATCCGGGCATGGCCTACAACAGTTTAATCAGCGCCGATACTTTCAGCGTTTTCTTGCATCTCGTAGTAATCGGTTCGGCCGCTCTCGCGATACTCGGCTCCATGCAATATCTCGAGCAGGAAGGCATCCAGCGCGGCGAATATTATTCGCTAGTGCTGTTCGCGGCGGCCGGCATGGGCATCCTCGCCGGCGCGAACGAACTGGTCACCGCGTTCATCGGACTGGAGATGAGCTCGATCTCCACCTACATCCTGGCCGGATTCCGCCGCCGCGCCAATAAATCCAACGAAGCCGCGCTGAAATATTTCATCCTCGGCTCCTTCGCCACGGCGTTCGTTCTCTACGGCATCGCGATGGTGTACGGCTCGACGGGCACCACGCGCATTGACCTGGTGCAAGCCGCGCTCGAAAAACTCATGGCCGCGCAAGGACGCCTCGATTCGCTCTCCATCGTCGGCCTCGCGCTGATCTTCGTTGGCCTGGGCTTCAAAGTCGTCGCCGCGCCCTTTCAGATTTACGGCCCCGACGTTTACGAAGGCGCGCCCACCCCAGTCACCGCGCTGCTCGCCTCCGGGCCCAAAGCGGCCACCTTCGCGCTGATGCTGCGAATTTTCTACGTCGGGTTCGGCACTGCGGACAACCTGTGGTTCTGGGCGATCTGGATTTCCGCGATCCTCACCATGTGCATTGGCAATTTCGCCGCGGTGGTGCAGACCAACGTCAAGCGCCTGTTGGCCTATTCCTCCATCGCGCACGCCGGATACATTCTGGTCGCCTTCGCCGCCGGAACTGTTTACGGCGTCGCCGCTGTGCTTTTTTACCTCGCGGCCTACGCGCTGATGAAAGTCGGAGCGTTCCTAGTGATCGCGCACCTGGGTCAACGCGACGAACGGCGCCTGGAAATCACCGACTACGCCGGGCTCGGCACCAAGCAGCCTGTCCTGGCCGCGTGCTTCACTTTGTTTTTGTTTTCGCTGCTGGGATTGCCTGCCACTGGCGGCTTCCTCGGGAAATTTTTCGCGTTTCAAGCTGCGCTCGATTCGCGCATCGTCTGGCTGGTGGTGATCGCCGCCATCAACAGCATCGTCGGCGCCTACTATTACCTGCGCGTGATCATCGCGATGTATTTCTGGGAGCCCTCGAAAGACTACACGCCGTCGAAAGTCGCTCCCGCGCTAGTCCTGGCGCTAAGCATCGCCGCCATCGGCACGCTCTACCTGGGCATCCTCCCCAGCCACGTCCTGGACTACGCCAGAGCCGCCGCAGAATCGCTCTCTCTGCACTAGTCAGAGTTAACCACGCCCATTTTGCTCTCGTAGGGGCGGGTCTTAGACAGGCCCCTACAACTCCGTCGCCTTTACACTTGTAGCGGCCGCCTGCTTCTTAGGCGGGCGTATTTGACGCTGATTTGCGTTCTCGGAATCGCCGCCGACTCGTGCGCGAGAAAATTCTTGAACCGAACCCCCAAAACAAAAGGCCCGGAAGCTCGCTCTCCGCGAACTTCCGGGCCCAACCAAACTTCGATACCGCTCGACTAGTAGCCCACCTTCGCAAATACCACGACGAGCGTAAACAGCACCAGCGTCTCGATGAACACCAACCCCAGAATCATGGCCGTGCGAATCGCGCCTGCCGCCGCCGGATTCCGCGCCATTCCCTCACAAGCCGCAGCTGCCACGCGCGACTGCGCAATTCCGCACGCCGCGGCCGCAATCGCCATCGAGAACCCCGCGGCCAGCACGATCCAGCGCGCGACGTGCTCGGGCGGCTTTCCGGCCTCTCCAGCCTGTGCGAATGCAGGCACCGCCGCAATCGCCGCAACGAACAACATGGACAACAATCCTGCAACTTTCCTCATGTTCATCTCCTTTTTTATGAAGCGCCTCCAGGAGGTGGCTCCCGTCATCCTCAAGCAGCCGGGATCACACTGGTCGGCAATCAAGCCGGATTAATGCTCGTCTGCGGTTCCCATGCCGATATAAATCGCGGGCAGAATCGTGAATACGAACGCCTGAATGACCGCGACAAAAAGATGCAAGCCCAGAAACAGAATAGGAATCGTCGCCGGAAGAACTCCCAACACCATCCCCAGAACGGGGTGGGTGTGGCTCAGCGACATAACCGGCGCGACGAACGCGGTCAGAAAAATTATATAGATCAACTCGCTCGCAAAAATATTCGCCCACAAACGAACCGTCAAGGAGAGCAAACGCGCTGTGTGGCTGATGATCTCCACGGGAAAAATCAAAATCGCCAGCGCCGGAACCGGGCCGGCAAAATGCTTGGCGTAACCAAGCGGCCCATGATGCTTGATCCCCAGCCAGTTGTAATAAACGAACGTAAGGATGGCGCACGCCAGCGGCACGCTGGGATGGCCCGTAGGAGAAAGAAATGCGGGAATCAAACTGATCGCGTTCGCGAACAAAATGAAAATTGAGATCGTACCCACTAGCGGCATGTAGTTGCGGCCTTCAGGTCCCACGTTTTCATCGAGCAGATCGCGGATACCCACTCCCATCGGGTTGGTGAGAAGCATCTCCATCACCTGCTGCGTCGCACCAGGACGCTCCACCGAAATTCTCGGCCGCAGCCATAAAAAGAAAATCGCGGCCAGAATGCACACGGCCACCGATGCCGCCACAAAATTGGGGATGGGATGCTCCGGATCGTGCGGAACCACGTGAACCGCATGCAGCAGCGCCAGCGCAGCGCCGCCAAAGAGCTTGTTGAGTAGGACTGTAAACCAGTTCAGGTGCTCGTGCATTCGCTATTCGGACCCCGTACTGACTTCGTAGATACTGCCCACAATTGCCCCGGCTCCCAGTGCCAGTAACCCTACCAGAACGGACACAAGAGGCAATGCAAAGTAGTGGACAATAACATAGATAATCAGAGCTATCAACACGTAACGCCCGCCGAGCTTCCAATAAAAGCTTGCTGGAACGCCGCGCGCCTCCGGACTATCGGGCTTCGCGGTAGTCACGGTCACCAGCATCCCCAACGACTGGTCCAGCCAGCGATAGCTGATCCACGCCAAAATTGTGCCCATGGCGATTCCGATTCCCGCGCGGTTTGATTTCGCAAAGAATACAACCACCGCAGTCGCAAAGCCCAGCGCCAACGTCAGCCAGGCAATCCGCTGAGAAACTCGGGCGAACGTTCCATCATCCGGATTTTCCGGCGTTATCGCGGTCATCTTCTTGCAGCCTCTTCAGCATCTCCCACAGCCCTATTCCAAATCCAATCGCCCCCAGCAACAACATCAAGAATGGCTTCGTATGCAGCCAGTGGTCCAATAAGTACCCAAAGAAGCCCGCAACGACGGTTCCTCCGGCAAGTACAAACGGCAACTCCATGGCGAGCGCCATCTGCCGTGCGGCTGCTCCTGGATTCTTGCGAGGCGGTGGATTTTCGGAGGTCATTCTGGGCTGCCGCTCACTGCCCACTCATCATTGCCCAAACGGAGTCAGAATGGAATACGTCGCCAAACGCAGGAACTGCTCGGGAAACATTCCGGCGGCGAGGGTCACAACCACCATCGCGCCGAGCGCGAACTTCTGCGCCCAGGTAATTACTGGCCGCACCGTGTCGCTGGACTCGCGGACCCACATCGCCGCCACCATCCGGAAATAGTAATACACTGCAGGAAGAATATAGAGCACACCCAGAACCGCCAGCACGGTGTGATGCGTTTCGATCAAAGCCCAAAATATCAAAAGTTTTGCGACGAATCCGGCCGTCGGCGGAATTCCGGCCAGCGACAGCAGAAAAATCAGCATCAGCACCGCCGCGCCGGGGCTGCGCTCGATCAATCCATTCAGGTCATCAATCTCGTCGCCGATAATCCCCTTGCGCCGCAACAAAATCACCACCGCGAACGCCCCGGTGTTGAAGAACACGTACACGAACAAATAAAACGCCATGGCCTGCAAGCCGCGCTCGTGCAAAGTGCCGTCTGGATTCACCGCCGCCACGAACCCCAGCAGAATGTATCCCACCTGCGCGATCGAGGAATATGCCAGCAGCCGTTTGATATTTGTCTGCGTGATCGCCGCCAGCGTGCCCACCGTCAACGACAGCACTCCTACCGCCTCCATGAGGCGCACCCAATCCAAATTCACCGGCCAGAAAACAGTGAGGAACAATCGCAGTAGCAGCGCGAAGCTCGCGGCCTTCGATGCCCCGCTGACGAACGCAGTGATCGCCGTCGGAGCTCCCTCGTAAACGTCCGGCGCCCATTGATGGAACGGCACACCCGCAATCTTGAAAAATATTCCCGCCGCCACGGTCCCCAGCGCCAGAAAAGTCAGCAAATCGGTTCCCGGAAATTGCCCGTGCCGCCGCTGAATCGCTTCTTCGATCACGAGCAGGTTCGTCGAGCCGGCCAGGCCGTACAAAATCGAAAAGCCATAAGCGAGAATGCCGGAGCTGAACGCGCCCATCAGCATGTACTTCATCGCCGCTTCGTTCGACCGCCGGTCGCGCCGCAAGAATCCGCTGAGCACGTAAAAACTCAGCGCCATCGTTTCCAGGCCCAGGAACAGCACCACCAGATCGTTCCCGCACGCCAGAAACATCATGCCCACGGTGGCGAACAGCATCAGCGCGTAATATTCGCCGTGCTGCTCGTCCTCAATCTCCATGTAGCGCACCGAAATCAAAATCACCAGCGCCGTGGACGCGAGAAACAAAAAGCTAAAAAACATAAAAAACGGATCGATCCTGATTGAATCGTAAAAAGCCAGCGCTGGAACATGAGGCGGCGATACGTACGGCCGCAGCAGAAAGAGCGAGGCTCCGCTGAATGCCACCCCCAGCATTGCGAACAGTGCATTCCAACCTTTTTGCGGCTTGGCAAGGAAGAAATCGCTCAACAAAATCGCCAGTCCGAAAAACACCAGCATCGCTTCCGGCAGGACGTAAGAGAAATCCGCGCGCGTCTGCTCGAAGATCTTCTGCCAGGGCATCTATTTCACCTCGGCGGGTGCGCCGGTCGGCGCGGTGGTGGATGATCCAGCCGCCGGAGCAGCCGTCGCGCCTGATTCGGTCGCAGCTTTTTCGCCAGGCGTATGCGCGTCCGCGTAGTACCCCGGATGCACGCACTCCACCAACCGATGCACGGGCTGTTCCACCACTTTGAAGAGCGGCGCGGGATAGATCCCGATCCAGAACGCCAGCACCACCAATGGAATCAGCGTCGCATACTCGCGCGCGTTCAAATCCGGCAAATGCTCGTTCGCGGGATTCGTTACCGAGCCGAACATCACCCGCTGGTACAGCCACAACAAGTACGCCGCACCCAAAATCACGCCGAACACGCCCCACGCCGCCCACTGCCAGCTCACCTCGAACACGCCGCGCAAAATCGTGAACTCACCAATAAACCCATTCAGCAGCGGCATGCCCAGCGAGCTGAGCGTGATGATCAAATACACCGCCGCAAAATTCGGCATCGGCGTCGAAAGCCCGCCAAATTCCGAAATCAGCCGCGTGTGCCGACGCTCGTACAGCACGCCCACCAGCAGGAACAGCGCGCCGGTGGAAATGCCGTGATTGACTTGCTGGATGATGCTGCCGGAAAGCCCCAGCGGCGTGAGTACGAAAATTCCCAGCGTGCAGAAACCCATGTGGCTCACCGACGAATACGCGATGAGCTTTTTCATGTCCTTCTGCATCATGCAAACCAGCGCCCCGTAAATAATTCCGATCAGCGAGAGCACGATCACGATACCGCGGTACTTCACCGTCGCGTCCGGAAACATCGGGAGCGAGAAACGCAAAAAACCGTAAGTCCCCATTTTCAACAGCACGCCGGCCAGGATGACGGAACCGGCCGTCGGCGCCTCGGTGTGTGCGTCCGGCAACCACGTGTGGAACGGAAACATCGGCACCTTGATTGCGAACGCGAAAAAGAATCCCCAGAAAAGCCATTTCTGCAGCCATCCGGCCTGCGCCGTGAAGGGATGCTCCAGAATCGCGCGTACGTCAAAAGTGTTGCGGTAATAATAAATCGCCAGAATCGCGAGCAGCATCAGCACCGACCCAGCCAGCGTGTACAGGAAGAATTTAATCGCCGCGTACAGCCGTCGTTCGCTGCCCCATACGCCGATCAGGAAATACATCGGCACCAGCATCACTTCCCAGAAGACGTAGAACAGCACGAAATCCAAGGACATGAAAACGCCCAGCATGCCCGTCTGCAGCAGCAACAGCAGAATGTAATATTCCTTTTCGCGTTTGTGGATCGCCGACCAGGATGACAAAATCGCAATCGCGCCCAGCACCGTGGTCAACATCACCATCAGGAAACTCAGTCCATCAATTCCCAGCGTGAAATGCGCGCCGACCGAAGGAATCCAGCTCGCGTTCTCGACAAATTGAAATTGCGGCGCGCCCGCCCTGGATTGAAAGCGCCCGATCAGCGGCAACGAAACCAGCAAGCCGAGGAAACCGAACAAATTTCCCATCCACCGATGCAGGTCTGCCCGCTCGCGCGGAATAAAAAGCATCAGGAGCGCCCCAATCAGCGGCGTGAACAGGATCGTACTTAAGATGTGATCATCGGCAAAAGGCATCCGTTCCCTCGCGTTCTTCTACCACAAATTGCAGACCGTGCCCGCCCGCTTCGAAACCTGGCTTAGTGCACCGCGTGATGCGCCAGATAAAAGGAATAGCCCAGGAACCCGATCAATCCGATCACGATGAACAGCATGTAACTCTGCACCAAACCGTCCTGAATCAAGCGCACCGGAAAACTAATCAACCAAACGATGCGTGCACCTAACTTCACCGAGCCGTCCACGATCCACGTGTCCCACCACATCGAAACGCGCGACACGAATCGCGTCAGCCATCCTGCGCCATCCACGCCGACGCCATTGATCACGTTCGTGTCAAACCAGCCCAGCGCCAATCCCAAATCTTTCGCGCGATTCACGAACAGCGCGTCATACAGCTCGTCCACGTAATATTTGTGGTACACCAGGTCGTAGAATCCGTTCAGGTTCTTCGCGATTTTCACCGGCAGCTCCGTGCGCTTGATGTAGAGATACCACGCGAACAATATTCCCAGCACGACTAGCCCTTCCGACATCAGCATCAAGTTTATTTCGCCCATGCGCGAGCTGGGCCCCTTCATCGGCTCAACGCGCGCCTCGTGCGCCATCCCCACCACCGGCTCCAGAAAATGCACGAAGCGGCTGTTGCCGCCCAGAATTTCCGGCCAGCTCACCAATCCGCCCACAATCGAAAGCCCCGCCAGAATTACCAGCGGCACCAGCATAGAATTCGGCGATTCGTGGATGTGCTGGTCCACCTCGTGATCCACGCGCGACGTGCCGTGAAACGTCATGAATATCAGCCGAAACATATAAAACGCCGTCATGCCCGCGGTGAAATATCCGATGGCCCACAGCAGTAAATCCTTTTCATAAGCTTTGCCGAGAATCAGGTCCTTGCTCACGAATCCGGCAAACGGAAAAATCCCCGCGATCGCCAGCGTCGCGATCAGCATCGTCCAATAGGTCACCGGAATGCGCTTCGATAGCGCGCCCATCTTGCGCATATCCTGCTCGCCCGAAAGCGCGTGAATGACGCTACCCGCCGCGAGGAACAGCAACCCTTTGAAAAACGCGTGTGTCATCAAATGAAAAATTCCCGCGGTGAACGCGCCCACGCCGCAGGCCAGAAACATATAGCCCAGCTGCGAAACCGTCGAATATGCCAGAACTTTTTTGATGTCGTTCTGGACCACGCCAATCGAAGCCGCGAAAAGCGCGGTGATTGCTCCGACCAGTGCGACAACGCCCATCGCTTTCGGCGCCAATTGGTAAATCGCGTTCGTGCGCGTGACCATGTACACGCCGGCGGTCACCATCGTGGCCGCGTGGATCAACGCGCTTACCGGCGTCGGCCCTTCCATCGCGTCCGGCAGCCACACATACAGCGGAATCTGCGCTGATTTGCCCGCCGCGCCTACAAACAACAGCAGCGCGATTGCGGTCAGGCGCGGATCGCCCATCTGAAAATGTCCCGCCAGCAGTGCCGGCCCGATATCGCTGAAGCGCACCGTCCCTAGGACGGCCGAGCACAGAAAAATTCCCAGCAAAAACCCCGCATCGCCCACGCGATTGACGATAAACGCTTTTTTCCCCGCGTCTGACGCCGACCTGCGATGAAAATAAAATCCGATCAGCAAATAACTGCAAGTCCCCACGCCTTCCCAGCCCACAAACATCATCAGGAAATTATTCGCCAGCACCAGAATCAGCATCGCGAACATGAACAAATTCAAGTAACCGAAGAACCGGTAGTATCCGCCCTCGTGCGCCATATATCCGGTGGAATAGACGTGAATCAAAAATCCCACACCGGTTACCACCAGAATCATCACCGCCGAAAGCGGATCAATCTGAAATTCCCAGGACGCCACGAAATTCGCGAGTCGGCCGTCGAACATGCGATAAGGGATCGCAGGCAGCCACTGGAAAAGCATCTTCGTGAAAAATCGCTCGCCTTCGGGTCGAGCCACCAGCTGAAAAAACGCGCCCACCGAAAAAATGAACGAGACGAACACGCTCCCCGCGCACAAATAGCTCACGATGTTGTTCGCGAGCCGCCGCCCGTAGAACAACATCACCGCCGCCGTCAGCAGCGGAAACAGCGGGATCAGCCAGATATGCTCCAGAAAATACGGCGCGTTCATCGCTAAGCCTTCACCATTTCATGATGTCCATTTCGTCCGCCAGCACCGTCTCGCGATTGCGGAAAAATGCCAGAATAATTCCCAGTCCCACAGCCGCCTCCGCGGCCGCATCTGTAATAATGAAAATTGCGAACACCTGCCCATCCACCGTGCCCCACATGCGCGAAAAAACCATCAGGTTGATGTTCACCGCGTTCAAAATCAGCTCGATGGACATCAGCATGATGATCACGTTGCGCCGCGTCAGGACCCCGATAACGCCGATGATGAACAGCGCCAGGCTTAGGAACAAATAATAG
>Ga0070761_10001453_pt1 | contig 14838 bp, 9 predicted proteins | sample HubBroMetageREF1_FD_66724 | JGI IMG/M metagenome (GOLD analysis project Ga0070761, IMG submission 66724) | Reference soil microbial communities from the Hubbard Brook experimental Forest, New Hampshire, USA - Hubbard Brook CCASE Soil... | ecosystem: Environmental > Terrestrial > Soil > Temperate... | reverse complement strand
AATGTGTGCGCCAGAAATCGTCCGTCAGGAGGGCCACCCGCGCACCGGCCTCTTCCTCGCGGCGCAACGCGCGACCCAAGGCCGGTTTCACGCCTAGCGTCTCAAAAAAGCCTGCGGAGACGCCCAAAGATCGGGCGCGCTCGCCAGTGCCGGTCAGGGTGTGGTTTTCGCCGTCGTAGGAGATCGCGGCGAGTCGCTGAAAGCTCCGCGCACGATCGCGCCAGTCCAGGAAATTCGCGGCGGAAACCGGGGCGCCGGAAGGCCGGGTCTTGGCATTATGCTCGGAGAGCAGCGCGAGGCGTTCGGCATCCGGAAATGGCAGCGGCCGCCATAGCACCGATTCGGCTACACTGAACAGCGCGGCGGTGGTTCCAATGCCGAGCGCCAGCGTGAGCGTGGCGAGCAGCAGAAAGCCCGGAGCGCGGGTCAGGGTCCGGAGGCCCTGGCGAAGGTCTGTAGAAAGCGGCACGGCATCCCTCTAGTAGCCGAAAGTCTCGGTTGGTGTAGTACAGCAAGTGCCGGGCCAATGCGAAGGTGCCGAGTTTTCACCGCGGCATGTGGCGTCGCTGTCCGCGCGCTGTCCGTACGGGGGATGGCAGTGCCCACTTCCGAACGGTTGCCGAGCAAAGACGCGCCAGTGCCCAGGCTGTGGAGTCATATCTCCTCAGCATACGCCTGCTCGGCGGGGTCAATCTTGAGTTTCCATCTTCCGTCCCAATACATGGGGACAAATCAATCGGGGTAGGCCATCATAGACTGCCGCCACTGGGCCTGGCGCGGAAAGGCGTGATCCCACAAAACAATTCTACACCAGAATGTTTTATTTTATGACCCAGTAGTACTAGCGCAACGGTGAGCGTCCGGTGATAAAACTAAAGCCCGACCCGGAGGTAACAATGCATCCACTTTATAAGAACCGCTTACTCGTTGCTTGTCTCCTGTGCTTGGCCGCTGTCGCCAGCGCGCAGCAAACCGCGCCACCGCTGTTACCGCGGTCCCCAAACTCGTGCATTTCGCCGGATCTTTCACCCTCCGGCGAGCCAGCCTGCCGGTCCGGTTGGCGCTACTTTCGCCATCCATAGCGAACAGGAGGGCGGCACGCCCCTGTGGACCGAAGATCAGAACGTCGAACTGGACGCCAACGGCAACTACACGGTAATGCTCGGCGTGGCGAAGAACGCAGGAGTTCCGGAGGAATTGTTTGCGGGAGGCGAGGCACGCTGGTTGCAGGTGAAATTTTACGTGCCGGGTGAAGTGGACTTGCCACCGGTGTCGCTGGTGAGCGTGCCTTACGCGTTGAAGGCTGGGGATGCCGATAGCCTGGGGGGCAAGCCCGCATCGGCGTACCTCTTGGCTGGCTCGTCAACTTCGGCGCAGCTGGTAAGCGCTCACCTTTAACACTACCGGAAGCAACAACACTGCTATCGGATATCAGGCCGGGTACGGCGTCACTACCGGAAGCAACAACATTGACATCGGCAACTCCGGTACGGCCACCGACAGCGGCACCATCCGCGTCGGCTGCACAAGTGGATGCGCGATAGGAACTGGCCCCCATACCTCCGCTTTCATCGCTGGCATCGCAGGATCAACCTACGAGCTGCCCACGAAAACCGTGTTCGTAGAATGCTCAAGCCTTCGCTTCCGTCGTTAACTCCTGCCCGGCTTCCGGTGCTCTGGCCTATGATGCGGATACGGACTCAACCGTTCTTTTTGGAGGCGACGCTAACAATGACAGCCTTATTTGCGACGACACCTGGCTTCTCACCCGGACGAGCGAGTGGTCCCAGCTCTTTGGAGAAACTTCCCCATCCCCGCGTGCGGAAATTGAATGGATCGTCGGCAGGAGCAGTTCGGAATCAGCGTTCCGTTGGATTCCAATTAACGAAATGCTGCGCTCCACGCGGCATTAGGCGATATCGGGAGCTATTTGCGATGCTGGAAGTTGAATCGATTGGCGTGCTCGCACGATTCGACTTCCAGTGCCTTGTTGCGGCCTTCAATCCTGGGAACTCCCCCCATGGGGTGCGACAATGCCGGCAGTGGCGCGAGCTTACTCGTGGCGGAGTGCCACCAACGGGTCCACACGGGTAGCGCGGCGCGCCGGAATGTAGCAGGCGGCCAACGCCACCAACATCAGCAGCAAGGTCACCAAGATGAGCGTGATGGGGTCGCCCGGTTTCACATCGTACAGCATCGCACCGAGCAAACGCGTAACGGCCAGCGATGCCGCGAGGCCGATGCCTGTGCCCACGGCAGCCAGCGCTACGCCGTGACGCACGACGCGGCTCAGGACTAGTCCGGCCGGCGCGCCCAGCGCCACGCGAATACCGATCTCACGGGTCCCGCGCGTGACCTCGTGGGCCAGCAGGCCGTAAAGGCCGATCGCCGCCAACAGCAGCGCCGCTATGCCGAAAAGACTGGAGAGGCGGGCAATCAAGCGCTCCTGGAAAAGCATCGAATCGATCTGCTGGGCTTGCGTCTTGACATTCACCACCGGTATATCTTTGCCGGCCTGGCGCACGATCTCGCGCACTTCCGGCGCCACCGCCAGCGGGTCGCGCGCGGTGCGCAATTCGAATGAGCCGCCCGATGCGCTCGGAACATACGTAGTGGGTTCAATCGCGCGCCGCAGGTCATCGTACTTGGTATCGCGCACCACGCCCACTATTTGCCAACCGGCGCGCGGGGAAGAATCCGGCTCGCCGTTGACACCGGGAATATAGGCGCCGAATTGCCGGCCTAGTGGGTCTACTTCCGGGAAATAAGCGCGCACAAACGCTTCGTTGACAATGGCCGGTATGACGATCCGTTCCCGGCCCTTCGGATCTCCTTCGGCTTTGGCCGCCAACTCGTATTCTTCGGGCTTGAACTTTCGTCCCCGCTGCACCGGAATCTTCATCGTTTCGAAAAATTGCGGGCCGATGGAGAGGATGTCGGTCTGCACGCTGGCTTTGGGCGGCGTGCCAGGCAAATGGAAGTCCGTGGCGGACCTGCTTCCGCTCAGCAATACGGAATCGGAGTAGCTTACCGAGAACACGCCGGGGATGGCGCTGAAGCGGTCGCGCAGGTCGCGGTAAAAGCTGGCGAGGCGTTCGGGCTTCAAGTGGGTCAGGGTGGCGTCCACGTCGAAGGTCAACAGGTTATCGGTGGCGAAGCCGGGATCGAGATTGCGCAAGTTTTGCAGGGTGTGCACCACCAGGCCGGCGCCCACCAGTACCACCACCGTCAGCGCAACCTGGGTCACCACCAGGATGTTGCCCAGGCGGAAGCGGCCCTGGCGCGCACTCAAGGCGGCGGCGCCGTCTTTGAGGGCCGGGGTCAGGTCGATGCGCATGGAACGAAGCGCGGGAGCCAGTCCGAACAGGATTCCGGTGACAAGCGCGGCGGTGAGCGTGAAGCCGAGCACGCGTAAGTCCAGGTCGCCGGACAATTGAAACCGCTGGCCTGTATTGTTCGCGGCAAAATCGATCAACGCGCGGGCGCCCCAATAGGCCAGCAGGATGCCTAAGGCGGCGCCGAGGGCGGAAAGCGTGACACTCTCGGTGAGCAGTTGACGCACCAGCCGGCCGCGCGCCGCGCCCAGCGCCAGCCGCAGGGCGATTTCTTTCTGCCGCGCCGCGGCGCGCGCCAGCAGCAGGCCGGCGACGTTGGCGCAGCCGATCAGCAGCACGATGCCCACCGCGATCATCAACGCGTAAAGCAGGGTAGAAAGCCGCCCGCGAATGCCGGTAAGTCCGGTCTGCGCCGGCACCAGGGTAATTGCTGGCGCATCCGCGGCGGTCGCCAAGGGTTTCTCGGCGTGCATCAGATGGTTGAGGAACAGAGCGGTGATCTGGCTTTGCGCGGCCCCCACCGAAATGCCCGGCTTCAAGCGGCCCACGGCCACAATCCAGAATGAGCCCGCGTCTTCTTTTTTGGGCGACCAGGCAAAGCGCTGCTGCAGGTTCCTGCGCTGAACCAGCGGCACCGAGAGTTCGCGAATGTTGCCCGGCGTGAGATAAGCGAACGATTCTTCGGCGACGCCCACGATGGTGAACGGCAGCCCGTTCAGATCCAGCGTCTTTCCGATGATCGACCGGTCGCTCGCGAACTCGCGTTTCCAGTAGGCGTAGTGCAATACGGTCACGGGCGCGGCGCCCACCGCATCGTCGGCCGGAACGAACACTCGTCCGGCAGCAGCGCCCACGCCCAGGGCTTGAAAATAGTCCCCCGAGACGTATTGTGCGTTGGCCTGGTGTACCGCGACATTGCCACTGACCGTAATGGAACCGCCGCCCGCGAATTCGGCCAGGCTGGAAAATGGGCCATGCTGGCGCACTTCTTCGAGGAACGGCTTGGAGAGAGAGCAACCGTGCGGATTGCCCACTCCGGAGCGGTTGTCGCAGTCCCCGTAGGAGCTGTAACCGTGGGCCTTCAGCTTGCCGCGGGCGCTCCATTTGAGCAGCATCAGGTGCTGCGGATCGCGCACCGGCAGAGACTTGAGCATGACCGCGTTGATGATACTGAAGATGGCCGTGTTGGCGCCGATGCAGAGGGCCAGCGTGAGAACGGCGACAGTCGTGAATCCGGGATTCTTCGCCAGCACGCGCAGGCCGTAGAGTACGTCGCCGCTCCAGCCGGCCAGTAAGAAGAGCCGGCCGCGTTCGCGCAGAGCGCGGTCTTCCACATTATGTTGCCAAGTCGTCATAGCCGATTCCTTTCCTCGTTGCGCTTCTTCCAACTCATGGGCCAGCGCGGCCCAATCGCCGACGTGCCGGCGCGCGTTCTCGCCAGCCCGCTCCTCGCTTGCGCCCAGCCGGAGCGCATCGGTGTACGCGTCTTCCAACTGGCGCGCCACTTCCTCGACAATCTCGGCCTCGCGCTCCGGACGAAAACCCCGCAGGCGCAGGTTCCGTCGGACATATGCCGGCCAATCAAGCATGGCTGGGCCGCACGATCTGGTTAATGGTGGCCACGAATTCGTCCCAGGAGCTGCGCTGGGCCTTCAGGAACTTGCGGCCCGCGGGCGTCAGGCGGTAACAACGGCGGCGGCGCTCGCCCGCCTTTTCGAACCAGCGGCCGGCGATCAGGCCGCGGTCTTCCAGGCGGAACAGTATGGGATAGAGCGATCCGATGCGAAAGCGGATTTGGCCCTTGGATCTCTCCTCGATGAGTTTGCCCAAGTCGTAGCCGTGGCGTGGGCGGGCTTCCAGCAGCGTGAGAACCAGCAGTTCGGCGCTGCCCTTGCTTAGGTCGCGATTGAACATAATCTTTATGGAATTATACTTCTGTAACGTATATCAGGGCAAGGCGTTAGGTCAAAAACCGCTTCACAGGATGGATTCTCAGCTAGCTCAGCTCACCTCGCCAGGCAACCCCGCCAATTGGCGCGCATTCCGCCTGGCTTGTTCAGCGGATCGTGGAGAGCCCGGAGGTAAAGGGCAAACGCTTCAGCTAGCCTGCTAGGCGGCCCCGTGTTCTGCCGATCACCCCAGTGCAGCGATCTCGGACTTCCCTACCCTCAGGAATCCCCAACGAGATTCCGGACCGTTCATCCTTGACTCGGTAACGGACGCGGGCGCGGAAACTTCAGGCGCTTGGGCCATATTCTGGATCACCGCCGCCAGCGTCCGGATGAAGACGTCGATGCCGCCGATCATCGTGCGCCGGCCGCCGGGCAGCGGGATCTGCGACGTGTTGCCACCCGCGCCGACGGGTGTGTACGTTCAAGAGCTATATGTGTCACTCTGGCCCTGCCGCACGCATCATTTTCTCGGCCTTAGCCGCAACCAGCCCAAATCCCGCGGCTTGTGCGTCACGTTTCAAGGTCGAAAGCCGCGGCCGGCCGGACCCACCATCGCCCGATTCGATTTCAGTTTCTCCGAGGGCTAGCCGGGCATCGAACTCGATAGCTGGTACGCCGCGGCGTCGAGCCTCCGCCACGGCGCTTTGGAGGCTGGCGATGGCGCGAGCTACGGCTGCATGGTCCCCCGCTCCGGCAACGGCGGCCTCCGCCCGGGCTTCCATGATCGTAGTCAAAAGGCGCATCCTGAAGTCCTGGCTTCCCCCAGAAAGGTCATGGACCCGGCGGACCGCACCCACGCCCTCCGCGGCTTTGTGTTCCTGGAGCAGCGCCCTGGCCACCACCAAATAAGCAGTCGCCTCGTCGTCCGGCGATTTGTTGACGTGAAATACGCCGGCGGCTTCCCGGGCGGACGCCAGTCCGGCTTCGGGACTCCCTTGCTCCACCGACAAGGCGGCGAGACTCACTTGGCTCTCGGCAGCGCCGACTTGCTCTCCCAGATCCAGCCGGATGGATAAAGCCTCCTGGTACCTCTGGCGGGCCACCAGCAGATCGCCGCGTTCTTCGGCAACCAGCCCCAGGTTGAAGATGGCGTACGCCATAGACCTACGGTTTCCGGTGTCCTTCCAGAAGGCGCGCGCCTGCTCCAGCATCCTCTGGCCCTCCGAAAGGTCGCCTTGATCCACGAGCAGAGCCCCGAGCGCATGGATTCCGAGAGCCTCGTTGTCACGGTTACCCACTTCGCGATAGATTTCCAGCGCTTCTTGAAATTGTTGTCTGGCGGCGGGTAGATTGCCCAAAATTTGAAGCGCCACGCCGCAGTTGGTATGCGCCGTCGCGGCATCGGGCCGGTTGCCGATCTGGCCGTAGACCACCAACGATTGTTGGCACATTTTTTCCGCGCCGGCGTAGTCGTTTTGCTCGCTAAGCAGCTCACTGATATTGCTTAAGGCCGCCGCCACGCCGAACTGGTAGCCGATCTCGCGGCTGATCTGCTCCGCCTGCTCATAGAGCTGCCGGGCTCGTGGATAGTCGCCTTGGCTATCGGCCAGGGTTGCCATGGCGTTGAGACAGTTCGCCTCCCTCTTGCGGTTGCCGGCAAGCGAGAACACGCGCACGGCTTCCGCATAGGCCGCGGCCGCCTCCGGGTTTCTGCCGAGATCTTGTAGAGCCACGGCCCGTTTTGCGATGGCTTGGGCGGCCCAAAGCCTGGCGCCCTGCTTCCCGGCCTTTTCCGCGGCCCTGGCCGCGGCAGCTTCCTGTTGTGCAAACTGCGACAGCGCATGATACGCCTCAGACAAATCGAGCTCGATACGGGGATCGTCCGAAGCCGGCGACGGAAGTTGCAGCAAGTCCTGGATCGTAACCATGGCATCGCGCGGTTTGCCAGAGGAAATCTGGACGTCCGCCAGGCGAAGGCCGTAATCGATGTTGTCGGGGAAGAAACCGTGGAGCGTGCGGTAGACCTTGGCCGCTTCGTCCCATGCGTGCCTCGTCTCGTGGTAACGGCCCTCGATTGCGAGGTGACTTTCCCGCGCGAGGCCCGCCGACAAATCGAAGGCTTTCCTGGCTTCCTCTTCCGCCTTGGCATCGTAACCCAGCTCCGACCAGGCGGCCGAGAGCGCGGAGTGGGCCAACGCATACCGAGGATCGGCGGCTACGGCCTTCTGCAGCAAATCCTGCGCGCCGCGGGCGTCAAACAGCCGCAGCTTCGTCAGGCCCTCCGCATAGAGCCTGGTGGCTTCCTGATCCGAAGGCAGCGCCGCCCGGATCAGCGCTGCGTCCGCGGTGGTGATTTCTCCAGCGCCCAACTTCTGGCGCAGCTCGCCGCCGGCCCGTGCCACCAAAGAAGAGATTTCCGACTCGTCGCCGGATTCCGGCACAGCGGCCACGATCTCTCCATCGGCCGACCGTTGGAGGCGGATGTCGAGCCGGATTTTTCCGCCTGGTGGCAGAGCCAGATAGGAGCCCAGGACCACGTAGTCCGCGTTGAGATTCTTCCGGATTCGCGCCAGCGTCCTCGGCGCGTAGCTGTCCGCGTCCGGAAGAGCCAGGTCGATTTTGGTTCGCGCCACGTCTTCTCCGGAAACCGTGCGCAGTTTCTCGCCGGCCGCCAATTCGGTCGTCAACATTTCCGGAAGCGCCGCGGCCAGCCATGTCTTATCCGGCTGCCCGGAAAGATTCTTGAAATTCAAAACGGCGATGGACGGGCGGCGGGATGCGATCCTGGCGGGCCTCGAGACTACGTACCAGGCGGCCGTCGCAAGCAGCGTCACGCCCAGCGCCATGGCTGCCGCGCGCGGCATCATGCCTCCGGGGAAAATTCTTCCGGCAAACGTGCCGCCCGTCAAACGCGCCTGTTTCACAGCCTCAAGATCGGCGCGCAGAAGGGCAGCCGTCTGGTAACGGCGCTCGCGGTCCTTCTCCAGCGCCCTGTGGATGATTTGCTCGACTGGTTGAGGCAGTTCCGGATTGGCCAGCGACGCCGGCGGCGGCGCATGGCTCAGAAGCCGGTAGAAGACCGCGGCACTGGTCTTGCCGGGAAAGGCTGGGCGTCCTGTAGCCATCTCGTAGAGCACAGCGCCCAGGCTAAAGATATCCGACCGGGCGTCCAACTCCTCGCCACAGGCTTGCTCGGGAGACATGTAAGGCGCTGTCCCGATGGCCATTCCCGCGCCGGTCAAGGAGTGGCTGGTTTCGAGCGCGATACCCGGTACGTTTCCGGTCTTGGGGGTGTGGATGGCTTTCGCCAGCCCGAAATCCAGCACTTTGATCTCTCCACGCGAAGTCACAAAGATGTTGGCGGGTTTGATGTCCCGATGCACAATCCCCTTGGCGTGCGCGGCATCCAGTGCGTCGGCGATCGCCAGCGCCTGCTCCATGAACTCATCCATCGGAAGTGGGTGGCCGGCGATGCGTTCTTTGAGCGTTTGGCCTTCCAGAAACTGCATCACGATAAACGGCTGGCTCTCGTACTCGCCAATTTCGTGAATCGTGCAGATATTGGGGTGATCGATGGCGGATGCCGCGCGGGCTTCGCGCTGCAGGCGTTCCAACGCGTGCGGATCGGAGCCCGAAGGCGTTTGCGCCGCGGCTTCGGTGAGGAATTTGAGCGCCACGAGGCGGCCTAAGACGGTGTCTTGCGCCTTATAGACGACGCCCATTCCGCCGGCTCCGAGCCGTTCCAGGATGCGGTAACGGGAAACGGTTTTGCCCAGCAGCCTTCGATCCGCGGCATCGGGACCTTGCGATTGGATCTCGTCCCGGGCCACTGCCCGTGCGGCTACCGCCAGCGCGTCGGACTCCAGGAAGCCCTCCGCTTTGTCGCAATGCGCCAGCAGGGACTCCACCTCGCGCCGTAGCGCCAAATCGCCGCCGCACGCCGCCTCCAGAAACGCGGACCGTTCGCTCTCCGGCCGCTCCAGGGCGGAGTGATACAGGCGTTCGACTTGCTCCATGTATTCGGCGTGCATCCCTTACTTCCCGGCCAGTTCGCGGAGGAGCCAAGCCTTGGAGAATTGCCAGTCGCGTCTCACGGTCACCGCCGATACCTTAAGGACTTCAGCTATCTCGTCCTCGTTCAATCCGCCGAAGAAGCGAAGCTCCACCACTTGAGCTTTTCTCGGTCCGCACGCTGCCAAGCGCTCCAGCGCATCGTCCAGAGCCACAAGGTCGATTTGGTGTTCCGGGAGTACTGCCAGATCTTCCGCTATGGATAAGTGAATCGCGCCGCCTCCGCGTTTCACCGCGTTGCGCTCGCGCGCGTGATCGACCAGGATCTGGCGCATCAAGTGCGCGGCGACTCCGTAGAAATGGGCGCGGTCGCGCCAGTCCGGAAGCCTGGAGTCCACGAGTCGAAGGTAGGCGTCATGGACCAGCGCGGTGGGCTGCAGTGTATGCCCCGGCTTTTCGCGCCGTAAGTAACTGCGAGCTAGGCGCCGCAATTCCTCGTACACCAAGGGTGTCAAAGCGTCCAGGGCGGGCCGGTCGCCACGGGCCCAGGCGCGCAGCAAGCCGGTCACGTCCTGGGGTGAAGACATGGAAGAATCCACTCGCTCTACGCGTGCGCGTGCGGTGCGCAAGCCAATCGTAACATTAACTGTACCGCGGCCCCCCCAAAAAAAAGCGGAGGAGGATGATCGGTTTTCAGCCTGACTTCCGCAGGAGTGTATGAGAGGCGGCAACGAAGCACACGATGCCTCTCAAAAGGAGAAAATCGATGAAACGTTCAGTTCTTTACATAGCCGTCGCCTCGACCGTCTTCGTGGCAGGCTTCCGGCATCCGGCACTAGCGCAGCGGGTCCCCGCAGCGCTAACGGACGCGCATCCCGCACTGACCACGCTGGCCAGTAGCACCGTATTCGTGGCGTGGCAGGGGGACGCGGCGGCCCGCCAGATTTGGTACACGACCGAAGCTGAAGGAACGGGAGACCCGTGGACATCGCAAGAGGCGGTTTCCGGCTCGGCCTCCACTTCGGCGCCGGCCCTGGCGACGGCAGCCGCGGGGACTTCCCCTGCCGAAAACGTATATCTCGCGTGGCGTGACTCCACCAGTGGCATCGACTTTTCAGTTTGGAATGGCGCCAAATTCCCAGGGTCGCCTTTCCAGACGATCACTGGCGCCCAAACGACAGCGGCGCCGGCCCTGGCTGGATCGACCACTACCGCATCCAGCGACACCCTCTATGCGGCATGGACCACGGAAAGCGGCACGGTAACCGGCATATCGTACGCGACTTATACCGGCGGTGGCCCCTGGACCACCTTTCCGCTGCCGGTGCCCGGCGCCTACCCGAAATCGACCACCGGACCCACCCTGGCGGTGTTCAACAACGAACTGTATCTGGCTTGGGTGACGACGAGCGATACCATTTGGTACGTCTCCGCGCCTCTTCCCTTCTCCGGCTCCTGGTCGTCGCCCGCGGCGGTCCCGGGGGCGGTGACCGGTGTGGCGCCCGCCCTGGGGGTTTTCAGTCAGGCGGGCTATATGCATCCTGCGCCGCAGCTCTACTTAGCGTGGACCACGGACACCGCGCCATATCATATCGACCTTTCGGAATGGAACGGCTCGGTTTGGAACCCCGCAACGGAACCGTCCCTCTCCGGTACGTTAGCGAACCTCTCACCGGCACTGAACACCTACAACGTGGGCGCCTCTTGTGAACCCACTTCTAATTACTTCAATATGGCGTACACGCTGACCAACGCGGACATCGACTATACTAGCGTGGCCGATAGCCTGATGCCCGCCAACCCGCATTGTGGGACCACCTAAACGAAGCGGGATACGACAAGGCCACCCGCGCGTCGCTTGCCCCAGCGCTTGCCAGACGAGGCCAGCGGTGGGGCATCCGCGTGGCACTCTGGCCATACGGCCACAGCTGGTGCTCCATGCGAAGACTGGGGCGTTCACCAAGCGTCGTTTACGCCCCGATCCTTCCCGCTTATCTTGCCACACCTGCGGTGGCCGATAGACCGTCGGAATCAGCGCCGATTAGAACGGCGTCGTTGGGATCGCCCAGTACCAGCTTCGGGTTCGGCGCCAAATCAATTAGCACCGCTAGATCCCAAGTTAGGCCGATCAAATCTGTGATATCAGTTGCACCGTCCCGCGCGGTTTCGTCGCTGCGACGGACCACTCCTTTGAAACGCAGGTCACGGTGTTTGCTAACCGGGGAGCACGATTCGCTTCCAATTTGAGGCCGAGTTTTGGAGTTGTTGACGGATTAACTCAGGCCCCCTATATTCGGTTTGGGAATGTTCGCCCTACGGCTCCGGACTGCGCCGTTTTCCGCCGTCGAAGCCTTGGGCCGACACCGCGCGGGGCGCATTCGGCGATTTACTGGTCAACATCCAGCGGCGGAAGTTCGACGAATTGCGGCGGCGGGTGCGGAACGGTGGATGGGTTAGCAGCGCCGGCCACTTAGAATATCGCTATCAACCTCAGGGCGATCCCGATGCGCCGGGCACGCGCGAATGGAAGAACATCCCTGGCAACATCACCACGTATCGGTAGGTAAAGAGGGCAAGAAGGAGAGCGACTATAGGTCTTCTTGGATGAAGCGGGGGCTCAGGTGAATATCGAGCTGCACCAGCGGCGAGTCGCCAACTGCCTTGAAGCTGTGGATCTCGCCAGCCTTGATGACAAAGATATCGCCAGCCCCACCCTCGAAGGTTTTGCCGTTGACCATCCACACCCCGCGGCCTTCGCGGATGAACTGGATCTCGTCATAGGGATGCCGGTGTGGGCCAGGCCCCGAACCCGGCTTTCCATGGAAAAGGAACACCGAAACACTAGTGGCACCCTGCTCGGCTCCCACAAACTCATGCGAACTACCAACGAAAGGCAGTTTCTCTTGTGGCACGTGGTGCATCTCATCGTCCTCCCAGTAGTATCCGATGAGTGTTGCCTCCGGTCAGGTTCGGGTAATTCACCCCGCAGCGCGCGGTCGCCGAGTTACTCCGTTCGTAGCGCGCGGGCGGGATCGGTGGAGGCGGCGCGGCGCGCGGGAATCATGCCGGCGATGCAGGCGGCGGCCGTGAGGGTGAAGATGGCGGTGAGCAGGACGCCCGCGTCGATACCTTTAATTTCGTAAAGCTGGGATTCGACGAAACGGACGGAGAGCAACGCGGCGGCGATACCGATGGCGAGGCCGATGCCGATATGGATCAGGGCCCCGCGCATGACCATGGCGATGACACCGGTACGACTGGCGCCGAGCGCCATCCGGATGCCGATTTCACTGGTGCGGCGGGCGACGGCGAAGGCGGTGACCCCGTAGAGTCCGACGACCGCGAGCAGGAGAGCCAGCGCGCCAAATAATGCGGTGAGGCGGGCGATCATGCGCTCTTCGGTGAACTGGCCGGCGATCTGTTCATCGAAGGTCTGGAATTTCACGATGGATAGGTTGGGATTGATTCCGGCGAGAGTGCGCTGTGTGATGGCGGCCATCTGGTTGATGGGCCGTTCGGTGGCCAGGACGATGGCGCCGGCGAACAGGGACTCATCATGCTCGATGGGACCTTTGGCGCTGGCGGGCCGCTGCAGGATGGACAGAAAATACATGCGATGATTCTTCCAGCGCACGCTGGTGTAAGTGGTGTCTTCGACGACTCCAACGATCTGATAGTCGCCGGAGGATGTGTCGCTAGTGCCGAACGAATGACCGATCGGGTTGCGGCCGTTGAACAGCTTTTTGGCGAACTCCCGATTGACGACGGCGACGGCGGGAGCGCCCGGTATGTCCTTTTGGCTGATGCCGCGGCCCATGACCAGGTGCGTTCCAACGGAATCAAAATATTCGGAGCTGACTTTGACGATGGAGGCGCCGATGTGGGGATCGGGCTCGCCCTGTACGCGGATGCCAGTTCCCCAGTTGTTGTCTTCCATAGGGGTATACAGGCTGATGCCGGCCTTTCTTACGCCGGGGATGCCGTGGAAGCGATCCTCGATGGTGCGATAGAGCGCCGGCAATTGCGTGGCGGAGTAGCCCGCTGCTTGCGGGTTGATGTGGACTATATAGCGGTTGGCGGTTTCGAGGTGCAGTTCGGTGTGTTGGAGCTTGTAGAGGCTTTGCGAGAACAGACCGGCGCCGACCAGAAGCACGAGCGACATGGCCGCCTGTAGGACGACGAGGCCGCGCTGCAGCAGAGTGGCGCCCGAGCCGGTGGTGCGAGTGCCGCTGCGCAGAGCATCGGCCGGATCGGCCTTGGCCGCGAACCAGGCGGGGGCCAGGCCGGACAGGATGCCAGTGAGCAGCGAGAGTCCGAAGGCGAAGGCCAGCACGGGTACGGAGGGGCTGGCGTGAATGGGGAGATTTGCCGCATCGGAAAATGCGAGGGCCAGAAGCATGCGGGTACCGGCGTAGGCGACGGCCAGTCCGGCGATGCCGCTCAACACGGCGAGCAGCACACTTTCGGTGAGGAACTGACGAACGATGCGGCTGCGTTTGGCCCCCAGTGCGGTGCGCAAGCAGATCTCGGAGCGGCGGCCCATTCCGCGGGCCAGCAGCAGATTGGCGATATTGGCGCAGGCGATCAGGAGGACGAGAGCGGAGACGATCATGAGCAGTCGGAGGTTGGAAGAGTAATTTTCCTGTAAGTTCTGGATGCCTCCGCCACCAGGCGTGAGCACCACGTGGACCTTCGAGAGCAGCGCCTTTCCATCACCGGAGGAAAAAGTCCCGGTTTGGGCGAACGAGTTGCGCACCATGGCGCTCAGTTTCTGCTGTAAGGCGGCAAGTGAGACGCCAGGCTTCACGCGGCCCACCATGTACAGCCACTGCATATCGGCATCGTGCACGTAGCCGACATTCGCCAACACCGGCATGGTTTCGATGGGCAGATAGAAATCCGGCGGCGCGCTGGCGAGGCGATCGCCATAGAAGCCTTGGGGAGCGATGCCGACGACGGTGACGGGCTTGGTATTGATCCAGAATATGCTGCCGATGACGGAAGATTCGCCGGCATAATTGTGCTGCCAGGCGGAGTAGCTGATAACCGCAGTCATGGGGGCGCCAGGGACGTCATCCGGATCGTTAAGCAGGCGGCCCGCCTGGGCTTGCAGACCGAAGGTGCGGAAATAATTGCCGGAGACGAATTCGCCCATGACGGAGCGCGCGCCAGCGGAATCGCCATCGCGGCGGGCGATGATGGGGCGGTAGCCGAAGCCGGCCTGCATGGCGGCAAGCTCTTCGAATTCGGGGACGCTCTTCTTTAGCAGTTGCCAGGTTTCGGTAGGAAACAGGGAGTAATCGCCATCGCTGTGCGTGCCGCTGTTGACGCAGCAATCGTTGTTGTCGCCAATGCGCACCAAGGTCTTGGGGTCGGCGACCGGGAGGTTCTTTAGGAGGACGGCATTGACCAGCGTAAAGATGGCGGCATTCGCGCCGATGCCCAGCGCGAGTGTGAGCATGGCGGTGGCGGTAAAGCCAGGGGTCTTTCGAAGCTGCCGTAGCGCGAAGCGAAGATCCGGTATGAGCGTGGCTTTCACGTTGTTCCCCAATCGTCAAAGAGCGAACTTTAATTGGACGCTGGGGGACGGCTTCGGTTAG